>Ga0307512_10001347_pt1 | contig 34911 bp, 54 predicted proteins | sample 14_EM_MG_FD_200267 | JGI IMG/M metagenome (GOLD analysis project Ga0307512, IMG submission 200267) | Populus trichocarpa ectomycorrhiza microbial communities from riparian zone in the Pacific Northwest, United States - 14_EM | ecosystem: Host-associated > Plants > Roots > Unclassified | place... | reverse complement strand
TTCGCTTAAAAAATCGTCGATTTTTGATGGGGTAAGGCCGTTGCCACGCAGACCTATAATACCCGCCGGGTCCAAAACTGGAACCGTTGCTAACACTACCCTCCGCTGTGTAGCGGACGGGGTGGAAGTCAGCCGGTGAGTGATATCTGCAACGCGAGAATTGTTCAGCGAAGATGAGGGGGTGGAGTTCTGATCTTCCATTGTAGAGGCTACGGAACTCCCTCCTTGAGAGGAATCTCTCTCGTCAGCCGGTACGGAAACGCGTCTCTCAGCAGGGGGAAGTTGAGAATTCCCCCAAGCCCCACTCTGTTGTTGATTTTGACGATTAGCTAGACTTTGAAAAGTTCGTACGACCGGAGACGTGTCAGGGTGAGGTCTTTGGGAAAGCATCATTTGATATGGATGATCAACGTTAAGACTGTAGGAATAATTTCCTCTGCATGCATATGTCACGGCAGGCAAGGGAGACTGCTATTTAAGCGAAGATGGAGGGATTCGACCAAAAAAGGAGGCGCAGTGTAGACCGCGCTAGACTCTAATCCGTGACAATACTCAGGGACAAGATCCCTCCAGAAGGATTCAATTATGGGGTTAACTGCCCTCAGATCAAACTCAGATTAAACTTAGCATTGATATTCACTGTTACAGCAACTTCTGAATGTCTACTTGCACCGCTTGAAGGGTGTTTATGCCTTCTTGGCGCGATTATCATCATAATGCACTCGTTCTTGGCACAATACTTCGAACCATCGATTGTGTAAATCTTCAACTTCCTGATGGACATCCCCCTTTGGCAGAGATAAAAGCATCCCAGAGCGAACCATGACGTATTCTCTATCCTCTGATATCAGTTTGGTGTGCTTCTTCTACTGCTAGGCGTTGGTAGCTGTGTTGGATGGTTGCACAGTTGGGAAAAACTGAGAACTACTCAGTTTCTTCCAAGAGGCACGAGGTCTGAGCGGTACGTATAATATGTGATGCAATCGCAACGCCTGGCGTCGTGAACTGTCCACTCTGCGAGTACTAAATCTCGTCTCCAGGCTTATCGTTCATGAGGTGCCTAGTTGTGCTGCAAGGTCAATGCTGGGCCGGTTTGTGTTCTTTAGTAACATAACTGGCAAATTGAACTAAGAAATCGCCGGATATCGAGTATATATATCCCTTCTACCTGCCTATACCTCCAGTCTCTTTTCTTGCGGTATTATACCCACCGACAGCATCCTGATCTCGACCTCACGTGACTTGCACAAGACAACACCTCTCGTTCCAAAACACACCCAATAACCTACACAACTTTGTACTTTCCCTGTGAGCTTCCTTCCACTGCATGGAACTGTATCATAATGCTAACATTCCAGATGTAGATTCATTTTCAACTCACAGCGATGGTACCAAACGGCAGCAGCAAAGGAAAGGGGATGGCGATGGCAAAGATGCCGACAACTGTTATAAATCGACGCTTAGCGTTGGATCAGTACTGTATAAACTCATTCCTCGCGGAACACATCCATGGACTCATACGGATATGCAATGTTCGCGGCGTCAGGACGAGACGGCATGGGACCTCATCTATGATATAATCTTTCTTGATACCGTCACGACTCGCCACTTTTCACAATTTCAGCAGATATGGCCGCCCCGCTGGAGCAGGAGTTCGCCTTTTCGGGGGTGGTGGGCTGCCTCCCGCTCATTTATGGGGCAAATGTGTGACAAAACCCATGACCAAATGAATAATTGGAGGTGGGACAACCCCCGTGCCTTCGGGGATCACGTCGATCGCTCCAATCTACAGAAAACCAGCTCAGGGATGGTTAAACGCACCAGTGGGTGTTCATTGTGGTACAGTAGCTATGATCCCAGGGTAAAGATCGAGCCGCCAAGCTGCCGGCAGTTCAAACCTGGCCACCTCCTGGTTGTTAGACCACCCATTTGGGATGAGATAATCGAGGAGGATGATGATGATAACAACCGGGCGGATCCCGGAGTGCCGTGCGGTGGAAGGAGCCATCCTGGCAATGCCACTTATAATGACGACGGCCAGGTTGAGGAGGACATGTAGTGCGGAGAGAATGGGACTGGGAAAGTGAAGGGAACAAAGAATGGGAAAGGGAACGGGATGGCGGCTGAGGACGGGAAGGGGCAATGGAACGGGAAAGGGAAGGGAAACGGTAAAGGGAAAGGTATTATTAAACAAACCACATAAGGTGACGATATCTCTCGTGCCGTTGCTTTAAAATTGCAGAAGGAAATGTCAGAGGCAGACTGGGACACAGAGCGCTGACTAGAGCGGGTATAGTTACAGCCGGTAGCATCGCCCGCCGTGTTAATTTCCTCAGATGATGATACTCACTCTACCAAGTCGGACGGCGAATATGACTCAGCACTTGATCCTGATGTGAATATGCCCATGGAGGATGATGTGGACGCACAGGATGGCGTTGATTTAGACGGCGATATGGATATGGAAAGGGCCAGTCATGATGAGGAAGATGAAGAGGGGGAAGATGAGAAGGAGGAAGAGGAGGTGGATGAGGATGAGGAGGAGGATGAGGATGAGGATGAGGATGAGGATAATGGCGAAGAACCTCGGACAATGTGCCAGGGAGAGATGGTAAATACATCGGCTGACGATGCTGATACCATGGTAGACGATCAGCCAACTGTGCTACCTGAATAAGGCTAGGATATGCGCGAGCTTACCCCACGGCCACAACCTCCGGCGCCTGCCCAACAGCCACAAACCACGGAGCCTCGCCCACGACCATGAACTCCGGAGGCTCACACCCTGTGTGGGCTGGAGTCTCTGGGGCGTGTGATGCCGCTAAAACCTCGCCCTGCGGAGAAAACTCTGCAAGATGCTGAGGCAGCCGGAAACACCTCGGATGTCGATGTGGAGCAGCAGCTTCTTGGCGAATCGGCAGGTGGCGACAGTCTCCCCAATGTCCCTCTCCCAGATGTCCCTCTCCCAGATGTACCTCTCCCGGATGTACCTCTCCCGGATATACCTCTCGCTGATGTCCCTCACCCTGAGGCGCGCCCGCATGGCTCGGTAGGAGGGGAGTGAACCCCTCCTCGCGTTGCAGATGAGGCGTGCGTTTGGGTTAGGGTCAGGTTCTTGTCTTCTGAGTTCGTTTTGATGTAATTTATTCATCTCAGGCACTGATGAAGGCACGAGTGGAGGTGTTTTGTTCGTTTGGGTTAGGGTTGTGGGCCAGTCCGTTTCTTTTGTTCTGATCAATTTATCTCAGGCATTGGTTATTACACGCGTCCCGAGGTTTGTGGATTGCCCAGGGTTTATTTTTTATTCATTCACAGTATTATGGGACATCGCGCATGCAGTGTTTTTGCAACTCCTGGCGTGTGAGGAACCTCCTTGTGATGGTGTTGAGGGTCAATAAATGTCTCAAGTATCGTGAGCTTATGCCCACACCTGACTGCTCAGGCCCAGCACCAGCTTTCGTCCCTTCCGACGGTGAATACTCCACTCCTCACGTGTCGTCGACAATGCCAGAGAAGACCCCTTTCAGTTGCCCTGAATTTTCATGCCAAAAGGAGTTAACCTCTGACAGCTTGCGACTTAAATATATCAAATTTCACCATCATGAACACCTGAAAGTTGCACGCCAGGTGAATCTGACTGTTCGGAGCGCACCCCGACGCCTTGAATCCTCTCAACGTCGTGAATGGAAAGCTAACCATGATTCAGTCGATGACTTCCACGCGTTTCCCTACCTCGAACAAATTGAACACATCTCAGACTCGGAGTCTCAACCACCGCTGCCTCCACTGCCCCGGACGGAAACATCCCGTGGCGCCATTGCTCCGCTGAGCGATTACATTGCTGCGCCATTGGAACTCAACTCTGAGGGTTTCCACAAGATGAACCAATCAAACAATCCCTACTATCCGTTTGTGACGCATGAAGAGTACAAATATACCCAGTGTGGGATCGAGAAGAAGGGCATGAAAACGTACTACGACAATGTTCTGACCGGAGAAAACACCGCTCTGCATTTCCAAAGCTTCAAAAACAGGGATGGCGTGCAGAAGCTTGTGGCTAGCATGCCAGATGATCTGGCTCTCCGGGAGTGGGAACTACACACTTTCGGGGATATGAAATGGAATAACAATCACCAACACCCTATCAAATATTGAAGTCGAGACATCATCAGATGCATGAGATTGTTGATGCGGCAGCCAACGTACGCCCATCCTCTGATTTACGCCCATCAGCGTTCCATTAACAGCGATAGGCCACCGAAACGCCTCTAAACCGAAATGCACACAGCGGACTGGTGGTGGGAGACCTAGGTAAGGAGATATACCCGAGCATGTTGACGTGCTAACCGACGTTTAGTCAATGCACAGAGTGGGGGATACACTGGTTCCCTTGATATTCATGTCCGAGAGAATGCATCTCTCGAATTCCGCTCGCCACAAGAAAGAGTGACCTGTATATATGACAATTAGCAATCTATCTTCGAAGCTCCGCCAGATGCCCTCAACGCAGAGCGTCGTAATGGTCACTCTCCTGCCGAATCCGATCAAGATCCGCAATATTCCTCAGCAAAGGCACAATGAGCAGCGGCAAACAAACCGAGAGGTGCTGAACGAGATACGCCGGTGGGTACTCCACCCTCTCCCCTTCGAACAAAATCCCTGCGATGAGAGCGGGTATTACAAGGTTCTCTGTGCAGATGGCGACTTCAGGTTTTGCAAACCGGTTTTCGCAGCATGGCTTGCAGATTGCCCTGAGTACAGCGACCTACATGATCTCGAGTGACATGTGTGTTTGAGGTGCGAGTGTACAAACAACGAAAATCGAGAGTATGTCCCTGCTGACAATGAACACCCCCCGGCGGGATCACAACCTCTATCGAACGCTCCGCGATGGCAACACCATGGTGGCCGATGCCGACCTCTCGTCGCGACATGTTCACCGAGCATTCAACGTGTTTCGACATTTTCCCTGTATCGTGAGCAACGTCCCAAAGCCCAACCTCCTCCATACCACCCAGATCGGCATGCTTGATCACCCCCAGAAGTGGATTTTCCACTTCATGAAGACGCACGAAAGGCTCAACATGTTCACTGCAAGATGGTTATCTGTGCCTGCTTACCACAACCTCACACCAAAAACTAAGTCATATGAGGAAAATTCTCAATGGAATGGGAAGGAGATGAAGGAAATGAGCCGGTACCGGCTTGGAGTTGTAACCCAGTCTCTACGAGGTGGAAGCTCCACTCAGCCTCCCATATTCAATGGTGCAATTGACCGCACACAGGCATTGTTAGAAGTCTATATGTATGCTCGATATAACTCTCACGATGATGCAACATTGAGCTACATAGATAATGCCTTGTGTTGTTTTCACAACTTCAAAGATGATTTTTTACTCGGGCGAGCCGGCAAAAAGGCGAAGGCCAAAGCCAATGCCCTGAGGACGGAGCTTGTGAAGAAGTGAAAGGTAGATGTGGAAACAAATGCTGAAACATGGACTCTGTCCAAGGAGCGGAGCGAAGTGAACACCTGGCGGGATTATATCAGCCACGGGATACATGTTTCCAAGGAGTTAGATGCCGACTCCAACTTTCTGAAAATCTACTTGATGTCTCACTGGGTCGAACAGATTCGTCGATACGGAGCCTTGCAACAGTATTCTGCCGTGAGACATGAACAAGCACATAAAACGAATCTCAGGGACGGTCGGAATGCTTCCAATCACAATCTCAACTACCTGCCGCAAGAAATCACCGTGCAGGGTCGCATACTCTTCTTCAAAATGCGAGAGCTCAATCTCCAAACCCCCGCTCAGCGTCGGAAGAACAGCACTGCGGCCTGCAATGTCCTCCATTCCGGTTCTGATCTGGCTGCCCCTGTGGGCTCCCAGTCATATGCGAGGCCCGAATTCATGGGGCCCCAGAACCGCTGTAATGGAAAGAATCATGATGCTATGATCACAATCTTCGGAACATTTCTCGACAATGCGGAAGATGCAACACACCACGCGGCAATATCCCACTGCACGCCGGAGTTTCTCAAGCATTAGAGTCTTATCAACACGTACGTATCAGATGAATAACTGCAATCATTGGCGCTTTGTATGTATCATGGTACTAAGGTTCAAGTTGAGGGTTTAAAAGGTTAACGCATATCTCAGATTTGTCAATGCACAGGAAGCGAAAGTTGGCGGGGAGCGGACCAACGGAACGACTGGGTGTGGGTAAAGCAACGCCCAGGGCGATGTTATGGTGCGCTGAATAATCGTCTCCCGTGGAAACTGCAACGACTATTCATAATCAACCTCTTGAACGAGGATGGAGCTTTTGTTGAGTACTGGTTAGCCCTGGCGCTCACCAGAATACATGAAAACTCGGGTAACTTGGATCCCGTCCCGAAATGCATTCAAGCCAGAAATGCAACGCCAGCAGTTGCAGTGCAAGTGTTCAGCGTTGGAAACATCATCGGCATCGCGCACGTCATTCCAGAGATAGCTACTAGTAGTAAGACAGGAGACAGATGGAACAAGCGCTGGAGTGTCAATAGCCACATTGATCTGGCGACTTGGAATGATGTGTATACTTAGTAAAGAGAGAATGGCATTTTGCGTGCAGGTAGAAAGACCACGAGGAGAGGTTTTCGCAGCATCACTGATCACATTGCAATCCTGATGCAAACGTGTGCCCAAAGAACCCATTCCTAGCTGTGGTCACAGTTGGCTTTCAACGCCAGTTCGTTCGTGTAAAATAGGTGACCGACAGAGCGAGAAGAAATGGTGAAACTCAGATGAGAGGGCGATATGCAACGCAACGTGTGGTATCGATGCCGGGAGCGGTGTATGCCGCAACAGGGATGGCTCTCACAGCCCTGACGGACCGCGTCCACTCTGAAAGAGCCATTCCGCCTGGACTTAATTTTTTTTTGCTCATGTAGGTCAAGGGCCAACATACTGGATCAAGGCTAGCTGTGCATTTGAAGGACGTGCTTGATTGTTTTGAGCTTACTGACGGGCGTTTGCTTGGTATTACGACTGATAATGCTTCCTGAAACTACCCGATGACACGCGAGCTGCAATCAGCACATGAGGCCTGTGGAATCGAGTGCCCTGCATTGAGGTACCATATACCGTGCATGGCGCACGTCATGGAGATGGCTTTGGGTGCAATCATGAGCAGTCTCTGTGTGAAAGGCCGCACGAAGTCTTGGGAAGCCCATTGGCACGATCTGGAATTTGACGAGAATGAATGCATAGACATAGGAATGCGTCAAAGACTTCTAAAAGACGGCAATGCTAGAATCAACAAGGTGTCGGCAATGAGACCAGGTTAAGCAAAGACAATTGAGCAAGTACATATTTCATGATATTTTAAAAGTCCCGGAGCTGACCTTTATAAAGAAAAGAATGCTTGCTGTATTAATTACGATAACACCTGGTCGCCGAAACGAGTTTATTCACTGTCAACATGCCAAAGTCCACATTGCAGTACTTCTGATTATGGATGTGCTGACACGTTGGAACTCTACTGTGGAGGTGCTCGATTGTGCCTACTGCTTACCGGAATTCACCCTGGAGTGGCTTCAGACCTCAAAATACGCTGATTATCGACCACTATTCACAACTCCAATTGAATGGACTATTTGCAAGTATATCATGGAAGTATTGAGGCCATTTCGATATTGGACCCTGTGGATGTCGAAGAGGTATACAGTCACATTGCATTATGTCATCACAGTGTACAATGACTTGTTCCATCACATGGATGGCGTGATGCGAGCTTTGGCCAAGAAGAAGACAACAGGGAAGGAAGACTTGTTCTTCGCTGTAAAGTTAGCTTGATAGAAGCTCTCCAAAAACTACGCCAAAGTGACTCAAACGATGGGGATGTGTGAGCAAATAGCCTCCTCGTACGTATAGAAGTTAATGTTATTGATGATCGAACTCATATCTCGCTAGAACTAACTAATACGCGAGCCTCCCGCACAGCCGCACTACTGCCTCAGAGCCGCACCTAATGCAACAGAGCCGCACCTGATGCAACAGAGCCGCACCTTAACATGACCAGAGTCATTCACATACATCACAACCTTCTCCAATCGTCTTCGAGAATCCTCTCGAAGACCCAAAACAACCTAATCAACAGCAACTATGCCTATCACGCCATGTTCTGTGTCGGATTGCTCTTCGCCTTTGGCCATCCGCATATCTCCTTCCACTATTGCTTCACCATCTCTTCTGCTTTGGCCATATCCTCCTGTGGCTCCCATGTATTATCCTTGTAATCCCAACCTTCCCATGTCACTTTGTATTCCCGACTAGTTCCGTCACAGCTTGGCCGGTGTTTTGCGATGGATTCGACGATGTGACTTGTGCCAGCGCGGCTGATCCATACCAGTTGTGGCGGCGGCCGCCAGGCAACCCTAGAATCATCCATGCAGTCCAGTTTGAGCCTACTGATGATAACTGTGTCGTGGATCGTCATGTGATTTGGGAGGTCTAGTTCGACGGCATTTCCACATATTCGTATCAGCTCATATGGGCCAATTTACCGGTGTACTAGGTTGAGTCGAGTGGGGTTGACATTGGCGTATATGATTGGCAAATCCTTTGTATCTAGAAATACTTTGGCACCGGCGGTGATGGAGGAGTCAATTGGGGGTCGTGACTTAATAGCCTCAACCATCTGTTTTTCCCGAGCATCGTACAGCTCATCCCTGGCAACAACCACAATCCACTGCAATTCTGCGACAAATTTGCGGCCTTGACAGGTTTCCACTGAATCATTGGCCTTTGGTCGTTGGAGGTCTGCAATCATGTCTAGTGGCAAAGGCGGTTCCTAACCAAGATGGAGTTCAAAAGGCGTCTGCTTTGTCGTATGGTGTACCGAAGAATTGTAAGCATATTCCGCGAATGGTAGGTAGTCACCCTGATTGGCTTGACGGTGAGTTGCGAAACCACGTAAAGATTGTACAACCATCATATTTGAGTTTTCAGAGAGACCATCCGTGTCTGGATGGAACGCCATAGACATAAGCAGCTTTGTCTGCAGAATCCTCGCAACCTCCCTCCATTAGTCTGCTGTGATGCGTACATCGCGGTCCGATACAACCTCTTGTGGCACTCAGTGTAGGCGGACAATGTCGTCAAAGAATATGCGCGCGAAGGCCGGGGCATTGATTGTTCACGTGCAGGCTTGCCAATGTGCTCTTTTTGTCATGTGGTTGACAAATGTTACAATGCAGTCGTGTCTATTTACCGAGATCGGCATGTCCGTTATGAAGTCAATGCCAATTCTTAGCCAATGGCCTTTGGCTATTGGAAGTGGTTGAAGGAGGCCCATGTGTTTCCCACTGCAGTGATTAGTTCGATGGCACAAGTCACAGCCTGCAAAGTATCACTGCGTATCGCGCCACAGTTGGTCCCAGAAATTCCCCTCTTTCATACGTAAGTACGTTCGATCCTCACCGAAGTGTCCCCCAGCTGGAGTGTTGTGGGATTGCTGTAGGATTCGTGGTTCCATCGTCCTTCGAATAGACAACCGTCCTCTCATATCTGCCTTTCCGTATTCCTCGTTCTCTGTTCTGTTTACCTGTATCTTTTCCAAATCTCCACGCAACCACAGTAGGCGATTCTCTTCCACATACAATCGTTGCACTGCCACCCAGAATGTGCGTTCCTTGGTAGATGCAGTGGATGGCGAGGGGCGGGGACTTGGGTTGCCCAAGCAATGTCCAATAGGCCCGAACCATTCATCATCAATTATGCCCGCCTTGATGTCATCAACCCATTCTCCGGCCGCCATCACTTCCAGTGCCATTGAGTTGCATCGCTCCAGTCGGAAATCTGGGCGGCAAGACAATGCGTCAGCGACCTAATTTTCAACACCCGGGATTTGCTTGACCTCCCAGTCAAAACTGGGTAAGACTGTCAAGATATCTATCTGATGTACGGGGAGGTGTGGCTGTGTGATGATCCAACGCAAGGTTGCATGGTCCGTGTGTAACAAAAATGGCTGATCGGCTCCGTGTAGGTTGAACTGCCAGAATGATATCGCATCTTGGATGCCCAATAGTTCTCTGTCGTATGCATGGTATCCCATCTCGGCATTGTATAACCCACGGCTGAAATAACCCAGTACCTTCTATGTTTTATTTTGCACCTGGGAGAGGACCGCGCCTACTTCATATTGGCTAGCATCACCGTGCGAGCAATATATTGCCTCGGAGTCCGGTGGAGCAAGGACTGGAGCATTGCAGAGTGCCTTTTTGACTGTGTCGAAAGCATGCTGGCATTCTCTATCCCATGCGAAAGGCGTGTGCCTGACTCTCCTCGGTTCTCCACGTCGCCGCACCAAGTCCCCTTGTCCTTTTGTTGGAGTGCCAATCGCACACAACGGCATCGCAATGTGCGCGTAGTCTTGAATGAATTTTCTATCGCAACAGGTCAGGACCAGGAAGCCTCTGACGTCCTTACTGTTCTCAGGTAGAGGCCAATACATTACTGCACGAGTCTTATGCTCCTGGGCGTGGATGCTGTCCTTGTCAATGTCCAAGCCGCAACAATCGACATTGTGACAAGACCAGGCACATTGTGCACATTTGGCATTGAAACCATGTTCTGTCAACAAAGTACGCACTTCTCGGACATGTACGATGTGTTCCGCCAGGGTATCGCTGTGAATCAGAATATCAACAAGGTATACAACGATGAATTTGCATTTCATTGGTTCCAACATGCCGTTCATCGTGCGCTTGAACTGGCTGGGTGCGTTTGCAAGGCCCAACGGCAGGACTCGCCAATGGTATAAACCAAATTCAGTGGTGAAGGCAATCTTTTGCCTCTTGGCTGTGGCGATGCGAATTTGATGTTAATCAGCCGCCAAGTTCAATTTGGTGAACCAGCAGAAGCGGTTCATGGAGTTGGGTAAATCCTCGATGTGTGGGAGAGGATAACGATCCTTCACGGTTAGGGCGTTTAGTGCGCGATAATCTATGCACATCTGCAGCTCACCATCAGGCTTGGGCACAAATAATACCTGTGAGCCGAAATTGCTTCGAGAGGGCTGAATCCAACCTGAGCGAACTGCGTTGTCTATCTGTCTCCAAAGCTCTGATTCTTCCCCCTGGGAGATGCGGTATGGTGAGCGGAACGGTATTTTGCTATGTCGGTCCGTTTCAATTGCGAAATCGGCCTGCCTTCCATTCTGCGAATTTGTAAATGTTGGCTCGCCGAAGAGGCCCTGGAATTATGTCAACATTTCCTGTAACTCAGCCGGCGGTTCAGCTGTCTGAACTGTACCTCAATGGCCACAGTGGTGTAGTTTGATCAAGATTGCCCGTTTCAACAAGTGGGCAGACACGTTTTCAAGTTCCACCTTCTGTATACTGTGTATGCCCATGAATGTGGCCTGCTCCACAATTCCTTTGTCGACGTCCAAGGGGCGTAGGCCAGGCAAGTAATGTTCTTGGCCATCCTCTCTTTCCTCCCAGAGGTTATGAGCAATCCACATTTCATTTCTGTCATGGTCGATTTAATATCGTTGGTTGATGTCACGCATCCAGCTTTTGCCAAGTAACATGTCAGAGCCCTGGACGTCATAGAGTGTAAATTAGGCCTCATAGACATATTACGCACCGAGTCGTAGTTTCAATTTTACTCTTTGGCATCTCTCGATGCCATCCTCTGCCTTTGATATTGGCTCTCTCTACAATCATCCATCCCGCCTGCTTTGCACGCAGGTCGGCCCCTTGGCATTGAAGTTCATCAGTGAACTTCCACCCCACATAATTCTCCGACCCACCATCTTCCTTTACTACCCTTGCCTTTGTGCTGCTCCACCATCCTCCTTTAGTTTGATATCATATTTTCGATGAAACATTAGTAGGTCGACCACCGAGTCATCTAGTTTACCAACTTTCAAGTGGTGGTAACTGGTGAAAAACTTGAATTGACTATCTGGCAAGTTGCCACCGTTTTTGTTTGATGATACCGTACATGATGGTTTTTTGACGGGAGCCACAGCCGCAGATACTGACCTCTTTTGCCTTTTCCCACCTCAGAGTCCAAGTCTGAGAGTCTCTCCAACTCGCTCACCTCCGCACTGTCCGTCACCTTCTTAGCCTCCTTCTCCTCGGCAAGCCGTCTACTCTCTTTTTGTCGGGCTGGTGTGCCACCCCTGTTCATGGCTTTCCGTGGGCGTCCAGACTTCGCTTTTGGGCCATCCTTGCCGGCCAAAGCCTGTTCGAGTATCTTCTTCATCAAGTCGCCGTTGGGGCAATTGCAAGAGATATGACCCACCTGGCCTCAGTTATAGCAGGTTAAACCATCATCCTTGGCCGGGCCAGTCATTGCGCCAGTTGTGCCGGTTAATTTCGAGTCCATTTTCGTAGCTGAAGCTTTCGTAGTTGTGTTACTGTTCGTGTTGAAGCTACTTGCCAGCTGAGATTGGTTAGGAGACGGATCCAGCGCTGCGAGGTGCTCCATGCGCTGGTTGACGGTTGGAGTCCTATCGCGCATGCCAATATAATGGACCAAGTCTTTATAAATTCCCTGGTGGCCATTTTCAATCTTGTACCCATAAGAATCAGATAATATCTTGGTGGACATTCGGTGGTGCGGGTCTAGCTGCGCATGTAGTCCGCGGAAACGTTCGTTACACTCTGTGAGGCGTTCTTCCTTCCTTAGGCTGAGTTCTTCCCATTTGCATTTCACCAGGTCCAAAGCATGGGATGAAATATACTTAGCTTTCAACTCCGTCCAAAAGGTGGACTTTGCGATGGCCGTACTCATTGGGAAGCGGTGCATGGCCTAGACTGCTGCGTCGCCCTTCTGTTGTAGGACTGCTTGCTCTCCCCAGCCCGTTGTGCCGACCCATCCAATGGCCTGGGATGCTGTCATGGAGTGACGTTCCAGAGCAGGAAGGAAGGCGGTGACATCGTCCAAGGTTCGTTTGCCCTCATACGTCGGAGGGTCAGATGACATGACAGAGACGCTACGGCATCAAGACGGGCCAGGGGTCGGTTCGGCGGAGGTATCGGTCCCGGAAATACCTGAGGTCGGTTCTGGGGAGCCACTGTTCCCGGACGTGCCAGGAGGTGGCGTCGGAGTCGCCGGTGCTTGGTTAGTCGTCAGTTGTTGAATGACGCCTTCAAACAGTCTCAACTCGGATTCCAGGTCGCTCTTTTCTGACGAGCTCTCTGTGACTTTGTGCACCAGCATGTATTTCTCCAGCCCGAGCGGTGCGATGTCTGTCTGCTCCATTGTCTCCGGCTCCGACTTGCATTTGTCATGCCATCTCCCCAACTTGGCGTGAGCGACGCTTCGCGATCTGGAGTTCATCTTCTAATACCTCAATTTCTGGCTGAGCGCCCGCTAATTCCCTGCTCGGGCCGCCTGGACGGGCCAAGTAGCCTCCAAGTCCTTGACTTTAGCAGCCAAGCATTTGTTGAGGTCGCAAGTCTTTGGGAATTCCTCGGCTTGTTCATGGCTCTCGGAGAGGCTAGCATTACCAATCTCCAGTTGGACGTCCTCTGTTGCCATGATCCAGTTGATTGCTTGATCAGGCAAGAGCCCGGCGCCATTGTCGATGACCTTCCTTCGGTTTGTGACGTATTCAGTTGTGTGAAGCTCTGTAGATAGGAAGCCGACGGTTGCTGAGGTCTTAAACCTGCGACTAAACATAATAGACTCGGCTTTGTCGAGTAAGTCGATCAAACCGACATCTTGCGCCTCGTGTGAATTGTGCGTGTCCAGCGTGTTGTGCGTAGCAGGAAGGGCAGCGAAGTCGGAAGACTCGTGCAAAGTCTCCGAGCCGCAGGCAGTCCACTGAATCGAAAATGAACCGAGTTAATCAGCCATCGTTTGTTGTATTTCAAACGCTTCTGGTGCTTGTGACGCCGTCAGAAGTGGAGTATTGCTACCAATGTGGGCAAATAGCCTCTTCGTAGGAATAGAAGTGAATGTCATCGATAATCGAACTGACATCTCGCTAGAACTAACTGATACGCGAGCCTCCCGCAGAGCAGCACTAATCCCACAGAGCCACACCTGATGCAACAGAGCCGCACCTGATGCAACAGAGCCGCACCTTAACATGACCAGAGTCGTCCATCTACAGCATGCTTCTGATTTCTGCGCATATCCTCGATCCTTTCAGGAAGTTGCGATTGTGTAGAAAGTGGGGCAAGGGAATGGATATTAATCCTGAGGATGAGACATCCTACACTACACACTACCAAGAGGCGTTTCGGAAGTATGTGGAGAATGAATACTGCGCCAAACATCGATGTGTGCCAGTCAATAAACTCGAAACGGTACGATGCAGCAATCTTGTGCCCTCTGCAACAACTTCATGGTCGTATCAATACTCCTTTGGTCCATACGATTTGCCAAGGGATGATGAGGAATACTTAACGCCTAACAATGTTGCCGAGACGACACCCAGACAAAGTGATCGCGCAGCATGCTTATTGACAGCCGCCAGGTTCTGTTTGAATTCGCCTCCTGAAACCCCAACGAACTGGGGGCAAATTAATCCAAATCTCAATCATTACCACTCCGACCAAATGGAGATTAGTCGTACATTGTGGATACCGGTCATCACCGACTGGTGGCGACAACAGGGGGAAATGCACTCAGAGTACGCCGATCTCACCAAGGTGGCGCGCGATATATTCTCTATCATACCACCTGGTGTCGGCGTGGAGGCCAGTTTTTCCCTTGGCCGAGATGTTAATGGCTGAAGGCACTAAAAAACCACAGGGGAGACCCTTCGCGAAAAACTCATAGTAAGGCAGTTTGCTTGAGCCAATAACGCGATTTTGGCAGGCACTGACCCTGAATTGGATACCCCGATCACAGAAAATGACTCGGAAATGAAGAAACAGGCGGAGCAAAGGAAATTGCACAGAATGGCCAAGGTGCACGACTTTTTGGTGATGTGGCTGGGCAGCCAAAATCTTCATACTATGCAGGAGGAATCCAGCGATCAAAACAAGCAGATGACTGCCGTAGAATACATTTCGGACACTGAAGAGATCGTCAAAGCATCGTGGTCACTCTTCCAACATAATTGCGCGGCTGCATTTAAATTGTCAGAAAGATCACATTTGCCAGCAGGATCATCTGCAAAGGACCTACCTGGATGACGAACTGAAATCTTGAATGTCGGCCGTATTTCGAGAATCAACTGTCATCCAGTCGAAAGTGACGTGGATAGCGCACCTGAAATCATTTCAGACACTGAAGATTGGCCAAAATTGAATGGCAACTTGGATAATCCAAATGACAGCGAGGAGGATTGTGCAGCATACCATGACTCTAATTTCGAGCACCACGATTGCATGGAGGATCCGGAATGCCCAGAGCAGAATGAAGTGAGCGCGGCAGCAAATGTGCCCTGAGTGGTTCGGCCGACACGGAAGTTAAAGATACAAGCTGAAAAAGGTGTTAGTGACAGTCAATGCAGCTGAAACGCGGAGAAATCAATGAACGAAGACCAAGTAGGACAGAATGTGTCAATCGTTCACTAGCTTTATGTAGCTTGACCGAGAGTTTCAGTTGGAGATATATGATGGGCGAATGGTCAGTAGCTTGTGAATATCGGTTCATAAATAGATGTATAGCAGGCGCAATGAATCTTTTGGCATGATACATCATTTCTCATCGTGTGAGAGTGAACAGTGCAAGATAATAATGGCGCGCAGCTTTGCCACCGGGTTGAGTCTTAATCAAGCAGAAAGCCAACTGGTACAGTCCAATCACGATGAAAACATTTATGGACGGCAGCAGATGTTGGATGGAGAATACTTAAAGATGAGCGTCAACGGAGCATCAACGATTGGTGGTCTTGTAAGTACAGTAATCAAGCAGTGACTTGGTCATTGTTATGCATAACGGATGTAGTGGCAGCTTTTATTGCCAAAAGAAATAGCAACACGGTCACCACCCGATTCTTAGCATGATCGTCAACTCAGCGTCAATGATTTCTTGTCTTGTAAGTACAGTAATTCACCACTGACTTGGTCGTTGTTATGCATAATGCACGTAATAAAAGCTTTTTTGGCCAAAGAGATCGCAACACGATCACCGCCCCATTCTTAGCATGAGCGTCAATGGAGTGTCAAAGATTTGTAGCATTGCATCTTGAGTATGTTATGTTCCGATTGGTTGCAGCCATCAATTTATGCGATATTTGTAGCCATTACTGGCAAAAACAACAGCAAAATGATCCCTGCAGCATCCTGAAAATGAGTGTCAACAGAGGGCCAACAGTTTTAGGACTTGAATATTTCTTAATCAAGACATGGCGCGGATTTTCGTGTGCATAACTGTATTAATGACCCCATTGTTAGGCAAAATTACCATATACCGAAGTTGAAACACTGATACCAAATTAATCGATATTGAAAACTGCTCAACAAGCAAAAGCTCATTAATGGTTGCTGAAAACACGATTTTGATAAGATATTATTAACACACTGCAAATAGAAGAGCCTTATATGAATCTATAGATGGACCCGCTGGGCAACCCGCTGACAACCCATCCAATTCAGAGGGGTTGGGAGTTCACCATGGAACCATATCCGAGTGGGCAGTTCAGGTTGCTTGACGACCCAGAGCGCCAATTTAGCAGTGGTTAGGGTTGGACCCAGACCCCAACCCGAAGTGACAGTCCGGAACCGTTGCAAACACTAGACCTCGCTGGTCTCCACAATCTCCTGATAGGACTTGTCTTCCTTCGAACAATATTCACCAATGTGTTGCAGATGTATCAGGCCAACTCCTACTTGCATATCTGCAGGGCTACGGCAGAGGCCATTGTTGTCCTGGACAAATACCGTGAGCTATAAAAAGATCTAACTGTGTGTGTTACTGCGGAGGTATTGGATCCAGCATACAAGTGGGAATACTTTGAGGTGGCTGTGGAAAATCGGAGATGGACTGATGACCAACTGGAGGATGCGAAGCAGCGTGTTCAGGCACTGTGGTTAACACAGTAGTCAACAGCATCTTCACAGGCAGTAAGCCATGGTGAACTACAACGTGGCATACATCAGGTGCCCATTACACCATATCCATCGTGGTGGGCTGAACGGCAGCTGACTGTCATTGGTACAGTATGTATGGCCGTATATCCGTATATGGCCAGGTATGTGAGTATATGAGGAGATACGGTTGCACACGTGGATGTGGTAATATCATAGAGTAGTTGATAGGTAAGATTATCGCTAGTGATCTCAGAGAGATCGCGAGTCGTCAATATAAGGTTGCGGTTACCCAGCCCAGGACACCTCTCGTTCCATTGCCGAGAACCTATTCATGACTCCCATTACATCATCCCCTCCATTAGGAGCAGACCCCCTGGGCTGCCACATACGTCTATATAACAATGAAACCCATAAGAAAACACAAGCCAGATGCGTACACCTCAGTACAACATTAGTAAGTCCCAGAACCGATCAGTGCCCTATGCGCAGCCTCACGGCGGATTCCCAGCACGAGAAGAGTCCACCCCCACTTTGTTTGTCACCGGAGTAAGATGAAACCCGTCCCGACGCCATTTGTACTGGGCCGAGATCCATAAGAAAGTATGCAAAGTAAAGTACACGTAAAAGGTCCAATCCCATTGTTCCAGTCCAATCGTCGTTGAGGCTTCCTTGGATGCTCTCGGTGGATCTCATCAACCAACTCCTGGTCATTCCCGACATTCTCCACAGGTTCCCAGCTAGTCAGTACTTAGCTGTTTCCTGCCCATTGTATGTGATGATGGAGCATCCGGTAGCGTCGCTTAGAGTCGAGGATCCGGTCATCTTCCCATTTGTCAGAGTCGTCAACGACCATCTGCTGGGGTTCAAATGGCGGCTCCCCGGCTGGTGATGATTTACATTGGGCGAGCAAAGGGACGTGGAAAACATTGTGCGTGCGGATCGTATATGGAAGGTCTAATTTGAAAGCATTCTTATTGATGACCTGGCTTACCGTGTAAGGTCCAGTACGTTTGGGATCCAACTCCTTTGACGATCTTGTCGTCCGGACGCGCCACGTTGCAAGCCAGACCTCATCTCCAACCTCGAAAACAACCACTTTGCCTCCGGCATGTATCGTCTGATTGACTTGAGCCTCCTGCAAGTTCTTATGGAGGGTTCCGTGCGTCTCCTCCAAGCCAGCTGCAACCGTGTGTGCTTTAATTTCCGAATTCATGCTACTTGGTTGCTTTAGGGCACTAAACTGCATCACCAGATGGTTGACGAGAATCCCGGAGTAGCCCGATGCCGTTGACTGTGGCAAGTCAGTGACGAAGTCCATCGTGACGACTTGCCATGGCCGTGATAGTGGCACTGGGGGCATGTTGATCCCGTGCCTGGCGTGCCGAGGTGCATTGATTCGGTGGCATACTTCGCAGCCGCTGACATACTTACGTACACGGGAGTTCATTACTGGCCTGTAGAAATCCCTTGATACCAGCTCAGTAGTCATAAGAGCTCCAAAATGGCTGGACTCAGGGTTGTCATAGAATAGACTTATCTCTGTTCCACATAGAGAATCGACCGCTGGAAAGTATATCATCCCCTTATAAGTCAACACTCCCGCGAGGACTTTCCAATGGCTCTCCTCTTTGGCGGTCGCTGTGCCTTCTATCATAGGTTGGTCGACAAGCTTCGCCGAAACGTCGGCAGCCAAAGGGTCGGAAGCCTGAGCCACAATAATTGCTAACATGAGAATATCGTATGGTTCAACTGCGAGGTTGTTCACAGTCGTGCTGCAGCCCTTTCGAGGCCAATCTCGTCGTCAGGCCATCGAGATGGGCCATCAGTCAGGTTCTTGCTGCATTCCAGGTGATCTATGACAAAGTCGTAAGACGAAAGAACTTCCGACAAGCAGGCTTGTTTTCTGGAGAGTACTTTGGATGTCTGGAAGTATTGGAGATTCTTGTGGTCGCACTGAATCAAAACCTCGTGATTGGCGCCCTCGAGGTAGTGTCGCCACTGTTTAGTGTTTGCACGATGGCCTCTAGCTCACAAACATAAGTGTACTAATTCTGTTAGGCCAAAGAGCACTTCCGGGAGTAGACATTGACCGACTTGAGAACCATGACACTCTCGTTCTGATTGACACTGCCACAAATAGCGGATCCACTCGGGTCCGTTTGGAGGATGATCGGTTTGGCCGGAGTGAAATGCTGGAGGATCGGTGCCTCGGTGAAGGTCCTTTGTAGTTTCCTGAACGCCATTTCGGCTTGCTGCGTCCATTCCCACTTTACTGTCCCACGGTTTTCTGACTTCTGGCATCGAGGTCTGCCTTCCGGTGGCTCACCAGCCATATCTACAATCTTTAGTAGTTCTGTAAGCGGACAAGACACCTTGGCAAATTTCCGGATGGACCTTTGGTAGAAGTTGGTGAATCTGAGGAGCACCTGGCCATTTCTATTTGACGTGGGTGTTGGGCAGTCCTCGATTGTGCAGATCCGGTCCGATTCCATCCCGAGTCCATCGGGTGTGATAATACACCCCATGAATCCGACTTCCGAAAGTTCGAATTGGCACATCTCGGCATTGCAATACAGGCCGAATTCTGTAGGTTGATACACCACTTGGCGCACATGCGGCTCGTGCTCCATCTCATTTGTTGAATAGATGAGTGTGCCGTGGAGGTATCTTACTGTGAGGTCATCAATGTATGGCCATAGGCAATCATCGATAGAGGACTGGAACGTAGCTGGTGCATGTGTCAGACCGAATGGCATGACCCTGTATTCGAATTGGCCGTAATGCGGTCGAAATGCCGTGTTGAATTCATCGCCACGCCTGATCCGGATGAGGTTATATGCCCCACAGAGGTCGAGCGTCGAAAACATCCTTGCCTCGCGCAGACAGTCAAGCTTCTCTGAAATTAACAGAAGCAGGTACCGATTCTTCACAGTTGCCTTGTTAAGCGCACAATCGTCGACTAAATGTCTTAATCCTCCGTCCGTCTTCTTTGCAACGCGATGCGACTGAGCCGCCGGTGTTGATGGCCGCTGGCTCAACCCGTTGGCTAGGTTTGCTTCGATATAAGCCTTTAATGTCCTCAACCCGAACTCTGATGGGTTGTAGATCTGCCCATATGGCATGTTGTAGCCGGGTTCCAAGTCAATTACACTGCCAGTTGACCGATGCAGGGGAAGTGTCTCCTCCATTGTTTTACCGAAAACCTCGACGAAATCCCCATATATGGCCAGGATATGTCCTACATTGTCTGTAGGCACCATCTTTGTTGTTGTGCCGGCTCCATCTGCAAACGTGTGTTCTGAATTCGTGATAAATATATTGAGCGGTTAGGGGCAATATCCAGGAGCCCGGATTTTAAATGGTTTGCCAATGGAAGGGCCAAGCCCTCGCCGTCCTGTCCTGCCTTTGGGTGTTGGCGGCCCGGCAACATCTACCCGAATATCCCCTTGGGAACTCTTTTCAAACCATTGCCGCTGCTGCTACCTGTTCGCCCATCCAGCGCTGGGGGTCTATCTTAATCACCATCAGTGATACCTTCCCGGTTGCCCCCAGCAGCCCTGTACAATCTCCCACTCTTAGGAACAATGCCCGGATGACCTGCTCACTGGCCAGTAGATCCTCAATGGCAGTTGCTCCAAGTATTTGAATATCTGGATTGCCGCCGCCTCCTTCGCAACACGCCTCCTTCCTAGCCGTTGATCCTTGTACATTCCCTGGGCATTGCTGATGGTCTACCCGGTCCACTGCCACCACATCCGCTCCCCCTGGGGATCCCAGAGCCAAAAGTTGACCACTTTGCCAATTGACTTCAGGATGCCTGGACTGGAACCAAGGAAATCATAAATCCAAATCGTAAGCCCGCATAGGCACGACTAGCAGCTCCAATTCTTGACCCGGTGATATGTGCTCCATATAGTGAACCGTGAGCTCCATGTTTCGACTGTCGCTCGCATGAGACATTACTTGGCCATTGCGGCCTAGAGTCATGAGGTATGCTGATTCGTCCGCTAGACCAAGCCGTGTTTGCAGTCTCGGTGCCATAAAGATAGTCGTCGCGCCGCAATCAATGGGAGCTCGCATGAGTTGCATTTTCCCATTGCCATATCTTATAACAACCTCGTGAATAATATGGGACGTGTCCGGTCTGCACATGCCGCATCTTCACTGACTTGACATGTGAGCTTTTGGGCTCTCCATCAACACCGTTGACTTCAAAGCAATCCAATCCGGTTGTATCCGGTCCATCGTCGCCATCAAAGCTCGCATTGCCAACTTGTCCAAGCCCAATTCCGCCTTGTCGAACCTCATCCGTTAGGCCAGATGCCAAGTGAGGCCTATGAGTTTTTCGGCTGGTGATTATGGAAGGACTTCTGTCGTTTGATTTGGTGTCCTACATCCCTGTTTGTAGCTATTATCTGGTCCTGCAGTGGTGGGTTACCTCCTCGTCAGTATATGGGGCAGAAGCTCGCATTGCGGTTCGGAGATCTGCATCATAGCCATTTGCCAGTAGAACACTGGCCTTCAAACATTTCCGTTGAGACCCACGGTGCTGGCGGTAAACCTGACGATTGTCCTCCGCCACCTGATTTGCCTTGTCTGTTTGATACCGCTCTGCTGGAATAGCCGCCGGTGGTGTCGGCTGAGTCGGAGATGGATGGCCGGTAGCCTCGTCTGCCTCGTTTGGAAGACGAGTCCATAGACTGTTTCTGCTTCTGTTGTTGCTGCTGATGTTGCTGCTGCTGTGGCTTCATGTTTTCGACATGTGTAACTTCCGAGGCCGCAGCCTTATCAAAGAATTCGTCCAAGGTGTCAAATCTGACGCAGGCGGGTGACATGGGTACATCTTTGTTCTTGTGAGAGTTGCGGAGGCCTGCCCATGGAATATTGTAGAGGCCTTCCTCGTGCTTCTGTAAATTGCACCCAGCCTGTCGTCTATTAGCTTTCAATCTATTCGCCTAAGCTCTTACCCATTCTTATGGAATTTGTAGGTATCCCTGCATCAGTGTGATCACCGCCTCACGTCGTCAGTCATTATCCCCATAAACCTTGGCCATCTCTTGCAAATGAAGGTCGATGTCCTGTAGTCATACGTCGGATTCCGCAGATAAGTTGCCCGCCCAATCCGAATGGTCTGTCATCGCCGTCTGTCTAAGTGTCAGGTTCTGATGATTAAGCCAGGCGTCCGGAAGAGAGATAGCGTAAGTGATGGGATCAGGTCCACCGTGTTGGAATAGGTTGCCATGGGTGTTGAAATTCCAGCGTAACGCGTCCAGAAATCGGTCCAGCTCTTTTCCACCGTCACGGAACCTGACGGGGTCAACCATCTTGTAGACATTCGGTCTTGGGGCTACAGTGCTTCGTTCGGTGCGTTCGGTGACCTTGGCAGCCTCTTTATCCAGTTCGGCAGCGATTCATTCCCGTTCGACCGCCATCCTCTCCTTGTCGAGTCTCTGTCCGGCGTTCCACCGTGCTTGATTTTCCAGCAGCATTTGCAGCATCAAGTTGTTTTGAGTCACCACGTCCAGACAATCATCATGCGTAATTTGGGAGAGGAGATCACCACTATCATTGTCTATCTGGCTATCTATCCTTCTTTGCATCAGCAAAAAACATTTCCGTCCGGGCGGAATGGCTCCGTCAGAGTGGACGCGCTCCGTCAGAGCCATCAGAGACACCCCAGTGCCGGATTACTCAGCGCCCGGCGTCAATACCACGCGTCGCGTTGCATCTCACCCTCCGATCGCCGTTTCGCCGTTTCTTCTCGCTCTGTCGGTCTCGTATTTCAAACACACGCTCTGGCGTTGTGGCCAACTGTGACCCTACGTCGGAATGGGTTCATTGGGTACACGCTTGCATCGGGTTTGCAATGCAATGGGTGACGCTGCGAAAATCTGACCTCGCGTTCCTTCTACATTAAGCTCGAGGAGCGTGGGAAGAAGGTGAGAAGATATGATACTACCCGGCTGTGAGGATGCACGCAATTGCGTGGATCCACGGAAAGAGCAAGTGAGACCAAAAGTTGGGAAAGATAGAGTGTATTTTTGTTGTATGACAAGATGAGATGAAAATGAGATGCAGTCTAGCTACCCCGGGGTCTCCCGAATATTTACTACAGGTCGCTCATTCCACCTCTGTTACCCCTGTATGTCCGTACACCCACCGTCGCTCTTGAACAATATACTTGGAGGCGGTGATGGATCGAGTTTGGAGATGCACCGGGAGGCCATGATCGATCGAGTTTGGAGATGCACTTGGAGGCCGGGATGGAGTGAACTCAGAGATGCACAGGGAGGCCGTGATCGAGCGAGTTTGGAGATGCAATTGGAGGCCGAGATCGAGGGAACTCAGAGATGCACTCTGAGGCTGTGACCAAGCGAATTTGGAGATGCACTTACATGCTATGATAGAGCGAGATTGGAGGGGTACTTGGAGGCGGTCGATTTGGAGGGAGGCGCGACGGCAGCTGAGACTCTATTCATTGGTTAACTTGTAATTGGATCAGAAACTGGCTGGGAGCGGGACACTGTCGATCTTGGGATGATGCTGTACTTGGTGTATGCTGTACTCGGTGTTGACTTTTGATTATGGCATGGAGAGATAGAGAGGGATGAATTAACTTCGTGTTCTTAGGTGCTGGTAGAGTTGAGCACAAGAAAGAGAGAGATCAGAGGAGATGGGGGAAATCATCATGAGAAACTGGGACTTAGAGAATTTCGTGTGGGAGTCAATTGACCATCCCCAATACGGCAGGTACGAGTCCCGATCCGGCGTGTAATAACACCGATACGAGGTCTTCTAAACCCAATCAGGCAAGTCATTCCCCAGATTTCTCATAGCCGCTCATATCCTCCATATCATTCTCATCTTCATCTCCCATCTCTCTCTTTCTCGTCCACAACTCTACCATCATCGCAAGAACACAAAGTTAAGTCATCCCTCTCTATCTCTCCATGCCATGAGCATGAGTTAACACTGAGTGCAGCATACACCGAGTGCAGCATACACCGAGTACAGCATACACTGAGGACAGCATACACCTAACATTGTCTGTCGTCCCATCATTCTCTCGATTTCGAGTTGACCCCTGAATGTAGCTTCAGCTTCCGGCATACCTCCCTACCAATCGGCCGCCACCTGCCAGTTCTCCATACGAGCTTCAAAGGTAAAGTCACCTCGTCACATTCCCACGGTTTCAAGTTAACTAACCGATGAATAGAGTCTCAGCACCTGGCGCGCCTCCCATCGACCGCCTCCAGATCGACCACCTCCAAGTACTCCTCCAATCTCGCTCGATCATAGCCTGCTACAAGTGCATCTCCAAACTCGCTCGATCACGGCCCCGGAGTGTATCTGTGAGTTCACTCAATCTCGGTCTCCAATTGCATCTCCAAACTCACTCAATCACGGCCTTAAAGTGCATCTCTGTGTTCACTCGACCTCGGCCTCCAAGTGCATCTCCAAACTCGCTCGATCACGGCCACCCAGTGCATCTCTGAGTTCACTCAATCTCGGTCTCCAATTGCATCTCCAAACTCGCTCGATGACGGCCTCCCAGTCCATCTGTGAGTTCACTCAATCTCGGTCTCCAAGTGCATCTCCACACTCGGTCGATCACGGCCTCGGAGTGTATCTCTGAGTTCACTCGATCGTCACCTTCAAGCGCACCTCGAATTGCTGACAATCACCGCGTGCTGCCAGTCCAGATATACCGTCTGTAGATAGGTAGCTATATAGATCCATAGATGAGAATACAAACTGAATGCATACGTTTTGAAAATCGTTGAACGATAAGTAGTAGGTATGATGTAATATCGCCAGGCGTTTTGTAAACGGCTTCAGCATAACTGCAGCCCCTGCGAAGAGTGTAATACACGTGTCCGTCTGATGGTGCGTAAACGTCACCACAAAGTAAAGGAGGTACGTTGTAACACACGTGTCCCTCTGATGGTGCGTAAACGTCACCACGAAGTAAAGGAGATAGGTATGCAATGCGACCCATCGCCTGGGCGACGGGTAGCATGTAATTCTCCGTCAGAGGGTACGAGGTTCCGTCAGAGCCGTTAGAGCCGTCCGGAACACCCGGGTGTTTCTGATGGAAACTAGAGTTGTTGGTGATGTGACCTCTGAGGTCATCGTAGAGGTGATTGTCATCGTCGATCCCAGCCTCTGGTAAGACCGTTGTTGTAGCTCATTCAGCTGTCTCTGCCGCTGCCTGCACAGTGTCGTCACTCTCATCGATGTCAGTGACGCGCAATTGAGTTCTGCTAAACTGCTTTGGAGGCATGTTTTGTAATAAAACGCGTTATTTCGTGGTGACGCGTCGAAAGGGGTAAATTGCAAGATCCCGTCAGCAAAATGTATTGAATTGAATACGAGCGATAATAGTGTAAGGCCGTATATCCGTATATGGCCGCGTATGTGAGTATATGAGAAGATACGGTTGCACGTGTGGATGTGGTAATATAATAGAGTAGTTGTTAGGTAAGATTATCGCTAGCGATCTCAGAGAGATCGCGAGTCGTCTATATAAGGTTGCGGTTACCCGGCCCTGGACACGTCTCGTGCCATTGCCGAGAACCTAATCATGACTGCCATTGCACAGTATACCAAAACTGTGATCCATCAATTCGAAGAGAATGAACTCTGACCACATTGTAGGAGATGAATATGACCGACATCTTTCAACCCCGACTGCGCTATCCATCACCAACCGGTTCTTATTTTGGCAGTCTCAGCGGGAGATGTTTCCAAAACTGTCATCTCTGGCACTTAATATTCTATTCATACCGCCAAGGTCTGCTGGGGTTGAACAACTCTCTTCCCAGTGCAAGATAATGCTCACTGGGAGGCGAAACAGGCTGCAGATTGATTCGCTGCAAGAAGTGGAATGCATGAAGTCATGGGATGGGCTTCAAAATGGTCTCCCACCAGTTGTTATTACTGGAATGCAAATGGAGGTTGTGGAGGCAGGCGAGCAACTGTATGCTGACCACCATGGAGATGGAGATATGGGTGCGGAAGTGATGTAACTTGTTGGAAATTTATATATACAATGTAACTAGTTTGAAATTGATAAGTACTCGCCCGCTTGGTCCGGTCCAGACTGAGCACGTCTAGTCGATGACTCCCAGTCTGCGGTCCAGTCCAGTCCGGCCATCCTGTTGGACTGTACTGAACTGAGCCCTATCTCAGACTGGGATCGTCCGGACTGGTGGAATCATTGACATCAAGTGCCATTGTTGACAGTTTTGGATAAATCTCACGCTGAGACTGCCAAAACGAGAATGGGTTGGTGATGGATGACTCAGTGGGAGTTGAAAGATATCGATCATATTCATCTACTACAAAATCATCAGCATTGATTACCTGTGAATCGATTAATCAGAGTTTGAGTATAATGTACCAATCGCAGTCTGCTGCCTGGTGGCAGATGGCGAGTGCGTAATCGTGTATGAGTCTACGTATATGACGCCTCTTGTACGACTCTATTCGGTAACTAAGTGTATGACTGACTCCCAATGACATCGGGCTAATTCCACCCGAGTGGACTGGTCCAGTCCAAGTCCGTACCAGTCCAGCGGAAATCTGGACTGGTCCGATCCCGGTCCAAAAATCTCATGGACTGGACTTGACTAAACTCGGACCGGTCCAGTCTGGACTAGTCCACCCCCGGACTGGTGGAATCATTGCATCTATATATAGACCCTTCAGGCGGACAGCAATCTCCGGCCATACGAGACTCACCTCCGGCCATGACAAAGGCAGAGACTTATCATGCAATAGCACATAATATTCCTTCCGTTTTCATATGCGCATTAAAAATCATTTCTTCTAGCCAAACATCCTATATCTTTGTACATACATCATCATCCAAAATCATCTTTCCCACCACTACAAATACGCCAATAGAAGGCACCGAATAAAGTAATACCGAGCGGAAGATATTAAAATGATAAAAGACAGGTCCATCCATTTGTTTCTGTTTCTTGTCGAAGTCACCTTCCAAACCCATCAATGACCCAAACAACTGGCCACAACCTAGCCAGACCAGAACCCATACTCGCTGGCTTCTAGTGCTTTGGCGGTTCTCGAAGTTGGTTAGGAGCTTCATCATGATATATGGCATTGCTAGTAATAACGGGAATAGTATAGAAGCGATTGCAGTCGGGATCGGCAAATATTCCTAAAAGTGGTCAATTGTATTTCAAAGTGTGCATGTAAAAAACAACTAATTGCTCACCGGCGTACTGTTGCTTGAGGCAGGGTAAGCAACTCCCACTTTCCCACTTATCTTAACTTCCAACTCAGTTTTGTTGCTAGAATCTGCTATCTCGGTTTGTAGTTCAGAGTTGTTGCTACCGGTACGGTTAGTTTCGGATAACATTCCACTCATTTTAAGGTTCGTTACTTCGATGTTTCGTAGGTAACAATAAATTTCGATGGATATTGAGGTTGACATAGCGATGCTAGTAAATTTACGAAAGACATCATGGTGTATGGTACAACCGTCAGTGCGTATGCGGCATATCCATATTTGTCAAGTTGATTTCCAACGGCATTGTAGAGCTCAAATGCACCATATGCTGTTTGAAAACTTGATGCAAGGATTTTGATGAGGTTATAGTTGCTAGCAAGCTCCAAGTCGGGTGAGGAAGGTTCGATTGCTGGTTTCAGAGACGAGGGTTCGGGTGCTAGTTCGAGAGTGGTGACTTTGATCGTTGGTTCGAGAGAGGTGGGTTTGATCTCTGGATCGAGAGACGTGGGTTTGGTTGATTGTTCGAGAGAGACGGGTTTGATCTCTGGATCGAGAGAGGAGGTTTTGGTTGATTGTTCGAGAGTGGGGGGTTCGGTTGCTCGTTCGAGAGAGGAGGGTTCGGTTGTGCGAGAGAGAGAGGAAAGTTCGATTGCTCGTTCGAGAAAGGAAGGTTCGGTTGTTCGAGAGAGAGAGGAAAGTTCGATCGCTGGTTTGACGTCAAAGTTAAAAGGTACGTGGAATAAACCCGATTGATGTAGGCGGGACAAATGGTCGCTCCATATATCTTTCAGAGTTGCCGGGTCGTATAGACGTTTTAGTGTTGCCCGGTTGATCAAACTCGGGTTTGAACAAAGACCATGGATATTCATTAGATAAGGGGCAATTTTATCGAGACTAGGAGAAAACAGTCAGCAACCACTGACAGTATTCCCACGGTGTCCGAACTCTTCATTCTGATCTCCCTGGGGCACCTTCATGCAAAGAGCTTTCGCGTAGTGGGCTTGCTGCAGAGGCGGGCCACGGAAACGAGCAAAGCGAGCGATAATCTGCAGTGCTTTAACCATGCCTAAGTAGGGAGAGAGCATAGCTTGCATAATAGCAATGGCAGTCAACAATGCACCCGACCCGGGTTCAGTTATTACGGTCAATGCGTGGAGTCCATAATTGAGGAGAAAGAATTTCGCAACATCAATCTCGTTAGCTGGCCTGCAAAATATGTCCCCTTTGCTAGCCGAGACAGTCTGAGGTGACACAGGTGCCATGGTGTCTGCTCCAGATTGTCTTGCTTCTTGGTATCTATGAGTTTATATTTATACTCTACCGCCTTATATTTCCTATTTGCTAATATGATAGTTACTATGATAAGATTGCAACAGTCCCCAGCTCGGTTGGGAACGACACTAGACCAGTAGAAGGTTAGTACCGATCACATACTAGCCCCCACGCTAGGGTACCAATCAACAACGAAATCGAACACCCTGGGCGCTGCATGCATGTGCATGTCTTGAGGTATTTTAATTGTATTAGTATCTACTAAATTGCTACCGTTGTTGTTTCACCTTACTTGCGACCAAATACCATACGAAAACCATTACACAGGCAAAACTAGTCAAATGACAGCACTGCATGCTTGGCAAGGTTTGTCACAGAAAGTCGAGAACCCCAGGTCGACTTTTGAGCTGCTGTCTCAGATAAGAGCTAGCTTACGAAAAGTATCAGTTGCAGTTGGTGAATTCTGGTGAAGACCGTATTTTGAAGAATCCGTGATAGGAAGGATTGACATGCGTTGCCAGTCTCGGGTGTATGGGTCGAACAGCACATTGGTTTCTGACATGTTCGCAGGTACGCTGCTCCGTCGACCGATATTGGATGGTAGATAAGCGGGGAACTGGCGATTAGCAGAATAAACTTTAAGCCTGTTTACGAATAGGAAGGAACCATCCAGCATCCGCACGTAGCTCAACGTTAACTTAGTGAACATGTTCCTCGCTTCGCTTATTAGTCCAAAACGATGTAGGACAATACAAATGACACATCAGACTTTCAATTTCCCTAAATAAATCATTGTGCGTGATCGACTAAAGATCTACTTGGAGTTCGCATCTAGATTTGTCTAGGCCCCCCTACTGCCAATAAGATTCACTGTTAATCAATTCAATCTGTTCAATCAGGTAGCATCTCTGTCGAAGGATTTACTTCATCGAATGGTCTGCTGCATCTTTTTCTACTCAAACGAATAACACCGCGGCGCGCAGAATGCTCAAACATATTGTACAGTACTGTAGATCTTGTATGAGAACTAGGATTTGAACGTTCCGAATTTTCGTCCCCCTTCACGATCGCGCCTGTTCAAGCTGTATTGAGTAACGATTATTTTGCTTGAGTGTAATTTTCTGTCAGTCAGTTCGCGGGATCCGTGATCTGACTAGTTGGTTCACGGAAGGTGGGACTCCTGACCGGTCACTCCGCAGGCTGATATTCTACGTGAACTGACTAGAACGGTATGGACGGATAGGACGGCCGATGAAGTTATGTTGCCGTCACCCGGTCGTCCCCGCAGTCCCCGGCAGTCCCCGGCACACATCCATTGATATGAATTTCAGATGTAGTAAACCGAGTTGAATCATACCAAGCCACAAATTTACCCACATTATGAACTGTAATCTTTATCCATTACCATTGGTTCACTCATCTCTAGCCATATAGAATATCTAAATGCTTGGTGTCAGAGGAGGACTGTGGATGCTGGCCGAGGGACCGACAATGTTGGCCGAGGACGATATTTCGCCATCCCCGGTGGTCCCCGGCCGTCCTCGTCGAGTAAGGACAAGGTGTTCGGTCTTGGGGTCATCCTGGAGAAATCTCGGATGCCCCACTGTCCCCGGCTGTGTAACGTGACGGTTGACACACTGAGTATAAGTGCATACTATGCCAAAAACCCCCCGTTTATTGATGTGACTGCATTGCCACATTTACCCGAGTGCAGCATGACTCCCAGAGTCCAGTGATTGTAACATAGTACTAAATTTAAGATTCCAATTACAGGGGAATAGCTCAAAATACCACAGTAATACAAGATAGCAGCAAATATGACATTGTAATTGATTGAGTATTTAGTTGAATGGGTGTGTGCAATACCCACTGAAACAGGTTCGAATCATGCCACAGATTTTTTGTTTTACCATATGTCAGTCAGCTGGCAGCATCGGGCCCAGAGGCATGCGCGGGCGTGTGAAGGCGTGTGCAGGCGTGTGCAGGCATTTGTGAAATATACACATGTGGAAGTAATGTAGTGTAACTCTACTATTTAACTCAATGCACATCATTTTGAATATGACAGCAATCCAACATCAATGTGGCATCAATATACCATCTAATGTGGTCTTCTGTGCTACATTATCGTGACATTGATCCCACATCAAAACAATTCATATTGTTGCAAATTCCAAAATACCCACAAGTTCAGCCAATATATACATTTATAAATAATTCAACATTAATACAGCATTAACTCGGCATCAGCAAACGGGGCTTTTTTGGTAAAGTAGTTACACTATTAATTAGTTACCTACGACGGATGTCAATCCTTGAGGGCGCCGATTCGGCAGTCGCTGCCAGCCCCATTCGATTGGACCCACATCGAGATACCTCTGACTGTGCTTATGCAAAAATAACACGCTAACGGAAAACGCCGGCCTGTCGCCCAATGAAACGTCCGCACTCTCCATTTTGATGGGAGTCACACGTGTCCGTGGGTGACATTTTGGCTGGTACAGGGCGACAGCTAACTGTATTAGGTAAGTGCATGACGCAATCGCCGATCCACACATTTCCTGGAATAAATCTGCGTGCAGACAACTTTACATCTCTATTATTGTAGTGATGTCAGAACCCAGTCGTTGGTTGTTGCCGATTCGTGGTTGTTTTAGCCCGCTAGCTTGTTGGCTCTCACACTTGGCCATCTTCACCGAACTCATCGCGATCGCTACGGTTTTGTTAGGGTCGACTCTTTTCCAGTTAGGTTCTCAAAGGTTCACTGTATTGTTGGTACACTCTCCATTGCATGGTAAAGAGTGGACACATGCTCCCAAAATCTTCATAAAACTATAGTTCTGTTATTATATATGGTCGGTCTGACTTACGGGTATGGGCTGATGAGATTCGGCTGGAGATGCCCAGCTGAGTGCGCACACAAAGCGCATTCCGCATATGTTCCGACCGAGTGACAATAACTAGTATGAGCTCGACCATAGCATCGTTCGATTCCAAGTCAATTGCCATCAGCTATGTCATAGACCTTTTTATTGTACTAATGGGGTATTGTTCATAATAGGTAGTAGACATGTTTTATTAGTATGAGCAGTCCAAACCAGTGAGCCTTGATAAACTCGGCAGTTTTGCTTTTGCTCTCGGAGTTACACGGAAGTGGTTTCTAGTTCGAGAGCTGGCCAAAGTCGTCACGCGCACTAGAATATACAGAGTGTGATTTTAGGTGCGCTTTCGAATTTCAGTATATCCTTGAGCCAATCATAAGTCGTCCTTGGGGCTCTACAGCACTGCCCCCAATCGTTGCTGTCGTCTCCAAACAAGTCGATTATATTTTGGCTCACTACACTACAACTACTCGCCCGATAGTTCTTGTGTAGTTGTCCCCGCTTTCATCAGGGCCGTGTGGTCTGTTTCCATTCTGATTCCCTTTCACCTTTGCAATATATGCGGCGCCGTTTTCTCTCTCCCCGACAATACTTATGGACATATACTTCCACCTACTGCAACAGAACTAGCAACGGTCCGAATCTCTACCTTTATCTCGTGACACCATTCAAACATGAGTTGATGCGGTGTAGTATTCAGCGCCAAATTCAAACGCTTCTGTCCGAATACTTGATGAAATTCGGGTATGCAGATTCTGGCCCCAGTATCTACTATGGTCCATCACATTACAGTCAGAATCTCTCAACTGATTACCCACTCCCAGATACCTCCGATACGAACTCGGCTAGACATTCTCAACATAATACCACTCGAACGATAAATATACCCAGCGATATCAATTCACAAGAGATTCTGGGTCGGGACACTAAGGGCTCCCAAAATTAGATATGGATTCTCCGGGGGTAGTTACGTGGGTCGCGATGGTTATTATGATAGTTGTATCAGGATATCCTTCAGAGGACTTTTCGGAGATGGGATCGGACCTAGACAGCTGGTTAGGCAGCGTACCGATGGAAGCTCTACTCGTCGGATTTTTAAGTTATCGGCCACCATTGAACCCTAACCCACACTAGAGCTATCTTAAGAGTCAGTTTAAGCGCTGAACTAACCCATTTAAGCTGTGGTTAGGGTTAAGAGTGACCGAATACTTGAAAATCCGACGAGTATGCTAGAAACCATTCCCTGCTATTCAGTATACTCCAGATAACGATCTCATGGTTGAATTACTACTAACAATTAGGATCAAAAATATTCCCTTGCCGTTGAAAAGTTCTAGGTCTCGTTCTCCGGAAGGATCATGACAATTGTTCCAGCTAGTCTGAGAAGGAGGTGAAGCAAATAATCCTGGGCGCGGATGAACCATCATCCATTCTTAGCAGCGAAGAGCGCTACTTTGTTACTAGGGAGGCTGAACGCCAGGAATAGTGTAATCATGGCGACGAATTTTGTTATTTTAATGCCACACCTGGAGCTAGGATCAGCGGATTCCCTAACGGTACCGCTGCAGCGGGAAATAGGAAAGACTACGCCTCCTTCATGCACTACCTCGTTGTTCAAATCTTAATTATTCTAGTCTTACATCACCCACCCAATACCCAGTATAACCAAAGGTGGTATTTTATGGGTGCTATTATGCTCACAAATCCTGAACATTATGTGCAAGAAGATCAATACTCTGATGAAAATGAAGACAAATGGACCAAGTACCTGCACATGGACTCTCAACTCCGACACTGTTTAAATTCCGGAGCAGGGGTTGATGAGCATTACCAGCTGTGCCCAACACTTGGGCGTCATGCCCTGACTCTAGGGATATGTCGCTGAGGTATCGGTAATGTATTCATTTAAAAAGGTGCCAATTCATTTTTAGAGCCTGGCAGAAGTTATTATAACCCAGCAGTCCCTGAATGCATTCTCTTCAAGTCTTGACAAAAACCCTCAGCAATATTTCAAACGAAATCTCAGAAATATTGTTAAACACCCGCGGTATCCTACAACAGTGATCAATACAGCGACATTAGAGTTTGTGCATAATCAGACGGTATTCCGAGGTTCATATGCAACTCTTTGGCATACATGGGCACAACTTTCACGTGAAGTTCTCTACGATAGTGCAACAGCACTCTTAAGTGAAGACAGGAACAGTATTGTTAGACCAAATCCGGGTGCGTAGGGAAGCGTACAGTGACTTGTGGGTGCAGCTAGCAAATCGGTGACCTCTATCTATTGTGCCGTGAAGTCTAAGTACAACGTACACAACAACTGAAATGCATGAGGATCCGCCACTCAACCTTAACCTAAGGCCACGTGATGACCACGCTCCAACTCCGTCCAACAAATATTGAAACACATGAACCGGAGGTCACTCGAACGGTTCGTACGCCTTCAGTACCGATAATCAGAAAAATTGTTGCTGTAGATGCTTATTACAATACGAAGGAGCTAGATGTTTTATGAAGAGGATCTAGTCTGTCACTATCCAACACAACTACATCACAGGAAATGATGAAGAATGAAGGCCGAGTCAAGTTGATTGGTGGCATTAGAGCAGCATCGAAACTACGATACGAGTATATCTAGGTTGACACCTGCTGAATTGATAAACGCAACAATTCCGACCTAGCCGAAGCGATCACTAGTATTGGAGACTGGTATCAGCATGCAGCCCTTTGCTTGGTATATCTTGATGACCTTAAAGAAACAAATATCACGGGAAAGACTACATCTAATACCTGACGGGCTACACGCAGTTGAATGTTACAGGAAATCGTCATGTAGCGGCAAGCAGTTTTTTTCAACAATACATCGGAAAGGATAGGTGATATTAGAGACATTACAGTTTTGAGAAACCAGAGCATTCCTGTATCTGTAAAGTTCCCCTCAACTTGCTTTGTCACCGCAGAAGTCCGTTTGTAGAGCACCAGTTCTTATGAAACTTGCAAGCAGGAGGAAGACATCCAGCCCTAAGGACCGTGCTATTCATTGATAGGATTGTTAGACATCTGTCTAAGAGCCAATTATAGAGAGGGGCAAGCAAAAGCATTGATCATGCTATTCAAAGAGATAATTCGTTTCACAGACGATATTTTGGTCTTTAACTGGGTTGTTCAGTACGTTGGAAGCACAGAACTTGGATGGTCCATGTATCTTACTGACTTTGATGGGGTTGGTTACATAGACGATAACATGCCCAAGCAAAAACATCCTCTCGGTGCTATTACGTTCAGTGTTCTCAACCGTCCCGTCCGTCCGAAATAACAAAGGACGGGACGGGACGGCCAAACGCCGTCGGTCCAAGGGTAGGACGGAAACGGTGCCGTCTTTTTGAGGCAGGACGGCGACGGCCGTCATCTATCGACATCCATGGATATTTCTCAATATACATAATAATTATATAAAACTCATTACAATTATCCTAACCTTGAAGCAAGATCCTTTAGCTTCTGCTCCATCT
>Ga0307512_10001346_pt1 | contig 34940 bp, 40 predicted proteins | sample 14_EM_MG_FD_200267 | JGI IMG/M metagenome (GOLD analysis project Ga0307512, IMG submission 200267) | Populus trichocarpa ectomycorrhiza microbial communities from riparian zone in the Pacific Northwest, United States - 14_EM | ecosystem: Host-associated > Plants > Roots > Unclassified | place... | reverse complement strand
ACTTCAGTCGGTAGAACCTGGCTGCCAGAGGCTTCACACTGTTCATTGGGATGGGTCTCTTGCTTCCAGCTTTGCCTTTCAGTCTATAGCCGTGGTGCTTACTGCATTTGTCGGCCTCCCATTCAGCCTTCGCCGCCATCTTTGCTTCGGAGATTGGTCTGGTCCTGTTCGCCGCCGAGGTGTACACTCGTTCTCTCACTGTGCCGGTCTTACAGCCCGCTCGTGCTAGATTCGCTTGGCGGTCTGCTTCTTCATTCCCGGGGATGCCTGTGTGTCCCGGGACCCAGTAGATCTCTGTTTCAATACCGACTTCGCAAAGAGTCCTCACGCTCCGGTTGATCCACCTGGCTAGTGGCTGCCTTGGCCCCGGTTCCAGGTGCTCCGTTGGTCGGATGGCCGCTTGCGACTGGCTGAAAACGGCTACCTTCATCACTCCGTCTGTCTGCAGTGTGTCTCTCCTCCTCACTGACTCCCGGAGAGCGAGTCCGATTGCCCACAGCTCTGCATCATAGACCTCCAGTCGTCCTGTGCAAAGGTGGCTGCGGAACGCTTTCTAGCGGTCTCTGTGCTTGCACACTGCAGCTGCTCCTCCTCTGCCGTCATCGGATCGCGACCCGTCCGTCCACCACATCCAGACCCCTGCGCCTACTCTGGCCTCTCTTTCTCTCACCCAGCGGATTGCCTCTGTCTTCGCCGCTGTGTCTTCGCTCATTATTACCGTGTTGACAGCCGGCTCTTCGTCAGGGTTGGAACAGCGCATGGTCTCTGCTTCTCGGCCTCGCTTGTGCTCCTTTGAAATGACTCTGCATATCGGAGCGCCAGATGTGGGGTGGTCGTGCACTGCCTTTAATTTGGAGCCTTCTCACGCGCTTGCGAGCCTCGCTGTGAATTGTTGCTACCTGGAGTCCGGGGCTTCTGGCGCAGGAGTGAGCCCTGACTCTCTCATAAGTGCGCCCATTGGCATCGTGGGGAGGGCGCCCTCAATTGTCCTCGCCCTCTGTTAAGGTTCAATCATCTTCGTCTTCGTCTTCATCGTCAGGATTGCGGGCTTCTTCGTGAACATGAGTCCCAGCGGGATGGTCATCGTTGAGTTCGTCTTCTGGTAGAACCGGGACGAGTCCTGTAGGAATAGGCGTGATTCGACTGAGCGATGCTCGAATCGATTCAATGCTCGCAAGCGTGTTAGGCCCATGCAATTGGCTTTTCTGTATTCTCTTTGGAGGCGTGGAGGGTAATTGGCTGTAATTGTTGATTTCGTGTCTGTCGCGAAGAGTCAATAAAACGGGTAAATTCGCGTGATCTTGTGAGCAAAATGTATCCGATTTTCTGACAGACCAAATATAGTGTAAGGGAGCGTACGCAGGCGCTCGGCAGTACAAAGATATAGTATGGTATATGCTTGTACACGGCAGCAAGTGAGATCAGCTGTAGACGTTAATGGTATGATATTCGGTACTGAGCTAAGTCTCCATCGCAATGTCAATATAAGGTTGGCGGTTAACCGGCCCTGTACACCTCACGTGACCATCCGGCAACCCTAACCCCTCATTTGTGACAACGCCGTTACATATATATACATGTGCCCATGATAATCAACTCCATATATGGCCAGATTTCATACAACAGTTGCCTTTCACATGCTATGCAGCCGAATCTTGGACACAATTTGACAATACCATTGGAATGTATGGAGGGAGCTCCTGCGAATGAGATGGCCTAGCATGGAATTAGATGAGCGCAGGTATTCCCTGCTAGCGGGGTGAAAATTAGATGTGCTCAACTGCACATAATCATACAGACTTTGGAATGTTGTGAGTATGGTGGAAGGGAGGAGGGAGATGAGGATGGTGGGCAAGAGAATGATACTTGTATGAATCTAAGTTCTGATTCAGAGAATGAGATTGATTGTATTCCATCTGTACATATTCATTCTAACGGTTGCTTGTCTGTGCAATACTTTACAATGCAATGAATCCCAGTCGCACCAGAGTCTGAGCACATCGGCGCAGCGTACATCTGAGCAATTTTTAGAGATCATCAATGACGATATTGAAAACCACAAAGGCGCAATGTAGTTCCAGGAGCGAGAGGCGGACGGTAACGAGGCCGCTGATCCAGCAAATACATGTTCAGCATTGAAAACTGATCTCGATAAAATGAACAACTAATTAGCACATCACTGTGTTGATGTGGCACTCAGGCAGGTGAATGCCCATCCGATTTGCCAATCGATTGATGCAACATGTTCCAGGCAACAAGTATTTAATCCCAGGCAAGACCGGAACTGGGTTTCCCATGCACATGCTTCGTGCCACATGGTTCATTGCAAAGATGGGGGTGTGGGATTCGGCCCAGTCAGGAGCGCTGGTGGCGGATGAAATGGGTCTTGGCAGCACCTTCACCTTGGTGGCCGCAGTAATGATATACGAACTACTGACTGAGAAAGTTGTAATGTGGTTACTGTTGTTGGTTTGAGCGGTAAGATTCCTGCACAGTTGGTGAATATGGCACTGAGCGACGTTCCCGGTATTATTGGTGAAGAACTGCAATGGTATATGTTCCGGAGATTCAATTCAGTGCCGCGTCACCTTATACAGATTCAGCATACTCCACTCCAGGGGCATCCATCACCTAAATCATGCTCTCAACCTAATCTGGTGCTTACAATGATCAGAGTTCAAGAGACATTCAAGAATCTAATCGGAAAGATGACCGATATAAGCATTAATGAAGTCATTAATCCGTTGCACGTGGAATTTCTGAATCTCAGCCACATTATTCAGATCACCAGTATTGATGAGCCGGAAATGCAATGTAATATGCACCTAGTGTTGTGTGATACCAGATCATCCAGAGCATAATGATCAAGCAATGGCCAACTCTCCTACAGTGCATGTAGTTTTGGGATTTTTGATGTTTCCCATCGGTACATGACTAAAAACAGTGTGGGCTGGTAAATTTTGTTGAAAGTGCAAACTATATTCAAACTTCCTGTCACAGCTACACCGGGATTCTATTCACTCCATGTTTGGTGCTATCAGATGATGTCGCTGTTTTCAACAGCAATAGAAGATTCAGAACATTTGACTGGGATGGAAAACCATGGTGCAGATGCTGTGTATTGCGCCCAGATGAGTTTGATGCTATCTGGACTTAATACAAAGAAGCTCCATAGGATGCGCCTCACCCGATGACACAGATTCCAAAGCCTTGGCCATTTTGGAGGTGGTCACAATTGAATCTTTCCAAAGGAAAACAAATCTCTTGGAACCTACCAGAGAATGCACACACAATTCATTTTGAGTGGAATGTGGATGACGAAGCATAACTGATGGCCCTGATGAATAGTTACAAGTTATAGGGTGCTTCAGGAGCACGGAGGGTTCATTGCGGACGGCTCGACGCTTTCCCTTAGTTTTGGGAGAGAAGGAGGATTGTGAGAATGTTCCAGAACAATGTTACAATGTATGGTGGCTCGCCACATGTGTGGATTTGTTGGTTTTCTTAATACAGCGAGAGACATTAGTTGTAATGGTTGTCTACAAAACTGTAGAGTATCCCAAACCTGGTGTGGATGACAAATCACGAGAGTCACTTCTTCCGGAACAAGATACACATGAAACTGGTATCCCCACTACAACACCTCCAAAAACAACGATGACATTATGCCTTCTTCCTTGCCAAATTCTTCATTTGAACCGCTGGCATCAGCAACAACTCTAGTTTTGGTCAGAGACACCCGCGTGTTCCGGACGGCTCTGACGGCTCTGATTGTACCTCGTACCCTCTGACGGAGAATTACAGGCTTCCTGTCGCCCAAGCGACGGGTCACGTTACATAGCATCAGCAAAATGTATTTTAGACACTGGAAGCCTCCAGGAGTGTCTGAGAGGATGTGGAGTGTGAACTTGGATGCGTCAATTTCAGGAGAGTATCAGACCGTAGGAGGGCATTCCTGCCGGCCGTCAGAGTAACTGGGAGCGCCGACAACAAGCCTGGGAGCACCTCGAATCACAGTCATGTATTCAGTTTGAATTCTCATCTATGTATCTATGAATCTATATAGCAACCCATCTACATACGTTATATCTGGACTGCCTGCCGGCGGTTCTTGAGAGCAATTCGGAGTGCGCCTGAAAATGACAATCCACTGAACCCACAGATATACTCCGAGGCCGTGATCCAGCATATTTGGATATACACTTGGAGGGCATGATGGAGTGAACTGAGAGGTGCACTCCGAGATCGTGATCGAGCGGGTTTCGTGATGCACTTGTGCAGGCCGTAATCAAGCGAGTTTGAACATACACTTGGAGGCCATGATGGTGCGAACTTGCAGGCCATGATCGGGCGAGTCCTGAGATACACTTGGAGGCCATGATCGTGCGAGTTTGGAGATACACTTCGAGGCCGTGATCGAGCGAGTCTGGCGATGCACTTGTGGAGGCCGTGATCGAGCGAGATTCGACAAGTACTTTGAGGCAGTCGATGGACGACACGCCGGGACTCATTTCATCAGTTAGTTAACTCGCAACCGTGGCAATGTGACAATGTGACTTTACCTTTGAAGCTCTTATGGAGAATTTGCTGGTGGCGGTCGATCGGTATGGAGGTACACCGGGAGCTGAAGCTACATTCAGGGGTCAACTCGAAATCGTGACAATGAAGGGACGACACAAAATCTTTGGCGTATGCTGTACTCGGTGTATGCTGCACTCAGTGTTAACTCATGATGATGGCATGGAGAGAAAGAGAGGGATGACTTAACTTTGTGTTCTGCAATGATGGTAGAGTTGTGGACGAGAAAGAGAGAGATGGGGGATGAAGATGAGAACGATATGGAGGATACGAGTGGCTATGAGAGATCAGGAGTACGACTTTCCTGATTGGGTTTAGAAGACCTCGTATCGGTGATATTACCCGCCGGATTGGGACTCGTACCTGCCGTATCAGGGATGGTCAATTGACTCGCACACGAAATTCTCTAAGCCCCAGCTTCTCATGATGATTTCCCCCCTCTGATCTCTCTCTTTTTTGTGCTCAACTCTACCATCACCTAAGAACACGAAGTTAAGTCATCCCTCTCTATCTCTCCATGCCATACTTGTGAGTTAACACAGAGTACAGCATACATCAAGTACAGCATCCACCGAGTACAGCAGACGCTGAGTTCTGCATCATCCCATGATCGACAGCCGCCTCCAAGTACTCCTCCATTCTCGCCCGATCATAGCCTGCCAGTTCATCTGCAAACTCGCTCGCTCACAGCCTCAGAGTGCATCTCTCAATTCACTCGATCTCGGCCTCCAAGGGCTTGTCCAAACTCGCTCGATCACGGCCTTGAAGTGCATGTCCAAACTCGCTTGATCACACCTTCCAAGTGCATCTCTGAGTTCACTCCATCTCGGCCCCCAAGTGCATCTCCAAACTAGCTCGATCGCGGCCTCCAAGTATATCGTTCAGGAGCGATGGTGGGTGTACGGAGATACAGGGCAAACGGAGAGGGAATAAGTGATGCAGCGTATATCTTTGGGAGACCCCGGGGTAGATAGACAGCATCTGATTTTCATCTCATCTTGTCAGACAACGAAAATACACACTCTATCTTTCCCAACTTTTGGTATCACTAGCTCTTCCCGAGTTTTTCGTGGATTTACGAGATTGCGTGGATCCTCACGGTAGGGTAGTATCATATCTTCTCACCTCCTCCCTACGCTCCCCGAGCTGAATGTACAAGGGACGCAAGGTGACATTTTCGCAGCGTCACCCATTGCAATCCCGATGCTAGTGTGTACCCAATGAACCCATTCCGAAGTATGGTCACAGTTGGCCGGCAATCAGAGGGCGTTATGCAACGCGACGCGTGGCATTGACGCCAGGTGCGAAGTAATCAGCCACTGGGGTATCTCTGACAGCTCTGACGGAGCCCGTCCACTCTGATGCAGCCATTCCGCCCAGACGGAAATGTCATTTCCTGATGGGGTAACCAACTCTTTGGCGGATAACGTGGATATATTCACGATCAATGCAGAAATAGGCAATCACGTACACACAGAAATTCAGCTCAAATTCCAAGATTCTTCAAATCCATGTTTATTTCTAGCTACAGGCAAAGTGGGTAAGAGAGGCCAGAATCATACAGCGACAAGCCATACCTTAATACCTCAGACGCTCTGAATATTGAACCAGTAACCGCAGCGATTTGCATGAGTTGTCCAGTTAGGGCATAACAGAGTACTCAATACATGGTTACTGAACATGGGTCCTGCTGGCTAAGATATCTGCTTGATTCATCACCATAAACACTCAGGAGTGTCTCAGGTGTGAGTCCTGCCTGGCTTGATAAGTCGACCAAACATCACAACCTTGATCATTTACCAGATTATGGAGTAATATGAGGAATATACTCGCCGGCTGATAGAGATTGGAGACACTCTGCCATCAAATGCACTATCATCCTGGATTGATATCTCTTCTTCATCAGGGTAGGCCTGGTTAGAGATTCAACCAATGTAATCTTCGTAACTGATACACATAGTCAAAATCGTCATTTGTAGGGTACAGTATACCTCATAAATGAATCCTATCTTTTATTGATTTTAAAGTAAATCAATGTTCTTATATTGGAGTTGGTGTGTATGTGTTCAGAAATTGCTCTACTGGTATTTCGTTACTGTTTGTTATTATTAAAATTACTGAATAAAATGGGATACAGTTAATTGGCAAGGGAAAATACAAGTTTGTGTGCTGGCCCAGCTCACGTTGAATGGTGTGAGTCGTATTTTGAGAATTATGCAGTAAAGCGCAACAAATCAATCATCCTTAGTACATTTGCAGTGAACCAGAGATAGGAGGTTATGTTTACATTTCGAAGTCGAATGACTAAATACGCACCATTGAACTCGTTTCATGCGCTCCAGAGAATTCGGGCCATATGTGGTGATTTCCTTCCTGGATAATCGGGGACTTGTAAGGGCGCATACGCCAGCGTGCAGCTGCGTACCGATATAGACGGTAATTAGGTGGATATGGTTGCAAACGTGGACTCAAGTGATAGTATATGTGTCAGTTTAAGGTAAGATGATCGCTAGTGATCTAAGACTGGCAGGGGGCTGACTATATACAATAGCCGTTACCCGGCCCTGCACACGTCACGTGCCACTAGCGGCAACCCTAACCGCCCGCCATTACAGCATCCCCCTCTGAAGGATCAGACCCCCTTGGCTGCAGCCACCCGTACAAGGGAATGAAAGGAAGGAAACAAACAAACAAACATTCCACATACGTATTCGTACGAATCAGTAAGTCCCTCCACTGACCACTAAGGCACAGGGCAACCTATCATCGAATCAGGCGCACGCGGAAACTCCTCCTCCCTTGGTAGGTGGTAAAACCCATGCCGATGCCATTTGTACCCTGCCGAGATCCAATGAAGAGAAGAATACAAGAGATCAACAAGAAAACATCCAAAAGTGATCATGTCATCCATATCTCCACTTCTGAACCATACTCCAATGACCATCATTTCCATAGCTGGTATCTTGGCATAGGCCATCGTCGGAATCATCAGGATGTTAGAGCTTCCGCTCATTACCTGTTCTCGATGGGAGCTTCCGCTGCCGGCATCGGTCGTAGCCGTCAATCATATGCGTGAATCGCGTCTTATTTGTTGATATCTAACAGGTAAGTTTCTCTAAAATGGTTATACTTACCAAGTTGAAGCGCGCTGGCACTGTCTGAGCTCTGTGCAGTGCTTCCGCATGCTCTGCAGAATATATTTTGCAGCCTGTGGTCTTCGGTACTCGGCATTGACTCGTTGTTCCAAGTCCGCTTCGGTGAGCACCTGGTCGACTTCATGGTTGCGCTTTCGATAGGCGGCTTGAGTAGAATCTTGGTCGACTTGGTAGACTTACTGGTTGACTTCTCGGTTGACTTCTAGGTGCGTGTCTGGGTAGACTGCCTCCCGGTGGGCTTTTGGCTTGTCGGTAGGACTTGACCTGTCGAGTTCTCAGTAGACTTCTCGGTCGACTTCATGGTGCGTGTTTCGGTAGACTGCCTCCACATGCGCTTTTAACTTGTCTGTAAGACTTGGCTGGTCTGACACAGCTACCTCCCTCTTTTTCAAAATTCGTGGCTCCTTCGACGACTTCTCCATCTTATTGATTGCCGATTGCCATCACGGCTCGGTAGCAGTGTAATTGTGATTCGGGGTTATAATCGAACAATCTCATCGTAGGAATTGGCCAGGGTGACGTTGGTGAAAAAGTCGATCATCACATAGATCTAATCTTGACTTTAGACAATGCTGTGATCTTCCGCTCCTGGCATCGTAACTGTGACCTGCATATAGCACTCGCAGTAACCACTTGGGGGTGGCAGATTGACGCCAATTGCATCGGGCATTGACGGTATATCATTGGTGATATCTATCACGTAAGCTTCTGTGATATGGACATATATACGTGGTGTAATTTGGCTCGCTCTCGCTCTTGGAAAGCCGCGTTGTACTGAATCGTGGAGCACCTTCACGCCGTAATTATCACATAGGGCGCTTCGCGGTAGTGACCTTTTGGAAGAAAACTTCAGTGACTCTCCGGTGGACTTCTCGGTCGACAACTCTGTAGACAACTCGGTAGTCCGTTAGGTAGGATCTCCGGTATCTCGTTGGTTTGGCTCTCTGCCAACTCGTCCGGTAGGCTCTCTGGTAACTCGTTCAGTATGCTCTTCTACAACTCGTTCAGTATGCTCTTCGGCAACTGCTTCGGTATGCTCTTCGGCAACTGCTTCGGTATGCTCTTCGGAAACTCCTTCGGTAGGCGCTTTGTGCGCTCGCTGACTCCGAGGTCTCACTCCTCAGTCTTTTCCCATTCTTATTACGCTCCCACTGCTCGCTTGCAGCCATGCAGAACACGCGTGTCGTCTTTCCAAACATTGCGCAGGCCGCACCGCTAGCCTCTCATGCTTCCGACATGTCCATGACTCTTTTTCTTGGGGTTTTTCCGATCATTCCTCCAGTAGGGCCCTTACCCTCTTGGGTCTCCATCGTCCCTCATTTGCATGTCGTCGCGTCGCGTCGATCGCTTCCGCGTTCGGCCTCCTTCGATTGTCCCGGGGTGCCGGAAGTGTTGTTCTGCGGTAAGCGCAATGCTAGAAATTCAATGTCAATGTCCGTATGTTGCTCTCTGTCGATGTTGCTGAGTTATTTTGAAGATTCTGTTTTTTGATCTTCGCCAAGACTTTTCGCGAATCCACTGAATTGAGTGGATTTCTGTGTGCGTTCTTTGTTGCTGACGCACAGCTTCTCCTCCGACGGTCCAGGTCTGCTGGGAGTGTTGTTCCACGGTCAATTCGATGTTAGAAATCGATCGCCGCTGTCCGCTTTCCGATTACTGTCGTCGTAGTTGACTTAATACGCCGTTGTTGTTTGCCAAGACTCGCGTTGCTTAATGCTGTGGATTTACTTGTCGCCACTCTCTAAGTGAGCTTCTTGCTTATAGCTTCGCCTTGTTTCCTCTCCATACTTCCGGTATGGTGATTGCCTGCAGTAGAGGTTGAGGTTGATTCCGTTACTGTCATCCCTCTCTTTCGAAGGTCGTTGCCCGCTTACGACAAATCCCATACGGCTTCATTGGGTGCGATATAGACTTGTATCTCGTGATTCAGTAGCTCAGTAACTCGGGATCTCCAAATCAGAGTCGGGGTCGTATACGGCATTCGGCTTTGTAGTTAGGTATCCGCACATAATGCTCAGGGGTGTACTCGGTGGAGTTATGGCGCCGGTACATCACATATCTGTGTCTCTGTATATCTTCTTCACTCAATTGCTAGTCTTGTAACTTGTCATCTAACGAAAGGGATCATGAGAAGGGTAGAACTCCATAAAACCTCGTGTATCGCCCTCACGCAATAGACTGATGTCATTTATGTAGGTCATTTGCGGGACAGGCAATTTGTACTCGTATTCTGCAGCCTCCGCCATAGCTCGTAGTCGTTTTATAACGATCGCCTATTGCATGACCGAGATTATCAGTGGCATGCATGCATTTGCGAATGTCTTTGTGCCGCGGTGCCTTTGCAAAGCCTCTGCAATGCCTCAGGCGCGTCTTGCTGCCAAGATTCTGTCAGCGGTATCATCAGTTGGCTGTACTCCATTCTCGCGATAACCGCGTGGTCTCTGATTGGTGAGGCCTCCTGTAGCGCCATTGGTGCCATTGCAATTTCCAGCTCCATCTACTTGATTTAGCTCAATTGGTAATTCAAAAGAGGATGGAAGCGGTTGAGGGTAAATCCAGGAGGCCGGATCTGAATGGTTCCCCACAATAGGGCCAATCCCCGGTGTCCAAACACTCCCTTCATGACTCGGCACGCCGGTAGCAGTCATTCAATCACCGTCAATGTGTGACTCATCAGCCGCGACTACCGCCGCTGCTCCTGCACGCTCGTCCAGCGTATGAGGGTATTCAACTTTGTGAGACTGCTCTCCCGTAGCTCTCAGCAATCCTAGTGCAAACTCCCAGTGAATAGGCGGGTGCCATGACGCCCAGCCTGCATGATAGGTCGTCATATCTGTGGTGCTCCCGGTATAGTACATCGGAAACTCTTCAGTCCTTACCACGTTACGCTCCAACTGCAGAGTACCAATGGGATCTGCCTCCAGAGCTTTTGATAAAATGTAATTCCGGCTGCAGAGTACTCATGAGATCTGTCTCCGGAGTTGCTCCTTCCCCATCCCGGGTTTCTGAGTGCGTGTCGATGCCCACAACAGGACTGATAAGATAATCGTCCCTCTCCCGCGTAGGTTCCTCCGGGCCATCTACCTCCCTCCTTTGGGTCTCAGGTCTGTCCATCCGCAACGGGATGTGACGAGTTGTAATAGTAGATATATCAGGAACGCGTTGGCCAGACTGTCCTTAAGGCATAAGGCCATTGATCTGAGATGCTCGGCCGAGGCAAGCTGGATCGACAAAAACTCCGGGTGCGTAGGGCACCCACTTTGGCGCGTGGACACTTGTCCGAGGGTGGACCCTTGTCCAAGGTCGAATGAGATCATGCTGAGTTGCCGATTGCGTGATCGTCAGTCTGGATATAGAAAATTCGGCATTTTGGGATCTGCCGCTACAAACCTCAATTGACTTTTGTACCACGGAATGGAGGTATAACTTCGCCTCTGCCGATAGGGCATTTGTTGTCATCCGACTCGGTCATCCGAATAGGTCGGAATTGGTCATCGGAATTCACCATCTAGTTTGTCTGCTTCTGTAGGCGGTATTCGTTGAAATGGTGACCCGATCTGATCGTTCTTAATGGGGATAATCATTGAAATAGTCGTAATTGTAGTGGGTCTTCCGCATCGTGTATGCTTCAACCGTAGGTGCACTTCAATCGTTAAATAATTCTCCGCCGGAAACGAGCTTCGACTGGGCTGGCTCTCCTCTGTAAGTGCGCTCTCGTCTCTTCCGTTGGCGTGAGGAATGCAATCCTGAGTGAACTTGGTCATAGTATATGTAACAAAGTTGACTACTTGTTCGATTGAATACGATATCTCTCGTTCGATTGGTTTAGTCTCTTGGTGAGTGGGAAATGGTCAACTTGACCACTGGCGCATGTCACTGGCGATGCGGCTTCCCAAGTCATCTCTACTTTCGTCAATTGACTCAATTTGGGGTAGACTCGTCCATATGATCATCGTTATGATTGGTAGATCTCTGAGCGTATGTGTAGTTGACTGTCATCGTCTGATTGTTGAGTTGTAGCGAGGCGTCGGAAAACAAGTTACAGTGTCATCAGCGAATCCCGTGAGCGAAACGCATCCGTTTACTGAAAAAGCGATAATGGTCTAAGGGCCCGTACGCCAGCGTGCGGCAGTGTACCGATACAGACGGTCATTTGGTGGATACGGTTGTAAACGTGGACTCGAGGGGTAGTATATGTATAAGTGAAAGGTAAGATTATCGCTCGAGATCTAAGACTGGTGGCGGGCCGACTATATACAATAGCCATTACCCAGCCCTGGACACGTCATGTGCCACTTGCGGCAACCCTAACCGCCCGCTGTTACCTCCAGTTAGAATTCTCAGTATTGTATATGACTTTGAATCTCATAATGACGGACTAAGAAACCTTCCAGGGAAGAGGCGCACGAATCCAAGCAAGGCCCGGGAGGCCTCTGGTGATTTGCACAAAACACAGATGATAATCCCTCTCTGCATTGATGACTACAATCACAACATGGGTGGTGTAGATATGGCAGATCAACTATGCAGCTATTATGATACTCAACTCACCTCCTTTCGCACATGGTGGCCTATACTCTTCTGGGCATTCGATACCATCATCACAAATGCCAATTTCATCTACCAGGTTATGCCTCCGAGTTCTAACACCATCGCACATAAGGAGTTTCGCCTGCAGTGTGCCTGGTGGTTGATCCTGGCTGGGTCTGAATGAATTTGCACCAAAGAGATTGTACAGTCAACTAAGGCCAACTCCAGCTGGTCAAACGTGAAACAGAATGCCTCTCAACACCTAGACCGAAGCTGTGACTGTGGGCACCTGCCATTTCAACCTGAGGAGGGTAAGCGATTGGGGTGTTGGCTTTGCTGCTGGAAGCTAAGAAACAGTCCCTCGAAAAATACGAAATTTCCACAAGAACCTAGGTGTGCTTGCACTCAATGTGACCGGCCATGGTGTCTCAATGATGATAGCCATTGTTTTGTTGAGTTCCATCAGTTGTAAAGGGGTGTGGTGGCTGGTGGTTCACAGACAGCAGGTGGGGTCGTAGCTGGAGGGGCTGGATTTCGGAGGGGTAGCTGGGTTGACACAGTCACACTTGATGTAATTTACAATTTGTTCAGATAGAAAGATATATTTGCTACCAGAGAAGACTTTATTGAAAGGAGAGACTTTGGTGGTTTTATTTGGGTGTGGTCGTAGTGGGTGCACGAACGGACGATATGGTCCGGGAACCATTTACCAACCAAGGGATACCTCTATTTCAGATTAATCGACTCGACTCGTGCAACCATATACTGATACAGCATAATGCCTGGGTATGGATTCTTACAACAGCTCACCGATTGCTTGATATCTTTCTTATTGATCACCTCGACACAATCAGAACTGGTTTGCTGGCAACTGTTTGGAAAAGATATGGCCAGGCTAGTGTTCAGCTGGCTATAACTGATTGGAACTGCTACTCACTGCAGTCAGCAATCAGGATCCTATCTGGATGTAGTAGCATTTCGCTGGCTGGATACAATCTGTAGAAATAAGTACTTGGCAGATTGGATACAATCTGTGCAGGTTACGTCTTGGCTAGCTGAGGACAATCTGGACAGGCCTTCTCTCATCTGGCTGAGATCAAACTGTCAGGGCTGGCTCCCTGCCGGTGGGGGAGAATATTGAAGGATTGGTCCAGGTGCATTGATATGATTTCAATCAATTAGCTCACTGCTGGCTGAAGACAGTCCAATGAATGAAAGTAAGTCAATATCCAATGGTAGATATCTTTGGTGCATCGAAAGCAGGCATTATATAGTTCTGTCAAATTAGATGTCAAATCTGGCAATTCGAAAGGCTCAGGCATACGACAAGTACCACCCATACCCAGGTGGGTGTCACGGCGCAAGAAGGTACGGAGATACTTAGAATAATAGAAGAAAGATACAGAAGGTGTGGAAGGAATTTTGTTACGGAAAGGCAGCGACGTTGGAAGACGTGGAGTATGTGGCGAGATGGCGGCGAGATAATTTAGTAAGATAAAGAAGTGGTCTGAGGTGTTGCGACGTGAGGTGAGGTGGCGTGGTTGTTACGATAAGGAACAACGGAGTGGTGTGTAAGATCATGGGATACGATTCGGATGGTACATCGGAACATGGGGAATGGTTCGGAGGTGGCAGACGAATTGTATATAAAGAGAGTGTTGTTGGCGTTGGAGGATTTCCTTTTCTTCTCTCTTTACTCGTTCTCTTGTATAGCAAAGCAAGTTACGACTTTGAAACAGCTTTGACTCTTGTCTTGTCTTGTCTTGTCTTGTCTTGTTTCCAATATCACCTACGCTCGACCCCGCCCGTTACACTAGAACGAGTCTTACAACATCGTACCTGATATTGAATGTGCCTATACCCCTCGACAGGGTGTAAGTATTGTTCCGAACCTTGTTCTGTTTCTTGTTGGGTTTACCTAGCATCAAATTATCGCTGGATACAAGTTTGCGACAATTGGGTCGACGAATTATTACGACTTACCGGATTTGATATCCGTCAGTACCCTCATCGATCACCATATTCGAATGCACCAGTACGACAGTAAGTGCACTTCCCGAACGAATTGGTTTGATCTTGCTGGAATTGCTTGCCTGGTTTTTGAACCCGAACCTTTGAACGCATTTGAGAGTATCGAGGAGATACTCAGAGCATCCTTCGAGGAAGAACCCCTCGAAGCTTATTTTTGGGAACAGTCAACTGTCCCCTCCCTGTGGAATACTTATTGGACAGACGCAGCCAGGGAAGGCGGTGGACTCGATATTAACGATTCTGTGTTTGGACCGCATTGGACCCGGTATACAGGAGCACACTCCTGGTTTCCTTGCGACCCGGAACAACCGTTCGATTGTGAAGGCCACAACTGCGCCGGAACACATTCGACAATCGGACACGCAGCAGCAGCAGCAACAACTGCAAAATTTCTTGGGATCCCGCTGATTGTTATCGTACCCCCGACCTCGACCCCCTCAGAAATTGACGTATATAATTGGCACTGGTAGATGTGCTTGATTCGTTGCAATGTCAAATTCAACGGAACCCTGAGCGGCCCTGGTGTCCGTCGAGGATCAGGGCACCATCATGGCACTCATCGACATAGACAAAGACAACATCGGGTACGAACAGCTGACAGAGGCGTTTGTACAGACGCAGGAAGTATTGATGCGGGTGGCACAATACTCCCAACCAATTCGAGAGCTACAGAGGGTCTGCGAGCACCCACAACAAATAATCGATCTACCGCGGCAGATCACAGACCTGCAAGCGAGACAGTTCCTGCCCCCGCAGTGCGACCATACCCAGCTAGAACAACAAATACAGACTCTGAGGACCGAACGGGACGAAGCCTTGAGGAGACCACCGGCTCCAGGAACCAACGAGGAATTGCAACAGGAGCTGGACGATATGACCCGGGACGCACGGCAATCTGGAGACGAAGTCCGTGGTTTGAGGACGCAGTTAGCGAATGCATTAACGTTAGCAGCCAGAGCGGCCCCAGCTACTCCTCAGGCTCCGGAAGACAGAGGCCAGAAATTTCCCGACTCCCCGGACTTTTCAGGGTCGGATCGAACTCCGTCGAGAGGCTGGATTACTCAACTCCGGATGGTCATACGACACAAGCCCGCCAGCATTCCCGACGAACAGTCGGAGATGCGGTACGCATTCAACCACCTGAGGGGAGTCGCCTTAGGCCAGATTTTACCACACGTCCGGGAAGACGGTATGATAGGGTTGGAAGACCTACCAGCTTTTATACAACTCCTGGAAGCAGCTTTTGGGGACCCGGACCAAGTGGCTACCGCCGAACGGAAGATGAGGGAGATAAAACAAAAGAACCGTGAGTTCTCTCAGTATTATGCTGAGTTTCAAGTCATTGCTGCCGATATGGATTGGAATCCTTTGGCCCGTCGAAACGCTTTGAGAATGGGGCTGTCTGAGGAGATGAAGGACTCCTTCACCTATAGCGATATGGCTGAGGAACTTCCCGCGTTTGTGACGGTTTGCCAGAAGCGGGATAATCAGATACGACAACGACGTGCAGCAAAAGCAGCACAAAATAAAGGAAGCGGGATAGGGTTCGCTTCCTCCAGACCCCCTCCGGATCCGAAAGCCCCGGAAATAGCTCCTGCCGGAATGGTTGCCGGATATACCGGACCAGCGCCAATGGATCTCAGCGCAGGAAAGAGAAGGATTTCGGCAGAGGAAAGAGCGAAGAGGTTCGCGGATGGAAGGTGTTTATACTGTGGTGGGTTTAACCACAGGGCAGCAGAATGTGCGGGGAGAAAAAAGGCTCAGACGTTTAAGGCGGCTGGAGCAGAAGTTAAGGAAGTAGGAACCAAGGATGGTTCCGAGGAATCGGGAAAAGCTTAGGTCAACCCAAACAGGATGGCGTTTTGGTAGACGGAAAAAGTTTTGTTTTAAATGCTTTAAGATGTCTTGGAATTTCGCGATTATCAGTTATCAAGGTGGAGGTATTAGAAGGATCAATGGAAGGCAAACATTTAGTTATAACCTGTTCATTGACCGTGAATAATCCAGAAATACCTACGCATGCGCTGATTGATTGCGGAGCTACTGGCATTGCATTTATGGATCAAGATTTTGCTCGCAATCATCAGATACCACTTCAAGAGCTGAAGGAAAAGAGACAAGTGGAGGTTATCGACGGAAGACCTATCGAATCCGGAGACATTACGCATGTTGCTAAAGTTGGAATGAAGGTACAAGAACATAAAGAACAGTTACCTATGTTTATTACGAAATTAGGCCATTATCCAATTGTCCTCGGAATCCCCTGGCTACGGCTACACGATGTAGCTGTGCGTTTTGCATCTCATACAGTTACGTTTGGTTCACAATATTGCATTACGCACTGCCATGATACATCAGTAATGGTACAAGGAGTTACAGAAGAACCACCAGAACCAGTATATCAAGTAAAAGATATATTTGAACCGAAAATTCGACCCTTAAGACCGTTTCGAGGGGATATTGTTATGCTTAATGGAGCTTCGTTTTTCAGGACTGTTAAGAAAGGAAAACTTACGTTGTTTAAGGCTTCCCTATATGACATTCATAACGCCATCAAGGCAAAAGATTTGAAAGAATGCCCTCTTGAAGAAATTATCCCCCAACAGTATCATGAATTTCTCCCGCTGTTCAATAAGGTGATGGCAGATCGGTTACCACCACACCGACCTGGAATTGATCATGAGGTTCGTTTGAAGGATGGAGAAACGCCAACATGGGGACCATTGTACTCAATGTCTAGGGCTGAGTCAGTCGTTTTGACAGAATGGCTGGAAGAAAATATGACCAAGGGGTTTATTCGACAATCATCTTCGCCCTTTGCAGCCCCAGTGCTATTTGCAAAGAAACCCGGAGGAGGGCTACGATTCTGTATCGATTATCGGGATATTAATTGTAAGACAAAAAAGAACAGATACCCCCTTCCGTTGATAAAAGAAACGTTGAATCTTTTAGGACAAGCCCGGATATATACAAAGTTAGATGATAGAGGAGCATATAATCTACTTCGGGTTAAGGAAGGGGATGAGCATAAGTTAGCGTTCCGGACGAGATACGGATTATATGAACCTACGGTGATGCAGTTTGGTACAACAAATGCACCAGCAGATTTTCAAGGTTATATCAATAATGTCATTAGAGAAGGCCTGGACGACTTTGCTTCAGCATATTTGGATGACATTGTAATTTATAGTGATTCCGAGGAAGAGCATGTTGCCCATGTTAAATGGATTATGCAACGATTATTGAAGGCAGGGCTGTACCTCAAGCGAGAGAAATGCGAATTCCATAAGGAAAAAGTAACGTATTTGGGATTGATTATCTCAACAAAAGGAATTTCAATGGATGAGGATAAGGTTGAGACCGTACGGAATTGGAGTAAGGAAAAGAAGACCGAAAACGGACGATTAAACAATCTTTTTGAAGTACAACAATTTCTGGGGTTTTGCAATTATTATAGACGGTTTATCTCGAAGTATTCTGAGAAAGCAGAACCGCTAACTAGGCTTACAAAGAAAGATGAACTGTTTGTATGAGGGTCAGAACAACAGCTTGCTTTCGAGATAATGGTAAAGGCATTTACTACAGCACCAGCACTTCGACACTTCGATCATGAGAGGGAAGTGATTATCGAAACGGATGCGTCCGATTATGTATCGGCAGGAGTGTTGTCTCAGCAGGATGACGAAGGGATACTGCATCCAGTAGCCTATTTCTCGAAGAAACATTCACCAGCAGAGTGTAATTATGATATATACGATACAGAGCTAATGGCGATTATCAAAGCACTCGAAGAATGGAGACCTGAGTGTGAGGGCGCTCGGTACCCCTTAAAATTGATAACTGACCATAAAAATCTTGAGTATTTCATGACGAAAAAGCTTTTAAATAGGAGGCAAGCACGATGGTCTGAGTTTTTAACACGGTTTGATTGTCTATCGTCCGGGAAAATCGAATGGAAAAGCAGATGCGTTAACGAGGAGGCCGGGAGACCTCCCTGAGGGGAGGGATGAAAGATTAAAAAATATGGAACAGGTTGTTTTAAAACCACATAATCTTCCGGAACAATTGAGGATATCAGCCAACGATATGCCCGAGCAAGACGTTCCCTCAATAAACGACCTTTTTATCCAAGCATATATGGACGATCCGTTACCTAAGAAGATACTGGAGGCCATTAGACAGGGAGGTAGTTCGAGGGATATTACAGTAGCAGAGTGGATAGAAAAGGAAGGACAGATATGGTACAGAGGGAAGCGGTATGTTCCTGAAGGAAACCAATTACGATTACGATTAATACAGGAGAATCATGATACTGCGTTAGCCGGGCATCCAGGACGAGCAAAAACCTTCGATCTTTTGCACAGACAGTATTATTGGAAGGAAATGCGGAAACAGGTGGATCAGTACGTATGAAATTGCCATAGCTGCCAACAGTCTAGGACCACCAGGCATGCAACGTTCGGAGTGCTTCGACCTTTATCTGTACCGGAGAAACCATGGGAAGATATTTAAATGGATTTTGTGGTTGGGCTTCCAGAGTGCGAAGGGTTTGATGCAGTTTGGGTGGTAGTAGACAGACTTTCGAAAATGCGTCACTTTGTTCCCTGTCATACAACAATAGATGCTGTAGGATTAGCTAAGCTATTCCTTCGAGAGGTCGTACGCCTCCATGGGTTGCCAAAGTCAATTGTTTCAGACCGAGGACCTCAGTTCGCTTCGACCTTCTGGGGACAGATATGCAGCCGGTTAGGGATTGATCGACGGATGTCTACAGCTTTTCACCCACAGACAGACGGTTAGACTGAACGAATGAATGCAGGAATGGAACAATACCTCCGTATATTCGTTAACCACCAACAGGATGATTGGGTGCAATCGTTACCCCTTGCTGAGTTCGCTGCGAATAATGGATTATCCGAGTCAACTAAGTGTACCCTTTTTTTTGCAGTTCAAGGCGCGGATCCACGAATGTCATTTGTTGGAGAACCGACTCAGGAAAGGGATCAACGATGATGGGAGGCAGATCAGGTCCAGGCTGCGATGGAACAGATTCATGAGCACCTCAGAGTAGAAATGAAGCGGAGCCAAGCGGTACAAGAAGAAAGTGCAAATAGAGGACGCACTCCGGGATCTAATGTTCAGGTCGGATCCATAGTGTGGTTGGATGCACGACATGTATGAACTACTCGCCCTACTCGTAAGCTGGATTGGAAACTCCTGGGACCTTTTCGGGTACAAAAGCAAGTATCCCCGTATGCTTATGAGCTGGACTTACCGGCGTCAATCCGGATCCATCGAGTACAACCTATTTCGCTTTTGGATCCCGTTGTTGAGGATCCGTTGGAGGGACAGGTAGTACTCCCTCCACCTCCTGTTGAGGTTGATGGCGAGGAGGAGTATCAAGTATCGAATGTTGAGGATAGCCGAATGTATCGGAGTCAATTACAGTATCTCATACGATGGACGGGTTATCATTCTCTTACTTGGGAACCAGCGAAGTTCGTTAATGGGCTACAGGCTGTGGACGAGTTCCATGAACGATACCCAGGGAAACCCGGACGATTGGAGAATGTTCTCGGAGGACCTCGAACCTAAGGGGGGGATACTGTCACGGCGCAAGAACGTACGGAGTGACTTAGGAATAATAGAAGAAAGATACGGAAGGTGTGGAAGGAATTGTGTTACGGAAAGGCAGAGACGTTGGAAGAGGCGGAAGAAGTGGCGAGATGGCGGCAGCATAATTTAGTAAGATAAAGAAGTGGTCTGAGGTGTTGCGACGTGAGGTGAGGTGGCGTGGTTGTTACGATAAGGAACAACGGAGTGGTGTGTAAGATCATGGGATACGATTCGGATCGTACATCGGAACATGGGGAATGGTTCGGAGGTGGCAGACGAATTGTATATAAAGAGAGTGTTGATGGCGTTGGAGGATTTCCTTTTCTTCTCTCTTTACTCGTTCTCTTGTATAGCAAAGCAAGTTACGACTTTGAAACAGCTTTGACTCTTGTCTTGTCTTGTCTTGTCTTGTCTTGTTTCCAATATCAACTATGCTCGACCCCACCCGTTACAGTGGGACAGCTTTAAATAGTGGTGGGGACTGTTTTCTGATGTGGGTAAAATAGGTTGGATGTAGTTCAATGTCTCTTTGAGGAGTGTCGCACAACGGTTCTGTCAGCTCAGCCAACAGTGTGACTATAGCTGAGAATGCAGCAGGGAACTGGCAAATATCCTAGTGCATATTGCAAAATTGAACTATACCAGGGTGAAACATTTGTAGTCCAATCAAAGCCTTACAATTATAGTCCATATGCACCCAATAATGTTGAGGATCCGCTTGTGCCACTCACCAACTTGCGAGACATCTCGATCTTGATCTTTTCATTCAAACACTCCTTGTTCAATTGCAAGCTGAGTCAAAAGCTATGGAAGTTTGAGTTTAACTTTGATTATACAGTAATATACGCGAAGTGTGTAGACTTGAATGCTGTTTCACCTCCAGATATATGAGTTACGATATCTTCAATATTGATCGAGCGGCTTCAGAGAAACACTAAAAAATTACCTAACAATACCTGAAACTCAGTGCTTGCCCTGACCATTAACTGCACCACTGCGCGTGGCGTGTTCTAGGCCGGGGAACACCGGTTGTGTATAGTTGACTCACCACCAGCCTTAGATCTCCAGCAATGATCTTACCATAAAATACCTTGATACCACTCCACAATATTGCCATCGACGTTTGTAACTGTATCTGTTGATGTACCTCCCTACAAGCCCTTACACAGGCGTATGCATTTATACTAATATCGCTCTTTCAATTTCAGATACGTTTTGCACACAGGATGTTATGAATTACCCGTCTCTGACTCGTCACATTACGCATGAGATATCATCGATATTTGTGATCACCAATCGCAGAAGCGATGTATCTTGATGGGTTTATAGAATTGGGATTAATGGTATCAGACAATTTCATGCGGATTCCAGAAGATAATCGGCCACAGCATGTCACTACTCGCAGGAAGGAGAAATCGTCCAGAATAGACCGCGACACATTGTAGAAGCAAGTAGGCATGGGAAGTACACCAAATGGATGGTAACAGTAGCAGAGACGATTCCGAGTTGATTCCAATGGCCAACACCCCTGGAGACACGTCAGCGAGCGAGTCAGTTATAGTGAATTGTAATGAATTCTTCATACGAAAACTTGAAGGTTATCACTGGCAACATCATTGACAATTGATAACTTATCTTCCCATCGGGTCAATTGATTACTACAAGCAGGATGCCAGAGCCCATTTCCCCGTAAGAGTCTCATTACCAGCAATGCCGAAGCTGGTCATTCTCCCCAGGTGATTTACGAAACACACGTGATTGACTTGAATTGTCATCACCGATACCAGTTGCCATCCTCATTACGATCTGCCCGACTTCATGAAGTTAACTACATTATGGATGTTGAGGAGTCTCTGCAATGGCTTTGGGAGGTCATCAACTACAACTCAGAACGAGTCATCGATGCAACAGAGAAGCAGCATTTCAGGACTGTGCAGCAGGTTCGAATGGAAAGTATAATTATTCCACCAGCGAATTTGGAGAGTGGCTTGCCGATACATATCGAGATTACCATTGTCAATTATTACAATTGGCACCTGATTGGACCACCAAATTGGATTGTTAAGTGAGAAGAGGAAGCAATCTGTGCAAAAAGTATTCTATTTCGTCAAACAAGTCAACAAAAGAAGATCAATCCTCGATGTGGGAATAGAGTTGTCTGCCAATACGATGGCGTACGATGAGGGTTTTTTGTGAATACAGTGGAGATGATTTTGTAGTGTAGCGAGGATTCTAAGGTTCCACAGGGCTACCGGATGATAGACCATCTGGGCACTCTCAGAAGACCACCCGATACCACATGGAATTGAAGCGCAATGTGTTCAATTGATGTGTCATATCCCCACGTGGTAATGGACTGCTATTTGATTGTCAGACAGTCCCAATTGAGTGTGACATGTACATGATTTACTCAGTGAGCTTAGTCGTACATTTGATTGCAGCCAAGGTGGATGCAATGTGTCAGCTGGAGACTGAGAGGGATTGCTTTGGCACAATTCCAAGAATCCTAGTGTCGACATGCAAAGCATTCGGCTTTTGGAACTGCATCCTCACGGTGAGTGGAACAGGTGGCAGTGCACCGGGCATGCCTTCAGGTATGCCAGGGTACTGTTACTAGATGAGAACTGGGGAGAAGGTGTGTTCCGAAGGAGGTGGTGGTAATCCGGGTATTCAACTACCTGATGGCAATGCCTTTGACCATCAAATGGCTAGTGAGGAGGTCGTTAAGATATTCCTCCCAAGAGTAGGAGTTTGTATATGGCGGCTCGGAGCGACTGTGGAAAGCATCTCTAGTGGTGAGATAGGCACCAGGCACTGGACTGGCAAGCAGGGAGCAGCGGCGGGAGTTGCGGCAGAACAGTGAACGAATGTTGCCGACCTTCAATGACTGCTACCGGCAGACCGAGACATGAAGGGAATACTGGAGGACAGGGCTTGACTCATGCATGGGCGAACTGTTCTAAATCCGGACTCGGGGATATTCCTCCTTACTGCCCCATAACCATTTTGAGTTGTGAACTAACATTTCCAGAAAGAGCCGGCAACAAGACAAAGATGGTGCATACAGACAATGCTGGACTGATCCAGCGATTTACAGAAAATTCTTGGAGGGGTTGAGCTAAGGCAGGGCGGAGTGACTCGCGCCATATCGGTGTATTGGAATTGATATGGAGCCTGCCTACTCATTTGAATCTGGGAACATATACATCATCTCAGAGTTGTTGTTGTTGTGTATTCATACTTTGTGTACCCGAATTAGTGTATGACAGGACCTAATAGCCCCTCCGCCTCCGGGCGAGCCGGCTAGATCGCAGAGTTCCCCCCCCGCTACCCTTCATCCCCCCTGTTGTCTATGAACGTTGAGAGATCGAAAGAAAGCAAAACTACACCAAACACAAGGAGAGAAAAGGAAAGGAACAAAAGGAACGAATATAAACCCACTTCTCACGCTCCCCACTCCTGGGTCCGCCTCCACCCCTCCTCCAAACCATCATTCCTGTGGGTTGGAACGTCCCAACGCCAGTAGCCGGCAGGAATTCCATCACCTCTTGGTCGCACTCTTCTATGGAAAACAGCTCAGAGATCTGGATGTGTTTGCATCTACCCGCTTTCCAGCCCGTCGCCTTTCCCACCGACTTCCATAGTGTCTTTTGCTGGACTCTCCACAGGCTGAAGTGGCTGAAGAGGTGTTCCGCGTTTGCGCCGCCATCCTCACTCAGCCATCGCACCACCAGCATTTGTCGTGCACTCGGTGGCCAAACGGTTATTGGTAAACTACAGTTGGTGCATGCCCGCACATTAGTCTGTACAACCTGGTAGACGGCGACTTCATGCTTGTCATCGGAACAGGTCTCTTGGTCCCTGTCTTGCGCTTCAGGCTGTAACAGAGGTGCTTGCTGCACTTGTCGGCCTGAGGTGTATGGCCGCTCTATTGCCGTGCTTCCACTTGGTACAAGGGCGAGGTTCACATGGCGATCTGCTTCATCTTTTCCGGGGATGCTTGAGTGTGCCGGCACCCAGTGAATTTTAATTGGGATGCCATGTCCCAGCAGAATCCGCGTGCTCCAATTACTCCTTCTCGCTAATTGCTGCAGGGGGCCCAGTACAAGGTGTGCCCTTTGTCGAATCGCGGCATGTGAGTCGCTAAAGACTGCCACTGTCTTCAGTGTGTGATCTTCCAGACTTTCCATTCTTTTGACCGTCTCCCCGCGCGCGAGTCCAATCGCCGACAGCTCGGCATCAGAGACCATGATGGGTCTGGTTCCCAGTTATCTGCAGTGGGTCCTCCATTCATTAATGTGCATGCACACCACTGCTGCTCCCACTCGGCCGTCGTCAGAGTGTGACCCATCTGTTCACCACACCCAGATGTGCGCTCCGACTTTCGCTTTTGTCTCTCTTGCCCAGCGTTGCACTGCACTCTTGGCTGTGCTTTTGTTATCCAGTATAAGGGTTATCCATAATCGTTCCTCGCCCGGGGTCAGCCAGCTCATGCCTTCGGTTGTCCGCCTGTGCTCGTGTTTCGTCTCGACTACTTGACATATCAGTTTGCCAGACAAAGGGTCGTCGTGCAGCTCCTGCAGTATGCTGCTGTATGGGTTTGCTAACCTCTCTTCGAATCGTTGTTGTCTGGAGTCGAAGATCACAGGGGCTGGTGTGAGCCCTAACTCCCTCGTTGATGGCCCCCTTGGGATTTTGGTCAGCGCTCCCAGGATGGAACAGTCATCCCAATTGAGGAGAGGTCGGAGGCCATCTCGCCTTCCTACTTCGTGGCGATCCCACCAGAGCTCGCTGCCATATAGTGCAAAAGCTTGGACCCGGGATACTTTGATGGCCCTTACGCTCTATGGTACTACCCTGTGTATCTTTGCCAGGGTTCCGAGTCTCATATCTGCTGGGTTGCCTGTTTTCCTCCATCGGTTGTGGTGCTCGTTGAACGTCAGGTTTGCATCCATCCTGACACCCAGCCATTGCGTCGCCTGGTTGTTGAACTGTATGAACCTGATTCCTACTCTGATCTTCGCTGTCGGCCATGGCTGAAGATGTTTCTTGGGGCCTCGCCTGCGCGTAAACAGCGCTGCTTCCGTCTTTTCCGTATCAAACTGTAGCTCTCAAGGGCATGCCAACTCGATGCTGATTACTGTGCATCGCTCGAGTGTTGTGGCGACCTGATTGACATCCCAAGCGGTCACCACCTGGCCGAGATCATCTACAACAGACAACCCTGTGGCTGAGACTTACTCTTCAACCCATTTGATCAGTCCTGAGGGGGAAATTGCAAAGAGGATCGGTGACACAGGTGAGCGCAGCGGGACCCCTGCTTCCACTGGGTGTCTCTCCATGGCGTTGCCCTGGATTATCATTTCAACAGGTGTGTCTGAGAGAAAGCTCTCGGTCCATCGTATATGGTCCCCATCCATTTGTCTGACCCTGATCAAGTTGACTAGGCTTCTCTAGTGCCACCCTTGGGAAGGCTTCCTTAATGTGCATGAGAAGCACACCTGTTATATGGCCCTCTGCCCTGGCTGTATGAGCTCTGTCAACGATGATAGCCACTGTGTAAATGGCTGACCGCCCCTTCCAGCTCCGGAATTGTCCATTCCTCAGCAGCCAGCTTTGTTCCGCCTCTTCTGACAATAGCTCCACAACTACTCTTTCGACCACATTTCCCATGCAGCTCAGCAGGGATATTGATCAATACGCGTTCAGCTTCGTATAGTTGTCTTTGCCAGTCTTGCGAATCACCACCCCGCAGGCCCACGGCCATACCGCTGGGTCTCTTTCCGTGCAAATGGCCGCTTTTGTCAGCCCCACGATTCTCTGTCCATCTCACTTTCAGAGTAGCCGTATTGTGGCACAAGACAGGTTGTCTGGGCCTGGGGCTTTGTGACTGACTGAGAAAATAGGACTCGCTAAACAGCTTGCTTGGTTACTCGAGTGTGTGTGCGTCCCGTGGGAGGTAGCTTGGAGTACTGTTGGTCGTGGTTCGGGGGGATTGACTTGCACCTCAGCATCTCCTCTTTTTCCGTGGCTGTATTTGTTTGCTTGCCTTCTCTGTCTGTTGATCCATCCACAGTATTGGCCGCTCGAGGGTTGGTATATCGTTCCGCTCTCCACACCTCGGCTTCCCTGTGGTTCTGCAGTTATTCTCTCTATATTTGGCTGTGGGACTGCCAGATCGACTTCTGGATCTCTGCTTTCGCGCAGGCGGCCTCCTCCAAATTCCCTTTGCATCGTTTGTCTCTTCCAACTGCTTTTCTCCTCTCTTTGATGTCAGAGTCCTACAAACACTTGGATTTGGTCCAGATCCTGATCCTCTGTGCCGTAGCATTGAGAACGCTGCTCATTGTTTCCTGACACCATGCGGCCTCCTAATCCTCCTTGCCTTCTGTGCATTTTGTATCCAGACGAGTGCTCTCATTAGCCATTTCCGCCCATAATATCTCTGGAGCTTCCGCATCCTCCTCCGTCGTTGCAGCTATGTTCCACCCTACTACCCTCCCATGATCCACCTCCTCTTACCTGACCGCTTTAACATCTCACTCAATAACCTTGTGGACCGATCGGGTAGCATGATCATGAGCCATTATGAACCATTCCGGTATTGGTCGATTCGCTAATGTCAAGTCACTCACCGACTTGCCTTGGTGGTTATCACTTATCAGGGAGTATGTGGGATAGCCACCATTCCTAACTAGCGATCCATTGTAGTCAATCACGTCTTTACGGAAGGCAGCATTCCGCTGCACTTGACACCTTGTGTTCCACCAACTGCTTTGTGAGTTGAAATCTTCCGCGAGGACAGTTCCACCCTACCGAATGACTCTCTGTCAGTTCAACTTTCATGCTTGTCTCCCTCCTGACTAGGTGTCTCTGTGATTTTAAATATTGCCAATCCTTGTTATCTTCTCCCCTCTCCTTCTGACGATAATACAATGACATCGTCGTTGGCTCCTCTACTTGAATTTGTCCACTCATCAACCACCATACCACTCCCCTTCCATATCGCCACCCACACTCTTGTTCTCTTTCCTGTTTCATATCCGGAGTGGCTGATCCCTCCACCTCCCCGTTCCCTCAGTGGCTCCTGCAGGAACAGTACGTCCACCTCATGTTCTACCCCCGTCTCCTGTGCCGCAATGGTTGACTCGTAAGACCTCGCACAGTTGTGCTGAATGGCAGTGAGCAATGGTAGCCAGGGCTCCCGTTGAAGTCTCAGTTCCAAGGTTCAGTCGCGGCCGCAGTCGCTCTCTCAGTCATAGTATTATGTTCTGCTTCCCCCATCGCCTACTCTTCCGCTCCATCCACCAATTCCGCTTCGCTTCCCCTTACTTCTTTTGCAGTTCCCAGAGGTCTATGTCCAAGCATCACTCTGTTATTTCCCGATGCCACGCCAGTGGCTGCTTCCACGGATGACTGCCCTGCTGGCCTTATTCTGCCAGTCTGCTGTGCCGCCTTGTGGGCCTCAGTCTTCTTCACGCCTCTGTTGCTGAACGCAATGTGATTCCCTCTTCAGTTGGGGCACTTCTTCAAAGTATGACTCCAGAGTGATCCCTGCTTTGCTGTGCACCCTGCCATGATGCACTCGTGGTCTCTTGTCCGGTGATGACCTGAGCAGTAGCCACATGTGGGCTTGCTTCCGCAGTTGTTCTCGATGTGACCCCATCCACAGCAGCGCTCGTATCTGCTGCCAGGGCACACGCGGATAGACATTTGCACTTGGTACCACACTCCCGCTGCCTTGATGCGGTTCTTGTCCAAGTCCTTTGCCCCATCGATCCCCTGTGCAACGAAAACAACGAATGATTTAGCGATATCTCCATTCTGCCTAGTCTCTCTAATGGGGTGTGGGTTCTCCAGCCACCATACTTGGCTGGGGATTGTTACCCCTTTGTTCTCCACTTCAATTTCCACACAGATCTTCTGCAGGCCTTCGGTGCCTTTTCCCATGTACCGTACGAGAGCTATTGCACGGATCATTGGCCTTTCCCGAGACTCATTTTCTTTGACGTCAATGACTACTTTGTCATGAGTCTTCGCATCTGTGATGATGATTTCACGGTATCGCGGCGCCATCTCCGCTGTCGCATTGTGGTGCATGCTCGCTGTGATCATGCTGATGCCGTTCCTTCTGGCCTTCATGATCCCAATCTAGGCAGGGGCCTGCCGGTGGAATCGCGCTCTGTTAAATGCTGACGCAATTTCTTTGTCAATCTGATCGGGGGGTGGCACGCTCAGGTCTCGCCTTGAATATAGGTGTCTGTCTGACTTGCTCGATCCGGTGGTCAGGGCGGGTCCTGGGCTGGCAGGCACCTTCGGACTCTGCACTTGGGGTTGGACTGTCTCCCACCTTCTGACCATAATAGGTGTTGCCTTAGGTTGAGGTTTGGGTTCGTGTCGCGGTTCAGGCAGCAGTGTGAGTTGCTGTTTCAGTTTGGGTTTTTGCTGCTGCTGGAGCAGCTGGCGCTTCTCTGGTTCTCCAACCTGCATTGTGCCTGCATGCTGGGAGACCTCTAGGCTTTCCCCATCCTACCGAGCAGTCGTGTCTCTTCCTTTGTTTGCTTCCTGGGCCGGTGGCATTTCTCGTACTCTTGCTTTGGCCAGGACCACCGTGGTCATATCCGCAATGCCCTTCCCCCACAGTACAATGTCCTTCTGATGCTCATCCCGCTTAGTCTCCCTATCCTACATTCATCCTCTCAGGTGAAGGCCGCGCGCCAGCGTGCACACCACGTGCCCTTCGAGCATTCTAGCCATCTTGTCGATCGTTTGGTGCAGCTGAGTCACCTCTCACACTTGGTGACTCACTGTTCCCTCCATTCAACTCCGCCAGGCTCCCGGTGCGCTCACTGGCTCCGGGATCCCATTCCTCAGTCTTCTTCCGTTGTTGTTAAGCTCTCACTGCTCGCTTGCAGCTGTGAAGGACACGCACTGTGTATGTCCCCACATCTGGACAGCCACGCTGTTGGCCTCTCCTGCTTCTCCCATGTCCATATCTCTCGCAACTGGGGGTTTCTCAATCATCCCTCCAATATGACTATTGCTCTGTTGGGACGCCTTGGTTGCTGCTTTACTGTACCTCACGTTGTGGTGTCACGTCAATTGCATTCAGCCTCCTTCGATTGTCTCGGGGGGCTGGAAGTGCCAGTCTAGCGTGAGTTCAGTGCTACAAATTGGATGCCGTTGTCCGTATGTTGCTCTCTGTCTGGGTTGCTGAGTTAATTTGAAGGTTCTGTTTCAGATCTTCGCCAAGACATTCCACAACTCCACTCAACTGCCTGGATTTCTCTGCGCGTGTTTCTATGCTGACTCACCAACTCTCCTCCGACAGTCCAGGTGTGCTGGGCGTCTCACTCCAGGGTCAATTCGACGTTAGAAATCGATCGCTGCTTTCCGTTTTTTGATTACTGTCATTGTCGTTGATCTAATTCGCCGTTTTCGTTTTGCCAAGACACGCCTTCTTTTTTGCTTAGGAACACTGCAACTTCTCGGAGTTGAGTGGAGCGATCCCATGCCCTATGGATGGATCACCGAGTAGGTATTTTCTTATGATGGACAATATGTCACCAGATGGATTATGGGACTGCGATGAAGAGTCAATGGAAGACGGACATTATGGAGGTCTGTAACGATGACCTTTAGAGAGCTTACAGAGCAACAGGAGAAGTCACAGAATGCGGCCCATAAGAGCCCAATTATGCACATGGTGGAAACGAATGGCTGGAACCAACTGGATCACGGCCGGAGATGGATGACAAGAGATGGACCAAGTCCGGAGATGGATCGCGGCCGGATATGGATCGCGACCGGATATGGATGGTTAACAGGAGATGGTTGACAGGAGATGGTTGACAGGAGATGGATCACGGGAGACAGATGACAGTCGGTCTCCTTCCTATATGAAGATATTGAGGTTATGTGTTCTAGTCCATTCACGGAGGCGGTTCCTCCGCGGAGTACCTAGTCAGTTCACGGAGGCCCACCTTCCGTGAACGAACCGTCCATTCACGGAGTTTGTACCCCACCTCCGTGAACTGACTCGTTCGTTCACGGAGTCCATGAAAAATTATAATTAATCTATACATCATCATGATCCTTACAATGGGATGCTGATTGGACGTCCTGATGCAACTACAATTACGCTGTGCTCTATGTCATCATTGAAACCGGCTCATCTTCCTTATATTCCTCCTCATTGCCCACCTCCTCATTGCCCTCCTCCTCATTGCTCCTCATCCGCTTCCTCCCCGGCGATTACTTCCTCTTCGAGAACTTCTTCATCCTCAGTATCCCAGTCTCTAAATTCAGTGCTCTCATTGGCAGTATCCTCCACAGATGTGGGACCTGTTGAGGTTACATGAGTGTAAGGGTACGTACGCCTTCGTTCGACCTCATTGGCATACGTATGGTAATTATAGGATACGGTTGCAAACGTGGATGCGTGTGATAGTAGATACAGGTGTATAGGTAAGATTATCGCTAGAGATCTAAGGCTCGTGGCGAGCCGACGATATAGAATGGCCGTGACCCGGCCCCGGGTGACGTGCCGCCGTTACAACAACAAAGAACGACGAAGCTCAATTGTCTGTCGATACAAAGAGAGGGAAAACTATGGACTTATATACGCAAGGGAGAGAAGGAAAAGCTTCATGCTGACTGCCAGAGCCGGAGCCCGAAGCCGATGGGGGACAGACCAGACTAGTGGCGGCAGGCGAGGTCAATGGGGGCGGCAAGCCACCGGCCTTATGCCTGAGTCCACCAACATCGAAGACTAAGGAAGCCACTGGGCCAAACTCCTTGTCAGTGGATCAGTATCCACGCAAGCATCTCCTTGTGTATTGGCTCGACGGCGTTTTAGATTGTGACTTTGCTCCGGTCGAGCTGATTCTGTGTTTCGTTCGAGATTGAAATACCTGATGGCACAGCAGAAGGTCCAGTAATTATGCACTGCACACCACCATCTCGGCCATAGCAATGAAGTGTACACTCGGCTTTTGCTTTGAAACACTTGCAACGAACAGTCGTGCAGTTGCCTCTACACCTACAACGTGCTCGGATGAGCTCAGCAGGGGACTGAAGACGAGCAGCTTCCCGAAGAGTAAGTTCTTGATGGCTACCCTTTTTAAAGGCGGAATTTGATGTGGGATGGTAGATGTACGGCGGTCCATATATTTAGTACGATAGAATCCGTGGAATGTACTCAGTGGTTCTGTGGAGAATGTACTCAATTGCGCTGCGCTGAACATACACGATCGATGAATGTACCCAATTGCGCTGCATTGAGCGTATGCGGTTGGTAAATGACCCCAATTGCGCTGCGTTGAAAGTATGCGGTTGATGAATGTACTCTATTGTGCTGCGCTGAACGTACGCGGTTGTGCTGATTGAATTCAGCTGGATAGATAGAGCCAGCTGTGTGTACATACATGCCAGTGCATGCACATACATGCATACAGAGCAGAGTATTTGTGATTTTGACAGACTCCGCGAACGAACTAGTCAGTTCACGGAGGTGGGGGTACGGACTCCGTGAATGGACGGTTCGTTCACGGAAGGTGGGCCTCCGTGATCTAACTAGGTACTCCGCGGAGGAAGCTCCTCCGTGAATGGACTAGAACATTATGCGAAGCTATACCATTCTCGAGATCACAACTTAGATTTCAAACTAAGAAGTTTCAATGGAACGCAGATATGCATGTATACGTTGTACCGGCGGCATGGCTCGATACCAAGCAGTACTCAGAGCACCATTCAGAGCACTATTCAGAGATACCGAATCGTGCACCTACATGCCCGGGTTCCAATGCCGAATACGATCCCGAATCAGATCCCGAGTCACAGCTACAATTCCGATACCGCACATGCCGTACGAGATTAATCTTTGGCAGAGCAACAATCTTTAAAGAGGGGGATGACAGTGCCGGTATCGCAACAACCCCTACCAGGTATAATTACCGTACCGGAAGTGCAGGAACGAAGCACCATGAAACGCATTCACCAATAGAGAAGGCTAGCAGCAGCAAGGGCACATGGGGAAGAAGGAACAATTGTACTCTGAGAACGGCGAAAAGTGCACCCAGGGAAGTAATGGCAAACGCACCTACAGATGAACCAAGAAGCCGGATGTCCAAGTGTAACGGCGACACGTGACCCGAGGCCGGGTAAGCGCCAGTGTATATAGGTCGCCGCTACGGCACTTAGATCTGTATCGAATATCTTACCACCTAATTCTCCATATATATACTCACTCGCTCTCGTGTGCAACCGTATCAGTATATCATACGTCTGCGGTCAAGCGTAGGCGTACGTGCCTTTACACCAAGTTACAATCCCAAATAAGATCCCAACTCAGTCTCGGCGATCCCGACTCAGTCTTGACAATCCCGAGATACACAGCTGCTACTGGAAATCAACTTCTGAATCAAGCCTAACCAACCGATATGCCACCCGAAGAAGCCGTAATGGATTTGTCGTTGGCGGAGCTACGATGTACAAAAGGGGGATGACCGTACCGGAATCAAAACAAACCCCTACTGCAAGCAATCACCGTACCGGAAGTGCTAGGAGGAAGCACCTTGGAGCGCACCTACCAGCAGAGACTCACAGCTGGAGATTAGTCGATGAGCGTACCATGGAAGAGATCACCAGCAGAGTCAACAAGCGTTCGTGGAGAAGAGTCAACCAGTGCACCGGGAGATGAAACGACAAGTGAACTCAGAAAACGATGATATGGATACCCAGACAAGCGACAGCAAACACCTGGAGAAGAAGCGGAAAACATATCCGGAGGAAAGCCGGCAAGCAATTGGAGATGATAAGTGCACCGAGCACAGGGCGGATATCAAGTGTACCTACAGGTGCACCGACTTGGAGGATGATCAGTGCAACTGCCAGAGCACCGGAGAGATGATGAGAAGATCAAGTGTGCTTGATCTATGCCGAACGAGTGCAAATGTGGCTACCGAAGCAGTTCCGAACGAGACCGAAAATGATCTCCGAACGTACCAAATAGTCTACCGAACGGCATCGCGAGAGACAGTCACCGAACGGCATCACGTGAGACAGTCACCGAATGGCATCACGAGAGACAGTTGAGACAACTACTGAGAGATGATAACTGAGCATAGCGACCAAGATCATGGCCGAATGACTCCAAATTGGGATTGAATAAGAGGATTATCGGGAGCCCTCTACCGAAGGCACCGACTGGGATGTTCACCATACGGCTTACCAAAATGAATGCCGAACGACCATACTGGAGGCCTATAAGCTTGCTTGGCCGATGCTGAAGGAGTATGAATATAACTACTGACGGGCACCGCGTGAGAGCCACCGGCTGCAAGAGATGATGTCAGATATTGTGGCTGTCCCACAGAGCTATGCACGAGGGTCTGGAGAGCGCAAGCACGCTTGCATATATATATGATATGAATGACCATTTCATGAGAAGCTTACGAGATAGATACGAGGTCTTATATGATTGACCATCACTGACGGCTATGATACCAAGAGCAGAAGCTGCCAAAGCAGCAACAATGATCACTGATGGGCTGGGCCTGCGCAGTTGTTCACGAGGAATTAGGAGAGCTCGAGTGCTAGCGCACTTGAAAGTATGGTGAGTATGACCGGTTACTGGAAGGCTTACAAGTTAGTTATACCGCTGTAATAGCGATGATAAGCAGCGAGCGGAAGCCACCATCGATGCTGCCGACTCAAGACGAGGCTCATACTATGATTGGGGATTTCACCGAGATTACTGTGTCTAATTCCGACAATGACCTACACATGGTACGAGTTAGGAGTGCGAGATTGAATGGTCGGATGCCGGACATTCCGGAAGTGGAGATATGGAGGACGGTGTCACTTTGGATGTTCCTTCTTTCTCTTCTCTTCTCATTACTTCTTACTTCTTTGGATCTCGGCCCGGTACAAAAGGCGTCGGTATGCGTTTTTACCACCTCCGGAGATAAGTCAAGTGGAGGTGGAGTTTCCCTGTGCGCCGGATCCACCGAATGGCTACCATACAGTACTAATCGGTTGTGGGACTTATGGGTTCATACGTTTGCGTACGTTGAATGGTTGTTTGATTGTTTTCTTTCCTTTCGTACTTTTGTACGGGTTTATACAGCCCAGGGGGTCTGCACCTAAAGAGGGGGATAATGTAACGGCACGACTGCACGTGACGTATCCAGGGCCGTGTAACACCAACTTTATATAGTCGGCTCGCCACGAGCCTTAGATCTCTAGCGATAATCTTGCCTTAACTTACCTTTATACCACTCTACAATATTGACATCCACGTTTGCAACCGTATCTACTGATATACCTTTCTACGAGGCCATACACGGGCGTATGCCTTTTCACAACCATTCAATCAAGTTTGAAAATAAGCTAAATTTGAGATGGAGAGGCGAAAGAGCATGGAATGCTGGGCATTTCATCGAAACATTACTTTGTGATGGAAGTTGCATTCAAATACTTAATTGGGAGCGGATATTTGAGGATATTAGATAGGATATGCCAAGCCTTCAAAAAGCTTGAAGTTGTGGGTCGTCAGCCAATAAAAATCCTTCTCAGACGTACCCCAAGTCAACCAATGAGAATGCCTCGAGCAGACAAACCAAGTGTATAATGTATAGAATATCAAGTTTTCTGATTCAAGGAGCCGAAATATCCCGATTTTTGTACAGTAGCTAAGCAAATGAAAGCCAAAGCCTCATTTCACAGTATCAGATTTGGAAAGCAAAGAAACAGATTAAATTTAGGTAAAAAAGTGTATTGTGATGAAATATTTATTAGCGCAGCAGCTTTCAGGCAAGCTAGTTCAGATTTGTGATTTTGTACTTTGTTCAATTACTTTTCCCATTCCACAGTTTACTATTATTTATATATATAGGGGCTGCTTGCGCTGCTGTTGATTTTGGAATAAGAGGGGATACTAAAAGTTGAAGCATGGCGACTGTCAGTATGCTCTGGAAAATGAAAAATCTGTGATTCTTGTTAACTAACATCTTTTTGCGCGGGGCGGGG
>Ga0307512_10001345_pt1 | contig 34960 bp, 32 predicted proteins | sample 14_EM_MG_FD_200267 | JGI IMG/M metagenome (GOLD analysis project Ga0307512, IMG submission 200267) | Populus trichocarpa ectomycorrhiza microbial communities from riparian zone in the Pacific Northwest, United States - 14_EM | ecosystem: Host-associated > Plants > Roots > Unclassified | place... | reverse complement strand
GCGGATGAGGAGCAAGAAGCATCGCAAGCCGATGATGGATCAACGCAGAATGTGGAGGACTGACCTGGGACCCAGTGATGTCGACGGGTATGAGGGGGAGGATGGCGACGATGCGGATGCTGATGAGGAGGGGGAAGCATCGCAAGCCGATGATGGATCAACGCAGAATGTGGGGGACTGACCTGGGACCCAGTGATGTCGACGGGTATGAGGGGGAGGATGGCGACGATGCGGATGCGGATGAGGAGAATGAAGCGTCGCAAGCCGATGATGGATCAATGCAGAATGTTGAGGACTGAGGGCATAGTACTAGAGAGTGTGAAGATTAGCCTGTATATTTCAGACCTGTAAAATATGATAATGGCGAAGCAAATGCAACGGCACGCGAGGTATCCGAAACGAAGACTGTATTGCAATTTGTGACAAAATCTCAACGCTAAACATATATGGGGTGAGTGCGGCATCCGATATATTATAGCAATAGCGGAGAGGTAAAATGTGGCTATCGGCCGAAGAAAGGCATAAACATCGCCAGGCATTGTGTGAACGGCTACAGCATAACTGCAGGCCCTGCGAAGAGTGTAACACACGTGTCGTTCTGATGGTGCGTGTACCGGGCGCATAGTAATGGAGATGAGTATGCAACGCGACCTGTCGCCTTGGCGATGGGTAGCGTGTAATCCTCTGTCAGAGGGTTCGAGGTTCCGTGAGAGCCATCAGAGCCGTCCGGAACACCCGGGTGTTTCAGACGGAAACTAGGGTTGTTGCCGATGACATAGATACTCAGATACATCGATGAGAATACAAAGTGAATACATGAGTTTTAACAATGGTTGAATGATAAATAGAAGCTATGATTTCCAGGCGCACCAGCAGCGTTCCCTAAGAAGATGTTTGTTTTTCCTACACTGCTCTGCTGTGATTCGAGGTGCTTCCAGACATGTCGCTTGCGCTCCCAGGTGCTCCCAGGCTTGTCATCGGTGCACCAAGTTACTGTGAGGGCCGGCAGCCATGCCCTCCTAGGGTCTGATACTCTCCTGAAATTGACTCATCGAAGTTTACACTGCACATCGTCTCGGACACTCCTGGAGGCTTCCAGTGACTACAATACCTTTTGCTGATGTGGAGAGCTTCCGGTGAGTTATTACAATCTTCTCTGATTATCATAAATGCCGCAAGGCACTTGTCGACCAAGAAGTAGTGATATTAGGCTAGGTTCTGGGATACTGCAGTTGCATACGAGTATATCAGATCTTGCGCCATCCGCAGAGCCGGATTTATAACTCAGTCAGAATGCAAAGCCTGTTGAACTTGTAAGTTTGTATTGGAAATATGGACGTATCTATATTTCTCTTTACAAATATTATACTTTCTCAAGTATTCTCCTTACGATAAAATCGTACTTTATAGATAAGAAAAATGTTGTCTGTTAATAACTTTTAATACTTGGGTTATCATTTTATTGTTTTGGTGTCTAGAAAGTTCCGGTTAGAACTTGTCTAGAACCCTGTTTTTAGTTCGGTTGGAATAAGAATTTATCAGCGCTTATGTTCAAAGAACGGGCCTAGATTGTTGTGTTATATTCTTTACGGTTGTTAAGTATTTTTGTAAAGTTGCAGAGTTTTTGTCATGCCAATTTGGACATTGCTCCGGGACCGTAGTCATGGACAATTACCCGTTTGTTGTTGTATATATACTTTCTGTTTGTCGGGTTAGAAGAACAGTTCTTTAGACTTGCTCAGACATCGATACAGAATAATACAATATTTCCTCCTCGAACTATCTTGCTCGTATATGCTTGCCTTTCAATCAGTTCTTAACTTCCTTATACTTGCTATACTTATTCTTCTCATACTTCTTTTGAGATTCTATTCAATCTCTTCGCCCTTAGGCTGTTATAGTGCAATAGGTTATGAGCCCGGATGACCAATACTGAATCCAACCCTGAATATCCTCCTGTATCTTGTAATTTGTTTGACGCACAGTCTGTTCCCATCGAATATCCAGATGTACCCAAGACAAATACACCAAAATGATCTCCTTCTACATCCCGCCCTCAAACGCCAAGAATGGCCTCTGAAGCGTCCGGTTTGGAAAGGAATCCTGCATTCTCCCTTTCGGCCCGCGTCAACAACAAACCGGCAGAGATGCTAAGCTTGATAATATAGAGGAACTTACCGGACAGGGTAATTATCAGATATGTATCGCTTTGATAAATATCATTCTAAGAGGCATCAAGGCATATGAGATAGTGTTGGATGGAGTAATTTCAGCAGAAGATGCAGATAATACTGAAGTAGATGCGTTCAAGCTTCTTAAACATACCGCTTCGACCATATCTATACAGTTAGGCTCCCAAGATATTCTGGGGGCAATTGTCAAGTTGGAGGACCCACGCCTGACCTGGACCTGGCTTTGCACCGAATATTATTGACACTGAGCTCACGCACTAGTCTCCCAGATAATGCATCTGGTCTCCCTTCCTACTCAGTACTCTGGTTCTGACTTACCAGGGTTTATATCGAATTTCGAATCCCAGTGGCTCCACCTTATGAACCTATCGAAGGCGACCTCCGATTCGTACGACAAAACTTTGGCCATGTTTCTCTATGATGCTTAAGCTCGTAGTGATTTTTTGTTGTGTTGTTTGGTAGAACACCATAAAAATATTGCCGATAAACTTACGACATAAGTTAGTCATTCTTACGGTGATGTTAAGCAACGATTGATGGAACTTGACAAAACCGAAATCGACGGCAATTCTGCCCTCTGTGTTTCTATTCCATTCGGTAGTAAAAAAAAATGGGAAGAAACTGGCGAAATCAGGAAATAACAACAACTCCTCCTCCTCCTCCTCCTCCTCATCAAAGACCAGCACCTGGTGCAACAAACATAATCCCGCAAAGAATACAGGACATAACTGTAATGCATGTGTTCGTCTGCAACAGATGAATCAAGAAACGAAGGAAAAGGAAGAAAAGGATAATGCTGAGGAAGCAAACGTTACCACACATAATACGGTAAGAAACAAATCGTTGTATTTTGACACGGCCTGTACCTCACACATGACCCCGTAAGCAGGGCGACTCCTCCACTACTCGAAGTGTTCTGTAATTGTATAATCCAGTTGACAAAACAGCATGGAGATTGCAGGCAAGGAGATCTGATACTGGACTGTGTTCTGAGAGATGGATCGGTTTCTTCTTTTCGTGTTCTTAATGTTTTCCATCTTCCTACTTTGGCACATCCGTTGATTTCATGGTGGAAATTGCGAGAAAAAGGATATACAGAGCTTGATGAAGGGGATTATATTTCAATTAACAAGGGAACAAAAGTTGTTTTTGAAGCTGTTTGTGACAGAAATTTGTATAAAATTCCTGAGATATCGCATTCGGCCCGAATTACTTATGACGTTTGTCAACAGGCTTTCGGACATTTAGCACCGTCTACAATTGACAAATAGTTACAGCTATACTCTGATGCCGATATACCCAACAGGCCTCTGAAATACATCCTCCGCTCATGCATCAAAGCAAAATGACTTGGTCTCCTCGAACGTCTATATCAAGGAAAGATAGGGAAAAACTCGCTCTTGTTCATTCTGGTTTGAGTAGACCTTTTCCAGCTCCGTCATATGGTAATTCACATTACTAGATTGCTCTAATCGATGATGCTACGAGGGTTGTGTGGGATGGATCTATGAAACAAAAATCCGAGACTACTAAAAGTATCAAAGATTTTGTTGCAGAAATTGAACCTGAACACCACAAAACTCCCATGGCATTTCAAACGGATAATGGAGGGAAGTATGTTACCAACGACTGGAGATGGGGCTTTGGCTCAAAAGTAATTATACATGAGTTTTCTCCTCCGTGTTCCCCCGAGAATATTGGAATGGCAGAACGTCTTAATCGTACTATAGGAGTGTCACCACTGGGAGCTATGCTCGAAAGTACATCAACCTATGATAAGAGATTATGGCCTGAGGCTGTGTTAACCTCAGCATATATAAAAAATTTGACAACCTCATTCGGCACTAATGGATCTAACTCCTTATGATGCTTTTTATGGTTTTAAGTCATCCATCCAGCAACTTCAACTCTTTGGCAGAGGATGTTAAATCCAGGTACCGTATTAGCAATGACCGGACCGAAATAAGTTATCTCCCAGTGCAAACAGGGCCATTTTTACCGGATACACCAATATCAACCATCATCATAGAGGATTCTATCCTGACACTAAGAAGACCATAGGATCAGCGGATATCTTCTGTCCCCTTATCAGGACAGAAGGGGCTACGCCAACTCGATACTGTCGAATAAACCTGATTTTCACTGCCCTTCAACGCAACACCTCATCAATATATGTTGAGTATACCTATAGTCAGAAGGGAAAAACATCGGATAGTTATTGGCGTGAATGGAGGGATGAGAATCCTCAAGAAGGTAATGATGCGGTCGATGATGGTCATCCAATTAATAATCGGCTGATAATAGCAGAAATTGACAAAGGAAAAAGAGACAGGTATCTAGGTGCTCCCGATTGAGTCTACGACGCCAATGATATGGCCTCTCGAGAAGCCCTACCTGAACAACAAAATGAAGCAGAACCGATAAGTGAATTTGTCGAATCCATTGAAACTGTTATTCCTGCATATCTCTTTCTAGAAGATGAACTGCAATATTACCACCAACGATCTCAACTTCCGTTGGGATGGTCCTCTCCTCCCCCTCCTCCTCCGCGACCGATGATACCACCACCAATTGAACTTGTTCAGGTCACCACTCATGCTAGAAGAGGTGTGAATCCACCCGAACGATAGGGCTTCGAAAATAATAATTTAGATGCCACTATGCGTGACGCACATCCTCGCTCTCGATCTCCCGGGTTACAACTGGAAGGAATCGAAGGAAGTCAATGGGCAAATTTATTTGTACTTTTGGTTGAGGAACGTAAGTCTTACTGAAAGGCCAAAGCTTCACCGCAATGATCAGATTGGAAGAAGATTGTGGATGATTAACATAAGTCGCTAAAGGAAAAGGACGTTTGGGATGTGATCCCGAAACCAAATGGAAGAAAGGTTGTGGCTAGCTGATGGGTATATAAAGCTAAAGGAAATGCTGAAGGAGAAGTCGAACGATATAAAGCACAGTTAGTGGCCAAATGAGTCTCAAACAGCTGAGGGGAGAATTACGATCAAATATTTGCCCCTGTTGTTTGTCACAATTCTCTTAGACTTTTACCACCATTATTGGCATGTAAAGGATAGCGATCACGACAACTGGACGTCAAAACTGCATTGATATACGGGATTTCGCAGGAACAAGTATACCTGGATTTATCGGAAGGCAGCCGGTTGGATGGGATGGTGGCAAAATTCAAGGGGCGTATTTACAGATTGAAGCAATCTCCGACGGAATGGTACTACCGGGTAGTAGAATACCCAGGATCTTTGGATTTGATATCACTGCTTGGGAACACTTTCTTCTTGTCCATGAATCAGGAGATCTCTTTTTGGCTATATATGTGGATGACATTACACTGTTTGGAGCTACTGGAGAACTAAAAGAGAAAATCATTAACGTGTTAAAGACTGAGTTCAAAGTCAACGACATGGGTGAGCTTGATTGGCTTCTAGGAATACAAATAACATTTACAGACGATGGATTCACTCTTTCCCAGACAACATTCATTGATACAATTCTGAACCATTTTCCACTGCAAGATTGGAACCCCATCTCGACACCTAGCGACTCAAACCATCAGTGGAAGGCTACTAATGACGAAGACGAGCGTACCGATACAACGGCATATCATCAAATAATCGGATCTGTAATGTATGTAGTGACTGGAACGAGACCTGATCTAGTATATACGATTACCAATCTCACTCCATTCAACACATCTCTCTCGACAATGCACCTGACCGCACCATAAACAGTGTTACGATATCTCCAAGAAACGAACAATCGAATCCTTTTCTATCCTTGGAAGAATAAACTCAAATTGACCGCTTATACGGATGCATCATACGGCATTTGCTTCGATACCAGAACAAGATTTTCTGGATATATTTTTCAACTTGGAAACTCGACTATCTCCTGGAGATGTCAGAAACAGCTGTCCGTTGCTACCTCTACCTGTGAGGCAGAGTGTATAGCACTTGCTATGATGACTAAACATCATCTCTGGTTGAAGCGTGGAGTTCAAGAGTTATTGAAACAGGAAATTCCAATGGCTCTCTTTGGCTACAGCAATGCTGCTATAGATGTAGCATATAATTCCAAGCTTAACGATGGTTCAAAACATATTGAGGTCACATATCACTTTACCCGAGAGCAAATCGAACAAGAAAATGTATCTGTTAGGTTTTTACCTTCGAAGGAAAATTTTGCAAATATATGTACAAACTGAATGATGAGATATGTGAACGACCACTTATGATCAAACATATTTGAATGACAGTGAGAAGGGGTATGGAAATACAGAAGTATCTACATTTCACTTTACTAATATTGTACATTCTTAAGTATTCTCCTGGGGATAAGATGGTACAATATAGATAAGAATAACGTGGTGTGTTAATAAGTTTTAATACTTTTGTTATCTTTTTATTGTGTTGGTGACTAGAAAGTTCCGGTTAGAACTTGTCTAGAACCTTCTTTTTAGTTCGGTTGGAATAAGGATTTATCAGCGCTTATCTTTAAAGAACGTGCCTACATTGTTGTGTTATATTCTTTACGGTTCTTATGTATTTTTGTACAGTTACAGTGTTGTTCTCTTCCTGTTTTGGTTATTGCCACGCAACAGTAGTCACGGACAATCACCCGTTTATTGTTGTATATATAGATACTGTTTCTCCCGTTAGGAGCACAGTTCTTTAGACTTGCTCAGACATCAATACGGAATAATCCAATACCTCCTCTTCAAACTATCTTCTCGGTATATGTTTGGCTTTTGAATAGTTCTTAACTTCCTTATACTTGCTATACTTATTCGTCGTATACTTCTTTTGAGACTAGGATGAATCTCCTTAGACGTTCGCTGGTATAATCGAATAACTTGTGCCTCGGCATACAGTAACCCCAGCTAATCACCATATGGATATCAGACGAAGAAGAAAACATGGTGACGGCACCTGAGTCTGAGGAGGAAAAATGAGAATCATCAGTTTTGTTGACATCACATCTTGGTGCAAAGAAATATATGTACCAATTTCGCTACATCTCAGATTTTACCTACTTTCAGATACCAAATTGTGACACATGATCATTTGTCTGTGCATGTGCGAGGGTCAAACTCACCATCCGAGGATTCTCAAATCTAAACCTCGCTGTAAGACTGCCAAAACGTTTGATTTCTGTTAGCCAGTATCTGTGATCTAACAAAGAAAGAGCTAAATTAGTGACGAAATATACCATCAAAATTTCAGGGACTGATGTTATCCATGTAATAGACGCCGCAGTCCGTACCCAATACAAATCTGTTCGAACGACGACCGCTATGCTATATTCAACCATTCATCCAACTCCGTAACTCCCAGCACAGAGTTGGTGCACATGGTTGATATAATTGAAACTGTGTATGGTACGCTATGGTAATCAAGGAGAAGAGGCTAGATTAGGAAAGGTGACGAAGTCGAGTTATATTTACACAAAACTAGTAACGTGACCTAGATGTCAAAAATTGCTGGCTGAAAGCACAGGAATGCGATTGGGCCACATCATTTCATGTTCAGGTAACTAGTGTTAGGAACGGTTCCGGTCCGTGACTTCGGGTCTGGGTCCAGGCCAGAACTGAACCGTTGCCAAATTGGCGCTCCGTGTTTTCAATTCACCTGAAGTGTCAATTCGGGTACTGTTCGATGCAAATCTCCCAACCCGTCTGGATTGGGCGGGTTGTCAGCGGGTTGCCCAGCAGGTCCATCTGTAGATATATATAATGTTTTTGTTTTTGCAGTTGGGTAATTGAACATTGTTATAATTAGGTATTCGGCAGCCAATAATCTCTTTTTCGATGTTGTGCAATCTGCGACATTGATGATTTTGGAATACGAGTTTTTGATTTCTTACGTTGCATATTTGGCCATAGAGGCCGTCAATAGTTCTGTTATAAGAGCATTCATGTGCACAAAGCCTTGTTTACCCAATATGCAAGACCAAATATTGTTGACACTCTGTTGACGCTCAGTTACATAATGGGGTAACGTATGTGTCATGCGCCGTTTCAAATGGAAAGGCTGCCGCGACATCCTCTTTGAATCATTACCACATTGCGAGACTTAGATTTCCCACAATCCAACACCAATAATCGTTGACACACCATTGACGCTCATTTTCAGGATGGGACAGGGAGTGTGTCCGTGATAGTTTGAACTTGAAAGGCGGCCAATTCTTCGTTTATGAGTGGCTGCAACGAATCACCACTTAGGTTACACACAATGCACGGCCAAAAACGGTTGATGCTCGATTGACGCTCATATTCAGAATGGGGCAGTGACCATGCCATATTCTGTTTTGCCAAGAAAGGCTGCCATTACATCGGTTATGGATAGTTGTGACCAGGTCAGTTTTCAATTACGGTACTTGGAAGACTAAAAATCATTGACGCTCCGTTGACGCTCAGTTTTAGGATGGGGCAGGGAGCCTGCTACTAATATTTTTGAATTGGAAGGCTGCCAATACCTCGTTTATGAATAGCTGCAACCAATCGTCACTTAGGTTTCCCCAGATGCACAGCGAAAAATTGTTGACACTCCATGGAAGCTCATTCTCAGAATGGGGTAGTGAATGTGTCATTTACTCTTTTGCCAAAAAAGACCGCCAGGATGATTGTTATGGCTAGCACCGACCACGTCACCATTCAATTACCGTACTTAGAAGACTCACAATCATTGACGCTCTGTGCCCGCTCATATCAATGTACGGTCTAGTCAAGATCTGATGCCATTGATAATTGCAATCTTAATGATTTGAACTTTGTGGCTGCCTTTCAGCGTGATCAGAAATTGGCTCTATGGCAAAGCCGAGCCCAGTAATATTCCAGCAGCGGTCGCTCTCATCTGGTTAAAATCAATATGTCAAGCCACATATTGGATATTGCCTGCTATAACTTTGTCCATTAACCAATAGTCTCACACCACTGGTCAATATTCTTCCATAATAACTCTCTAAACAACATTCTCGGTCAAACTGGATAATAAACTTGGTGATAATACATGGACGCATTCTGTCCTACATTTTCTTGATCCCGATATTCCTCCTCGTTTCCATTATATTGACCGTCAGCAACGCCTTTTCAATCTTCTCCTTTGATCATAGTATACATGAGCAACAACCCTAGTTTTCGTCTGAGACACCCGGGTGTTCCGGACGGCTCTGACGGCTGTGATGGAACCTCGTACCATCTGACGGACAATTACACGCTTCGTGTCACACAGGCGACGGGTCGCGTTGCATACTTACCATCATTACTGTGAGCCTGGTATATGCTCCATCAGAATGACACGTGTGTCACACTCTCTGCAGGGGCTGCAGTTAAGCTGTAGCTGGTCACCCAACGCCGGGCAATGTTTATGCCTTTCTTCGGCCGATAGCCACATTTGACCTCTCCTCTATTGCTATGCCGCACTCGCCCCATCTATGTACAGGTTTGGCATTGTCACATATTGCAATACATTCTTCGCTTCGGATACCTCGCTTGCGGTTGCATTTGTTTAGCCATTATCCCATTTTAATTTGCCATGATCGTATTTTACAGGTCTGAAATATGCAGTCCAATCTTCACACTCTCTAGTACTATGCCCTCAGTCGTCCACATTCTGCGTTGATCCATCATCGGCTTGCGATGATTGTTCCTCCCCATCCGCATCCGCATCGTCGCCATCCTCGGCTTCATACCCGTCGACATCACTGGTTCCCAGGTCAAACGTACTATGCCCTCATTCCTCCACATTCTGCGTTGATACATCATCGGCTTGAGATGCTTCTTCTTCCTCATCCGGATCGGTATCGTCGCCATCCTCGCCCTCATACCCGTCGACATCACTGGGTCCCAGGTCAAACCTCTCGAGTTCAGTCGTGGGCCGTTGTCACTGGCTGGCGGTGGGGATGGCATCGCGCATGTCGCATTCATCACCTTCATCTTCGTAATTCCCGCTGCCCTCTGGCATCCCGAAATGAAGTTCATCATCCGTGCAATTGTTGTCTATCGGGATGTTAGGGTCAGTGCTTCCGATCTCAGGCTCCTCAAGCGCCACTTCGGAGGCCAAATAATCAAGAAGAATAGCATTGTCAACACGCGCTGCTTCCACGGTGATTACCACAGCAGGTGTTGGGTTCTCAGCCTGTTGGATCTGTCGCTTGACTGTGGCAAGAGTGTTGTGATACACCCTCTGTTGGTAGCTCTCCGGTAGTGTGTTCCAGGTATTCATCAAGAATGTATATGTGTCTGCAACGCCAGGCGAGGATAACAACTTGCGACCCGTTGCAGCGCAGCAGGATGCGTTCTTACCACCGCCATTTTGGTGATTGAAGTAGTTTGAGCGATCAGGTCTGGCCGCTTTCAACTTTGACTTTGAAGCTTTCGGATGAACGCCTGTGTTCTTTTGCCACTGCAGGAGAGCATGGCGCAACGCGGTGCAGGTAAACATGATCAGTGGCGAGGGTATATGACCGTCCTTGTCGTCAATCCTGGAATCATAAAATCCAGCAGCATACTTACTGATGTTATTCACCCGATGATAAAATTTGATGTAGATAAACTGCGTCAATGCTTCCGCCAGGAAGTACAGTGGATGCTAGCCATCCATTAGTAGCTTTCGACTCTCTCTGCGTTGGATTTGCACCGCGTACAAAACCTTCCACACGCTCTGCTATAGGAAAAAAATACTTATTGTCTGCCAGAAGTGAATCAACGAATTCCAAAAGTTCCGCGGTGGATTCAAAGCGGTGGAGATCATAAAGCTCTGCTATGTTGTCCCTTGCTGATTGAATAACATGGGATTTACCCTGATAGACTTGTGCGCGAGCCTGGTACCGGTTTGAGCTTGTAATATCCAACGTGGGCCGTTGCTTCAGCATACCTCTTTCAAGATCTCCGTTGTGCATGCCTCAAATTCTATAGACCAAATGTTATTTTGCTGCATTGTGGTGTTCCAGTACGTCTCGATTATCTACCAGTATGGGGCTTCAGCTAATGCTTTCGCAACGCGTCGCGTTGCACAACTCACCGTCTGCAAGTCGCTTGCGCTCATAAACGGCCGTCTGTTCCATATGTGGAGCTCTAGGAGCCTGCCCGTTGCAAATGCAAGACGCGTCATGTGTGACTGACCAAATCGATGGATGCTGCGACTGCCGGAGACCACTGATCGAGGTGCAGTTACCGCCTGCAGTTGCAATTGCCACTGCCTCTGTCTCTGATTCCTTTCTGTAGCTCGCGTTCGCAGTGGATTTGCAATGATTGCGCGGGCTTCTGGATTAGGGATGGGGGTAGGCAGGTTTTCGAGACCTCTCAGAGGAGTGGGAGTGCTAGCGATGCCAGATGTGGGGCTGGATACAACGCGACGCGTTGAGTCTGTCTGTGTGATTCTGCTGGGTGCTGGTGTGTTACGACTGCATGTACCCGGCGTGCCGGTTGAAATATTATTGAATGTTGCTATGTAGCTGACGGGGCGGAAGTCACGCGTTGAGTGATATCTGCAACCCGAGAATTGTTCAGCGAAGATGAGGGGGTGGAGTTCTAACCTTGGATTGTAGAGCGTACGGAACTCCCTCCTCGAGAGGAATCCCTCTCGCCAGCCAGTACGGAAACGCGTCTCTTAGCAGGGGGAAGTTGCCAATTCCCTCAAGGCCCACGCTGTTGTTGATTCTGACAATTAGCAAGACTTCAAACATTTCGTACGACCGGAGACTTCACAGGGTGAGGGCTTTAGGAAAGCATCATCCGATATGGATGTGCGACGTTAAGACGGTAGGAACAATGTCCTCTGCATGCAGATGCAACGGCAGGCGAGGTAGACTCCTATTTGAGCGACCACGGAGGGATTCCACAAAGAAGGGAGGCGCAGTGTTGACCGCGCTAGACTCTAAACGATGACAATACTCCGGGACATGATCCCTTCGAAAGCATTCAATTATGGGGCTAACTGCCATCAGATTAAAGACAGATTTAATTCAGCATTGATATTCACTGTTACAGCAACGTCTGAAGGTTTATTTGCACCGCTTGCCGTGTGTTTATGTCTTCTTGCCGTGATTATCATCGTATTGCACTCGTTCTTGGCACAATACTTCAAACAATCAAATTTGTTTATCTTCAGCTTCCTGGTGGAAATCCCCCTTTGGCAGAGCTAAAAGCATCGCAAAGGGAACAATGACGTACTCTCTATCCTATGACATCAGTTGCGTCTGCTTTTTCCACCGCTAGGTGTTTGTAGCCGTGTTGGATGGTTGCACAGTCGCGACGACTTGAGAACTACTCAGTTTGCAGCGAGATGCACGGGGTCTGAGCGGTAAACGTGGTATGAGATGCCAAAGCAGCGCCCGGCGTTTCAAACCGTCCTGACCTCGAGTACTAAATCTCATCTCAAGGCTCCTCTTTCATGAGCGGCTTGCTGGTTGTGCAAGATGAAGGCTGGGCTGTTTCGTGTTCATTAACCAACATAATGCAGGATATGAATCAAATCGCAGGAACTCGAGTATATATATCCCTTCTTCCCGCCTACACCTCGACAATCTTTTCCTCCCGTATTAAACACACCGCCAGCAATTAAACACACCGCCAGCATTCTGAAATATCTCGACATCACGTGACTTGCACAAAACAACGCCTCTCGTTCCAAATCACACCCGATAACCTACACAACTTTGTAGTTCACTCGGGGCTTCCTTTCGCTACGTTCAACCGTATCATAATGCTAGAGCCGGTACCTGCTTCCTGTTGTAACCCCGTCTCTATGAGGCGGAAACCCCGCTCGGTGTCCCATATTCAATCGCGCGATTCAGTGCACCAGCGCATTGTTAGAATTCAATATGTATGCTCGATATTAATCTCACGATGATGCAACATTGAGCTACATGGAGGACGCCCACCATCGTTTTCACACCTTCAAAGCTGTGTTCTTACTCGGGCGAGCCGGCAAAAAGGCGAAGGCCAAAGTCACTGCCCGGAGAATGGAACTCCTGAAGAAGTGAAAGGTAGACGAGGAAACAAATGCTGAAACTTGGAAGCCGTCCAGGATGCGGCGCGAAATGAACGCCTGGCGGGATTATATCAGCCAGGAGATTGATATTTGCAAGGAGTTCGATGCCGACTTCAACTGCCCGAAGATCCACTTGATGTCACATTGGGCCGAACAGGTTCATCGATACAGAGCCTTGCAACAGTATTCTGCCGAGAGACATGACCAAGCACATAAAACGAACCTCAAGGACGGTTGGAACGCCTCCAATCACAATCTCAACTACCTGCCGCAAGTAATCACCCTTCAGCGTCGCATCCTCTGCTTCGAAATGAGAGAGCTCAATGTCAAAGCCCTCGCTCAGCGTCGGGAGAACAACCCTTCCGCCTGCAAAGTCCTCCCTTCCAGTGCTGATTTGGCTGCCCCCCTGCGCCCCCAGTCATATGCGAAGACCGAATTCATGGGACCCCAAAACGGCCATGATGGAAAGCTTCCTGACGCTATGGTCAATGACTTCAGTACATTACTCGACAATACGCAAGACGCAACGCACCGCGCGGCAATATACAGCGGCACGCGGGAGTTTATAAAGCATAAGAGTTGTAACAAGACGGATATATTGGATGAACAACTGCATGCAATGGAGCTCTGTATTTACCATGGTATCAAGGTTCAAGTTGAGGGTTTAGAAGGTGAACACATATCTCAGTTGTATCGATGCACAGTACGACAGAGCTGGTGCGGAGGGGATTGACGGATTGACTGGGTGTGTGTAAAGCAACGCCCGGGGAGGTGTCATGGCGCGCTGAATGGGGGTCTCCCGTGGCCACAGCAATGACTATTCAAAATCAAGTTCCAAAACGAGGATGGAGCTTTCGTTGAGTACTGGTTAGCCCTGGTGCCCACCATAATACCGGAAAACTCGGCTAACTTGGATCCCGTTCCGAAATTTGTACAAGTGAAAAAAGCACCGACAGCCGTTGCTTTCGAAGTTTTCAGTGTGGGAAACATCGTCGGCTACGTGCACGTAATTCCAGAGATAGCTACTAGTGGTAAGACAGGAGACAGATGGAACGAGCGATGGATTGTCAATAGCCACATAGATCTGGCGACTTGGAATGATGTGTATAATTAGTAAAGAGAGAGTTGCATTTTCCGCGTAGGTAGAAGGAACGCGAGAAGAGATTTTCGCAGCGTCACCCATCCCTTTGCAATACTGTATAATTAGTAAAGTGAGAATTGCATTTTGCGCGCAGGGAGAAGGAACGCAAGGGAAGATTTTCGCAGCGTCACCCATCGCACGGCAATCCCGATGCAAGCAGGTACCCAATGAAGCTATTCCAATGTATGGTCACAGTTGGCAAAAACGCCAGAGCATTCGTTTAAAATAGGAGACCGACAGAGGAAGAAGAAACGGTGAACCAGCGATCAGAGGGCGATAAGCAATGCGACGCGTGGGATTGAGGCCTGGCGCGGACTAATCCGCCACCGGCGTGCCTCTGACAGCTCTGACGGAGCGCATCCACCCTGTCACAGCCATTCCGCCCGGACGGAAATATTTTTTGCTGATGTAGGCCGAATCAATCCCGGAACATTCGGTGCGGCACTCACAGTCCGCAGCTCCGGGGTTTCTGATTCCTCACTACAGTTGTCCAATTGCATATCTGATTCGGTGTCTGCTTCCCAGTCGTCTTCGCTGTCGTTTGGATTATCCAAGTCCCCATTCCAGTTAAGACCATTTTCAGTGTCTGAAAGGCTTTCAGGTGAGCTATCCTCATGACTTTCAGCATGATGGCGGTCGATTCGTTTGATTCGAAGGACATTCAACACTTCAGTTTGTCCTCCAGGGAGGTCGTTTGCAGACAAAGCTGGTGGCACAGGCAATTTTTCCAACAATTTCAATGCAGCCGCACGATCCTGATGAAAGAGTGACCAGGATGCTTTAACGATCTCTTCAGTATCTGAAATGTACCCAACAGCTGTCATCTGTGTATGTTGAGCGCGAGATTCCTTCTGTGTGGCTCGTAGGGTGTGGCGACCCTGCCACATCTTCAAAAAGTCGTGTACCTTGGCCATTCGGTGCAACTTCTTTTCCTCCGCCTCTCTCCTGATCTCCATGTCGTTATCAGTACTACGTGGATCAAATATTGGATTGTCGGCAGCCAGTAATCTGTTATTGGCTCGAGCAAACTCCGTTACAACGACTTCTTCGCGAAGGGTCTCGCCTGTGGTTTTCGACTGCCTCCAGCTGATAACATCTCGCCCATGAGAAAAACTGGCCTCGACTCCGACACCGTGAGGTATGATTGAGAATATGTCGCAGGCGACATTGGAGAGGTCAGCATACATTTAGTGCGTTGCTTCTTGCTGCCGCCACTGGTTGGTGATATCCGGTAACCAAAATGAACTACTAATCTCCATTGGGTCGGTGTTGTAATCATTGAGATTCAGATTAATTTGCCCCCAGTTCTGTGGTAATTCAGGAGGTGAATTCAAGTAAAGCCTTGTGGCTGTCAATAAGCGTGCTGCACAATCGCTTCGTCCGGGTGTCGTTTCGGCCACATTGTTTGGCATTATGTATTCATCATCATCGCTGGTCAGATCATCTGGATCATAAGCAGATTCACCAGATCTAGAAGGCATTGCGGCGGAGCTGAAATTGATGTTCGGTGTGTTTTCGAGTTTAGTGACCGGCAACCGTCAATGTTTCGCACAGTATTCATTCTCTACATACTTGAGAAAGGCCTCCTGGTATTGGGTAGTATAAAAAGTCTCGTCTGCAGGATTGGTATCCATGCCCTTGTCTCACTTCCTAAACGATCGCAACTTCCGGAACGCATCAATGATGTGCAACTCAATGCGGAGCATACCAGTCGTTGGAGTCACTTATGTATAGTATTTGGAAAGCTTTTGCCACGCACACTTCACAGCAAAGAATAAGTCTTCCTTCCATTGTGTCTTTTTCTTGGCCAAAGCTCGCATCACGCCGTCCATGTGACCAAACATGTCATTGTACACAGTGATGTCGTGATGCAGAGTAATTGTATGCCGTTTCGACATCCAAAGGGTCCAGTACCGGAATGGACGTAAAACCTCCATGACATACTCGACAATAGTCCACTGATCCTGAGACGTGAAGAGCGGCCGGTAGTCGCTATATTTTGGGTTTTTAAGCCACTCCCAGGTGAATTCACGCAAACGGTAGGAGTGCTCGAGCAACTCCTGTGTCGAGTTCCAACGTGTCTTCACATCCACAATGATCAGTACAGCGATCCGGACTTTGGATCTTTGACAGTCAATCAACTCGTTTCGACGACCAGGTGTCAGTGTAATCAATACAGCAAGCATTCTCTGCTATATGAAGGTCAGCTTCAGCACTTTGAAAATATGTTGAAATACGGACTTTTTCAATTGTCTTTGCTAAACCTGGTCTCATGGCCGAAACCTTGTTCATTCTAGCATTGCCTTCTTTTCGAAGTCTTTGACTCTTCCCAATGTCTGTGCTTTCATTCTCCTCAAATTGCTCATCGCGCTCATGGGCTTCCCAAGACTTGGTGCGGCCTTTTACACCCAGACTGCTCATGAATGCACCCAAAGCAAGCTGAATGATGTGCGCCATGCATGGTATGTGGTTTCTCAATGCGGGCCACACTATTCCAGAGGCCTCAAGCGTAGTTTGGAGTTCGCAAGACTTTGAGTAATTTGAGGAAGCGTTATCGGTGGAAATTCCAAGTAAACAGCTGTCAGTCAGTTCGAAACGATCAAGATCTCCCTTGAAATGTCCTGCTAGCCGTGCTGCCGTATGCCGACCCTTGACCTGTAATCCTGAATGAGCTTTCGACATAGGAAAAGAATGGGCTATCAACCTCATTGGAAGCCCCTTGTACTTCAGGCACAGCCAAATTTCAATCCATACAGTAAGCAATGACCGATGATACTGCTCATTTGTTCGTCGATGTCCATCTGTCCAAAGCTAAACTAACTTTGCCTCTCAATGGCAATTGCTTCTTAATTGCATCCACTGTTGGTGTGTATTCCCTCCGGCACATATTACTGAGGGTGCTGGTGAACAGTAACACCAACCCGTGCCGAAATGCATTGTATGACCGTGTATTGGCACGTACGCCAAAGTGTGCGAATGTATCAGAATACATAGTATATGGTTGCTAACGTGGACTTGAGTGATCTTTAGGTAAGTTGAATAGTAAGGTTTCCGTTATAGATTTAAGTGCCGTAGTGGCGACCTATATACACCGTTGCGTACCCGGCCTCGGGTCACGTGCCGCCGTTATATTATCCCTCTCTTTCGGCGCAGACATCCTAGGCTGCCAAAGCCAATATAAGGGATCAGAAGGAAAGGGAACACAGGGAATGAAACAATCATCCTACATACACAATTGTACGATCCCATAAGTCCCACAACCGATCGGTACGCTCAATGGTGACATTTCGGCTGACCCGGTACACGGGGAAACTCCACCTCCATTGGTAGGTGGTAAAAACATATGCCGACACCATTTGTACCGGGCCGAGATCCAAACAAGAGCCGAAGAGAAGCGGAGAGAAATAAGACAACATCCAAAAGTGATCCCATCCTCCATATCTCAACTTCCTAACCCATGCTCCAACGACCATCATTCCCGTAGCTCGTATATCTCGACGTAGGTCATTGTCGGAATCGTCAGGGTGGTAGAGAGCTTCCGCACATTACTGGGTGACAATGGCAGCTTCCGCTGCTGGCATCGGTCGTAGCCATCAATAGTATATGTCAATTGCGTCGTGTGTTGCGTCGCATTCATCGCCATCTAACATGTGAGAGTCTCTACAATGGATATACTTACCAAGCTCGAGCGCGCCTGCGTTCTCTTGAGCCTTCGTGCAGTGCTTCCGCATGCGCTGTCGAGTATATCTTGCAGCTGGTAGTCTTCGGCAAGTGGCATTAACTCGTAGATGCTGCGCGAGGAGGTCATTGTCGTTCGAAGTCCGCTTCGGTGACCATCCTGTCGACTTCATGGTTGCTCTTGATAGGCGGTTTCAGTAGAATCTTTGTTGACTTGTTAGACTTCTGTCGACTTCTGCGTGCGTGTCTCGGTCGACTGCCTCCCGGTGGGCTTTGAATTGTCGGTAGGACTTGATCGTGTAGACACAGCTATCTCCCCCTTTGTTGAAGTTCGTTGCTCCGCCGACAACTTAGACTCAAATCCGTGGTTGATTGCCATTGTGCCTCGGTAGACTCATGAACTGCGGTAGACTTTTGCTGATCCCCTTCGGTACGTCAATTTGTTGACCGACGCGTCATTCATCAGCCTTGGTCTCTGGATATCGGAGGTCTTGGACTTCGCTTGTCTTTTGGCTGGTCTTGGTCGACTTGCTTTGTCCCATTTTTGCACTTGCTCTTGTCTCATTTTCCCACTCGCTTTGGCCCTACATTTGACTCGCTTTGGTCGTTGACCGGCTTGGGGATTGGACTTGCTTCATGCTTCAACTAGCTTCGTGTTTCGACTTGCTTCATCATTGACCCTTAGACTTCTCTTCGCCATTGTTGACTTCGCTTGGTCTGTTCTCGTCGTATCTTCGGGCTTTGGCCCTGAAATGACTGACGCGTTTCGGGATGTGGCGATTGTTTAGACTTCGACAATGGTGCTCGATATAGCTGTCGGGATTCCAACTCGTCTCGATTGACCGTAGCAATTGATCTGTCTCGACCTGTGGTGCAATTCAGAATCATTTCTGGCGAACACGTATGCGACGCGTCGAATGCGGGCAAAACCAGCAATCCCGTGAGCGAAACATATCTTATTGCTCAAAGACCGCAAACAGTGTAAGGGCACGTACGCCCAAGCGCGCCAATGTATCAGAATAGATAGCATACGGTTGCAAATGTGGACTCGAGTGATCTTTAGGTAAGTTGAATAGTAAGGTTTGCGGTACAGATTTCGGTGCCGTAGCGGCGATCTATTGACACTGGCGCTTAGCCGGCCTCGGGTCATGTGTCGCCGTTACAGACTGTCGTAGCAGGAGGTTTGATTTCGCGTTCCATGGAATATGAGCCGAAACAAAACCTAATATGTGGTACAGATTCCAGGTGTCTTGGGGAAATTCGGCAGTTTGAATGTTCTTTGATGCCAATTTAGAGCGTTTTGTCTGTCAATTCAGTAAGTATACTTAAAACTTGCATGGTCAATTTGATTTTCCTTTGCGAACTTACAATCGGAATACCTCGACTTCCTTGCCGCTTCAGTATGGCCAACGCTGATTCAGCGACCGTTGAACTAGTCAATTCGGTTACCTCTGACACTGTTAATTCGTTTAACTTTGCGATATGCGCTGTTGCCAGCAAGTGTTTGTCCATTGAGCTGGAACCATGTTCTGATGGATCCTGAAGAACTCGATGACAAACAATACATATGATGCCGGGGCTGCCAGTCTCTTCAATTCCGCAATGTCAATAGAATCGCCATGAAGGCGCATGTCAAGAGTGATTCCAAGCAATATGCCGCTTCGAGCCTACAGTCATTGAGGCCCACTGAGCATCCAACATCATTTGTAAAGTAAGGTCGATTGAATCACGAATAAAGACACATTCATTTTTTGAAGATATCATAAACTCTAGTAACGACGTATTTAGAGATTTTGGATCTGACATCGCGGTAGAGAATTAAACGCTGATTGATAATTCGATCTGGGTAACTGTCAGAAGATACGTTCTGGCCAAGTAGAATGCTGCTTCTGAAATATCGACTTTAAAGCTACAAACAAGGAAAAAGTCCGACCTGTGAGACATCGCATGCATAATTGTCAAGTTGCATACAGGGGCATACAAAGACGAGACAGTTGCGATATCATCAGTAGCATTTTTGCCCATCAAAGGAGCCGATAGTACGATTATGGGTCAACGCCGCTGTATTGCTCTCAGATTATCCACGATGCCAGCTCAAAAATCGTTGACAGTCCGTTGACGCTCATTTTCAGGAGGTAGTAGCGATATTGTTACTAGCATTTTTGCCTAGAAAGGCGGCCAAAATTATGATTATGGGTATATGCCATTGCTTAACCTGTGAATTGGCCATGATGCAAGACCAAGAATCGTTGACGCTCCGTTGACTCTGATTTTAACGAGGTGGTAGCGATATGGTCGTTGGCTCTTGTTCCCATACAGGCGGCCGATACTGCCATTATGGCGTAATGCTGTTGCACAGCCCAGTCTGATACAAGAGGCAAGACCAGAAATTGGTGACGCTCCATTGAGGCTCATTTCTCCGATGGGGCAACGATCATATCTCTTGCCTTTTTACATTGATAGCCGGCTAATAACTCCTCTTTGGATTAATGTGACTATGCACCCCTTTGATTGCCGAAAAGATCGAACTAAAATCGTTGACCCTCCGTTGACGCTCTCCTTAAAGGGGCAATCATTTGGTTGAATGTCATACCGTCATTATTGACAGCCAATAATCAGTTTCTAGGCAGAATCGTTTGTATACAAAATCATGAAGGCCTCTCGGTTTCTGAGCCACGACTATTCACATCATCAGTTCAATGAATGACGTTGTTCCGTCACGTTTTTGCGCTTTCAGCCGTTATGTTATGTTATACAGAGCCATCAACAACTTTTAGACATATAGAGCCCGACTTGCTTACCTTTCTCTTTGCAGCTGGTTTTCCTCGATTTCCATGAAGTACCATAAGCAATTTTCACAATTTCGACCATTTGCAGCAGGTCCGCACGGACAGTTACGCAGTTAGCTGTATGAACTAACGCTGCATGACGGCTGCCATTAATCCGGGATCAGACTGTGCACTGACCGCTCATCCTATGACTCATATGACATCACTGAACTAAATTTTGTTAGTAAATTTCATCTGTATTTTAGGTTTTGCTTTTTATTGTAACCGTAACAAGCAAGTCGATATCAAGTTGGCTGGCCGTCTGTCAACCGGATTTGGAGTCCAGAACATTCACATGGCCCTTACGACCCTTGCACACGCTGCGATGAAATATCATGTCTCACAATGTGGTCACTGAAATCAGGAAAAGCTGACACGTAGCAAAGTAGGTACACAAATTGCTTTTCCGTGAGATAGGTCTGCGAAACTGAATATTTGGCTATCTATACCTCCGGCGACGCAGGAGCTGTCACCATATGTTTGTCTGTATTCGATTGTGATATGGTAATTAACTAGGAATGCTTCATGCAGAGGTAAAAGCTTATGGGTTCAACTGGCTTTGTATCCTGAATCAGGGTCGAATCGATTGTCGTGTCGGCAAACAGAACTGGTACGAATTTGTTTGACTGTCGTTTCTCCGAACCCAGCCTCATTTGACTACTTCCTGGTTGAGAAGGCACTGCCGGCATTTCCAATTGTCCTCGGACAATATCAGGAGTCTGCATATTCTCCCCAGCTGTTGTCAGGGATGCTGCGACTGCAGCCATGTCTATTTGCGGCGTGACAACCGCCGGAACCTTCAATTCGGTCATCCCGTACTTCATATCTCTCTCACAAAAGTTGTTCACTGCATCCCCCCATCCCGGTTGGGTCAATTTGTCAAGCCTCATCTGCTTCTGCCGAAAACTCTCCATGCGGTGCTGTACCGTTTTGGAGATTGTGCCCATCACCCAGCCAGGTTCATCATCATCACTGAGCTTGCCAAGCTCTGTATCTTCTTCATCATCTTCCTCGTGTTCCCCATCCTCCTCATTGTTGGAACTTGCACGATCGCTCAGAGTGTCTCCAATACCATTCAACATCTGTTCAATTGTCGTTTGGGGCTTTCCGGTTGAAGTAGTCATATCTTTCAACTCTTTCATCATCACTGTCTCTGCGTCTTCAACTCGCATTATTGCCACAGCGGTCTCTCTCTCCACAAAATCCTCGATCCATTGCTCTTTCTCTTCATTGCTTAAGAACTGCGTTTCCTGTCTTTCCTCCGCCGCAAGCTTCTTTTTAGATCGTAAGCTGCGCTATGCTCCCAATGCTCGGACCCGTTCTGTCTCCAAGCCGCTCTTGTCTTGATTCGCTTGATGACGTCGACATGTGGCCTTCTTTGTCAATTTACCGTATATGCCCGCCGGAAGTGGCGAAAAGTTCATTTGGGGAGCATTGACCAGTGTATCGTGTGTTGACCTTGTTGTTGGGTGACATGTTGGATGTTGCAAGATATGGACCACATGGAGGCAAGCTGAGACTGTTATGTCAAGGTATGTACGTTTGATCAACCCTAACAAAGCAAAATCTGCGTTTTGACCGTCATTTGAACTGGAATAGTAACCCTAATCGTACGTTCTGGCATGATAGCTAGCGTATATTTCATGTAAGATCCCGGCTAGGTGTTGAGACAAACATCACCAGACGACCTTACTGTCGAAGAATTTCCTTTTTATATCTATCAAACACGGGACATCAGCTGTCGTTCACTTCAATGTATCACTGCAAACCAATAAACAAACATCATCCGATCGACTTGCTGCAAATCGTGGGACCATTGGAATCACCTCCAACTAGGATGCATCTTCAGTACATCAGCAACGACCCTAGATTCCGTCGGAAACACCTGGGTGTTCCAGACGGCTCCGACGGCTCTGACGGAACCTCGTACCATCTGACGGAGAATTACACGCTACCCGTCGCCCCGGCGACGCGTCTCGTTGCACATGTACCTCCTTTACTTGTTGGTGACGTATACGCAACATGGGAACGACATGTGTGTTACACTCTTCGCTGTGGCTGCAGTTATGTTGAAGCTGTTTACACAACGCCTAGCGATTGATTTTCAAAACTTATGCATTCAGTTTCTATTTTCATCTATGTATCTATGTATCTATGTATCGATATAGCTACCTATCTACACACGGTTTATCTGGACTGGCAGCACGCAGTGATTGCCAGCAATTCGAGGTGGGCCGCTCCTGAAGATGACGATCGAGTGAATGTCCACCTCTGTGGCCCCTGTATGTCCATACATCCGCCGTCGCTTAATAACTATGTACCAGGAGGTCGTGATCAAGCGAGTTGAGAGATGCACTTGGAGGCCGAGATCGAGTGAACTCAGCGACTTACTTGGAGGCCGTGATAGAGCGAGTTTGGAGATGCACTTGTAGGCCGAAATCGAGCGAGTTTCGAGATACACTTGGAGGCCATGATCGTGCGAACTTGGAGGTCCAAATTGAGTGAACTCAGAGATGCACATGGAGGCCGTGATAGAGCGAGTTTGGAGATGCACTTGGAGGCCGTCATCGAGCGAGTTTGGAGGCAGTAGTCATCTGGGTGTAAAGATACACTTGGAGGCTGTGATCGAGCGAGTTTGGAGATGCACTTGGAGGCCGTCATCGTGCGAACTTGTGGCCCGTGATCGTGCGAACGTGGAGGCCGTAATCGAGTGAGTTTGGACAAGTACTTAGAGGCCGTCGCTGCTCAGCACGCCGGTTGCTGAGACTCTATCCTTCAGTTAGTTAACTCGCGACCATGTAAATGTCACAAGATGACCTTACCTTCGAGCTCTCATGGAGAGCTGGCTCATGGCAGTCAATCGTGTAGGGAGGCACGCCGGAAGCCGAAGCTACATTGAGGGGTCAAGTCGTAATCATGAGAATGAAGGGGAAATTCACAATGTTCGGTGGATGATGTACTCGGTGAATGCTGTACTCGGTGGACTCTTGTACTCGGTGTATGCTGTACTTGGTGTCAACTGATGATCATGACATGGAGAGCTAGAGAGGGCTGACCTAACTTTGTGTTCTGCGATGATGGTAGAGTTGTGAATGAGAAAGAGAGAGATGGTGGATGACGATGAGAACGATATGAAGGATACGAGCGGACCTGAGAAATCAGGGGTACGACTTCCCTGTTTGGGTTCAGAAGCTTGCCTGATTGGGTTTAGAGGACCTCGTATCGGGGTTAGTACCCGTCGGATCGGGACTCCTACCTGCCGTATTGGGGATGGTCAATTGCCTCGCATACTAAATTCTCTAAGTCCCAGTTTCTCATGATCATGTTTTGTGGATCCATGCAATTGCGTGGATCCTCATGGCCGGGTAGTATCATATCTTCTCACCTTCTTTCTACGCCAGAGATTTTGTTTAAAATAGTACACCGAGAGAGCGAGAAGAGATGGCGAAACTGCAATCAGAGGGCGATATGCAAACCGAAGCGTGGGATTGACGCTGGGCCCGGAGTAATCTGCCACTGGGGTATCTCTGACGGCTCTGACGGAGCGCCTCCACTCTGACGGAGCCAATCTGTCCGGACGGAAATATTTTTTGCTGATGTAGAACCTGCAAGTTGACAGTCATTCAGTCCTTTGTGACCTGTAGCTTACTATATATTCCTCAGGACTTTCCACTTTTTGTAATCATCTTCCTCACCTTTTCCACAACAGCAACTCATGGCTCCACAAACACCTCTGCCGGGTGGGATTAAATCTGAATCAAGCCGAACGACGGGCGCTTCCTCTAATACGTCCCTGGCCGCAACACAGCTGCAACGCAGACACCGGTTAGTCCACCGCGACGCTGCAATTCTAGCCACCGAAAATATGGCCCCGGACGCGCATTTAACAAAAGTACATGGAACCGGACGCCACAATAATGGCCAGCAGCATGCACTCGGATGTGAGTAGCTCCATGTCACTATAGAAGGCGGTCAACTAACAATATAATGTGCAGCTGGTGTACGCAGTGAGCTCCGTGTCCAATTTATCGGAGCCCGTAATGGTAAACCTCCATGGTCGACGAAGGCATTTGTCCGCCCAGTCTGCCACCTCGAACATCATGATGTTGTCAGCTCTGGGATTTTTGCAGACGAATTTCGTGATAAAGGTCCCTGGGAGTGGATAAAACAGGCTTCAAAGACTCTAGAGGAGGCTACGGAGTCGTATATGGTTGAGGTGATAGTAGTGTTAGCAACGGGTTCGGGTACCCCAACAGTGGTCGGGATTCGGGGCAGGGGTTTGCTTTGGTTTGAATTCAAACCCGTTCAAAAAACCGAACCGCACTGTCTTGGCAGGATTGAAACCCGGACTGGACATAAACCCGTGTTTTTTTGGCCGGGTATATCATGCAGAACAGCCTCATTTTCGTGAACTGAGAACTTTGGCTCCAATTAAGTATTTGAGTTGTGATCGTATCACAATATGATATATATGTAAAAGATGCAGTTTTAGATGCTCTGTCACCTCCTATTATCCATTTTGCTATCCGATCACTATTCATTGAGTGGCTGTGAAATAACGCCCAGAATTAGGCGTTTTTCGAAGTGGCACAACAAATAGTGATCGGATCGCAAATTGGAGAATGGGAGCCGAAACAGCATTGAAAACTGCATCTTTTACGTATATATTGTATTGTGATACGATCACCACTCAAACAGTTAATTGGGGCCAAAGTTCTCAGTGAGCGGGAATGTGGAACCGGCCAAAAAACCGCAGGTTCGGTGCGGTTCGGGTTATTGATGGGGTATAACCTGTTGCAACGGTTCCAGTTCGTTTCCAACCCGGACCCGGAACTGAAGCGCCAATTTGGAACCGTTGCTAACACTAGTTGATAGCCGCAGCTTCCTTTTAGAAGCAGTAACTGATTTCTTGTAGGTTTTCAACATGTCTGCTATTATGGAGAGGCCAGGAGGTCGGGTACAGCTGGAACAGTCCGACGTGCGCCATGCCTTGAATATGGCGAACCTGGCCAAACGAGGGTTTTCGCGCGCTGCAGTAGAGGAAATGCAACAACTAATCAAGAAACCTCTAGGCGTAGTCTGAGAAGAGAAGAAGCAAGGAGTTGAGTTTCCTGAGCATAAGAAGGTGAAGGCTACAATGGAAAGACACCTTGCAATGGTTTATAAACATCATACGGCCGGCTGCCTTCCATGCCAAAATGGAACAGCAAAGAACCCGCAGACACGCTCGAGGCGCAAAGGAACCGACGCACCGCCACCAGAACCAGCGGCACCTCTGCCCGGAAGGCCATCTCCACCCGGAACACCACCTGTGCCAGCCGGGGACACCGAGGGGAACGAAAGTTATGAAATCGAAGGTATGCCATCCAGGTGTGTGTATATGCATTCTCCACTTCCAAACACTTAATTTTTCAATCAAAATGCATTTGCCAAGGATAACAAGTGCGATAAAGATATTTTTCCAGATTTGCTGAGTAAACTATCTGCTGCGTGAAAATACCGCTGACATTGATTTTGAAGATGACAACAGCCTTTTGAGCGAATCTGAGGGTGAGGACGAGAATTGATTAAAAGCAATAGGAGTTTTGAGTATTATCATTATCTACAATTAGCGGACGCTTTAAAGTATATTTTAAATGATATATTTATATGCACAATTCAACAACAATGTAGTGATGAATAAAAACATACATGAAAAGGATACAATGACTGCAAAAACACAGTAAATGATATTCTATGCCAAAGTGAATGGTTGCATAATGCGGATACACCTGTGGCAAAATGAGCGTCAACAGAGCGTCAACGATTTTTCGTGCTGTAAGTCAGGTTATTAGAATGTCCATTTATCGTTATTATCTGTAATCATTGTTTGGCCCCCTTTTTAGGCAAAATGGAATGCTACACTCTCCTTGCCCCATCTTGACAATGAGCGTCAACAAAGCAACAATGTTTTTGGTCTTGAATCTTGGGTCATCTTGGTGTCAAGGTGTTAAGCTTAACAGAGGTATCGGTACTTTGCTATAATGTTCTACAGCTTATTTCGGGTTGTATACCTGAATACTTAACGGCAGCTCTTTGTGGAACAGAAGTACCAAAGTAGGAACCTTAGCGGGGGATTACTAGCCTGGAGTCGATTGGATCAAGGAATTCTTGCCTTGAGCGGATTCATTGATAGCTCATATACTTAGGTACAGCTGATTTGATAATGCAACTATATTGCCAGATCGAAAGGAGGTTACTCCTGCCGAGCATATAGTTTTCAACCACTTTTACTTCACCTTACACTGGCGGGACTAGTCTTTATATTATGGAGTAATATCCTAGATAATGGACAGGCAGACGATAACCAATATGCAATTAAGCGGGATCTTAAGCCTTTCCCCAGCCAGTAAACGGAACAACTTGGGCACTCCCCGTTTAGAGAACAGTCTCGACCTTAGCATGGTGTGTCTGATTAACTGTGACGTATGGATGATGATATGAGTCCTGTAAACTATGACACCCTTGCTGGGGAATAATGTAATTGGTTAATTCGTCCATGTTAAATGTTGGCAGAGCAATGGTGGTCCGCCACGTAAGTCTCTGACGCAGTTAAACCAATAAGCCTTATGGTTGAGGTTGCCACTGAAAATATGCAAACTGTGACAAAGCACTTCAAATAACCACGTCAGGTGAGAAGTGTTCCGACTATCCGAAACATACGAGTTGTAAGATATTTAAGTTGAAGCAATAAGTCTGAAAGTGGTCTTACTTGCAGAGGATGGCCTGATTATTATCAGGGGAGTAACTCCTTGAAACCACTCATGCGAGAACACGATATCCTTTGGGAAGCGTGGCCACTATCAAATAGAGATTGGCTCTATTACGGCACTCTATAAAGATAAGGCAGATGAAATCATAGATACACAGGATGGCATGATTATTATCAGGGGTGTAACTCCCTGAAACCACTGTTGGGATCTATAAAAAGGCGACAATGCTACGGCATTGGAAAGGACAGCCTCACAAGAAGATACGATACCTACCTGCAAAGAAGAAGCTGAAATATTATTGTTGTTTTCAGTTCTTATTATTATTATTATTACTATTAGTATTATCTATTAGGATTGTACGCGGTTCCCCCGCCTCATGGTATCCCATACCTTCGATAACAACTACGACGTGGTACTTTGGGCATTTAGTGCCTTATCGGATCGATTCGAAAAAGAGGATAAGTTATTTGCTGCACAATGTATTTGGTGGCTAGCAAGCATTATCCAATTTAGAGAGATATTAACCTATTACCGACAATACAAGATATTCCCCTCTGAATATCTAAAAAATATAGTGGTGACCCCACTTCCGAATAATAGAGATATTGAGGAAATACCTGACGGAGATATTTCCCCTTTGGATCTTGATAATCAGGAGATACCTGAATCAGAAGAAGAGCACCTTAGTCAAGTTACGCCGGTACGAACGACTAGGCGCAGGCTCCTAAATACTACACGTTCCGGAAGAGTGTTTAAAAGTGAACCTCTATATCAAGAATCTACGGTTAAGGAACTTGAGAAGAAATTCGGGAAGCAAAGCAAGAAACAGAGTAGGAGATCTAGGGATCTACTTCGAGCTAAGCACAGGAAAGATCTGGGTGCGTAGACTTAGTATCTACGATATAGTCTGGGAAGACGAGGACTAGGAAGATTACGTCGAGGCGTAATATTGCCGATAATATCTGAACTCCAGTAGTATCAAGGAAATCAGAAGGGAAGCATTTTGAGAAGATACATTGCACTATCGACGAATATACAGTATCATCAGGGTATTGAGCAATTATCGAAATTAATTATACGACGATGCAATACGACATTAATTAATTACCGAGATTAATTATACGATAATACGATACGTTATTAATTCATTATTTAAATTAATTGTACAATAATACGTTACGATAATAATTATTCACCGGGATTAATTATATTAGGTTACGACATTAGTCATCGAGATTAGTGCTACGAAGATATATTAATTCAATTACGGGACTGAATATATATTGCTCGATAAATTTAATAGCCCATGCGTAGCTATTATAATCGACATATCTACTGCACTTATTGTAATAGAGGTTGGACTAAACTTAATAAGATTATCTTAGAAGCATCGAATACTGAGATATATGTTTGTCCCTTGTGCGTATATGACTTGTATCGAACGCCAATTGGTTTTACTTGACATTATGCGCATCAACAAAGATAAGAACTACAGCAGATACATAAACTTGAATAGAATACTTAGACGAAGTATAGTTATTCTAGTGGAAATGACCCCGTAACAGTATAATATTTCTACGATCTTCGCCCGTAGTAAATATATGAAAAGATAGTGTGCAAGCTTATACGCCGTTGTGACACCGGGAAATAGGATATCTTGTTTGGTGCCATATAAAATACCATTTTCTGAGTCAACTTATAATTACGGCTATATGAAAACGTTAAAAAAAAAAAAAAAGCTTACGAAAGAGAGCTGCAGCCCGTCAGTGAAGCAAAAAGCTTGGATTGTTAACGTATGGCAAAACTGCCCAATTACCATCGGAATTCGACGGGCAGATTCAGTTTAGTTGAAACCAAAGAGATATTTGATTCAGAACCAACGGATTGGTTTGAATCTATTGATACAGTTATAACTGAAGAAGACGATCTTCGTGATAGTCCACTTTGGGATCTAGATACAAACGATAATGCAACGTTCTTTTCCGAAGGAACGAATGAACCAAGTTCTTGGATCGAATATTATCGTTTGAAAGCAATTAACGGAGAACTATTCTTACTAGACGATCTGATATCTCGAAATTTCTGGAAACAATATATATCGTGGGCTGATAAGTGGGATTGCAAGTGTTTACCTAACGATTTAACACAGTGTTGCAATTGAACGATTAGAAGCCAAAATGTTTCCAGTGGTTCAATATCGGAATATGGAACAGGAGTTTCAAATATTACAATATATTATGATAGTACTTCTACTATTGATTTTAATGATACAAACACGACTTATAATACAGCAATCGTTAATGTATCGATATTATCGATATTGGGGAAAAAGCATGATTTCTCCCGAATGTAAGCAGTACTTTGATCAACCGCTGCAGGACCAATATAAGAAACTCGATAAATATACACCTCGACACTGGAGAATGTATAATGAAGGAAAAGATATAGGTTATAACAATGGTTATAATCAAGGATTAACTGAAGGACATGATGATGGTTGGGATGAAGATAAGGAATATTATCAACGAATATTCGAAAGAGAGCGTAGAGAGGCCAAAGAGAGTTGGCAAAGAATATTTGATAAGGTTGGTTCGTTACCATTCGAAGAGATAGAGGACGAGGTACAGAACGAATTACCTCCGGGTGAATGGTCGGATTATCAGAAGGATAGTGATTGGTAAAAGAGATATCCGATGAGGAGCTAAGGGATTCCATCGAGTATCAAGGAATAAAATAAGTATGTTGGTTTTTATGTCAATTGATATTTTGCATTAGAATTCCGTTAGCATATATAGCTGTTAACGACGCATTGTTATACGATGTATAAGCAAGGCGCGGATAATACTGGATTGAAGATATGTTCCGTATGTGGAGTCTATAAAATATTTTCATCGCCATTTGATATGAGAAATGAGGACATGTATAATTTCTTCAGGTGTTCTCATTTCAATTCGATTACCTTCCGATATGAGAAACGAGGACATGTATGATGTCTTCAGGTGTTCTCACTTCAATTCGATTACCTTCCGATATGAGAAACAAGGACATGTATGATGTCTTCAGGTATTCCCACTTCAATTCGATTACCTTCCAATATGAGAAACGAGCACATGTATGATGTCTTCAGGTATTCTCACTTCAATTCGATTACCTTCCGATACGAGAAACGAGGACATGTATGATGTCTTCAGGAATTCTCATCTCGATTCGATTACCTTCTGATATGAGAAACGAGGACCTGAATGATGTCTTGAGGAATTTCTACTCTAATTCGATTACCTTCCGACACGAGAAACGAGGACACGTATGATGTCATTAGATGGTGTCCGGCGACCACCATAAGAGAAGGGGGTAATCAATATCAATTCGGAATTTTAATTAAGTTTATCAATTAATCAAGTATTCTCACGATACGATTCGAATTACCTTTTGATAAAGAGAAACGATGTTTTCTAAAGTACGCATGAGGTATTCTCACGATACTATTCGAATTACCTTTCGATAAAGAAAAACAATGTTATACAAAGTATGCATCAGGTATTCTCACGATACGATTCGAATAACCTTTCGATAAAGAGACACGATGTTATACAAAGTATGCATCAGGTATACCCACGATACGATTCGAATTACCTTTTGATAAAGAGAAACGATGTTATACAAAGTATGCATCAGGTATTCTCACGATACGATTCGAATACACCTTTCGATAAAGAGAAACGATGTTATACAAAGTATGCATCAGGTATTCTCACGATACGATTCGAATAAACCTTTCGATAAAAGAGAAACGATGTTATTCAAAGTATGCATCAGGTATTCTCACGATACGATTCGAATAACTTTTCGACAAAGAAATACATATGAATACTTAGAGCCGGATTTATACTATGTAATATCCAGGGACTCACGCATACGGTCGACGGACAATGACCCCAGTGTCATTTTAACTATAATTATATGTACCTGACTGAGTTCTTCATCAAAGGAGTAAATGATCATAGGATGGATAGTATAAGGGACAAGTAATACTCGCTATGTTAGCAATAGCATGGAGCATAACGATGTCATTGTTGACAGTGTTATACGGGGGTATGAACGAAACTGAAAAACATGGTTGAACCTTTGGAAAGCTTTGAATGAGTATCCTAGGTCAGTTATGTAATACGAGTCATAGGCTTATATGTATTGATAATCATGGAAAACTTAGAAAGAGCATTCATGATTATTAAAGTAAATGAGTCGAATTATTCAGAATTTTGTTCTGGTTTAGCTACATAAGTTCCTACAGGGTTCTTAGTGGCTTATTGCACTACAAGTTGTCGAACTTGATGAGAACTTATATGTGCCAATGATTTTGGAAAACTTTGAGAGAGCATTCATAATCTTTGGAGTAAATGAGTTGAATCATATCAAATGCACCTTGAAAAAGGAGTAAGACAGTTGATAAGATATGTTCGCAAAAGACGGCAGTTGATGTTACATGTTACGGCATAATAATAGGCTACTCAATGTCGTAAGAGACGGTTTTATTTTAGTCATTAAGACTTTAAATGATGTTATATGTGTCGACGGACAATGAAACGTTTTACTTTGTGTCGACGGACAGTTAAATGTTTATGGAAATTTTAAGAGCAGACCCACGTGTGGTCATGGAGCAGGTGTTGAGAAAGACAGAAAAATTATGTCCGCTTCTTATGATGGAACAACCGTGGGGTCACCGCTTCTAGAGAAGGGGGTAATGTTAAGGTGTTAAGCTTAACAGAGGTATCGGTACTTTGCTATAATGTTCTACAGCTTATTTCGGGTTGTATACCTGAATACGTGACGGCAGCTCTTTGTGGAACGGAAGTACCAAAGTAAGAACCTTAGCGGGGGATTACTAGCCTCGAGTCGATTGGATCAAGGAATTCTTGCCTTGAGCGGATTCAGTGATAGCTCATATACTTCGGTAGAGCTGATTTGATGATGCAACTAAATTGCCAGATCGAAAGGAGGTTACTCCTGCCGAGCATATAGTTTTCAACCACTTTTACTTTACCTTAAACTGGCGGGACTAGTCTTTATATTATGGAGTAATATCCTAGATATTGGACAGGCAGACAATAACCAATATGCAACTAAGCGGGATCTTAAGCCTTTCCCCAGCCAGGAAACGGAACAACTTGGGCACTCCTCGGTTAGAGAACAGTCTCGACCTTAGCATGCTGTGTCTGATTAACTGTGACGTATGGATGATGATATGAGTCCTGTAAACTATGACACCGTTGCTGCGGAATAATGTCACTGGTTAATTCGTCCATGTTAAATGTTGGCAGAGCAATGGTGGTCCGCCACGTAAGTCTCTGACACAGTTAAACCAATAAGCCTCATGGTTGAGGTTGCCGCTGAAAATATGCAAACTGTGACAAAGCACTTCAAATAACCACGTCAGGCGGGAAGTGTTCTGACTATCCGAAACATACGAGTTGTAAGATATTTAAGTTGATGCAATAAGTCTGAAAGTAGTCTTACTTGCAGAGGATGGCCTGATTATTATCAGTGGAGTAACTCCTTGAAACCACTCATGCGAGAACACGATAACCTTTGGGAAGCATGGCCATTATCGAATAGAGATTGGGTATATTACGGCACTCTATAAAGATAAGGCAGATGAAATCATAGATACACAGGATGGCCTGATTATTATCAGGGGTGTAACTCCTTGAAACCACTGTTGGGATCTATAAAAAGGCGACAATGCTACGGCATTGGAAAGGACAGCCTCACAAGAAGATATGATACCTACCTGCGAAGAAGAAGCTGAAATATTATTGTTGTTTTCAGTTCTTATTATTATTATTATTAATATTAGTATTATCCATTAGGATTGTATGCGGTTCCCCCGCCTCATGGTAACTCATACCTTCGATAACAACTACGACGTGATACTTTGGGCATTCAGTGCCTTATTGGATCGATTCGAAAAAGAGGATAAGTTATTTGCTGCCCAGTGTATTTGGTGGCTAGCAAGCATGATCCAATTTACAGAGATATGAACCTATTACCGACAATACAATATATTCCCCTCTGAATATCTAAAAAATATAGTGGTGACCCCACTTCCGAATAATCGGGATATTGAGGAAATACCTGACCGAGATATTTCGTTTTTGGATCTTGATAATCAGGAGATACCTGAATCAGAAGAAGAGCACCTTAGTCAAGTTACTCCAGTACGAACGACTAGGCCCAGGCTCCTAAATACTACACATTCCGGAAGACTGTTTAAAAGTAAACCTCTATATCAACAAACCACGGTTATGGAACTTGAGAAGAAATTCGGGAAGCAAAGCAAGAAACAGAGAACATGATCTGGGGATCTACTTCGAGCTAAGCACAGGAAAGCTCTGGGTGCGTAGACTTAGTATCTACAATATAGTCTGGGAAGACGAGGACTAGGAAGAGTACGTCGAGGCGTAATAATGCCGATAATATTGGAACTCCAGTATTATCAAGGAAATACGAAGGGAAGCATTTTGAGATGATATGTTGCACTATCGACGAATATACAGTATCATCAGTATATTGAGCAAATATCGAAATTAATTATAGGACGATATGATACGACATTAATTAATTACCAAGATTAATTATACGACAATACAATACGTCATTAATGGATTATTTAAATTAATTGTACGATAATACGTTACGATAATAATTAATCACCGAGATTAATTATATTAGGCTACGACGTTAGTCATCGAGATTAGTTATACCACGCTATATTAATTCAATTACGGGACTGAATATATATTGCTCGAAAAATCTAATAGCCCATCCTTTGCTATTATCATCGACATATCTACTGCACTTATTGTAATAGAGGTTGAACTAAACTTAAAAAGATTATCTTAGAAGGATCGAATCCTAAGATATATCATTGTCCCTTGTGCGTATACGACTTGTATCGAACGCCAATTGCTTTTACTTGGCATTATGCGCATCAACAATGATAAGAACTACAGCAGATACATAAACTTGAATAGAATAATTAGACGAAGTATAGTTATTCTAGTGGAAACGACCCCGTAACAGTTGGTGGTAAATCATCGCGTACATCTATAACCAACATCAGTAACAACCCTAGTTTCCATCTGAAACACCCGGGTGTTCCGGACGGCTCTGACGGCTCTGACGGAACCTGGTACCCTCTGACGGAGAATTACACGCTACCCGTCGCCCAGGCGACGGGTCGCGTTGCATACTCACCTCCATTACTATGCGCCCGGTATACGCACCATCAGAACAACACGTGTGTTACACTCTTCGCAGGGGCTGCAGTTATGCTGTAGCCGTTCACACAACGCCTGGCTAT
>Ga0307512_10001344_pt1 | contig 34965 bp, 45 predicted proteins | sample 14_EM_MG_FD_200267 | JGI IMG/M metagenome (GOLD analysis project Ga0307512, IMG submission 200267) | Populus trichocarpa ectomycorrhiza microbial communities from riparian zone in the Pacific Northwest, United States - 14_EM | ecosystem: Host-associated > Plants > Roots > Unclassified | place... | reverse complement strand
CTACTCCCAGTCATCCTCAGACGGATCGCGCGTCAGGCTGGTAACGAGATCTCTATCAATGATGCTTTGGATCTCTTGGACAACGAAACACTTCAGCTTGGGGAGACCGGGGCCGAGACCCTCACTAGAGCATGGGAACATAGGTCATTCGAGCATATCCGCTGTCTCGGTGAGTGTCACCTTTATCTTCCTCATAAAAAAATCCTGCATGGACTGATTTCAACTCAGAGATTCTGAAAAGTATTCCGCGACCCCAGCACACTGACATGCCAGGATTATCCCCTTCCACCAGCCAGCCCGACCTTGCGGTTCCTGGCGAGCCTACTAGTGAGATGGTAAAGGACAAGCGGACACCCGATGAACATGCGACCTTAAATTCAGATATCAACACAAACAAGCTACTCTCAAAGATAGACTTGGATGACCCGGAGGAACGTGAAGCCGCACTTCCAGTTCTCGTTAGAAAAATCGCTGGACAGAACAATTACATAATTGACCCTGTGACGGCATCAAATATCATTGCAGGACATGATGACTGGCTTCCCGATCTCCTGGTTATGGAGTGGCGAGCGGGGTCGTTCAAGAAAGTTCGCCGTCTCAGTGAGCGTCCTCTGTGTATCTTGGCGGACATGTTCACGTGACCTGTTTTCCTTCCAGAAATCCTACACCCTAGGTCAACCAAATCATCTTTACCATCCGAAGATGCTGCGATGTCCGGTCCTGGTATGCAGCCGTTCTCACGTCTAACCTGTTACTAATGCCTCGACAGCAACCGTAAATTCTTGGAAAGCAGAATTCAAGGGTGATGCAGCAAAGGTACTCCTCGAGACGATTTCGGTATACCTTGTCCGAGAGAAAGTATATGCAAGACATGCCAACATTGTAAATTCCTCGGGCACCGGGAAGTCACGGATGGTCGACGAGCTTGGGAAGACCATTATCACCGTGCCGATGTGTTTGCGCGATCCAAAATCTTCTGGTTTGATTTACCATCGTTCTCTCGGGTTTCATGTACGTTCAACGTGCTCACAGGGTTTCCGCCTTCCGATAAAGCGCTACGCGAATGGTTGCTCGGTCTGGGCACAGATCGGCAGAAGGTCGCGAAGCGGCTCCACTGTTTCCTGACGTCGCTTCTGCATGTTACGTTGCAGAGGCTGAAGGCTATTGAAGATGGTGATACCTTGTATGACTACTCCGGAATCAAGACCTAACAGTTGTGCAGAAATGAAGGCGTCAAAGCAGATCCCCTGTGGGCCTAGAAGCGAAAGTGTTAAACAGCGGCAGAGCCTACTGGCGTATCATTTTCGTAATGAAATGACAGAAGGTTTAAGTTTTGAAGAGACGAATAAGTACCGTCAGTCATTCTTCGACGAGGTGATCGAACAGGCCAACCGGGTGGGTTTCAGTGGTTGGTCTTCACCATTTGAGGATGACCATCCATCAAGTTCGCGGAACTCCCTTCAGATACCGTATATCGCATTCCTGTTGGCAAGTTACTCTACTCAACACAATCCCTTGGAGCTCACTTTGACGACAGGCAATGTCGAATATGGAGTTTTGGAAGCGGGAACTAGACTCAAGGACTTCATAGACGAACATGACGACATACTCTCAGAAGTAGAGGGTACGGTGTGGCCGCTGGTTGTCCTTGCGTTCGACGAGGCGCATATTCTCACGGAGTTCCCGGTGGATGATCGAGGGTGGACCATATACTCGGAGCTGCGCCGCTGCCTGTGCCAGCTCCTTGGCCTTCCTATGTTTACTCTATTTCTGTCGACGGCGGGGAAATTCCGTCTTTTCTCTCCGGACAGGCCAGGGGACCTACCCGGCCGGGTCGTGCTCGGCCACAAACGGGTTTTACCCCCCATCACGGAGACTGGATTCGATCAGTTCGCGTTACCCGCTATAGAAAATGAAACCACATTGGACCAAGTTGTCGAGGATAAGTGGATTTGTAGCTTAGGGCGTCCTTTGTGCGTGTTTCTAGCTTGTGCACTCTTTCGGAGGACCCACATCGTGCTTCGTGTAGGTTTGCCTCCCGTTATAACGCTGGTCCGCCAAATGGTTTCGTTCGAACTCAGATTGTGCGCTTTGCTCTTCAGAAATTGCTAGGTGGTCACGAGGCCATCAATTTGGATGACCAGTCCCTTGCTTGTTTATCTGTGCGGTTCCCCTTGGAGTTCGATTTCTCAGACCCAAATGCGCGATCCCTTGTGCGCAAGCAGATCGAGCATCATATGCGGCTCTGCACCATAGCCACAAGTGACTTTGAGGTGCTTTTCTCGACGGTTGGTTCAGAACCATTGCTCGCCGAGGCTGCCGCCACGGCCATGGCCGACCGCGAAACAAACCCTGTACGACTACTATCAAATCTCATGGGCAATAATTGCATCAGCCACGGCGAGCGTGGTGAACTCGTCGCGGCCCTGCTTGTCATGCAGGCCCGTGATGCACTGACGAGAGGTAAGAGCAGAAGGTGGGTGTACGTTTGTGACTTCATGAAAAGCTTGCTTGGAGACTCCGCGCGCACCAACCTCGCCTCGCCATCAGTTATGTTTTCTAAAGAGGAAGATCGACCACTCGCAGAGAAGTTCAAGGACGCTCGCATGTGGTTCAACCACGTTCTCAAGGTTCGAAACACCGATTTGATTAACGTGCGGTACTTGTGGAAGTTCATTTCGCGCGGCGCCATGATACTTTGCGCCAATAATCAGCGTGGGGTCGACATCGTACTACCTGTTTGTTATTCGGGCGATGTGCTCTCCCGTCGCAATGTGACTGCAATACTCATTCAAGTGAAGAACGACACGAGTTTCGGTGAAGAGATTCATGGCCACCTTTTCGACGCGATGAACCCATTTACCATCAACCTATTCGACAAGCAGAGTCAGCCGCTCCCAATTATTCGGATGGTGTTTGCCCTTGCCTCTCAAACACCTGCGGTAAAATATTGTTCTCCTGATCGACCCGATTCACCTACATACAAACCCGGAGGATTCACGTCTTATGACATTTGGTGTGCAGGGACTTCTGGCGAGACCTTCCCAATCATGGGCGCTGACGAAGATGCATATCGAGGACTGCTGGATTGCACTCAGTTTCGTGGCCAAGAATATGCCGTGGGTGCAATCCAGGAAGTGGATTATCCTGAGAAGGTAGAGAAGAAGAAAATTGCACTTTTACGCAACTGTAATCCCCTTGTTGAGAACGGAGCTGAGCATCAGTCATTTTGTAAAGAACATCCAGAAGAATAGGGACCTATAGGTAATATTTGTTCATGGATTTGTCATCTAGTGTACATGATGTAGGCCGAACGAACATAGAAAAGGTTTTGTGCCAGCTTTTGGCGCTCGCCTCAAATAGAACCTCGCACATGTAATATATCCAGGGAAGATTGTATTTCAGATTGAAGAAATGGTGTGATCACAACTTCTTGGACGAAAACAATACTCTATAGTAATAGCGAGCTGATGTACGAATAGTCCGATTGTATTTACGCAGTTTTCAAATGCATGTCCATCGTGCAATGTTCTGTGGATGGTCACTGGGAATTGTAAGATGAGTAAAGATCAAACTGCGGGCGTCCTTTTACTTTACTTTCAACTCGATTTCTCTGCGTGCTCTCATTTGCTTCCATTGACGAGGGGGCCACAATTCATGTCTCTGCGGGTGGATCCATTCAAGGTGCTTTGCGTGATGTTGCTAGTAGCCGCTTCAGGAAAACCCCTAATTTACTTTTCATTACTTTTTTGTACTTTTTTGTGCTTTTTTTCAAAAAAAGCAGAAAAAGTACAAAAAAGCCCAGTCCTCTACTTTTTTTTGACTTTTTCAAGGGGGTCAAAAAAAGTAGACCACTTTTCAAAAAGTACCTCAACTCAAAAAGTACATGTTATTAAGGAAACATTGACTAATTTGAAGAGTATTCTCCACAGACAGTTCATTTCAGGAATAGTTGATTCAGCTTCACTAATATTGCACATAAAAATAGGGTATGAAATTGTGAAATTTTGAAAAAGTACCCCAAAAGTATGAAAAAGTATATGAAAAGTAGAGGACTGGGCTTTTCCCAAGTAGTCTGTACTTTCTCAAAATTTACTTTTTTTACTTGAAAAAAGTGAGAAAAGTACAAAAAAGCACAAAAAGTAAAATAGGGGTTTTCCTGATAGTTGAATGGTGGTAATAGAGAGGCAATACCACCTTATACCCAGGGCTAGGTAGCTCAATAGGAAGAGCACCTGGTATATATCCAGAAGGCCTGGGTTCAACCTGCAGTCTGGCCATAATTCTATGGTGCTGCTTAAGATCTGACAATGCTGCAATGTCTGGTCCTGGTAGGCAGTCGTTCTCAAGTCTGACGTGTTCCTAATGCCTCAACAGTAACCGTGGATTTTTGGAAAGCAGCATTCAAGGGTCAAGCAGCAAAGGTACTCCTCGAGACGATTTTGGTATACCTCGTCAAAGAGAACATATATGCACGACATGCCAACATTGTGCATTCCTCGGGCACCGGGAAGTCACGGATGGTCGATGAGCTTGGGAAGACCGTTATCACCGTGCCTATGTGTTTGCGCGATCCAAAATCTTCTGGTTTGATTTACAATCGTTCTCTCAGTTTACATGTACGTTCAACTTGTTTACAGGATATCCGCCTTCCGATAAAGCACTGCGCAAATGGTTGCTTGGTCTGGGCACGGATCAGCAGGAGGTCGCGACTCGCGAAGCTGCTCCACGGTTTCCTGGCGTCACTTCTCGATGTCACGTTGCAACGGCTGAAGCGCTGAAGGCTATTGAAGATCGTGATACCCTTTATAATTACTCCTGAAATCAAGACCTAACAGTTTTGCAGGTTTGGGGGTGTCGAAGCAGACCCCCAGCGAGCCTAGAAGCGAAGCGTCAAACAGCGACAGATCCTGCTGGCATCTCGTTTTCGTGAAAACATGACAGAAGGTACAAGTTTTGAAGAGGCGAATCAGTACCGTAATCATTCTTTGATAAGGTAATCGAACAAGCCAAGCAGGTGGGTTTCCGTCTTCACCATTTGAGGATGACCATCCATCAAGTTCGCGAAAGTCGCTTCCGCTTCAGTGACCCGTGATAATTCTGGTACCATATATGTTGTTCGTGATGGCAAGTTACTCTACTTAATACAATCCCTTGGAGCTCACTTTGATGACAGGCGGCGATGCCAATCGTGGAGTTTTCCAAGCTGGGATCAAACTCAAGGAGTTCATAGACAAACGTAACGATATATGTTCAATAGAAAATGGTAGGAGGAGGCCGCTCGTTGTCCTTGCATTCGACAAGGCACATATTCTCATGGAGACCCCGGATGATGAAGGGTGGACCATATACTCGGAGCTACGCCGCTGCTTGCGCCAGCTCGTTGGCCTTCCTATCTTCACTTTATTTCTGTCGAGGGCGGGCAAATTCCGTCTCTTCTCTCCGGACAGGCCAAACGACCTATCCGGCCGGGTCGTGCTCGGCCACAAACGGGTTTTACCCCCGATCACAGAGACCGGATTCGATCAGTTCGCGTTCACCGCAATAGAAAATCAGACAACATTCGACCAAGTCGTGAAGGAAGAGTGGATTTGTAGCTTAGGACGTCCTTTGTGCGCGTTTCTAGCTTGTGCGCTCTTTCGGAGGGCTCACATCATACTTCATGTAGGTTTGCCTCCCGTTATAACGCTGATCCGCCAGACGCTTTCGTTCAAACTAAAATCCTGGACTTTGTTACTCACAAGTTGCTGGGTGGTCACGAGGACATCAATGCGGGTGCTACTGACACATTGGAAGCCGCCGATGACCGGTGACCGCCCTTGCTTGTTTATCTGTGCGATTCCCCTTGGAGATCGATTTCTCAGACCTAAATGCGCGATCCCTTGTGCGCAAGCAGATCGAGCATCATATGCGGCTTTGCACTATAGCCACAAGCGAGTGACTTTGAGGCTTTTCTCTACCGTTGGTTCAGAACCATTGCTCGCCGAGGCTGCCACCAGGGCCATGACCAAGGGCAAAATAAACCCTGTACGACTACTATCGAATCTCATGGGCAAAAATTGCATCAACCACGGCGAGCGTGGTGAACTCGTCGCGGCCCTGCTTATTATGCAGGCTCGTGATGCTGCACTGACAAGAGGCGACAAGAGCAGAAGATGGGTGTACGTTTGTGACTTCCTGGAAAGCTTGCTTGGGGGCCCTACGCGCACCGACACCGCTTTTCCATCAGTTAGGTTTTCTAAAGAGGAAGATCGACCACTCGCAGAGAAGTTTAAGGACGCCCGCATGTGGTTCAACCACGTTTTCAAGGTTCGAAACACCGATTTGGTCAACGTGCGGTACTTGTGGAAGTTCATTTCGCGTGGCGCCATGATACTTTGCGCCAATAATCAGCGTGGGGTCGACATCGTACTACCTGTTTGTTATTCGTGCGATGTACTCTCCCGTCGTACGGTGACGGTAATACTCATTCAAGTTAAGAACGACACGAGTTTCGGTGAAGAGATTCATGGCCACCTTTTCGACGCGATGAACCCGTTTACCATCAACCTATTCGACAAGCAGAGTCAGCCGCTCCCAATTATTCGGATGGTGTTTGCCCTTGCCTCTCAAACACCTGCGGTAAAATATTGTTCTCCTGATCGACCCGATTCACCTACATACAAGCCCGGAGGATTCAGTGGCACGTCTTATGACATTTGGTGTGCAGGGACTTCTGGCGAGACCTTCCCAATCATGGGCGCTGACGAAGATGTATATCGAGGACTGCTGGATCGCACTCAGTTTCGTGGCCAAGAATATGCCGTCGGCGCAATCCAGGAAGTGGATTATCCTGAGAAGGTAGAGAAGAAGAAAATTGCACTTTTACGCAACTGTAATCCCCTTGTTGAGAAAGGAGCTGAGCATCAGTCGTTTTGTAAAGAAGACCCAGAAGAATAGGGACCTATAGGTAATATTTGTTCATGGATTTGTCATCTAGTGTACATGATGTAGGCCGAACGAACATAGAAAAGAAAAGGTTTTGTGCCAGCTTTCGGCGCTGCCTCAAATAGAACCCCGCACATGTAATATATCCAGGGAAGATTGTATTGCAGATTGAAGAAATGGTGTGATCACAACTTCTTGGACGAAACCAATACTCTATAGTAATAGCGAGCTGATGTACGAATAGTCCGATTGTATTTACGCAATTTTCAAATGCATGTCCATCGTGCAATGTTCTGTGGATGGTCACTGGGAATTGTAAGATGAGTAAAGATCAAACTGCGGGCGTCCTTTTACTTTACCTTCAACTCGATTTCTCTGCGTGCTCTCATTTGCTTCCACTGACGAGGGGGCCACGATTCATGTCTCTGCGGGTGGATCCATTCAAAGGTGCTCTGTATGATGTTGCTTAGCTCAAAAAAATGGAAGGCTTGACACTGTGATTTACCGCGTTACCTTGTTTCACATGTTTGATATCCAGTTCCTTCAGGTGATCTTCCCAGTGGGCATTCACCATTTCGTAGAATGTCATGTATACTCGTTCATCATTGCTCTTCCACTGCTTTCCCAGGAGATAGTTGTTTTCATCCTTGGGGACAGCTGTACTAATGAGTTGAAGATTGTCGTCTGAGGGGGTACATAAGTCAATAACATATTGGCATATGCCCCCTCCAATAGGACAGTGCCAGATCATATTAGCAGGCAAAGTAGGTGAAACAAACATCTCATGAGGGATGAGAGCATAGAGTGAGGGGTCAGGAGGTGGGGGAGGAGATTGAGCAGCAGAGTATGAAAGCCAAGAACCAATATAGCAAGATGTTGGGGATAGAGACCCTTGTGAGAAGTCAGAATCATAGATATTATCAAGCTGTTCATCAGCCTTAGAGATGGTGGTGGTGGTTGGAGTCCTGGCTCTGGAAGAAGATGCTGAAAAAGCCTGTGTTGCAGGAATGACAGGCTGAGAAACAAATGAGTATATAGTGGGGTTATAGGCTATAGTATTCAACATCATACCTTAGTAGTAGTGCTTTTTTTCTTTTGTTTTTGATCTTTGGGGGCTGGGGATTGGGGTATTGTTGTGTTAGGGACAGAAGGGGATGGGGGAGGGATGTCAGATATGGGTATCTTAGGTAGCTTGTTGCTCCCTTGTTCATCAAGAAGGCCCCAATTTCCAGCAGTATTTTCATCTGATATTGCTCTTTGCCTGAGTTGTGGGATCTGAACAAGAAAAATCCTCCATGATGAGGTGTTCACCTTGCCCTTAAGGTCCTTATGTTTCTCCACAAGAGATAAGATCCACCTCGAATGTGAAGCAAAAATACTCCAGACCTCGTTTCTGTGAACAGTTCGAAGGTGACGTGGCCCATGTGTTTGGGCATCAGGAGGCTGTTGGACGGAAGTGAGTTCCAAGGCCCTGGCAGTGGCCTCGTCGGAACTCTCCACATCTTCCAAGTAGTTGGCGCGCTTCCATTTGTTACGGGATGGGTAGGCATAATGGAGGAAATAGTTGTCAAGAAACCACTGCGGCGTGCACTTCTGTGCTGGGACATCACCGCCAGCACTCTTCAGGATATCTCTTATGGTGCTGAGGGTGTGGTAGCGGAATAGGAAGGTCCTTGATAGTTTGTACGTTTCAATATCCACAGAAACTACCTGGTAGATGCGAAATCTGTTTCCGAATTGAAAATCAGAGATCAAAGAGTCGAATGACATGAGCCTTACTTGCTTTTGGCGGCATTGGCAGTGTGAATAAGGAGTCCATCGGGTGCAAGATCAGCTATAATTGTCAAGGTCTCAGGAAAAGCATAGCGGTGAATACAAAGAGGTCAGCGGCGGGCCCGGACTTACACCTCATGAAGCTTGCTGTTGTATGCATGTAGCCTTGGATGAGCACGCGAATATTGTACCGTTCAGCCTCAGGAACATCCTTCTGCTTTGCCTTCCAAGCAAAGACGGTTTCGAGATCCAGGGAAGTGTACTTTCTGATATATTGTACCCCATTCAGAGCAGATCTTGTGATCCGCTCTTTGAGGTCATGATTGAGATACCGTAGACCTTTCTGTGAAAGATGAGAAGGCGCATGGACGGACAGGACACCCCGGAAGTAGACGCGAGAGCCGCTTGGGATGGGCGGCAAGTGTGCGACGTTCGACGGTGTAGAATCGCCATCAAATTCCGTGTGATCAAAGCTGTGTCGTGCGAGTGTGAGAAGCTACCTGTTTGGGGGATCCGGTGACATTTACCCGGTTGGTTCATTATTGTAGGCCATTTGGAAGTTTTCGAGCAGGAGGCGCTTCGAGGGGACAAACTTGCACTTGTCGCTGAAAACAGTTTCTTCGAGATAGGGACCAAACGGCTCTTTAAGCAAGTTAAGCAGGACCTTGTCAGAGGACATGTTATATATATGTGTATACGAGTGGTGTTGTCGACAGAGTTGGTTCGCAGAGCTGAGCTGGACGCAAAGGGCACAGCTATAAGCACGCGTGACAGACAGAGGCTGGGGGAAAAACGTGGCGGGCGGTGTGGTTGCACCCCTCTTTCGAGTTCTCAACCACTCACTACTCTCTCATGCCCGCTCTCTCTGCTGGAGATGGCGGCATTTCTATTGCCGCGGGCATTATCGTTGGCCTGCTCGCTTCTTGCGTACAGAGCTTAGGTCTCACCATCCAACGCAAGAGTCATGTCCTCAACCAGGCCCTTCCAGACGACCTCCAACGTGTGGAGCACCGTCGTCCGTGAGTATCCCTCTGTCCTACCCACAGGATAAATGCTGATCGCGCCCTACCTGACCTAGGCTTTGGTTGCTTGGATTCCGTGCGTCTCTACGCTCCCCCCGATGCTGTCGTCTGACTTTACTTCTTCAGTCATATTCATTACCTCCAACATCCTCGGCTCGGTGTTCCAAATCGCCTCCCTCCCCGTCGTTATTCTTGCCCCTCTCGGGGCTGTTTCCCTCCTATGGAACGCATTCTTCGCCTGCTTCATACTTGGGGATGTATTCTCCCTCTGGATGATTCTCGGCACCCTCCTCATTGCAGGAGGTGCTGTCCTCATCGCGATCTTTGGCATAGTGCCGGAACCCACCCACTCCCTTGAAGACTTACTTATTCTCTTTTCCCGCCCGGCCTTTGTGGCATATTTCACCCTGTTGGGATTCGCAGTCCTCGTTTGCCTAGCGATTGTAAGCAGTGTGCTGTATCACACAGGTGTCTCACTCACGGACTATCCAGACACACATTGCCGAGTACTCATACTTACGCCGCCTTCGGAACCAGCCTCCATCCCGACCATCGTCACCCCTTATGATTCGCACCAACTCGAGCGCTGACCTAACTACCGAGCGTACACCACTGCTCGATCGCAAACGCGTTCCAGCATCCTCAGCAGCATCAACCGTTTCCGCCCCAAGTTCTGCAACGCAGAAGAACATCCCGATTTCACGCATGCCGCTCCTCCTCTCTATATCCTACGCTTCCACGTCTGGCATTCTGTCAGGGATGTGTCTAGTCTTCGCGAAGTCGGGCGTAGAGCTCCTGCTCATCAGCATCCACGGGAACAATCAGTTCTGGAAATGGCAAGCTTGGATGCTCGTCCTCGGCCTTGTTGGGTTCGCCCTTCTTCAGCTCTGGTATCTGCATAGGGCTCTCAAACTTGCCGATCCTACCATCGTCTGCCCATGTGAGCATGACCTTTTCCTTCAATTCCCATGACCTAAAACCCAGTTGTTTTCATAGTGGCGTTCTGCTTTTACAACATCTCTTCGATTGTGAATGGCCTCGTCTATTTCGACCAGGTTTCGCTCTTACCCACGTCTCATCTCCTCCTCGTCACTTTGGGTATCGTCATCCTTCTTGGCGGTGTCTGGGCTGTCAGCCTTCAAGCAGTCAATGTCGGCACATGGACCAGCAGTGATGACGTCGATGTCTCCCTTATCGAAGATGGGATCGCTGATGAGTCCACCCTTCCTGAATGCAATCCCACCCCGATTTACCCAGTTCCACTCTCACCGGAGCGCGAGCACCCCCGCTCTCACTCAGAAACCGCGGCATCTCCACCACCCCAATCACCATTGAGTCCCCGCCGGCGCCCCCACCATCATCTCCCTGGGCAAATCTCGCACGGCGGCACGATGCCTTCTTGCTCCCCACCTTCAGCCGTCCCTGCGCCTGGCTTCTCAATCGGGCTGTCACCCGCAAGCCCAGGGTTTGTGATCGTTCCCCGCGAGAGGCGGAGGTGCGTCAGTGGACAATCCATTGACCCTTGGGACGAAGTCGCCAGACGTGTTCACGCGCGGCGGATCATGAGCGATACCAACGTCTTGCCTGGGGACGAGGTCGAGCGAGGTCGCGAGGAAGCGGGAGAGAATGACAGAACCGACTCGGGTGGGTCCACCCGGGCACGTGGACGATGGAAGTGGTTGCGGAGTCTGATTCTTGGGCCCAGAATTGGATGATCCTTAGGCCACTCTTTCTTGCTTTGCATCTATATACCCCCCATCATGACGATCATATAAGGGATGCCTCGATATATTAGACGTGATCTGTACACATTCATCCTATCTAGCTACACATACAGTAGGTGGTGGTGGACTTTGTGAGTATATACTATATTTAATTGCCCATCTTGATAAGTTTGAAGACATGTATTGCTCGTGCAGCGAATCAGAACATAGTAGCATACATAGAGAGACTTGAAAGTAGCGATTTCCATGCGCCATCTATAAGTTAGTCCAGTGGCTATGGTACGTGTTGCTACTGTTGCTAACCGATTGATGCTTCACTCTGACTCTGAGATAATGATCGTTGGCAATGGATCAAAGAAGTGGTCAGTGCGTATTACTGTCAAATTCTTCGACCTCAGGCAGACGCTCAGTTGCAGTACTCCAAGCTAATATTGCCGCACTTCCCATGCAGGAGCTGCGTCCACATGGGTACCACTCACCGCCAACCCTTTCTCACGGCTTTGAAGGCACAATCACGGTGTCTCTCTTCTCCGCGGACCCAATAATTAGCTACTCCCTGGACAGATCTTCGTTACCACGACGCCGCTAAAAAGAGCGAGGTAATTATCCCATTGACAGACACTGCTGACGTGCATCAAGAGGCGTTGGATGGCGTCCCCTTCCCCTGAGGCTTTGGGAGGTACTGACTCTGACTACCACTCATTTGGTTGGGCACTTCACCGTCATCGATGACTTTCACTTTCACACAACCTCGGTGTCTATAAATAACCTTGCGTTAGGGGCCTGGTGCCGTTGGATCCGAGGCACCGGTCCGGGTCATTCGGTTTCGCCCTTCATGCATTCGTAACTCTCGTAACGAGGTTAGTTGGACGACTCCATGAAAAATTTCCACGAAAGGTGACATTCTTGCATGCAGCGCAAACGTGAGTCGTTTTGTCTTGTGACAAGCTGTTCACAAAAAAAAAAGAAAGAAAAAGAAAAGTCTAGAATTGAATGGAACACTAGGATAAATTAACGTGCGGTCCTTAGCCGGAGATCATTTTACGTCGAGACAGGGAGGGAAGAACGGTCAGAATGGATGAGCACGTCCCAGGCATGGAGGCATGGAAGGCTGAACGACGAGACCAATGACACCTCACAAAAAAGAAAAAAAAACCCAGATTCGTCTGCACGATAGTTTCCGGAGGGGATGGATGCCTGCGCGGAGTTGGCCAAAGCGTTCGTATTGTATTGTGCATCCTTTCTCGAAGACTGTGCGACTCTCACGCCTACTTTCGGGAGCAATTTGCTTTCGATACCGGTGTCTGTCGGTTTCTTGACAACTCTTGCTGTCCCCTGGTATTTGATAAAAGGAGCCATTAGTCTTGTCTATTGAAATTTTGAATACCTTCGCCACTACAGTGATGGTTGTCTGGGTCCTTGTCCCATGCATGTAGCATGGGAGTCTTTCTACTCTTCTACCCCACAACCTCGAACCTCCTGAACTTTGAACGAGTGGCGATGCTTTCGTTCCATCAAGAAAACTCGACCTTTTGAATTCTGGTAGCTAAGTGATATCCCCACAGAGGGCTTTCCACACCGTTCTTCTTGCGGGCGCCGGCCGCTCGAGGACAAGCTACACCCTTAATCCTTATACTGAAAAGGGGTTATTCATCGACCACTGCGAGGATCACCTTGACAACGATGGAGCCATGGAGGTTGGTCGAAGGATTTTACTGGGCTCGGATGATCTATGATGTCACTTTCACTTTCCTCATATACGCAAGGAGTCGATCTGACACGAATAATCTTTATCGACTGTCTCAATGTTCTCTGTACAGCTAGTGTGCAATTCGTCATCACAAATGTCATTGATACGGTGTGCTCAAGGTTGCGAGGCAGCCCTTACGTTGCTACATATTCACCTCATGATAAACATCATATGGCGTGCAACGCGGTGTATTTTGGGTACAATGGATCAGATACATAGGTATCGTAGTCAGAGCATCAATGGATCATCTCTCAATCACGCAGGGCTCGTGCATGGGAATGAATAATGCAGTCCCCACCAGACATCGACCAGTCTATTGGTATTGGAGCATGGAGTGTCGTACAGTGATGGTCCCTTGGAGACTCCGGAAAATGTCCGATGTGAGGCAAGGTCGTGCCGAGTGGCTCCACTGAAATTTGACCGGATAGTCGATCATTCAAGTGCGCCGTAGGGCGGGTTGGGATGACCTCACGACGGCTATCCCACGTGGGATCGCGAGCTCACGTTTTCGCTGCCATATGCCGAGTTGCAATACGGTTTTGCCTAGGAGACGCCAAAAGTACGTTACTTGGGGACATTGCAACCTTTTCAGATCGGTCAGTAGTCCGACTGTATGTCATATCATTTATCACTGTCTTAGATCGCAAGCTGTAAGCTGGAGGCGTAGATTACTGGTGCGGGTGGTTAGTGGTCGTGTATTAGAGATCAAGAGAGTGTGCCTTGTGAGAAGGCAATTTGAAACAGGAGTTTAGTCGGCAGCGCATAGTGAATTGATTCGCTAAGGTGGGGGGACAGGCACGGCGATAATTTCGTCCGGAGTCCGATGCCCGGTCAACTGGTCAGGTCGAGGGTCGGGAACGGCGCAGCTCGTGGTTGGTTGGCTTGGGCACTGGGGAGATTTGAGATTTCATGCTCAGATGCAGGGACGTCCAGATGGGTTTCTTGGGATCGATTCAAACCGTAGTGAGAAGATGCACCCACGGTGATTCGTAGTGGTCATAACGCGCTGTTGATAGCCACCCAGTGAGGACGGAACGCCCGGGTCCTATTGTTGTCAGTGCAGTTCATATGGTTCAGTGCTGACAAGTGGCAGACGCTGGGCGTTGGGTCACGCGAGAATTGGCGCCAGACAAGCACCGAACATTGCATACAAATAGAGTTAGTGCCTTTCTGAGTTGGACATTTTAGTGCGAAAAGTCAGCGCCCGAAAGCCTCTTTCCTCGAACGGCATTCTTCTGTTGCGGAAAGGTTGTGCTTTTGGTTGATCATGAGAACGCAGTCTCCATTTCGTCGAGGTGGGAACGGGGGTATGGGACTCACAAGCGCAGAGATTTTCTAGGGTCCGATATACTGTAGCATTGCTAGCGGTAGCCGGGTCCGCGTAATGTTGGCGGCAAGCACGGGCCATAGTTTACGGCGGGCTTGGAGTCGCGCGAGATCGAGTTGACTTGACTGGGGCGAAAAGGTACCCAGATTTCTGTGTTACTTAGCAACGGCCAATAAACCTGCGGAGCCTACGCGGTCCTAACGATTAGGTAAGCACATATAAGCGCGTGAGATGCTCAGTTGAGGATTGTGTTTGTGGGATAAAGTGGAAAGATGAATGAGGCCATTTGTTACGATTGTGGATAAGAAATCATTCATGTAGTCACCTGAGAACGTGCGCAAGGGATATGGAGGTGAGAAATGAGAGGATGACGGTATTGATGAAGGAGGGATTTCATATGATGGGGAACCAGGAAATTGGCTCACGCGAAGGACGCGTCGAATGAAATACGCGGGTTTCCCGCTAAAGGCGCTTAGCCCGTTCCAACTGGCCCGCCCAGTCGCTTTTGACATGGGTAGGGAACCCCTCTTTCATATCGGTGATGAAGAACTTGAGTGAAATGTGAAGGACGGGGTAATCAAACCTATCCATTTTTTTTTCGCTTCCAACGTTAGTCTCGCCGTCTCGGGGCGGCTAAAGCAAACGAAAAAGTAACCGTCGCCTTGTCAGTGTCCATTCCCATTCCCCCTGCCTTTCCTTTTCTCTCTCTCCCTTAGAGAGTCCATTCTTCGTCTTTTTTTGTGCTTTTAGCGGGAGATTTGTGCTTGTGTCATGCTCGGGCGTCGAGTGGAAAGTTCAGATCGACCGATGCCGTCCACTAACAGTGGCGTGCCGATACCCGGAGCCAGACTAACGGGGGCCAACACAGGTCACGGCAGTTCACCCATCTCAAGGACACTTTCTCCCCCAACCAGCCCAAAGGCCTCATTCCTCGTTCGACCATCAAAGTCTGCCTCCACTTTTGCCGTTCCCGAATCTCCCTCTATCGTCGAGACTAAAGAAGAAGAAGATACAGGCGACTTGGGTCTCGCAGACGAGCTCGATTATATTTCAGTGACCGCTCCGTCCTCTGTTGGACATCAACTCGTCCGCTCAGATAAAGCCTCTCGCATACTCGGCGTTCAGCATCGTCGTTCGATGGAACCCATCCCTGCATCGGTCAGGAATTCCCTGGTCTCTACACGCTCAGCTCGTGAAGTCCCTTCTATCCAGACGTTCACCCCTACCCTCCCTCTCACTTCCCTCTACGTCGTATCTGGTCTTCCCAAGGCACCTCACACATGGACCCTCGCAGATCCAGATTCCGTCATGGGTCTTACCCACTCGGAGGGCGCCGTCAACCGTTGGTGGCGAGCAGAGGTTCTTGGGAGTACCGGTAGCCCTGGTGCTGGTGGCGGTAAGAAGAAGCGGAAGGTGAAGGGCGATACCGAAATTCTCAAGGGTGCGGGTGCCCTCAGCAAGCAGGAAGTCGGAAAGATGCTCTCTAAGGCCCTTAAAGTGTGTCCTCTTCGTTTTTTTTATACTTCCCTGGAAGTTCATATATCCGTTGCTTTCAGTTATCATTTACTCGTGAAGTCGAGATAATAGCCTCGACACTTCAACCGGCTTCTACTGTCCATAATTTCTCATTCACCCTTCCTGCTCCTTCCACTCCTCTCGCTCCTTCTTCGTCTGTAGGCCTCTTGCGTTCCTCGGTTTTATCTGCGACACCCTCCGATCGTCCCACATCAAATGCCACGTCTCTCTACCCGTATCATGACCCATTCTCTCCTGCCCGCCCGTCGTCTTCTTTTCTTGGTCCTCCCGGTCTCTTTCCTCCATCGTCGTCTAGCAACCCTGGTGTCGGACCAGGTGGTAATAGCGGCACATCCGATGCACCTGGGAGCACCATCACGTATCACGGTGTCTGTCTCACCGTGTGGTCTCATGCGGATGCGGAGCGCAGTGCGGCTATCAGACGCACATTGGAGGCAGGCCGTTCTCGCAAAGAATCAGCACAGAGTCTCGTTGCCGCGCGCCTCAAGGGCCTACGAGCGGACACCCAAGACCCAACATACCAAGCGCGTCGCAACCACAAGCGCAGCGGCCGCGGACCATGGACGGCTAGTGGTGGTGGTGCCACGGATGGTGAAACCGATATGGATGCCGAAACGGACGGTGGTATTAGCGAAAGCGACTACGAGGTAGGGAGCATCGGACAAAGTCATAACCCTGGCGAGAGCACACTGTTCCTTCCCGGCGACACCGTGTTTTGGCTCCCGTATGCTCTGAGTGCGTATATCCTCTATACTTACGCATGGCTTCGGTCTATTAATGTAACTTTTCCCAGCCCTTGTGTCTAGGCATCCTATCTACGACCTCATGCGCGACTATCTGACCCTCTCTTGGGCTCGCTTTTCGAAGGATGTACAGTCCCACACACTCCAAATCTCCAAGATTTTGTCGCATCCCGCTCCCCGTGCCGGTGACCTTATCAAACTCGACGCCTCGGCCACGGCCAAGTCTGATGCTGCAAGTGCTGGTGGGCCTGACACGAGCCTCGAAGTGATTGCACGCTTCCCCGGAGGCTTGGACTTTGGGCGCGGGCTTGTTGACATCAATTTCACGATGTGGCCACTATTCAAAGCCCTGAACATTGACAACATTCTGACCATTTGTGAGGTATGTACAAAACATCATATCATTCGAAAATATGCTCATTACTCTGAAAGATTGCGCTGGCTCCGACAGGGAGAATTCTGTTCTATTCTCGCTATCCTGCCATGCTCGGGGTACGTATCGCTATTAAGGCGCGGGTACATATTCTCAATTTTCCGGATGTTGCAGATCGCCGTCTCAACGATCAAGTACCTCGTCGAACTCCGTGGATGGAATGGCGTTGCGTTGCAAGCAGTTCATTCCCGTGATGCCAAGATCTATATCGACGACCCCGGCCCCTGGATTCTGGGTCTCGCCACGGAAGCCCGGTACAGTGTGCGGGCGCCGCCCGACGTGTGCGTTTGCGATCTGTGAGTCGTTGTCATTGGGTATATTTGCAATGGGCATTAATCACATCATTTCATAGTGATATCAACTACTTGTGTGTTGGTTTTCTGCTCATGCCTGATCTATGTTAATATGAGGGTTGCAGAGTCTGCGCTTCTCCGCCGCCTGGTGTTGTGTCCATGAAGCAGCAACGTGAGAAGTACCGACAGAGGCTTCTCTCGGCTTTCGATTCACATTATCATCCCGATCATTCTATTCCAAGGTATGAGTATGATCGTATGCGTAAACTAATGTCAAACTCATGACGGTTACGGTAGCGAGTTTAAGGAGGCTTTCCCCGCGGGTCGGTTCCGTCCTCTTTGCAAGATCCAAGCTAAGCGCGGCGGATCTTCCACGGTCGTTGCGGATACCATTAAGCCACCCAATTGGTGGCATTCGACACGGGTCATTCAGGCGTTCGATGCAGTTCTTCAGGATAAGATGAAGAGGCCTTCAATATTCAAGCGCATTTCCTCCTTGGGTATAGTGAAACGTCCTCCACGACTCTCTGCCGCGGAGCAACTTGTGCAGTTGTCTATCCGCAAACGTGCTACTGCATTTGTCGATGCCCGGGATGACCTGGAGACGAAGATTGGCAGGCTATCGCGTCGGCTCAATTTCTTGATGACGGAGAGCGATCTGTGGAGGGACAAATTTGTCACCTTCGAGCAGTATGCCGAGAAGCTTAGCTTGGAGGCGAACGAACTGCGCTCGAAGATCAATAAGGAACAGCGGGAAACAAAGAGGCTGAGTGGCTTGGTTACAATGACTGCGGTCGAAAAGACGAAGCTGCAGAATCGTAAGACCCACTTGTTGTGATATTAAACGGGGACTGACTCGTAATTGGTGCTTCAGAGCTCAAGGAAACAGAAGTCGCTCACACAGAAGCTCTCGTCGAACTCCAGAAGATGCGCGAAACCATGGAATTTATGGAACAAGAGCGCGCGGAAATGGTTGCAGAAGTCGAGGCGCAGATCGAAAAGGCACTTGCGTCTATGGCCGTCGACATTGATGATTCTGACGAGTACGATTCGCGGCCTGGATCGCGCCTTTCTTCGCGTTCGGGTAGTCGTCTCTCGCGTCCCAGTAGCCGGACGTCCCGTTCGCGTCGCACGAGTGATGCCGGTGTTCGGAAGCAACTGCGTTCGTTCGGCACTGAGAGCACGCTGGTGGACTCGTACGACCCAGCGAGGGAGGATACGCAGGCAAAGCTCGATCTCTCGAAGGAAGAGGTGATAGAAGAAGAGGAGGACGATGAAGCCCCCCAGTCGCCTAACGTAAAACGTTTCTCAGCGTCGGGTGGCGAGGGGCAGCAGGATGGGATGACGGCTGTGGACGAGGGTATCTCCGAGCGCAGCGACAGGATTGCCCAAAAGGTGTTGCAAATCCAACAAAAGGTCGAGTCCCCCCATGCCATTACTCGATGAAACGAAGGCGCTGACGTTTTTTGCGTGTGGGGAATTTTAGTTGGAGAATGCGCTGGCAGCAGATCGCGAAAGACAGTGGAAGGCCCAGTCCAGCCCAGAGAGTGAGAGCGAAGGGACGGAGGGACGAACGATCGTGTCCGTGTCCCGCCCGCGCTCTCGCAAAGCCTCGGGTGTGGGCAGGGTCCCCAAAGGCTCGAGAAAACGGGGCGACACCGTCACGTCCATCCGAACTCCGACCACCCGCCGGGACTCGATCGGCACAACTCGTAGCGGTTCCTCCGCTAAGCACCCTGAAGAGGTTAGGACACCGACGCGCGCAGAAAATAATCCTTCGGCCGTCAAGAAAGTGTCAAGCGACGTCAGCCCTCCACCTCCCCCTCCTAAGACGACCACGACTACCGTAACGACGATTGCCAAGAAAAACGACAATGACGACGACGACTCTTCAGTTTCGGAAGCCGCCACTGCCACTACAGACCAGCCAACCACTCCGGCTCTCACCCCGGCGTTGACCGGAACAACGGACGACTCGGACACCGACTTCCAGAGCGCGTATTCTAAGACCCCTAGCCCTCGAGAGAGCCTCCGCGGCAACTTTGATGGCAGCACAGAGGGCGGCGATGCATTCCCCGGCGCCGCTGCTACCGTCGAGAAGACGCATATCCCGGGCTCCTTTGAGGGAGCAGACATTGGGCGGAAGCGCGTTTCCAGCGTTGCGACCGCAGTGGCCCAACCAAGCCCAACGTTCAGCGATGACACCGTGGTCTCGAGACTCGAAAGAGCTCCTATCTCCCGACGGTAACTTGGGTTTTCTTCACTCTTGCATCTAGTCACTCTTTTTTTCTTATTTTGAAGCGTTTCCATGCTATTTATCACTCATTCTAAGGTCTTGTTTTCCTTTCCGTCTTGGTTTTGCATCCAACATTTTCGTTCTACGACTTATTGCATCCGCAGCCCGCGCACTTATACCTATCCTATCCATACTTTTATCCAGCGGCTTCTGGTTTGCTGCATCAGGGGATTTCGGAAGTATATCTCACATACTCTATGCATCTCACATCATCATGCCGCTTGCGGGTGTCAGGCATTCATTACAGTCTAAAGAAAATAAATAAACGTGTCGAGTCGCTACATGATTGAAAATGATCAAGAGTCCATCCTTCTCCGTGCATTAAATGACTTCACAACACCGCCAATCTGCTCGTAAAACCATGCTTGAGACCTCTTGTCTTCTATGATGAGATACTTGTCATGGTCGTTGCCAGCTTTATGTGCGAACCGGATGCCCCGATCCTCGTTGTTCACACGCTGCACCTGCATCAACGGAAGATCCCAGCTGAGGCGAAGTTTTTTGGTGCCAAACGTGAGTATGCGACCAGCTGTGAGCAGAGCAACACCATCTCCGCCAGGAAGACCTGTCGTTCGGTATAAGTGAAAAAATCGCAGAACGGAGGTGAGGATTTACTGATGTGTGCAACATAGGATTCTTGTCGGTACGTGCCGTTATCAAGGTCCCTCAGCCAATACTGCCCCTGGGCGGAGAGCTCTGAGAATGGCTAGAAACAGTACTTAGCTGCCATATCAATCATGTGCTTGGGAGGAGCTACTTACCACCAGTACTCCATCCGGGGGCACATGTCGGGGCTGTGATTCATAAGATAAATTGGTCCAGTAGCCTGCCTTATGACCACAACTACTCACCTGTCTTACTCGTTCCCGGGCGGGACGATCAAAGACAGTCGTGGTATTGCGGACGCCTTCCGGAAGGTGTCACCATACGCAACGCAATAGCCCCCATACTACAGACGCTGACGTACCTTCAGACAGATTAGAGGCAAGGTCGAAGAAACCGACAGCGGGTTTGGTGACAGCACTTTATAGGATGTAAGTGCAAGGCAATCTATCGTTCTGTTGAATATACTACTCACCCAACCAAGCCCTTTCCGACGCCTTTGAAAAAGCCAAGTGCCCCTTCGGACTCGGCTCCTTCAATTGGCTTCATCTATCACGAAGTGGCGCTAAGTTGAGACTTTGGGGTGATAGCGGTGAAAAACTCACAACTACGCCTTCCATACCACTAGCAATACTACTCGCAAATGCTTCAGCACCAGCAGTGACGCCGTAGCTACCAAAGTATAGCTGTCAGCAAATGTGGCCAGATGAAATCAAGCTCTCACATGGCGTGGCGAGGTTTGTTCCGCCTCTGGGTCATGCGGCGCCGCTTCTGATATTCGGAATCAAGTGTTGCTGCCGATAAGCCTGACGACCCATCGTTTACATATGATCAGTCGGCGGATAACTCATCACTTACCCTTTCCTATACTGCTGGTGACCTTGGTTACGCTGTCAGAAAGACCGAAGACAGTCTTCTTGACGAAGCTTGCAGCTCCCTGATAACGTCTGACGTGTGAAGTAGTGAGTAGGCTTCTGAGGTTAAACGCACCTTTGCGATCCCGATTCCGAGGTCATGGTTGCCGTGCATAACAGCGCCATTGAAAGGCTCATAGAAGATGTCCGCGACGCCAGAACTAACGTTAGTAAACAACCCGACCGGGTTCCCGATGAAGTCTGCTGAGCCAAGGATACGATAGAGCTGCCGAAGAACATCTTGGCGGTAGTGATACATAATTCGGGTTTGAAGGTCGACAGAAGTCAATCGCATGTCCGTGATGGCAAGGGCATTCATTTGTAGAGGTGCATCCTTGACATTCCCCACTGCCATCGTCAAAGCATTGACTATGACTGCCAGAGGATTCCGGAGTTCCAGTCTGGGAAGAAATTCTGAGTCTATTGAAGAAGCGGGAGGATACTGACACCTACTTCTCCCCACTTAGACGATCTGTGCGCTCAAAGGATAGAGACAAACGAATCGGTTGCAGCTCCAAAAGTTCGAAATACAGGTCTCGTTCACTTGTTAAGTCTTCTGGCTCTGAAATCTCAGCAGATTGCTCGATGAGGGCGCTAATAGAAGTTAGAGAGGCCATCCGCGCTGCCCACCACTTGTCAAACTCACTGTTTCTGCTCTTCCTCCCAGGAGGCGCCACGAATTTTGCTCAATTCGTATACTGCATAAAGAAAATCCTCGTCCGCTTGGATCGTCAAAGCCTGCAGCAAGATTGAGCAGTACTTGACGAACAGTACACCGTGCTCTGTAGGACGCAAAATCACGAAGGAAACCAGGGAGCTCTGCATTGAACTCACCTTGGTCATTCAGCCACATCAGTGATAACTGCACAGTTGGCAGCGCTGCCACATTGCTAGAATCGCTTGGAATAGGGGTCGGTTGCAGAACCACAGGGAAAGTGGCGTCATGTAGTTGATTGTCGATCTGAACTGTGCCAGCGGACAAGTTCACTGACTGTGCAACGGAGCTAGTAGCATATTCAAGCTCCAGGTTCACCAAAGATATGTAGACAACCTCGATAACATAGCGATTGACGAGGGAGATGCCGATGCCCTCAAGATTCACATCAAGCAGGAAGCTTGGTTTGTTATCTTCGGTGATTGCCTCGAAGGCTTCAGAACCACTAGAGACGGTATCAACGCGTAGGCTTGAGCTGGAGGGGCGCAATTTGGGACGATAAAGACTGGTTTCAACGTTGTAGTTAGATAGTCGCAAGACTTGCTGATGACCTGATGCCCGAACATCAATTGAGATTGCACTTGTATCCCCGTTACTCTAAACGCTGTCGATTACTACGGCACAAGAGAATACAAATACTTCTTACTGACCTGGAACTTGAAAGGCACGAGATCACCGATTTCCATAATATCCACAGGGCGACGAGATCCGTTAATGGTTAAGAGCAGTCCCTTCTGTTTGGCTGCAGGGAAATCCCACGCATACGGACAAGTTGTGCGCTCTGGTAGTCGGTAGGTTGGGTACGGCTTGGAGGAGTCAACGTTGGTGTGAGTGATATCCTGTGCAGTGATGAGCCCTCCGTAGTCGTATGGTTGTTTTAAGACCAACCGTTTGGCAGAAGGATACAGCGTAGCTACTATCGTTCTCAATCAAGAACGGCCAATTATCGTCCGAAAGGCTGAGGGAAACAAAGATGGTTGCGCCGTCCATCTTGACATCTGCGCGGATCAGATGGATTCTTGTCGCAACGCCTGGCCGCCTTAGCCTGAAATGTACGGATCCTATATCCTCTATGCTGATGGGGGGAGACCTAGCCAAACACTTGTCAATGTTCGTTCCACGAATAGCTGGGGGCTCACCATTGATTGTTCATTCCGGGAAAAGCTACTGTCAGAAGCTTGTCTTTTGTTCGGAAGGTGTACAGTGGGATCCGCTCCCCTGGGTCCAAAGCAGACCTTCCATGTGGTACAACCGAATGCTCCCGGAAACAGATTGGCTCGGATAAGTTATTCTTTATCAGGAATCGCGGAGCAAGCGTTATGACCTTTGTCAATTTATACTTGCCCAAACCCTCCGTCCACGACAATCCCATGTGAGTCTCTTCGGTTTTCTGGCCTCGCGAGGGTATAGCCAGAGCCGTGTCAGCGGTCGGAGCTTCAAAACTTACAGCCTGTTAAGATTGTCTGTAAATATCAACCAGGAAAAAGGTAGGAGACCTGATTAATCACCTTCGACCACGACGACTGGCCAATCGAGAAGGTAAACTCGGTGCCACTGCTAGTAGCGTGGCTTAAAACTACTCATGTATCGTCAAAGGGGGGCACAAGACAATGGCAATTCAAGTACTTACGGAATGGTGTCGTGTCTATAGATAGGCGGAAAGTGTCAGTTGGGCCCAATTTTTCAAAAACTTAACCGATAATCTACCTGACTGCGTTTCCCCTGCGACGTCTTGTGGAGGACCGGTTCTATTAGATCGCACCGATTTTACAGAGAATGTAAGGCCCGTTCTATTGATGATCACGTAGGGAGAATAAATCTGGACCTTCACGGCGCCACCTGCATCCGGTAGTCGTCTGGGGAGACATTAGCGTCGCCTTGCGACCCCTCGATAAAATGGGAATAACACCCACACATAGTTAAGCTTCAAACCAAGCTTGCGCCCTCGGGCGTCTTCCAGCGTCAACCGATTCTCAACATCAAAGTCAGAGTGACCGTCCGTGTTGATGATGCTGAAGTCACTGGCTTTGAATGCTATAGAAGTCACAATGAGCTTTAGGAGTTGTCCGAACAAAAATTACGAACTCGTGTCGTTGATTTCGATGTTAAGCAAAACCAAGTGGCTAAGCTCAATAGAATGTATCGGCATGATGCCCCCCGCACGAAGGTAACTTCTCCAGTTCTGATCGCTGTCTTTGTCATATATTCTGTACTGCAAGTTGTACGGCAACAGATTTTCGAGTTGTATTGGCGCCATGAGTATAAGATCCATCTTGGGATACCTCCTGAAATTTTCATGACGATGAGTAATGAAACCAAAACATTTGCGGATAGTACATGCCGCCAGTTGGAAGACGGACCACGAGCATCCGTCTTAACGAAAGTGTGGAATCGGAACGTGGCTTCTGACGGGTCTCGGTGCTCACACTGAAGAGTCAAGGCACGGGATCCCGACCGATCATCTACGAGGTCTTCCAAAGTTTTGGGGCTGGACCATTTATAACCGAAGCCTTCTGTCATGTCCAATTGGCGCAGATTCCTTCTAAGAGACAGACTGCTTACGATCGGGCTGCACTTTGAGCTTGCTCTTCCCAACTTTCACAAGAGGAAGCGAGTAATCCTGACCCGGTACTATGTGACTCATGAGATCACCGCTCCATGCGCAATTGGGGTATATCGTACCTAGCTTGACAACAATACCACCGCCAGCTGTGTTATCCCCGCCTTCTCCAATGGCAATCTCGACAGGATATAATGTTCGGTTGTGGATTCTGTAGGTCGACCTGAGAGTAACGATCTTGGTGCTCGCCTCTACCTTGACTTCACAAAGTAATCGGTTGTAGTATTTTTCTGTTCTCGGCCGCAGAGCAAAGGAGTACTCTCCCTCCCTATCGACCGGGACGGCGCTAAGTTTCTCCCATGGTTGGTCAGTGAACTGTATGGTAATGCTACTGTCACCAGACGGGGCATGCTGGAAAGGTATATCAACAATAGTTCACGTATCTCTACGAAAGCTTACTTCTCGCATTGTCCTCCAATCATCAAACCGCCAGTCTATTGTTTCACCATCATTGATCATGGGAGCATTTGTCTTTGCCTCGCGGGAAGCGCGCTCCCCATCCGACCACAAGCGAAGAGTGAGCCCTGTGAGATTGCGGATACGGTACGGTGCACGGATCCCTCTTGCTTTTTGAAGGACGCGTTCACTTTCCCGACTGAGAGAGTTGAGAGTTTCGAGGGTGAGCTCGACGAAAGCAGTGCTCAGGTTCACGTTCAAGCGCTCATTTGAAGTCACCTCGGTTGTAAGGGCGCACGAAGGGAGCTCTCGGGAAACCTAAATAGCCGTTGTCTCACGAATCGTAAATCGCTATTCCGGAACGTACCGATGCAGTGAACGTCCAAGGGTCCATCACTGGACAGAACCTATGTGATACAGTTCGAAAAGGAAGTCAAGAAGTACATACATGGCTCCCAGTGCGAATTTGTTAAGTTCCAGTAGTTGATCGATGTCGAAACAGTGGTTGACGCCCGCAGCTTTCAATATGGTCAAGGCCAGGCAGAAGGAACGTCGCGCATATAACATACCTCTCCTGACCAGTCATGGAGACCCAAAATGAATGGTTTGATGACGAGGTGTAGCAATGGTTGTTCGTGTAAATCACCAATCAAGATTAAACGGAACCCATCGGACGAAGCTTTGAGCTGAGGCGGCGGGCTCGTCAATTCATCTCCGGTCACGGAACCGTCTCGACGAACCTGTTCTTTCGATAATACTACGTGCGCTGTGCCCAAAGGTAGATCGTTTGGCTGGGCGGATCTGGTGCCTTGAGCAGATCCTCCGGAAATTCGACGTGCACCTGTGTTCGAGGCTGCCATAGAGGGGCGGGGTGGCTCGGGCCCGGGAGCGGTGCTTGTCTGCCTTCCGTAGGCTTCCATGGCCTTATTGACGATAGTAAGAATGAGCATGATGTCACGATATGATGCGCGTAGAACTATAGGTTTGAGGGTGATATCAACGCTAGTCATCTGGTGCGATGACACTGACCGGCTATCCAACGCGAGAGTAAGGTCAACGTCATCCAAAATTCGAGCGTCTTCTGGTCTTCCCATGCGCAGCAACGCCATTCCAGCCCGACTCATAGTGAGCGCAAGAATTCCCTGTACTAAACAGTGAGCAGAGTAGTCCGGAAGGATCAAAGGGACGATGCTCGCCTGTTGAGAAAGAGATATTTGAGCGACCGTCAAACGTATAGCCTGAGAGTTGGAGTCAAGGTCATCCTCGAGCACACTAATCGACACGTCATGTAAGTCGACCCTGAACGAGAAAGGAGCCTGCACAGTGGTGGTAGGGACGTTTGTCTTTCCTTCCTCTAAGATCTTGGGCGCTTCGACTGTAGGGTCAACTGCGGCGTTGGGGGTACCGAATGCACTCATGAAGAATTCCATGAGTGCGAAGACCGGCGGAAGCGAGAAAAGGATGTGGGGTGAGTCCACGGTAAGAACAGCAAGGGAAGAGGGTTCAGGACCACCTGATGTGGTATACAGAAGCATGAACTGATTCCTGTCATGTTGGGCCGCAGGTATGATCTCACGAAACTTGGAGGGACCAGGAGCAGTATTACTCATCGTGAACGACCTGAGTACGACCTGGGCCTCCATAGCGCCATCAGATAGCATCTTCAGGCGCACGCTATTATCGCTTAGAGCAAACCTGGCGATACCATGCTCTTTCAGGTTTGTCTCTGACGTGGCCTGGCGATCATAAAGTTGGAGTTTGACACTCGCTATAGTCAAGACAAGATCCAAAGTAGTTCGAGCCTGGGTGCTGCCCGGCTGTCCGTCAAGCTCAGGACGTAAGTCCACGGCTGCCTCGTGGTATTTAGCGTGGGAACGCTCAACAGCTGGCCCCTTAGAAGTTGGTGTCTCTGCTTGGCTAGCGCCTTCCGGAGCGCCTGCAAAAATAAGTGGGATTGATCGAGAAAGGGACACGAGCATCCCATATTGAACTTCTGTCAAGGCGAGCTTGACGGCAGACACATTGACGCTCATCTGGTTGGGAGTGGCTTAGTCAGAATGGCGTGCTCTACCACCTCGTACATCATATTTACCTCGGTGTCCGGTCGAGATTCGCTACTGACGTCACTGTACTGGACAATCTCCGTGACAATCGCTATGTCGTCAATCATCTTCAGCGTTGACGGCTGTCTGTCATAGAATATCGTGGAGACGAGTTGCATGCCGCGGAGGCCGGCCTCAGTTTTTGTTACGCCATCTCGGTAGGCATTGCTTGCGGTGATCTCACCGAGACGCATGGTCAGCGAGTCACGAGAAGATGACGGATTGGAGGGGAAGATGATGATCGGTGTCTTCACAGAGACGGAGAATCCCATGCGCTCAATTTCAGATGCACGTTGGACAGCAGCTTCGGTGGCGGTATCATATAAGCCCTTGAGCCTAGCCAGCTTCATCAAAAAGACGTAGATGTCATGCAAAGGCTGCTCCAGGTAGTGGAAAGTCACAGATGCAGCGTTGAGAGAAACAAAAGAGTTTGTCCCTGTCTCGGGATCTTGTGGGTCGAACGTCGTGTATGAGAGTTCGGCAAGGTGTTCTCCTTCGATGAACATTAGTTTCTTGAAAGTGGGAGATGCTGTTTCCGTCCTAGAATCATCGCTGAGTGATAAACTTCCCAGTCGTACGTGCAGATTCATTGTGTTGCTAAGTAGAACTGACGCATCCGCGGTCGATAGTGAGAGCGTTGCAATGTGGTTGCCCGCATTGGTAAGGGTAACTGTGCAACAATTTAGCATGTACATCCCTTGTGACGTGAACAAAATCCTCACTTTCAACACTGGCAAGCTTTACCAGGAGACGAAGTTTACCCGTTTGTGATGACGATTCCCTTGTTGGCTGGGAAACAGCTGAAGAGTCTTGCGCGAGAGATGGTGCGTCGCCAGGACTAGGTGAAGGCGGAACGAATGTAGCCATGAGGAGGTCGTACAACGTTACGAGGGGCTCCGGAGCGGCACGGAATATGACCGTGGATACGTCCACAGAGATGATCTGATCGTATCCTTCATAAAGCGACAGATAGTCTGGAGAATTGTTCTGAATCCGTGTGTAGTCAACGCGAAGAAGGTCCTTTCCCGCCGAAGAGGGTCCTTTTCCCGTGGACCGACCGACAGAGGAGAAGAGTTGCAGAGGTTCAAAGCCCGGTTCCGCGACCTTCATGGAAAGGGAACTACAACCACGTGTAAGTGAGAACTTTCAAATGGCCTGAGGGGGACTGACCCAAGACGGACTTCGATCTTCATATCATGTCGCGTAAGCAGAAGAAGCAGAGAGAAGTTCTCAAAAGAAACATCTCCGAGCGGCTTCTCCCCCGTCAAACCTTGCGATTTGTATAGTGATGCACGTAGGGTGGTCACTTGGAATGAAAGCTCAAACATCCTCTGCTTGAATGCCGGTCCCTGTTGTGATAAACGAACAATTACACATTATTGAGTCGGGGACACACGCATGTGGCGCACCTCACGACTACTTTCCTCTATAGGATGGTCATCTTTCGCGTCTTCATAATCTTCGTCGTCGACGTTGTACTCAGTTTCGGGGAGATCGAATAGCCCGGATGGCAACTGATAGCCAGATGATATGCCCGCAGTCGGATCGGTAGCAGGTTGGATCTCATCGTCGAATTTCGGAATGGTGACGTCGACCAAACGCAAGATCGACTTGTACTTCGAGTCAGAGAAGTTCAGCTGCAACGTCGGCAACTTTCCAGAGATCTTGAAGCGAGCCAGATTGGCAACACTCGGCACGATGGAGTTCTGGACCTGCAAATCGATGCTAGTTCGTTCAATAAGATGAAGGGACGAATCGTCGCGCGAGTTCAGTGCATTTCTGCAAGACTGTAGATCTCCTCCAAGGATGAACTGCAACGGATATCAACAAATTTAGCATTTTTTTGAAAGAAGATTTGTCGACCTGTGCATCCTCGAGCCTGAGGTCCAGTTTATCATACATAAGAGCTTCAAGCGTCGCATAGTCATCGTCTGTATACTGCTGAGCCCGTTTGAGGTGAACTTGGCGGATGGCCTCTTTACTTGCTAGGTCGCTTTCAATTGAAATGTGACCGGCGTCGATCAGAAGGTGTGTACACTTGTGTGTGGTGATGCTGCAAGATCTCAGAAGGTAGGGAATAAAAGTGGGCAAGGGCATTTACCTTTCAGGTATAATGATGATAGGCGCTTTCATATCCACCTGCAGGTCAACAGTTTTGTGTGTTTGTAACGCATGCTCAAGGCCGGCTCGTGTTTCCTTGCGCAGACCCTCAATTGCTCCACCTGCCGCATTCTATTGACAAAATGAGTGGCCCTGAGTGTGGAGAACAGGGGAAACCACACTGACAAGCAGTGCTTCCACCGATTCGAGCCGATCTTCGGGAGGCTTGAAGAATTTGTAGATAGCCTCCACATACCCCTTGTGGTACACGACTTCCATATGTCTCATTCGGATCGCAAGCGCAGTGTCAGCTCGCTCGTCCAGTGGATTGTTCTCGAACCTCATAAAGAAAAAGGGATCCTTTGGATCATGCTCTGTTGTGCTGCCTACTGTAGGCGAGTCTTGCTTGACATGGACTATTTGGGGGAATAGTGTATCCCTGGCTGTACCGTCGTACACGCTAAACCCGCCAAGTGAGGTCCAAGCCTCCAAATTATCGCGTCGTTGAATGGCTGTCGCCTGAAAATCGTCGAAATTTACGGAAATGATCTCCTTTGCAATGCCATGTGGGTCTGATTTCAGAGCGAAGGAGCCCCTCTTAAGTTCTGTTTGAATCCGAGCCTTGAGGGCATCTCTCGGCAACTCGAATGATCCGGCGAGAGCGGCCTTCTCGTCAAAGTCGACGACCTCGTACAGCTCCCTCCGTTGTTGTTCGGTCATGTTACTAAATGGTGATTCTTGTGGCGGCTGCGCGGGTTGAGCTGTGCTCGAAGAGCCCCAGCCTGGAAGCCAACTTGACCAACCAGAGGTCTGCGTTGCCTCCCGCTGCTTTTCTTCCTCGACTCGCTTCTGGAGCGCACCATCCTTTCTCAGTTCGGAACGTGAGATAGATCTGTAAAACCGAATGTCTTCATACGAAAGCTTTCTCTCCAAGGCATCGAGCTCTGACGATTCCTTGGGCCAGTGGGTACAAAATCCGAGCGAGAGAGTGAAGACGTACCTCATCCGTAGCCGTATTCAGTTTCTTCTTCTTGAAGACCTCGACATAACGGCGACGGTCATCACGCCGCTCAGCAAAGAAAGCCCACGTCCACCTGCGCCTTCGCTCACGAACACTGTCTAGGATAGCATTGCCTGCAAAAATAAGGAGGGCACGTGGCCGATTCTCCTTGAGCAATTCTGGGCGTCGATATTTCGCATACTGTATCATTATGGGTTAGTGCCACGGCAAATAGAGATCTCGTAGCCCACATACTCGCGATTTTCGTCGTAATAAGTGAATAGTCTCCAACAAGGAGATGGTATTCCTGAATTGGTGATCGTCAAGAAGCACACCAATTTCGGGGAAGAGGAGTTGAACGTCAAATCGGGGTTCATCTTTCGTTGCACTGTGCCTCAAGAGGACCTATCATGCGGTTGAATCCACCTGCACCTTCATAGTACCAGTCTGTCTCACCCGTCCTTCCCCAGAGACTGGCTTCAGAATAAATTGGTGGTCCTGAGGGGACCCTTCGCGTGCGATCTGAACAAAAACTCGTCATGACTCCGGTAATCATGCTGAAACGAAGATACGGAACCATGGACGAGAACCGATCTACAGCGGCTTCGTAAGAGAGCCCAGCCAGGCTCTGGACGTCTGTGTCGAAATAGACTGCCAGATTATCCAACTTTGCCAACTGTAGCGGTGTTAAAAGACGCAATGAAGGAATAGTAAGTCGACTCACTTTGTGCACAGTTTTGCTCCCTCCCTCGATGAAAGCAGGTACCCAATTCTCGTCGACCGAAACAGCCGAAAAGCTGGATAATGTGACACCAATTGCGAACGGGTGCTAGAACAACGCTGATGGTCAACGACCAGTCGTCACTTTATCATTTGGCACTCGCAGACATACACCTGGGACACTGATGTTGTCTTCATACCGGATGTGCACATTCTTGACGGTCACTTGAACATTGTTGAGAAGCTTTGCGAGGAATGATGCAACAAAGCCTTGGCTTTGAGCGTTGTTGTCGGTACCTTTAATGCTGTGAAGTTAGCTACGGTCTCCTTCGAGTACAGGTTCATACCTTTGACCTCAGTCGCTTGTATTTGAAGGACCTCAGCTTTGTCGAGACGGTCTAGTTTTGTTTCTTGTGTGCGGCGCTCGAGTTCGTCAAGGTCCTGGTCCTCTTCCCTGCGCGGAACGACAAGAATGTAGAGGTCTTCGATCAGCACCTGAACGGGCTGATTTCCTAAATTAAGCCAATGTAGGGACAAGGAAAACTTTCCCAGGTGGCCTGCTCCTCCACATCAGCAAATGCTCCTCGGCGAGGGTGACACGCACCTTCAACGACATCAACCGGCAACCGAAATGCGTCCAAGGCACCTTTCTTGATACGAAGCTTCCCCAGTGTCACTTGCCCTGGGTCATGTACAAATGATATGAAAGCTTGAAACTCTGGAAGCGACATGCACTCACCCTGGACAATACCAAGATTGACCAGTCCCATGTCCAGATTTTCAACATATGGGGCGAGGAAATGACTGAATATCTGAGATCTCGGTAAGAATGGCACCACTCAGCAAGGTGGGCACGCACAGAACCCAGGAGTTCTTTGAGAGGGTTAGTAAACCACCGTGATCGTGACATAACTAGCCGGTATGGCCGTGGCCGGGGCCTTAATCGCTTGTGAGGGCAGAGCCAGGGATTATGCGAGGACGTGTAAGGACAAAATTTCTAGACAAATAATGCACGCGTTACGGCGATGGGGTTGCGTCGTGGGATAAAGCAAAGAACACGGTGAAGTGCAGGCACGCAGGCGAAAGATACGTCATGGGCGGCGCGCGTCACCTTCGTCTCGTGAACATTAGGTTATGTAACGAGACTCATTACGTTAATCCCATGACCGTAGTGTGACGAGCACAAGCTCTCACAGGATCTGGTCACTTGCTATGTCCCCTAGTTTTCATCAATTTCACTTCGTATCCTCTCCCAACGGGTACGCTTTTTTAAGGCATGCTGTTCTAAATGGAGAAATCATGCAGCGTGACCCGCCCAACTGCCGCCTAGACCTGTCAAACTGTGAGACCTCGGCAGGGCCCGCACTTGTCTCCTCGTGTCCTTGGTGTGCGGCATATTTAATCCAGCTGTCGAGGGAAATTTGCCGCCACTATACATACCTTGTTTTTCGGATCATCTTCCTCACACCTCCCAATGTTGTCTCTGCCTTCTCAATCGGTGACCAGTGCCACGGACGCTCACGAAGCCTTCAAGTTCCTCAGTGTGAACGAGGTCGGAAGGGCATTTACCAAAGCATTCCGAATAGTCGTGTGACTAACTCTCGTCGCCTCATAACAGCTGGGCAATGTCCACGATGCCTTGAAACCCATCACAGAGTATGTATGCAACGACCTGACAGACGCTTGCGCACATCTCATCACAGATTGCTCACCTCGAAACATGAGGATTCCGTGAGACTATACTGTACTGTGCCGACGTGGTCACCATCGTCAGAGATCTGTACGGATTCACTTCCGGCATCGCCCTACGACTGGGGGTTATTGACCCGAATTTGCCAGGTATCGATCTTCATGACCTTTACACCTTGCGATCTAGATCTTTGCACTTTATCCACGACCTAGTCAACTCTTTGCGTGAATCTGGTGTACGCAGAAAATTGGATGACGGTCTCAGCATGACTCAAACGTTTTCTGAACTCTAGGTCAGGGCTTCGTACAAGCTCATGCCATCGAATTCACCGTTGTGTCTGATTTGTGTTCACCACTCATGTCTGGACAAGAGCGCAATTCAACTTTCAATGCACGATGCCTACGCCAAGATGAATATGGGTGTCCGGTGAGATCCATTTAGGTTTTGACTCGGGGGTGACGATTATACTGAGATAAGATTGCACCGCACCAGCGAGCGAGTTCTTTTAGTGGAGATGGAAGACGGACCGGCTTTGGTGGTCACCTAGAGAATACCGAATTTGTCATATCTGCTTTTTTTTCTTTTCTTTGGGGATTGTAATTACGTTAGATTACAAATTTAAAATTCCGCTTATGGGCGTGAAATGGAATCAAGACGCGACCGGGTTTCGTGGTGGCCTCAAACTCTCCCGTGTTTTCTATCCACCACGTATCTCCTCCGTCTCCCCCATGGCTCCCCTCGCGGATTTTATTCTCAAACATGTCCCCATCCCTCAAATACCTTACCACTACACCCATTATGTCCGTGGTGCCACGCCACTTTCAACCCAGCCAGTCGTTCTCAGCGTTCTCGCTGGTTACCTAGCCACCATCTTCAGCATTCGCGAAATTATGAAGACACGTCAACCGCAAAAGCTCACCTTCCTTTTCCAAGTCCACAATGCTATCCTGAGTTCCGGTAGTGCTCTTCTCCTCGCGCTGATGCTCGAGGAGATTCTCCCCATCTACTGGCGGCATGGGCTTTTCTACGCACTTTGCAACGGCGGAGCATGGACTGAGGTGAGTAAGCTCCCCTTCTCGGCATTCGGATAACCGAATTGTCTGTTTGCAGCGCATGGAAATATATTATATCATCAATTACTATATCAAATACCTTGAACTGCTTGACACGGTTTTCCTCGCACTCAAGAAAAAGCCACTAGGTCTGCTTGACTGTCTTGATTGGCTGATGGTGTATTGACATGTCCCTAGCCTTCCTGCACGTGTACCATCATTCTGCTACAGCTTTCCTCTGCTTTACTCAACTCAACGGGAAGACAAGCATTGTAATCGTTTTCCTTGCTCGCCTCATTACATCCCTAATCGTAGTCTTCATTCTTGACAGTCTTGGACCGTCATCACGCAGAACTTGGCCGTTCATGTCCTTATGTGTAGGTGGACCCCGTAATCTCCCCCGCCAACTCGTCTCAATCCCACACAACAGACTACTACTATTATGCGACTGCAGGTGGAGCCAAGATATGGGTCAGTAGTTTTCGCCACAATGCCTATACTTGTGTAGATATTTATGCTTACCTGCATTTTTCACTTTCCCCAGTGGAAGAAGTATTTGACTACCATGCAGATCGTCCAGTTCATCATCGACCTGCATCTTGTCTACTTCGGGAGTGAGTCAACCCAATTTTGATGTACGCATCCATCTGATGCGCTCTTTCTTCTCAGCGTATTCGTACTTTGCCAGCACCTACTGGCCTCAACTTCCGTCGCTCGGCAGCTGCCATGGAACGGAGTCGGCCGCTGTCTTTGGCTGCGCATTACTTTCGAGCTATCTTCTACTCTTCATCAAGTTCTATATCGATACGTACAAGAAGCCGGCTCGCGGAAAGAAGCCAATAACGAACGGACACGCAAATGGGAATGGGTTTGTCCATTTTTGATATTCGATTCTGATCTATGGCTAATGCCGTTGTTGGCCGCAGGTTCAAGAAGGATTGAGGATGCGAATAGAGAAAAGTCCCGCGCGAACGTGCGCACGGGTCGTCGGCGGGGATTATCCTGCTTCGTTTTTATCGTTCATTTCATATACCACCATGGTTAGTTTAAACCATGGATACTGACAAGAATGATCATTTGGGACGGCTGTCTCTGAGAGCCTATTCACTCATTTTCTATACCGGGTTCTTGTGACAGATAACTACTTGTATAACGCTAGATGTTACGCACTAAGGTTCCCTAATCGATGTCTTGTTCGCGATCTCATTGGGAAGGCGGTGTCAGTGAGG
>Ga0307512_10001343_pt1 | contig 34999 bp, 33 predicted proteins | sample 14_EM_MG_FD_200267 | JGI IMG/M metagenome (GOLD analysis project Ga0307512, IMG submission 200267) | Populus trichocarpa ectomycorrhiza microbial communities from riparian zone in the Pacific Northwest, United States - 14_EM | ecosystem: Host-associated > Plants > Roots > Unclassified | place... | reverse complement strand
ATACGAAGCGATCGTTAGATGCTCTACGACCCAATCACGATTAATGTCTGTTACGACTTCATACTCTTATTTACACTAGCAGATATTCTTGGACAACAACGACAGTGATCCTTATTCAATGGTCCGTCAGAAGGATCGGCCTGGAACGGTCACCTCGTCCTTCGTGTAGACCTGGCTCACGAGCGGGGTGAACCGGACGGAACTCGGTAGGTAGGCGAAGGAGAGTCTCTATCCGTGAGAGTAAACTTGGGACGGAAAGATGAAGTCATCGTCTGGGACTGGGTTGCCCGCACGACCATTCACGTGATCCATCCGTCCCCCTCTTCATCCCGACTCCTCTCCACTCGCTGCAGTATGGCCTCCACTGAAACTGTTCTCCCTCACCCTCCCTTACCTTCTCGTCAATCTTCCGTGGTGAAGCCAAAGGGGATTCTCAAGAATGCCCCCAGTACCAATACCCAACAGTGAGTAGTAGCATGATCCGGCGATCAAGATCTTTTCAACAGTCCTGGGTGACAGCGGCTACCACCAGTGCCTCACACCCGTATCTTCGAGGGCGAAATGTGGCTGACTAACACTGCTGCTCTAGTTTGCAATGGGATGAGGAGAATCTCGCTCTGACTGAAGCCCAGAAAGATAGTCAGATGAAGATCACTGAACCCAAGACCCCGTACGTTAGATACAACGCTGAAACCGACGAGTTCGAAGGAGGTATGACCGACCCGTGTTTCCCGTTCCCTTCTCCAACTCAAATCTCAGCGTCACCTTGTTCTGCCACTCTAGAAATCCCTTCTTTAGATCTCGCAGGAAACGGTTTTAGTGTTAGCTCCCCCGTCCTCCAATCTCCCGTCAATACCGAGCAACCGCCGCCTCCTTCTCCTCCTGTTTCTCCGCGCAGAACCTCGTTCTCTAGTGGAGTTAACGGCCGATCATCGTCTGGAAGTATTCGGTCGAGGAGCGGAAGCTCGAGCAGGAACACGAGCTTCAGCTTACCCAATGAAGCCAAGAATGAGATTTCGTTCCACGGAAGCGGTATCGGTCCCGAAGACGAGGAGGTTGAGGAGGAGGAAGAGATGGATGAAGAAGGTAAGCTTCGGTCCTGCACCCATCTTGTGAATAAGCTGATCGTTGAAATGTCTTCTATAGCCGCTGCGAAACACGCAGCATTTGTTAAGGCGCGCGGAAGGCACTATTCTAATGAAGCTGAAGCCATGAAGGTATGTATCCTTTATAGCCCACCAGAAGCGATTCTGAGCCCCGTGTATTAGCGAGCACGTCAACTCATGGAGGACGAGGAGGAGACTTCCAGCCTCGACAAGGGCTCAGAAGATGTGTCGATGGCAGAACGTCCCTTGCCCACCAAGGTCAACGGGGTGAAGCATGGCGCCTGATCTTGTAGTGATCCCCCTTCGTTCAACTACCCGTCCAGCGCTATCAACTACTATTCACAAACCAGCTTCTCCATCTCCGGGATTTTTTCCTCTCCTCAATTATTCACCTTTTCCTTCCCTACGGTGTTGTTGTACTATTTTACGTCGGAGCTGAAGTTTTTTTTCTCAGTAGTTTAGACCAAAGAAGTCTAGTGCCTGTTAGAATGCTGCCCACGAGGTACGTATCAAAAGAAGCTCGGAATTGGTATCATGATTAGATGTCTCGCCATCGGTCGAAGTGTGACTGCCAGACTGAACCCTGGTCGTCTCATCCTTCAAGTAAACTTCAGCCACACGGATGAAACTTGACACACGATAGATCCAATCAACGTCGACCAATCCGCTTTATCTTCAAAGCCTCAGGAGATCGGTCCGGCGTCGAGTCAGTGGCCATAACCATGAGCAAAGTTTTTTTTCCGATGCAACCAGTCTCCGATCTAGCCTCTCGTCGCTTCCCTGAAAAGAAAGAAAAGCCCGTACGGCTGACACATACCTAATAGACCTCGACATACAATAACGATGTCTACGGACCCCACGGGCAAAGGTCTCTTACTCAAAGCAGACGTGATTGCAGACACCTTCCGAGAAGAGATCGTCCAAGCACTCAAGGCTCTGCCGAAACCACCGAAGCTAGTGGGAATCCTCGCGACCTCTGTCGCACCCTCTCGGTTCTATGCCGAGTTCACGAAGAAGCAATGCGAAAGTTTGGGTTTTGATTTCGTTTTGAAGGAGATCGGGGCGGCGCTCAGCCCGGAGAATGGGGAGGGGGATGGAGTTGAAGAGGCTATCATGGAAGCGAATGAAGATGATAGCGTCGACGGGATCATGGTGAGCGGGGTTTTTTGGGGCTTTTCGGGTGTTGGTGAACCACGAGTTGACTGTATGCCTGGGACTTGTAGGTTTACTACCCCATCTTCGGTAACCAGCAGGTATGCGGCGAATGTCGAGGTGCCTTACACTACACGAGTGTTGACCTTGCTCACCGCAGGACCACTACCTTCAACAAGTCGTCTCGCCTCTAAAAGACGTCGAAGGCCTCCACTTCGCCTTCCACTATAACTTATACCATAAGTTCGTCTCCCCTCTCCCCAACTTCGTCCACAGATTCTGAACACCTCTCCCTCGAACACAGTATTCGATACATTAAACCCGCGTCGCTCCTGACGCAACCAAAAATCTCTTCGGCGGAGGAGATTCCCGTGGCTGTCGACGATCAATCTCCACCGGGGACGGTCAAATCCATCCTCCCATGTACGCCTCTCGCGATCGTGAAATGCCTCGAGCACGCCGGGGTGTATAACCGGATCTTGCCGTACGGTGATAGGGCCTACGGAAGGGTGATCACCGTTATCAATAGGTAAGGAGTTCGAAAAAAATGAAAGCGAGGGACACCTATAAACCCATTGTAGGTCTGAGGTGGTCGGACGACCTCTCGCTGCGTTACTGGCAAACGACGGTGCTCGTGTGTTCTCTGTGGACATTGACTCTATCCAGGCGAGTGCATCCTTTCTATTCGCAGCGGCAGGAGACTGAACCCCAACCCCCCACCCACAGGAATACACCAAACGGCCTAGCGCAAGCATCACGACTCAAAACAGGTTCAACAGGCATCACGTCGCGAACCCCTCCCAACTCTCCCTTGAGGAATGCTTAGCGATCTCTGACGTTGTGATCTCTGCCGTCCCGAGCGCAAGCTACAAGGTCAAGACAGAGTCTCTTCGCCAAGGTTGCGTTTGCTTGAACATCGCAAGCGAGAAGAATTTCGGGAAGGATGTAAGGGATAAGGTGATCTGACCATCTGAACGACCTGTTCCTTGGGGTTCCTGATTACCACCAACACAGGCATCGATCTATATCCCGTCTGTTGGAAAAGTAACAATCATGATGCTCTTGCGTAATCTGTAAGTCCCTATCACATCTAATTCAAGATATAAGGTATCTACAGAATGGCGTTGCTGACGAAACCCGCATCTACTTTACGCGTTGCCCGTTCCCAGACTCCGATTACAAACGTACAAGGATGTTTGATAAGGTTGTGTGCAAAAGGTAGTCGAAAATCTTCAAACATGAGAACCGAATTAGATGACAGGGAGGATCGAACCTCCCCCGCCAAACACTCGGTCGGTTTTAGATTTGCTCGGATCACTTGTTGGGGTGGAAGGAGTCTTTGACCTAGACAAATAGAGAACCGAGTTGTAGTTGAACCGATGTCAACCCGGTGGGGATGAAAAGATCCGTAATGAAGCTAACCTTGTAGAAGAACTTCTCGTCGTTGATCACCCGGAACCCAACAAGTGCAAGCCCTTTGGCAACCTGGAGCGTCGCTTCGTGAGCTTCTCCCGTCCTAGCAGCCTCCGTAAATCCGATGGTATGATTGCCCCCGTTGGGTTTCGTTGGAATAGCGAAGCTCGGGTGGATAGAAGGAAGCTCGTAAGTGACATTGCCCTGTGTCAGTGAGGTCAACTCGAGGCTCTAGAAGGGGGGCTCAATGTAGTCTTACAAAGTCGGTAGATCCTCCAATTGCTCCCTCGGCAGGGGTCCCAATCATCCCGTACCTATCGTGTACGGTGGACACCAGTTCCTCCGCTAGGTAAAGGGGAGAGATTTGAGCACAAACCTCGAAGCTTAGTGACCACCAGAGCTTACCAAGTACAGGGTTTTGAAGAAGATCATACATGAACTGACCGTAAGTGATGGTGTATTTGCATCCTGTCGCATGTGCAGCAGCCCTGTGTGAATTACTTGTCCATAAGTGGGAAAGAGGTTATGATTAGTTAAGGGGTACGAACTCGAAACACTTGACGACACGGTCCCGCCAAACCTTCAGCTGAGCGCCTGTCGGGGCACGGATGAACCATCTCATTTTTGCGTAGTCGGGGATAACTGGGAAGGGGCTCGTCAATGCAGAAAACCCATCAAGACTGCATTACGAGCGTACTGTTAGGAGCCCAATCCCTCCCTTCCACGATTCCGTGTACGCGATGGTCAGGTTTCATTTGTTGACGGAGAACGGAGACGTTTGAGTAGGCGAGGAATGCAGCATCCAGAGCGTTTACGGCTTCCCATGGAGCGGCGGAAGCGTGTGCACTAAAGTCTTAGTCAACTCTTGCAAAACTTCGCTAGAGTCGAAAATGCACATACGTGTGTCCGAAGAACTCCACGGTGATCGGTTGGAGGGCGAGTGATGGCCCTGTGCCAACTGAACCAGAAGGACCTGGTCCGGGATGACACCTACAGGGTATGTGAGGAGAGATAAGGTCAAAAGGAAGGGGTCGCATACATCACACAAGCATCCATGTCCTTGTAACCACCGCGTTCTATTAGGATAATCTTGCCTCCTCCGCCTTCCTCGGCTAAATTGATGCGAATGAGTCCAATGCAACAGAAGCATGCAAAGAACATGACACACCAGGTGTACCAAGCAAAACAACCTTCCCTGGGACGCTGTGTTTTTCCAAAGCTGTCTTGACCGCCAGAGCGACACCCACTCCCGCGATGGCAATCAAATTGTGTCCGCACGCATGACCAATTCCAGGTAGAGCGTCCATTTCAGAGTTCACCCCAAGTGTGCGACCGCCAGTGCCGACAGTGAACTCAGCGCGCCAGGCGGTATCAAGACCGAGATAGTGTTTTGTGACTTCCCAACCCTTTGAGGACATGAACTGCGACAAGGTATCGTGTGCATATCTGTGAAGGATTCACATTGAGGAAAAAGCGAAGTTTAAACAACTGACTTTTCTTGGAAGCCAAGCTCGGGGTGATCTACATGGCGTTGGCACGATTTTAACCCGACGGTGGTGGAGACATGGTCGTCAAGAGTGCTCACCGTGAATCTTGAGGCTCAGTTCCCTCAACTCGCTGCTCAAAGCGGTTAAAGTCTCTTCGACCGTCTTCATAACCTCTGGGCGGAAAATATCATTTGCACCCATGGGGGTGTATGAAGGGGGTTTGTCCGCCGGCCACCAGTTTACGGAACGATTGTGATCTCCATGTCCACAGAAATCACACGAGGTGGCGAAGGTGTATTCGGGCTACGCGTCGGACAAACTTCAGGACCCCTTCGACGTATCTGAGGCGAGTACATACAAGCTGCGGCTGAGCACCGCTATGGTATGTAGTCAACCCACCCGCAGGCAAGTTAGGTCTTGGGGTTGATTTCTTCTTGCGGATAGATCGTTTGAATCCAGACCAGCATCCCGCTTGGATTTCGGGTTTGGGCTTGATAGAGGGAGAAGGGATGATCATGGTGGAGGGTGAGTGAAGGATCTACGAGTCAGTGAGACTCGGTAAGTACACTCTATGCACGCTGCGGAGTTAAGTTCGGTTTGACATGAATGTTCCCATCAGTGATTGCTGCGTGACTGCTACGTGGCTGGCGCCCACGAAGACGTCAGCGCACGTGATGAGATCATCCACTCCCGGTCCGCTTCGCTCCGGGACTAAAGTTCATCACTAAAATTTAGACCCCGTCCGGAATTCCCACACACTCAAACTTGTTCCTATTTTTCACGAACTCATCAACACCAGACTGCCGCATACCACGCACGGTTAGAAAGCATGTAGCGTGAGGATTTCATAGAAATTAAGGTTTTCATGGAATACCTGCCGAGTGAGGAAGACTTGTCCAAGACAGTCAAACAATACGGGGGAATGATGCGCATGGCCGAGGTGGATGCGAGAAACCTTAGTTGGCACACAAATTCAGGTGGGCCCTTTAGGGTGTGAACAGATCCAGGTGGGAACAACGCAGCGGGCGAAACCCGATCTTGGCCATGTCTCGGACATAAAGGATGTTCGAGCAACACGTACCCCAAGCTCAATGGATTTCACCGCGCTCCATGTCGTTGAGCATCGCGCCTGACCTGTGCCTAAGACCGTTGGAAAATCTTGCATTGTCTTTAGCATCCTGCCGTTGAGGAAGGGCGCATCTCTGCAACCACCGGGTTAAAGGATTCATGCAGAGTATCGCATTTCTAAAAATTCACAATTAGCGACAATCACGCTGTGTATCATTCCCGCGTATCCGCCAGAGAAGTCAGGTCTCAGGATACTCCCCGCGAGAACCGATTTTAAATCAATTCGAAATCATCACGCGTCCGTGAGGGGCGTTGCCGGTCCCCACACGAAGGGTGCGGGTGTTAGTTTGACTCCGGTGGGTTGGATAAATACATTGCAAGGAGACTCGACGCTATGGATCGGAAAGTACTTGGAATATTAGTAAGTAATGCGAAATGGGATATATGTCATTGGATAAACCACAACCTGGCGAACATAAAATTCGCGAAGATAACACCTTCAATGGAAATGAGATTCTTTGAGAGTTATGGGAACAGCCCTCCCATCAACTGGCGTGGTGGAACCGGAAGCAGGAAAAGCAGCCTCGATAGGTGTGGACATGCCAGATTGGTATTGTTCTCCGGCCATGAAGCGGACCCTCTGACGATGTAGCTGAAATTACCGATCAGCGGACACATCCCTTTCTGCAGGTGCAACAATTACCTGGGGTAACCGGGGGATCAACAATGCAACTAGAGCGATCAGGTTCATCGTGAATGACCATGGATCATAGTGCGTGTAGTGGGTGGACAACAAAAACCTGGAGATGGGAGTATTAGTCGCGGGAATCCAGGATCAGGAATGACACCCACAAAATGATGGGGAACGTGATGAGCCACTTCTTCGTCGGTGTGTATTGAGCACCTCCGTCAATTTGTTCCCATAACGTCAGCTCGTCATATGCGCCGCCGTGCAGGTCGGACTGGAACGGAATTCCAGTCGCCCAATGGAAGACCAAGTATGAGAACTGCGCAGCGTTAGATCAGAGTCACACGAGCGCGGTCACTAAGCGGAACTGACGAGGAGATAGAGAAGATTCGTTAGCGTCCAGCTAATTTCCTGGTTCATTCCGGGGATAGTGTCAATCACGATCTTTCCGCAGAAGACGAGTACAGGGTGAACGAGCCAGGCGCCTAGGGGAGAGGAATCAACTTATGAGATCGCACGATGGCAGCGGACGGATCGTGTCCACCTTTCATGTTGACCCAGTCCGCATTAATATTCACGTAGAGGTTCTGGTCCAAATCCCGCTCTGCGGAACCCTCGCCAACCTGTTCGACCTTCAAGAGACTTCCGCTCCGTGTCCTTTGCCGGTGTTTGGGCTGAGCCGTGGACTTCTCCGGTAGCGAGAGAGTTGGGGTGCCCGTCTGTGTTGTCATCACTGTCATAGCCTTCCGCTAGCTAGAGATTAAGAGATATACGGAAGGAGAAATGAGTTCGAGATGAGAGAGGGATAGTGGTACTTGGGAGAGCTCTTGGTGCCACGTGAGCACAGTATAGTTTTGCCAGAACCAGCCGACTGGCTCGTCAATATTCAATCCCAGTCACTCAAGCCGCGAACGTGCTCCCTTAGCCACGACCACCTACCATGTTACTGGAATGGTGCATTCTCGAGCCGTCCGGTAGTTCTCGTCTTGCCGCTATCAGGTTCAACGCACCAGTGCGAGTCAAGACAATCAAGATATTTCCTACTGGGGTCCAGCCATTCACACAGTGTCCGGACGTGGTCGCGTGCGTTTTCGCTATATTCTCCTCCCCGAACTTTGGCTATTAACGCCGTCGGAACAGGAGGACAGAACCTGCTGCATTCTATCTCGATGTCTATTTCAACATCCTTCCGATGACGCCTACGGATCCCGCTTTGCGGCCGAAACCCACGAACGAACTCGTTCATTCTGTACTCCCGTACTCTGGAGACCGCGCCGAGTTTGTTGTGGATATGCCAATTGAGGTTTGACTTACCATGATTACCCTGTACATATTTTGATCATCTCACAGTACGCCACACGGTTCGTGATTTTTCAAGGGACCTTCAAATCTGTCTCTCTTGCGATATATGGCGACTTGGTCACAGAACAGCCTTCCCTACCACTCACCCATCGCCCTCTCCCTCTCCCTGCTGTAGAACATACTCTCCTAGCCGGTTCCCTCGACCCTGCTAATGCCAAAGATCCCACCTTACTCGCAATACAACTCCTTGAACTGATTCCTGAGTCCCCTCCATTGGCGATCGTCGTCCGCCTGATGTACTGCGTCAAGCCTTCTGATGTCGACTGGGAGCATCCTGATTTCCCATATTTGTATGTAGACCTCAGCCAAGACATAGTCGACTTTAGTCTGGAGAAGGCGGTCAAGCTCACGACAGAGCAGATCTCCGATGAACTGACCTCCGACCAGTTCTCGCATTTTGCTGACAAGATTTCCAGCATCGTTGGACCACCTGTATGATTTTTTCCGCTCGAGGGGTGAAACCATCTCAACGTTTCCTTGCGCTCCCAGGACAGTGACCAGTCGTACCGCCTTTCTTGTTTACTGTCGAATATTGCTTCACAAAACCCAGAACTGACCAAGCTTATTCTGGCATGTTTGCTCACTTAAACATCCTCTTTACAATGAACTTGACTTAGGAACATAGGCAAGGGTTGATTTAACCGAGATCATCGAACCCTCTCACCTCGACAAGTATACGATGTCGAAACTTGCTCAAGCTGCGACAAACGTCGACGTTGCGCGTCATCTTGATTCTGGGAAGTTCCTTGACATGGTCCAGGACGTTCGAAACATCTATGTTGGGGATCCGGACACAAGCTCGGATGCAACAAAGGTGTTGGATCGAATCCAAGGATGGCATGCACTGAGCGATGCCCTCGTAAATCCCGATGGCGACTTCGCGGCTGCTGCCGTGCTACTCAAAGACGTTGGCACCAATGAACTCGCCTTTGGAATTTGGCTGGAATCCATGATAGCCCACCCCGACATATTTGAACACATAAATCACGAAACTGCAGTCCCCCTTTCCCACCCGCCGAACCTCCTGCAGGATTCCCCGACCCCTACAAACCATCAGGATTTCTTGGCTTTTGTCAAGGCATATGTTAGCGTCGCACTATGCATCGCCGTCTACGCGTGGTCAGATAGTCTCCCGAACGCTCGTTGTCGCGAACGAGTCTTAGGTATCCTCCGCTTATGGCAAACGGTCGATGGCTACCGAGAGGTATGCGAGAGTCGGGGGAATACGGTTCAATTTTCACTCACCCTTTCCTAGATTGTGAATCACTTCTTGCTTATCCCTCAAATGACATTCCGATTGGAGTGCATGGTCCATGGCGACGATACTCCGACAAGGGCAGGCATGGACGCCGAGAATATCATCCTCAATTTAGTAAACGAGCCCCAATCGTTCCTTTCCCAAGACATTATCCAGTGTATCTTCGCACTGAGCCAACCGCTCTCAGTGATTACAGAGGAGGAGCGTTTAACTCTGCGGAAACTTGCCGACATCGCGGATGGCGGACTCGTATGCGTTTTGGAAGAACTTGCGGGACTCCCGGGTGCAGATCTAAGCGACCTACGAAACCTCCGTATTTTACGTTGCTCGTTGGCCGTCATCGATTCAGTTATCCGGAACAGTGACGACGGAGAATGGAAGGTCCTAGAATCCAGCTGGGGAGGACGGGCGCAAGGAATTGTCATCCACCTTGGCGAGGTGTACTCAGCTCTTGTCCAACATATCAAACAACGGTTCGGCCTCGCGCTACCCCCCAGTAAACCGCATAACCTTATCGACCAAACATTCCGTTCAGTCAATGAGACCTTGATTCTCTTTACCCGCCTTGCATCCTCTTACCTCCCCCCAACACGCATCATACGGGAATGGACTGCAAGCACCGTCGACCTCTTCGTTTGTACGGATGCCGCCGATGCGGCATTTTCACGTACGGATCCGGTAACTGCTATCGCTAGAGAAACATGCGATACTTGTATCTATTCGCTCAAAACCTTGGCTAACCTCGATGCCTCCGTCGGCTCGAGGTATGCCTCGGAAATAATCTTCCGGATGATTCTCGTACACGGCCTGCGGGACGGTGAAATCGATCCGGTCTACCAACTCCATCAAGCCTTCACCCTCATCGATCACCTCATCCCTTTCCCTGACCCCGAGATCCTAGGTCATGATGATTACACTGGACTTTGGATCCAGCGTACCATCCCCAACGTCTTAACCGAACTGCGTGCATTCTTCACTGTCCTTGACGTAGAGAGCAAGGTGCACTTGATCAAGCGCCTGGTAAACGCTGACGATGGAGTCGTAGGAGTGGGAGAGTGGCTTATCTTGGAAAGCATGAAGGATTTCCACCATCTATTCCAGAACGCGGACGAATACCCGAACGGAATCAACATTTTGTCGTACCAGGTCATGCTATACCTTCGCCTACTCGAGGACTTGCTTTCGCCATCGTCGAGCGTATCGAACTGGTTACTGGAGCTCATCGAATCTTCACCGGAGATGCCCAGCCTATTGTCCTCGTGTTTGGACTGGCTTCTTCAGCGTCGGTATACGACATCGTGTGCGACCGAAATTGCCTATCGCATTGCATCTGGCCGCCCGGAACTCGATGATGCGGAGTTAATCACCGTCATTGTCTCGACTTTGCTGCGTACCGCACAGGAGATCGACCTTTCGGTTACGGATCTCGTATCCAACTTGCACCCTATACCGGACTTGCTAAAGAGACTCCCAGAAGAGAAACTCGCTCAAATGCGAACAGAGGCTGGCGCCATGGCCGGTGCGTTGGTCCCGACCCTCATGGTGGACCTCCAATTAGCGACGGTAGTCGTGCAGATCCTCGATGTCGCTACAGAACAGAGCGAAAGCCCGGTCGAACTCCCTGGACTGACAGGCTCACATCTTTCCGACCTCCTGGAAAATATCAATCCCGAAATTCCTCCAGAAAAGGTCGAACTTCTACAATCAAAGATAGCCCCTTCGTTCCAACGCCCTGCCGACTTCATCAACCTCACCCGACTTCCATCCGCACTATCCTACTCATTTTCCGAGATTCACGATATCATTCACCAAGTCGCGGATGCACAACCCCCGCCGGGAACGCCTCCACCGAAACCGCAACCCCAAGACGCAGTCATCGGGATGGCGAACATATCCCCATCGACGATCCTACGATCTCCACTTGTGACGGGGCTGACGAAGACTTATCTGAAGAATGATTTCAGGCAATTGCGGCAGAGCAATCAGGCAAGGCAGAATACGAGCCGGCTACCCAGTATGCACGTCGATGTGAGCCCATTTCATCCGTTCGGAGAATGTCATTTTGAGTGTTCCTCGGGTAGGACTTCGAAGGGGCTGCAGCTTCACCTGTTCTCGGTACGGTTCAAATGCCACCGATGACGGGCGAGGGTTCCCTCCCACCGAAACCTGTCGCCGCGTCGACGGATGTCTATCGGAATTTGGGACCGGCTTTCATGTCCCAATAACTTCCGGGATTCTGCTTGGTTTTTCGTTGGTCGAACCACGGCGTCCAAGACGATTGGCTACATACATTGGTTCGTGAAGTAAAAAGGACTAATGTAACGTGCAAAGGGATGAGCGCGTAAATTACATGTTTGTTACAGGATCTACCGACGACCTAGCGATGCGAGTGCAGATTATCTAATAAATACTTTGTTCGAGTGCTTTCCCGTAGTATCTACCATGAGTTGAGATTTGAACGAAGCCAGAGAGCAAAGCGAATCTAAATAACAGACAAGAAAAGCAACCAGGATGTGCATGACGAAACAATGACCAAGAGAGCGACGGAAACCGGCGGAAGACCAGCGAAATTGGGTCTACTTCCAGTTTTATGTTTATATTATAGGGACAGGGGCTGTTGAAGGTATCGTTTCCGGAGCTGGGCGGGATGGGGTTGTGGCGTGAACTGAGTGGGGGATAACTCTTCTGGGGGAGGGGGTTGGTAATTTGGGTCGACCTGCTGATGTTGGACTACTTCGTCCCTCCACTTGAAGTATCGATCCATATCCGATTCATCGAAATCTGACACCGGGGCTGGAGGGAACTTCAGTTGAGGTAGTTCTTCGGGTTCCTTCTTCTTGCCACCAACACGATAAATCCTCTTTCTCTTCGCCTTCACTTTTGCCTGGGGCGGTTTATCCGACGGCCCACCCCCGACTCCGGGATTTATAGGGGCTTTGGGTGGCCCACTGCGCACGGCGAAGTGTTCTAAAGACCGTGTAAACGGGGATAACGTGTGATTGGAGTGGGTTAGGGTGGAAAGTTTGAAGATGTGCTCATTGAGCGAAGGACGGAGGATAATATGCGGATCTGGATCCGGCCCAAAACTCCCGTGAAGGCTTGACGAAGTCGTGTCGAAATGGTCCGGGATCGAGGATGATATTGATGATCGTCGATCTTCGCTCCGCCGACGCCTATGGGAGGGGGGGTTTCCGGGGTCGGTATACGTCTCTGATGGAGGTGGGGTTGGGAGTGGTGCATGAGTATGCGGCCGTCGTGTAACGGGATGCGTGGTCGAGGTGGACGGGAGGGGAGGTAGTTCTGGGTTGGAATATCGTGAAAGGGAGGACCGCGCAACTGAGGAGGTGCGGGTATGTGATGGATCGAAGGTTCCGAAATGTGGGTTGACCAGAGGGGATGGTAATGTGGGCTTGTGAAGCGGCAAAGGCCCGCGTAGGCGTGGAGGAGCCTCGTATTCCAATGAAGCCGACCGCCGGAGATAGGATGGAGCCTGGAGGACCGGGCCCACAGGCGTAGCACTAGCGGGTCTTTGCACCTGAGATTGGGAAAGGTACACCCTGGGTCGTGTGATCGTACCACCCCCAACTGCTGGAATAGTCTCGTAGTCCTGAGGGTTCTCGGAAGGGATGGAAGGAGTTGAAGGTCGAGTATTCGAGACGCCGTCGGAAAAACTGGCAAGTTCATCCAATTCGTCGACTTCTTCCAAGGGCTCCGCCAGTTCTGCAAGTCCTTTCGCCGGCGAGAAAAGTTTGCTAAAGTTGTTAAACAGGCTCTTTGTTGGAAGTCCCTCTGGGCGCAGACCATACGTGGGGTCAAAATTGTCGATCTCTGGGAACGAAGTGGGCGATTCCAGCCCCGTGGCCGGAGTCGGTAGGGGTTTAGGAGTAGAGCGGTGGCTCGAGGTGGATAGGCCGGAAACTGACCTCGGACGCCGGAGCCCAAACACACTGAGAGCAGCAACGGAGTAGGTAGGAGCCGATTGCAGAGACAGTGGGGAAGAAAAGGCTGGGGAAGCAGGTTCATGCAAAGAGAGCGGGCGTGGTACCTGCGGAACTGTGCGTTTCGATAGGTAGGGGGCCTCGACCTTTGCCTTTATCCACTGTTGGCTGAGACGGTGGATAATCTCCGGCAAGTCTTCTCTAAACATCTGTCGTAGTTGGCCCTCAATTTCCCTCTGGATAAATTTTTGAATGACGGCTACCGAATCGAACGTGCTGTTGATGTCGACATGCTGAAGCGGATCCGTCTTGAAGACGAGGGTGATACCCTTCTGCTTGGAAACCACGAGAACGACGTATGAGTTAAGTTTGAAATGGGACAACCGGAGCAGCATGGGAACGACGAGGGGCTGCTTGGCGGCGAGCATGCCTCGCGATCCGGTCATCAGGTGGATGTCGGGTTGTTTGTGATTCAACGGGTTTGCCTGGAAAGACATTCAGACCGTAGAAGTGCTACTAGGGGTGGTCGTGCGCACCTGGACCTTGGTCCGGAGTACAAGATGGGCATCACCCGAGTATGTTAAACGAAATATCCCTCGGAACTGATCTGTGGTCAGCTCTCCGATATCTCGAATCTCCAGTTCTGGGGGCTGAAGGAACTGGTCTTTAGAAAATGCAGGAGAAGATTCCGACGGCTGTGTCGGCACACACCTGTGAGCCCATCTCGAGTTCGACAACTTCGATCCTGTCTGCGATGACCGGTGGCTTGTTTCCCTTATTGAGTCGTGCATCTGGATCGCATTCTCGTGAAATTGGTCTGAGAACCGTGGCCATTGAAAGGTGAAGGACATGACCGACGTCCGCGACCACGACGGCGGAACGCAAGTGATGATGGTTTTGTTCCGACACAATCATGAACGGCGTCCGACGCTTCCTGACAGGCAACGCTACTAGTCTAGATCCACCACAACCCACTTCAGTCGTCTCAATATCACCTCTCTCCTTAAGCAACAAGCCATCATGGCCACCGACGGACAACGACCAAACAACCAATATCTTAACGGAGTCTCCAGTCAGCACAACCAACCCTCTTTCCCTCAAGCGAGACAGGCCACGACTTCAGGACGATGACCAACCCCGGCCTTCGTCATCCCGAGCAGACTCTGTCCAAACTACTCACTCACGCAAAGCCACTCGAATACCCCCTCTAAACGCCATGCCACTTACGGTCGATCACAGGGACGGCAATAACGCCTACAGCACACGCGACGAATTGCTACTCAGCCTATTGGCCTCTGAAGCGGTCGTAGAGTGCCAGGGACATGAAATTTTGAGCTCCGAACAAGTAGAGGAATTCAAAAAGGTCCGTAATAGCCGACAGCTCAACTAATTACCCATCTCTTACACGACGCATGTAGGAGCATCAGGCCCTATCATCGCGCTTGGCCGACCTTAAAAAAAGGTTAACCCTCGAGACCAAAATACGCGACGCCGCTCTATCATTGGCCAAGGTCAACGCACCATACAAGGGTGTGTCCAAGCAAACTACTGAACAGGTCGACACGGCCAACTCCAAGGTCGAGGGCGTTCAGAAGGATGTCTGGATACTCTCCGAGCAGGTCAACGAGATCCACCGGCGGCTAATGGAACACAGAGCCAGTGTCCTCAGCTACTCACTGAAGCGTCTCGAGAAATCTCATCATTCCACCCAATCACCAATGGTGAATGGCTTCTCCCTTCCTTCAGACATAAGCTCCCCCATCGATCCCAAGTCTTCATCCGTCCACACAAAATTCGAGCATTTCTTCGCTGGTCACTCAGATACCGTTGTACCCCAACCACCCAAGAAACCCCCATCAGACGAGGACCTTACGGTCCTCGAGGAGAAACTCAATGCTGTTACTCTAGAGCTCACTCAAGCGAATAAGCAACAAGCCGGCCTGGCTCGGGATCTGTCGTTATTAAAGCTGGAGAAAGAGCAGCTGCAGACTACACTCGAGATGGAACTTCAGACAGCCGAGGAGCAGGCTCGTTCGTTGGAGAACGAACTCGTGCAATACAAGGACGAAGTTGAGGAACTGTGGAGGCAAAAAGAAGCTCTGGAGTCGACAGGAGCTGAGCTGGAGGAGAGGAAGGGGCAGGTCGAGAGTCTCCAACAACAGTTAGAAGCTGCGGATCAACGGAATGGAGAGGCATCTGAAGCGAATAAACAAGTTTTTCTCAAGGAACAAGAGCTTTCCAAACTCAAAGCGGAGATGGACGCTGCTCTTCGGGCCAAGGACCTGGAGTTGACCAAGGTCAACACTCGTTTCGAGCTCGAAAAGGTCAGATGGGCGAGTGAGCTTGCCCCCACAGAGGAGGCGTCAGCTACCCTGTGGGCTATTGTTCAAGAACACGACATACCCCTTCCGAGCGATTCCGACACGACCATTCCTATCCTTGCAGAATCAATCTCTTTCTTCATCGAGAATACCCTCAATACCGTTCGGGAACTTCGTGATGCCATGCACGAACAGCGAGAACTTTCGAACACCCTTAGGGAATCTCATGCGGAGACTGAGACGCTGAGGAAGGAAGTTCAGTATCTCAAGAACCAATCACGAGTTTGTCACTTCATCTCCATCAACCTGGTGACACCGCTTAATGAACGTTACAGGAGCAATCTGATAGGATCGCCGAGCTCATAGCTCAGCAAACCTCAACGTCCACGACGACAGTCGAGTACAAAGGTGATGCGGCAACGCTTATCGCTGCTCTTACCCCTGTATGGGCTATTCTTCCCTCCGCCGAAGCTCGCGCAGCGAAACTCGGACAGAATCGCTTCCGGACAACCTCTCCGACACAGTCGCCGGCGGGTAGCCCGATGAAACAGTCCCTTTCCGAGATGGACGTCCGAAGCCTCAAGACGCTCTATGATAGCACCAAGACACAAAGTCGGCCGGCCACTCCGGGATCCCCTGGATCAAATCAAGCTTCGATAACCGGATTCACCATCGAGGCCTTCGTGTCTAGGGTCCAGTCTCTAATCGCGGACGATAGAGCGTTGATCGAACGGCTGATACGGTTCGCTCAGGCGCATGACCTGTTGAAGAAGAATGCGGAGAGGGCGCAGAAGTTGGCAATGGATTCAAGCGCCGCGCTCGAGACTTATCAGAAGCAAGTCAAGATGCTTGAAGACAGGGACTCTGCCATTTCAGATAGGAATGCTGAGCTGTGAGGCCTCCATTTTCGTGCCTTGTTTCCGCTCTTTTATTGACCGGAAAACACAGGATGGACGAAGTTGCTCAACTGCAAGAGGCGCTAGATCGATTCGAGGCCGAAAAGCGGGAATTAGAACAGCAAGCTGTTGAACAAGCGGAAACTTGCCGTCAACTAACCGCCGCCAACGCCTCTCTGAGTGCACAGAGTCTGTCCCTCGCCGATGAAATCACATTGGCGACGAACGCAGTCCGGAAGCAGATGGAAGCTCAACTTGCGTTGGCCGAGAGCAAATTGGCCAAGGCAAACGAGGAGATCGACGCGATGACGATGTCTGAACAGACCCAACGCGTAGCATTACTCGAGGAGCTCAACGCAGCCCAAACGGAGAACGAGGCCCTGCGCGCCCAGCTACGCAAGAAATGATCACCAGGCGGGGTTTCACTTATTTCTCACCACCTTTCTTTACTTTCTGCTCCCGTATGTCATGTTGTCCGTATTGTAATCTCTTCACCCCTTTTCCTGGTAGTGGTTTATCGATACGCTTCTGGTCCTGGGACAGTGTGAGTAGTGTACATATATGTAGATATGACCTCAAGGCAGTATCCAGCCTTCAACCGTGGCACTACGTGACAACCCGGTGGACGGTCTTGGTGATGCTCTGTACGGTTTGACCATATCTGTCTTCTGTTGTGGTGCTCTTGAGATAGATTTAACACGAAAGGCTGGTGCTAGCCTTTTCTCAGGACAGAGGAACTGAACCCCATGGTAGTGAGTTGATCCACCTGGAATCCGGGAAGCAGATTATAGTTCAATTAACAATAAGGTAACGGCTGGACAATGATACAGAAAGAGCACTCCACGTAAACCACGAGAATAGTCGAATGCGTGGAGAAGTACACGCAGATCAGGTGTCGTTAACTGTCACCTGGTCATCAGCTTGTACGTGGACCACCCACCGATCACGGCGATGGCTGCGAGGCAGGCAATGATTGCAGAGAACCAGCCGTATCCCTGAATGGATACAATGAGGAAGGTACGTTTTCAACAATGCCTTTTGTACTCACCGGAACGTCTTGACCAGGCACGTGGACGTTCATACCCCAAAGTCCGGTGACCAAGTTCATGGGGATGAGCACCGTACCCAGCGCGGTCAACTTCGACAAAACGTCGTTGATCTGGTTGTTCGCGTCTGTCATCTCAATCGAGATTTGGGCGAGGTAGTTGGAGTGAGAACGAGAAAGAATCTTCTCGTAGTGGTTTAAACTCTGGGTCATCGTGATCAAGTGGTCTTGGATATCGGAGAGATAAAGCCCCTTGTATAATTTTAGTTAGGGATGACAAGGTCTGAAGATAAACGGGACGTACAATATCAGAGGTAGGTGCCACCCTCCAGTTCTCGTTACACCGTTTCGCCAACCCCTTAACGACGTCGGCCTTGTTGCCCATAAGTCGCAACAAGCCCATAACCTTTTTCCGACATGTCCCAATTCTGTCATACCGGTTCTGTCGTTAGGAAGTGCTAACGTTTCTAGACCACGCACCTTCTCAACATGTCACTCTGTTCAGCATCCTTTAGGATCAACACCAATTCATCGATACTGTCGACCTCGTATTCGATGCTCTGAATCAGGGGACCAAACGCGTCCGTGATATCATCGATGAGAGCGTAGGAGATCCAATCCGAAGTAACATTTATGTAATCCTTTAGCTGTTTGATCCGCCTTCTCACGTTTTGCGGGTGGGGTGTTGGGCGGAAGTGGAACTAGAACACATCGTGTAAGGTTGATACCGGAAGTCGGAGGCAAGAGCCACCTACAGAAAGAGTCCCTTCCCTGAACACTACCACGTACATGTTGATGGGATCTAGGTGAGTTGGGCTGTATGGGTCCTGATCGAAACTTCGGAAACAGACGAAATAATAGTTGCGGAATAGCTCGATCTTCTCGCGCGCCTCTTCCATTTGAATATCCTCAGTCGTCAGGGGGTGGATACCGAAGACCTAAAAAATGCGTTAACGCCTTGCAAGGTTTTTTGGCCAAGGCACCACGAACATACATGACTCAACATCTTCATCTCCTCATCGGTCGGTGACATGACGTCTAACCACCATGTCGCCGTTTCTGAATCGGGATCCCCGTTTTCTTTCTTCATCTGATCTTCCAGTCCCATCCGAATGGCAAAATTTGTCGGAACACTTTTGTTGTTCCCATTTTCATCTATCCCCGGCGAGGTAGAACTGGACTGGGGAATGCTTGATCGTGACTCGGGAGAAAGGGTTCCGGTGAATAATTCTTCGAACGTTTGTCCTTCTGCGGGTAACTCGCATAGGCTCCTCGAATGAATCGTTTGGGACAATGCGTTGGAATAAAAGGAGAACCGATATGGCCTGTCGTGACCACCTGTAGGTGCTGGGATATTTTCGGATGATGGGGGGAAGCCCCCTTCCGGGATTTTAGGAATGCTGATATGGGTCGATAGTGGAGGTCTCCCCGAGGAATTATTGATAACTTGTTCAAACAAAACCATCTTGCCTCTTCGTGTATTGCCGGCGTTCGAAGAACTGAGTTTACGTTCTCGGGGCCGCCGAGGGGGGAGTGTGAATCCAGTGGAGGTACTAATTGTCACATCGGCATCAGCAACATCACGTTCCACTTCCTGGGAGGGGTGGGTAAGATTCGCCGGTGTCGGGAGTAATACCTGGAGTGTGCGTGTGCCCAACCGATTTTTTTCTGCCTTGGCAAAATCCTCCATGGTAGAAAAGTCCCATCTTGGATGAGTGTGTTGTATCGACATGGGTCGGTACATTGGTAACTCGCCCATGGACGGAACAGGCTCTAAACTCGTGGATCCCATGTCGAGGTCGTGATGATCAGAGCTCCGCGGCACAATGTGTGAGTCGTCGTGCTCTTCGTGGCCGAGATGAACGGGGGACGAGAGCAGGTCTATTCGAGACTGGTTTTCGTCCAAGTCCCGGCTTGCCGGTTCACAGTAATCCAGTTGCTCTCCGCCCACCGACAGCTCTGGTTCCGGGAATGGAAAATCCGGCCCTGAGTGTAACGAATATCGTTTATAGGTCGGCGTGAGTTCGTCAGACCGTCTCCGGACATTTATTGGAGGTACCGGGGAGCGTTGGCTGATGGTAGCACTCCGAACCCTCGAAAGTTGTATTGCCATATCGGCATCCATAGCCCTCTGTCGTTCGCGTACATCAGGATCAAGGGGATTCACATGTGAACGGCTGAGGGTTGGTGAATGCTTTGGACCCATCGAGCGGGAAAGTCCTTCGACGTCGGTATCAGCATCGTGGGTGCTGCTGGTTCGGTGACGAACGGGGGAGTGGGAGGGGACGCGAATAGAGAGGGGCGAGCTGGAAAGAATGGGGGATTCGCTGGGACCAGGAGCCATTATCGAGCTTGGGCAGAAGAGTCAAAGAGACTTTGGCGGTTTTCCTCAAACTAGGGACCGATGAATGTGAAACGGTGTTCCGAGCTACACGTTTAGGCAAAAATTTGACTAGCTGAAGCCGGAAATTGTCGAACAGCCAGATAGAGCACAGACGAGGGAACGGGGACGAAGCCTCCGCGGGACGGGATGAGAGGATGGCGGTTGCAATACAAGGAGTTTATGTGGGCCATCAATTTTCAAACTTTGATCAGTCTGTTGATTACGTCACGACATACCCTAGAGAGAAATTTGAAAAGATACATATGGACAACGAAAAAACAGTGGCAAGGGCAATCATAAACATAAAAGTACAAGAAAAGAAAACGACAACGAGCAAGTTAGGAATTTCTGTAAATCAACCTTTGCGGCGAGGGAGGGGTCATAGGAGGCAACCGTGTCTGGTTGCTGGGAGCAGAAACGGAGGAAGGGTAGGATGTAATCGAAGGTCGCCGTTGGCGTGGGGATGGCCGGGGTTCAGTGGAAGTTGGAGATACGATCATCGCGAGAGAAGGGGAAAGGGTCGGAGGATGACGAGGAGGAGGTATGGGCGACACGGATGAAGGGGGTGGAGGAAGCGTGACGCCACTGCCAGTCAAACGACGCTTCGGGGATGGTTGCATCGACGATGGGCTAGGAAGTAATCGATCTTCATGGCCAGCAGTGGTATCCTCATACTTCCGTTTCACGAGAATTCGAGTAGCATCTCTATTGGCCAAGGGAGGTAGAATGGGGGGTGTCCGATCCCGCACGTCATCGCGAACGTCACGTTCTCGATCTCTATTGGGGCCCGAAACCCCATTGGAGGCAAACTTGCGGTCAATGTACTCCTTGGTGGAAGTGGCATTGTAGTAGCTGGCTGGCGATCGTGGTCGATCCACGTCAATGGGGCCTTCGTCCTCCCTTCGTTTTGATCCTCGCCTATCGTAGTCACTGTGGAATGGCGGAAGTGGCCGAGAGTCCACTACAGGCTCTTCATCATACTTGCGCTTTAAAGAAATAGGTGGTGTCGGCATGCCCCTGGGAGGTTCCCTCAATTCACGTCCGGGCAAGGGTAACAAGGGGGGAGATGCTGGCGCAGAAGCGGAAGGAACCCCGGTTGGAGGCGAAGCGGCGGTGGCAGCGTTACTCCACCTGCTGGACCACGGAGGAGGGGGAGGGACGGATCTGTTCTGCTCGGGTGACTGAGACTGATGATGATGAGGGGAAGGGGGGATTGAATGGCGTGACGTTCGGTCATCGACAACCGAATGAGGTCTGGAGGAAGGGAGAGGGGGAGGTTCTTGCAGGGAGGTATCTCCAGGCGTGTACTTGACCAATTCGACAAACAGCGTCTGTGTGTAAGGACGGGGAAGTTTCTTGTATATGACAGTCTTGGAGGAGGAAGACAACATGCTCTCGGTATCGATGTAAGTATCCATATCCGGGGGATCTAAGGGTCCAGTCGGCATGCAAACTCGATGGAACAGCAGAAAATACTCACCAACGCTACGCACCCGGACTTCAGAATAAGGATACTTCTTGTTCTTCCTCAGGCAGCAGAGAGGACAAGTGAAGACATTCTTGGACGGATCCGCGTGATTGTTCGGGAAGAAGACACACCCGCTGTGATAGAACCTCTGGCAGGATTCGCACTGGACCTTGGGGTAGTTGATCAGGTACTCCGTGCGGCCACGACAGATACACCTGGTCCCGTCCGTCCAGTCCTTGTCATAGTCCTGGCCAAAAGTAAGCTTGGGTCGCTTGCGCTTCCGGCTCTTGGGCTGAGCGGGCTGAGCAGCAAGGAGTCGATGCAACCCCGCAAGGTCAAGCCCGTACGAAACGTTCTCTGAATGGCCAACGACGAACTGGAGTTTGTAGAGTTTGCGCATGTAGTGCTTGACTCGCGGCAACAGTTCCGAACGTTGGTTGGCAGGATGGGATGCGAAGCTCAGGAACTGGCCAACCTGTTGTACGAGACGATCAACACGGAAAACCATGGTCTCCACCTGCTTCCACTCGGGAGAGTACGTGCGGGAGATCAAGGGAGCCTCGTTGGCAACCTCGGCCAGGTAGCAGTAATGCCAGTTTCGTTCCTTGTGGATAGATCCGTTCCAGTGATGGTGGTCGCAGAATGGACAGGAACCACCGCTACTGGCGCAGGCTCCGTGGAATCGGGCGAAGCAATGGTCGCATTGAACCGCATCAGACATGGTTCCCGGTGCAGGAGGTCGGACAGGTGTGACGCAAATACAGCTGAGGTATTCATCCGTGGAAGGAGTGTCGTCATTGATCTGTGTTCCCTGCATGATGTCTTCGTAAAGCTTGGCAGCCTGAGCTGGAGTCAGCCGACGGAGATTCCAAGGTAGACGATCGGTCCAACGATAGTGATCCGCCAACCTCCTCTCGAACTTCTCGAAATTGGGCATGGTGAACATGGTGAGGTGTTCCTTCGCATAGCTCTCCCACTGCTGGAACATGTCGAACACGTCGCCGTCGGATTCGACATGCTGATACGCCCCCCTCACCACCATCTCGCACCTGGACTCCAAATCGAGCGCAAAGTCTGTCGTCCTCCTGAGGTCATTGATTGAGGGGATGTTGTAGCTTCCCTCCGCGCGCGTGACCAACTTCATGGCTTCCTGAGGTTTGATTTTACCAACGCTAGGCTCGCGATGAAGGATGGCATCCGCCTGTCTCTGGTAATCCTTCGCCCGATTGTAGAAGTTCATGATGCGATCCAACAAGGCACCGTCGACGGGAACGTTAGACTCCGTCTTTGCAAACTCCTCGAGTTCTTCCATATTCTTGACCCGCTGTGCGATCAAAGCCTTGGCCCCATCCTCCCAACTCGACCCTGCTGCCTGTTTTGCGCTGAGAACCTTCATATGTCGACTATCGGCGGGAAGATCGCAGGCTCGAGCCCTCGCAACGAGGTTCCGGACGTCATCCATCAACATTCCAGCCTCCCAGTCATCAATGTCCTTCATCAGGCGATCCCTCAACACAATCTGCTCAACCTCGAACAACTCTGGGATGTACACATTCAGCGAGGAGGCGGTGATACCCAAGTTCTCGCAGTCCTGGACGAAACCTGGTCGGGAACGTTCTTCCTCCGAGGCGGCGAGGAAGTGACGGGCCTTCGTCTTGACCTCTTCCGCATCCTTCGCAAGGGTCCGCAGAGCATCCAACTCGGGACCGTCAAACCCGAGTCCGTCAACCTCCCTGAGCAAGGCGTATACATCCTCTAGTCCCCGCTCCGGCCGGTCGTAGGATTCATCCAGCACTCCGGGTTTAATGACATCCCCAGGACGCGCAGACTTGCGAGCCCTCTTCCTACTCGCCTTACGTAGGAACATGTTGGCCTGTTCAACCCACTCGTTCCCGCGAGAGACACATCTCCTGAGAACCTGTAGCTCGGGCATAGGGTAACTAATACGTTCTCCTTCCGCGAGAATGGCGCGAAGAGAACGAAGTTGTGGTCGGGCAGTAGATGAGAGCAAGTTCGTCAGTTTCGATCTCCACGCCTCCGGAACCCGGGCCCTGTCAGAGACCTTGACGAGAATCTCGGTCAGCTCCTCGTCCGAGAATCGCTTCCTCAGCACACGACTGGAGAGAGAACATTTGCAGAGCTTCTCTGGGTGGTCCATGCAGGTAACCTGAGTCGTACACTGGCAGGTGATCTGGGACAAGTAGAGGAAGACCTTGCACACAGAACACTGGTACTGGTCCTCCGGGTGATCCTCCTCGATAAGGATCTCCCCAAACTTGGCACCACGGGCGCGTCTCCTGAAGGCGAACTCTCGGTCAATCATCTCCTTGAAACTGTCGTTCAACCTGGAGAAGGTATGATGTCAATTGTGACGCATATTTTGACGATCAGATCGGCGAGAAGTCACGAACCAGAGCGCAGTTTTTATTGAATTAGACTGTTGGGTCACGGTGACCAAGAGTTCATCGTGCGAGAAAACTGGCATCTTTCCGTGCTCTTGATATCGGCGTGCGCAATCAAGACCGAAAGGTAACCAATCCGGAGGTGCAAAGTTGACAGCCTCGTTGAAATTAAACTGTGGAGAGGAATGTCAGCGATCGAGAGGGGTTAAGGTGGTCTCAGCTGTAGCCGCACCCCGTGGTTGAATCCAGCGTGATACGCCTTTGGATACGTGATGACAAATTCCCCCGCCCTCTGGTTACAAGCGTAGACACGAACACCGGCGTCCGTAAGTCGTTTTGGACTCAAAAGTGTCACCAGTTGGAAGAGGAGGTCGGGCTGGGCTTCGAATAAATCGGGGGCTTCCTTTCGAATGGCATCTTCGAACAACTCCGCGTCGTCCCCCGGCACACCATACCAGGTCTTCGTTTCTCCCCAATGCACTAAAGAAAGGTAAGGTGGAAAGCTTCCGGAACATAACCATGCACCTACTAAAATTGATGCTGTACGTGTAGTGGTCCTGGAAACATCATGAGAAGCAGTCTGGGATAGCCGTAAGGCGGTACTCGCCTCGTTGTGCCAGCAAAAAGTAGAAAAGACCATTCCGACATATGTCCAGGGGACAGTCATCCCGGATATATCAGATTTGATGAAACGAAGTAGGGAATCAGCAAGAATGGGAATGTTATTCAAGTTCCAAGGGTCCTTTGAGTATTGGTTCATAGGATGTGTCTCGAGTGTGGGCATAGCACTGGTAGGTGGTACATCAGACCTGAACGAACAACGAACAACCGTTTCCTACCTTCCATGGGTGGTGGAATGCACGTCGGCACCGTACTCAACCTCCACAGTCTCTTTCTGTGAAGAAACAAGCCTCCAAAATTCCTTTTCCACGTCATCTTCGGAAACAACAAGATCTTTCCCGATCCTCGTGGTGATCGAGTCTTCCTCGGCGTGGTCACCTGGTGGATGGGCAGTGAACCACATACGACGGAACTCTCTGTCCCGAGCTTGGAAACTGGATAAACTGTGTTCTTCGCCTTCGTCGAACCCGTAATCGCCTCCGGTTCCGAATAGGCATGTGTGACAGAACCACTGCCCTTTCGGAATAACACTGAGCGGTGGGTCCAAACAAAAGGTGTGATATCCTGCGGGAACTTAACCGAAATATTGACAGCATGATTGATCACGACTCACCGCAATCGCAGCCATCACAGAGCAACATCTGGAGTCCGCGATCAGTCTTATGACAAACCTCGCATTGCGTCTGGGACGGCGCAATTAACGTGTGTGTATAGTGTCGGACCTACGGGGCCTTACCTCAGTTGAGGAAGTGCCGTTTCTCGGCTTTCCGTTGACAACAGTCGCGGAAGAACCTTCGCCGTTCTCTTCCTTCTTTCTCTTGCCTTTAGCGGTCTCCGAGGTCCCTTCGGCATCATGGGCGTCCCGTTCATCGGGGGGGTCGGAAAGTGTGCTGGAAGCTGAGCTCAGTGGGCTGAGGGGCGGTGAGTTGTCATCATACACGCTTGCGCCTTCCTCCTTGACATTTGGTTCGACGCCCCTATCTTTCTGCTTGGATGTCGTCGAAGCGCTTGTGCGTGATTTCCCGCGCGTGCTCATCAGTGTCATTGACGTGTTCGGATTAGCGTTGGATCCACGACCAAGATCAGGGGAGGAGACCCGCTTGTCAACTTTGGAAATGGAAGGATTATTCCGGACCCTTTCACAAAAGTGTTCATATGGGAGAATAACTCGGGTGTAGGAGTTCTTGATCTGGGTTGAGAGACCGGGGATCCCTGAAAAGCCGAGGAGGCGGCCGAGGTCTGCCCACTTCTTGCCTTTGTTGACCTTGAAAATGGGTGAGTAAGGGGGGGAGGAGGTAAGACGTAAAATACCGTACCGCGTCATAGCCACCCAGCTTATGTACCTCCTTCCTGAGTAGCCAGAGATCGAGGGACTTGTTATTTATCGTTGGGACGGAAACACGGGGGTTGCCCTGTTGTTTGTGAAATCGATATAGCTGTTCGAGAAAGTTGACTTTGGCTCGCGACGAGGCCTCAATAGAGTTGAGGCACTGTAACCTCGTCTTGAAACGGAAGGTCTGTGAATCGAGAAACGACGTGAACCATCCGGTGCGACGCGAGAATGCGGTAGAGGAAGTTACCTCGGTATCGGTAGTGAAGGGCATCTTCCACGACTCTGGTGGCACAATCTTGCAAATTCCGTAGTTCTTGGCGTGGTCTGAAACGGATCTAATATAGCCCAAGGGGTCCTTGAACTCCTCCATGGTGGGATAATAAGTAGGGCAATCCTCTAAACCAAAGGGACGAGGGTGTTTCCTCTGAGGGGGGTTGCATGGACTTGTCGTTTTTACAGAATTCATGTCCAGCACGGGTGAAATGGTGATGGGTGGCCCGGGGTCGTCGAAGGTTCTGACACCCGTGACCTGATAGGATGATTGGGACTTGTCGTCAGAGGAGTCGGCTTGAATCTGCATTGCGGCAAGAGCGTCAGTCTTGGACTTTCGTGGAGCCCGCTTTGGGGCGGTGGTGGATTGGGAGGTGGTGGATTTTTGCTGGGTTTCCTGATCCTGGATCGGCGTAGCGCCTTCGACGGGAACGGCGAGGCAGGTGTAGAAGGCAGAGGCCTGCCTGCCAGAGAAATCCGAAGACATTTCAGCGGCCGAGGACGACTGCTGAGCGTCGCCTGATGGTCTGTTTGATTTTCTGCCCTTGGCCGGGAGAGCAGAAGATTCACGCATGAGCTTGGGAAGGAACAGAGATTCAAATGTTGCGAGGCGCGGTAGCTTGCGTCGGTCTTTTAATTTCTTCAGTTTCCAAACTCCGCGAATGTACTTTCGACTCAAAATAACAACGGGGCCAGCGAAAAACCCGGCCCTTTTTTTCTTTTCTCAAAATCGTTTGTAGGCTGCGAGAAACCTCGGAAGTTCCATTCAGCCACGTTCGAGCCCGCAAGCTGAGACACCGTGCTCGATCCTCGTGTTCAGGAGCCTCACCTACTCCGAAGCAACAGATGCAGGGTTCAGCGGAACGCCCCTCGCGCTGGCCGCGCCCCATCATCAGCTTCGTGTGGCCGCGCCGGAGCGTCTATACATTGTCCTCCGGACACTAAAAACCCGCTGGACTGTGCATCCGCCCTCTTCCCGTCGGACGGGGAGAGACATCAAAAGCGTGGTGATCATCGCAATGATCGATCAACCACGCAACGTTCCCAGCCGAACCGTCTAAAGTGTAACCGCCACGTAAAAACCTCCGCTCAATTCATCCCCCATACACTTCCCTTCGAATCTCCCAGAAAATCCACTGGCAACTTACCGCTTGCCACCAAATCATCTCGACGTTTCTACGACCGAGATTGTCGTCCAGGTGATCCCGATCACCGCTTTTGCCTCCACGTCACGTGTGAAGGTCCCCATCAAAAGGCTGGATCTGCGCCAGGTCAGCGCTTCAGCCTCTTTTGAACAATTTCAAAACGTAGGTTTTTAGCAGCCAACCGTATTCCCAAAGGCTGTTCATGATAACCGTTCGGAACAGTGCTGGATCCTTAATTTCGTGACCATTCTCCAGAAGTTGGCCGTAGCCGTGCGTATACACCACCCATGAATCATAGCATACTAAGCGTGCTGCTTGGTGTGTTCACTGCCGTCGCGATCTTCACGTGCTTCCGGGCGAGCACCCAAGTACCTGATCAATTGTCGCCCCAGGGATGCCGGATGTCTTACATGTCCCCCTCGTACATCCTGCAAAGCGGCTTTGATACCTCCTGGACGAGTTTGAGCGGAAGATATTCCCTCTGGCTCTATCGCGAAGTAGGCTGGGACAATAACCAGGTCTGTCGCTTGCAGGTCGGCGGTGTACGATTCATAGAACTCAACACACCACAGCCATCAGGAACGCCTGTGCTTTTCATTCCTGGAAACTCGGGTTCATCCCACCAAGTACGCTCCATCGCCTCCTCTGCGACACGGCAATATTTCTCCTCCCCATACATCATATCACCCGACTTTTCCTCCCGTTCTCTGGCGAGTAAGCCGCTAGATATATTCGCCGTAGAATTTAATGAAGACCTCTCCGCCTTCCACGGACCCACACTCCTCTTGGAACGTACCTATGCCTCGGATGCAATCCGTTACATCCTCTCACTATACCCTCCCAATACACCCATAGTGGTTATTGGACACTCGATGGGAGGTGTTGTTGCCACATCCCTCCTCCCCTCCCCAGATATTTCTGCTATCATTACCATGTCAACTCCACACGCCCTCCCGCCTGCGCGTTTCGACAACCGAATAGAAGACGTATATTCCACTAACCACGAGCATCTCATCTCCGATCCTACTCCGATCGTCTCTATCTGCGGCGGTGCGACCGATACGATGGTCCCCTCCGAGTCGTGCATCCTCCCAGAACCCAGTGCCCAGGGGATCTTCCGGAAGACGATCTTTTCCTCTGGCATGGAAAGGTGTTGGACAGGGATCGGACACCGAGAGATGGTGTGGTGCCACCAATCTCGTTGGCAAGTTGCCAGGGCCGCGCTCGAGCTCTCAGCCTCAGCTCCACCCACTCCCTTCACCCGGGCACTCATCCTAGACGCGTGGCTACGTAACGGGCGCGAAGCCCCCCCTAACCCCGATCCTTCCGTTCCGTCAGTCGATGGCACGCAGACCGAGGTCATCCCGGAATCTGAAAATGACCGTTCTTCGGGCCCGATGCTAAGGCTCGTAAACCCAGTCTTCCATGGATCAAAGGTATTTTACCTGCGCCGACAGGAAACACCAGACCACGGAGAATCGAACGGCAATGCGAGTAGTTTCCTGGTTTATCTCGCTGGAGGGACAATCGAATCCGTATCGCCTTTTCGGCCAGGTTCACTGGGAGCTTCGATCTTCAGATGTTCCAGTCCCGGGGAATTCTCAGCGAAGAATTGTGCCCCGTTACCACCTGCGACATTGAGATTGCTTCCGGTAACTCACTCCCATCAAGAATTCCCGGTCCCGAGAGCTGGAAGTGATGAATCGGAGGGAATCGTATTTTTTGAGGGCAAGATCCCGGCTAATTCCTGGGTCGCTATCAAGGTCGACGGGGCAAACGGCGGTGGGTGGATTATTGGCGGGTTTACCGACGAATCCTTCCACGTTCGCTCAGACGCGAGTCCATCCAGTTCGTGACCACATCAGGCAGCTTTTCACGACCCTAACATGCCTGCTGTCTAGGTCTACTGTTTGGGTCGGCCACGGTTTCTCTCCCAAAGTCATCTTCTGGCCGTATCCCCCTCAATACCGAGATCACTTTCCAAAATCTATTGGTGAATGTGTTGCTGGTCTATCGTCTCACGCCAAAATTTGCACCGCACTCCTGCAAAGGCAAGTCCGAACTATCCCCTCTAACTTCAATACACGAGATCCTGACGATGACCAGACGCCTTGCTCCCACCGCTTCTAGTTCAAACAACCCCGGTCGAATCGCATTACCACCGCATTCACCCATCGACCTCCTCCCCTTACCGCAAAGTCCTCCTTCATTCCCATTCCTCCGCACCCTACATCCACACCTTTTCTTCTGCTAGGGGGCTGAACTTGACGCTCCATACTTCTGACGAGCGAGAGACGTGTTACCCGGAGGCGATCACCATCACCATCGATTGGTGGACGTCCGTCGGGAGATGGGGGTATAGGTACTGGCCGGTGTTGGCGACTTGGTCTATAGGAATCGTGTCACTTGTTACCTGGCAGGGGTTCCGTATGGCGGTCAATGGAAACGGTGAGAAACCTTTGGCATTTAATTCCCGGGCATACCATTACTCAATACAATAACCGTACCCTAGGAGCACCCCTTCCAACGCTGGACCAAGCCCTCTCTACGTTCATCAAATCCATCCTTCCTCGTCTCATTTTAATTTCCTTCTTAGCGGCCGTTACCCCCCTCCCTACATCCGCTTACCTCGGACTCTCTGGCGAACCATTCTTCTCTTTCCTCGCTCCAATCCTCGTGCTGCTCTCCACCGGTCTGGTCGTCATAACCTCCTGGCTGCTCTCTCTCCTCACCTACCTTGCCGCAGCCGTCACCTCAGCCGTAGGACAGATTATACGGGGGAAAGAATGCGACCACGAGCCCCGAATGCGAACACGCAGGTTAAGAACTACGATAGGTTCAATATCAGCTGTATTCCTGTTGGTTTTCTTCTTCGTCCCATGGCAAGTCGCTTTCCTGGGAAGCTACCTGATAATCTTCCACACCACCGTCTCTTCCTCCTGCTCTGCCCTCTCGTGGAGGGGGAGAATCTCACACAAACCCAAAGATTCATCATTTAGCGCACTCCCATCTCCTCCGTTCCCTCCTTCCCGCTCAAATTCTCGCACCCGGTCGGAAAGCAATCTGAACAATCAGATATACAACCACACTTTCCTCACCTACTTCTTGCTCCTGAAAACGCTCATTCTCCCGCTCTTCGCCCCCGTACTGGCCGTTTGGGTACGCACCCTCTCGACGGCGGGGTACACCACACAATTCGACGGCGACCACAACTTTTTGTATGTTGTTCCCTGGCTCTTGGTTGTCGACTGGACCTGGACCTGCGTGAGGAAACAGGGGAGCATCAAAATGTTCGAAACCGAATCGTGAGTCTGTTGCTTCATCAAATAAAAAACCGCGCTAACTGGATGTTGAACCCCCCTAGGGTGATTCAGAAAGCGGGCATGACATGGCCATTCATGATGATTGCGTTCTTCGCATTCGTGTACGGTCCCAGATACACCTACACTATCTCCTACTTCACGAGCACTGCACTTGGGATCATCTTCTGCGTCTGCGTTGGTCCACGGTATTGGAAGGTAGAATGATGATCATGCACATCACGCAGCGAGGATATTTATACAACCGATTCATTCGTGCATGAATGCATTTCTTTCAGTCTGCTTCTTACTATTGTCGATAAGAAAAAGCTCCAATATAAGGGACAGCCCAACTGTACTAAAATTCGAGTAATGAGGGAGAATGGTAATTGCGGTGGATGGTGTCAAAAATTGATGAAGAACAGGAACTAAGATGCAATGATGAGAGGAAAGCAGACACGACGAATGGAATCCAATCGCAAAGGACAGATGAATGACGTTTAGTCATCGCCGGCATTGCCGTCATCATCCTTGGTCTCGGCCTTGTCTGCTGAAGACGATCAGTAAACTGATCGTATGAGCTATAGCTGTATTGGTCATTACATACCGGAGTCCTGCATGTCCGATGTCCAGAGGGTAAGGTTATCACGCAGCAACTGCATGATGAGGGTCGAGTCCTTGTAGCTCTCCTCCGAGAGTGTGTCGAGCTCGGCAATGGCATCATCAAACGCCTGTTTAGCGAGGTGACAAGCACGATCGGGGGAGTTGAGGATCTCGTAGTAGAAGACGGAGAAATTAAGGGCAAGACCGAGACGGATGGGGTGTGTGGGTGGAAGTTCGGTGACGGCGACGTCGGAAGCGGCCTTGTAGGCCTCGAGGGACTTGTCGGCGGACTCCTTTCGCTTATCGCCAGTGGCGAACTCGGCGAGATAACGGTGATAGTCACCCTTCATCTTGTGGTAGAAGACCTTTGACTCGCCAGTGGCGGCGGAGGGGATAAGGTGCTTGTCAAGAACCTCGAGGATATCCTCGCAGATCTTGGCGAGCTCCGACTCAATCTTCTCCCGGTAGCCCTTGATCATGGTGACCTGGGCCTCATTTCCTTTCGATTCCTCCTTCTGCTCGATGGAGGAAACAATTCTCCACGAAGCGCGACGGGCACCGATAACGTTCTTGTAAGCGACAGAGAGCAGGTTTCGCTCCTCAACGGTAAGCTCCTGGTCAGAGGAAGCCACGCGCTTCATGTTCTCAACCATCTCTGTGGAGTGACGTGAGATGATGTCAGTGGTGGGAGAGCGGTGCAGGGAACGAACCTTCATATCGCTCAGCCTGCTCAGCGAGCTTGGCGAGGTAGACAGAGTCTTCACGAGATTGGGACATCTGAAAGGGGGAGGGTGGTCAGGTAACGTACGCGACCGCGACGCGTCGAGATACTGACTGTCAAAGTGTGGGGAAATTGATTGATTAGGATCTGTATAGAGAGAGAGAGATGACGGGTTAGTGAACACCGAACGCGGTGAGGAGACGGAGAGCTCACTAGGGGAGGGTGAGCGAGCGAGAGAGGAGATTGTTGTGGATTGAAAGAGAGAGGGGAGGCACGGTCGGGAAGAGAGTTAAAGAAGGTTGGGCAGAGGGTTCGGCTGGGTTGAGGGTTAAGAGCAAACAAAGACAAACATTCTGCATTCCACCCAGAAAAGGCAAACCGCAGCGTCGGAGCATTCCGTTTCCGGTCAACCCGTCGCCCTTGCATTGTCCTCCGTCTCCAAAGGGACAGTTCAAGATTTCGGTACCGCCCGGGTATTCCGTACACTCGTGGGACGATATTCCTTATCAAGCACCGGTCCAGGCTTCATCTAACAGTTTCATATTCATATTCCTATCGTGTGCTACACTACAACTGTCTACAAAGAACATCGTATCGTTCGTGTACGGATCATAAAAGACACATCCTGACTCACCAACGATAACAAGAATGAAGCGCATAGGCAATGAACCAACATCGAACCAATCAGATGGACATGGAACAAAACTCGGAAGACGAGATAAAGCGCGGTCCACCCACGCTCCACCCAGAGTCCAATATTAACTTTGATCACATTCTCCCACTCCTCCTGTGTTGCGGGTTCGACGATGACGGCCCGTATTCTGCGGCCGGACTGGCCAAGTACGCCGGGTCCAAAGCCTCGTCCGGATCGTACGCCTTGTATGAGGATATGTTGCTCGATAAACTGTTCGCAACCGACGGCTGCCTTTTCAACCCTGTCTGCGCACCCAACCCATCTCCAAGCGACAGCGGGGACGAGAATGGGGACAGAGGTTTGCCCGAACGCAGCGGCGTCGACCCTATGTTCATGCTCAAGCTCCTGATATGCCCTTGCGGGTTTCCTTGCCCCAATGGCTGCGACACGGAGATCGACGGTACAGACATCTGTGGCGAATGACCGAGACGGGGAGATGGAATGTTCGTGGCCGTGCGATACGGAGACCCAGGCCTGCTGTTGGATTCGTGCCTCATCCACCGTTTATCCCGAGGATCTCTCTCAAGCGGAGACAATTGAGCTGGAGACTCAGGGCGAAGTGCCCCAGACCTATCGTAGCCGATGGCTGGACTGCCTGTTCGGGTTAGCGTCATACGTGGAGATTGCTGTCGATAAGGCGAAGGCTGCTGGGACGGAGGTATCGTTAATGGACTCAGCATCCCAGGAGGAGGGGTCTGCCCGGGTTGACTCCCATAAGCGTCCGAATCGGTCTAGCGGACAGAAGTGCGGACCCAATCGTGAATAATTAATTCACGGCGAATCATAATAAGAAACGTACGGGGGGCTCGACTCCGATTCCAATGTTGGTCGAGGCACTGGAATTCCTTGGCAGACCGTGTGATGTGAGACCGTTCGAAGGGCTCAATGGCGCGGGCGTGGTCGGATTCTGTGGCCGTCGTCTGGGTGGGCTATACGTGTTCTGAATCTGTTTGTCATGAGCCAAAAATACTTTGGAAAAGACAAAGGAAGAACACATACCGGGGCTGCATTGGCCGTCGACCTCCTCCAACTCTCAACCAAATCGGGATCCGAGTATCTCAAGTCGTCCGCCAGCCTCTGCATGTTACGCATCGAACCCTGGTCACCCCCACCAGGTCCACTCTTGTGTGGGTGACTCCTGATAACATCCATTATCGCGACCGGCTCCTCTTCCCCCGTTGGGCTTCTAATTGTAAAGTTTGTCGTAGGTGAATACCCGTAATCTGTCTCCAGTGCAGGGGTCCGAACGTTCTCCGTTCGAGATCTGCCCACACCGATCGATGGCGTGGCCTCGATGCTCCCCTCCTGAATCACGCTCAACTTCCGACGAGCATCCTCGGACAAATCTGGTTCGGTCGCCGTTATATCGAACTGCGAGAACGTGGTTGAAGGAGGACTTGGAGGCGTGGGAGAGGTTCGAGGATAACTAGGCACCGGTGCGGCTATCTTGGAGACATCTGATTGTTGTTTCGCGCGACGAGAAGCACCGAAGACCCTGTTGAGGCGGTTCTGGATTCCGGAAGCAGTAGTCCAGCTTCTTCCTGAAGAGCTCGACGGTGCTCTTCTCTCGAACTCGTGAGGGGGTGGAATCGCTATACGCGAGCCATCTTCGGACCTAGGGATCCAGCCGTCGGGTGGTATGGGGGTCTCTGGGTGAGTGGGAGGGAAACTATTGTGAACGGGTACTGGGAAGGTATCGTCTGTGGGTGACCTGCCAGCCCAAGTAGTTGGCCGGTTAAATCCAAGGTTGAGATGGTGGGAAGCGGCTTGGGACTGTCTCGGGGCGTTGGACGTCAATTCGACGTCACGAGCAACATTTCGTGACATGTAGAGTGATCGACTGGGCACAGTGGAGATTCCATCGTCCGTGATAGATTGTTCGTCGTCGAACACGTTTCGAAGGGTATCATCGAACGGTTCATCCATGAGCAGTCTCTGGCTCGAAATCCTATCCGTTGTGTAATTGTTGGGGAATTCGATGGTCCTGGTACCGACGTAGCCCATCTGTGCGTGACGCAGGCCTTGAAGATAGCCCATCTTTCTACCTTCTTCTCTAGCAAGATAGACGACATGCTCCTCGCGGTACCTCCTGGCCGTGTCTCGCGCTTCGGTGGCCTCCGCAGCAGCATCATCTCTTTCGTCCTCCACTTTGCGCAAGACATCTTGGGCTTTGTAGATCTCCTGCTGAGCGTTGTCCAGCTGCAGTTTGTACATCCCCAGCCCTGCGTTCAGCTTTGCCGCCTCCGCTTGGGCCTGAACCCTTGCCTCGTTGACCGCGTTGAACCTCTGCGCGATCTCCAACACCCTCTCTTCCGCCTCGTTCACC
>Ga0307512_10001342_pt1 | contig 35038 bp, 44 predicted proteins | sample 14_EM_MG_FD_200267 | JGI IMG/M metagenome (GOLD analysis project Ga0307512, IMG submission 200267) | Populus trichocarpa ectomycorrhiza microbial communities from riparian zone in the Pacific Northwest, United States - 14_EM | ecosystem: Host-associated > Plants > Roots > Unclassified | place... | reverse complement strand
GCTGGCAGGAGGCTTGCTGTCGTAGCTGGCAGGAGGCTTGCCGTCGTAGCTGGCAGGGGGCTTGCCGTCATAGCTGGCAGGAGGCTTGCCGTCGTAGCTGGCAGGAGGCTTGCTGTCGTAGCTGGCAGGAGGCTTGCCGTCGTAGCTGGCAGGAGGCTTGCTGTCGTAGCTGGCAGGAGGCTTGCCGTCGTAGCTGGCAGGGGGCTTGCCGTCATAGCTGGCAGGAGGCTTGCCGTCGTAGCTGGCAGGGGGCTTGCTGTCGTAGTGGCCAGGAGGCTTGCTGTCGTAGCTGCCAGGAGGCTTCGTGTGACTGCCATAGGAATCGGGTTTGTCCGAGTCGTAGGTGTTAGGCGGCTTGGTGTCGTAGCTGCCGGGAGGCTTGGTGTGGCTGCCATAGGAATCGGGTTTGTCCGAGTCGTAGGTGTTCGGTGGCTTGCTGCCGTAGCTGCTGGGCGGCTTGGTGCCACTGCCGTAGGAATCGGTGGTGCTGGAACCATAGCCACTTGGCTTGTCCGAGTCGTAGGTGGGAGGTGGCTTGGTGTAGCTGCCGGGGGGCTTGGTGTCGCCGCCATAGGAATCATCGCGAGGCTTGTCCGAGTCGTAGGTGTCAGAGTGCTTGCCACCGTAGCTGCCCGGAGGCTTGGTACCACTGCCGTAGGAATCTGTGTTGCCAGAACCGTAGGAATCGGTATCACCAGCACCATATTCGCGTGGCTTGTCTGAGCCGTAGCTGCCAGGTGGCTTGGTACCGTGGGTGTATGAATCATTCGAGCCATAAGTATCAGGCTTTGTCGACCCGTACTCACTATATCTTGTCAGCAAACGGTGAGCATTTGTACTAGGATTCGCCTACCTGGGCTTAGACCCGTAGCGTTGATCTTTGTTGTAGGACATAATGGTGTAAGACTGGTGTAAGAAGTTGACTGACAAACCTGGGCGGGGGAGGGGGGTATTTATACTGTGGGGTCGGAGACGCCACCAAGAAACTGTCATAGCTAGAACACGGTCAAATTTAGCTCAAGCCCCAAACGATGGCCTGGCACGGCCTCGCATGCAACCGGTATAGTGGATCAGTAAATATAGACCTCATCAATAATATGGCTATAACCAATCTTCAGAGCGCTAGGCCTAGCTCGAAGAAGGCAGGTTCTAAGGTGGGACAAGCTAATGAAGCCAGTAAGTGATCACAGTCGATGCGAGTATTGTTGGCTGTTAATTCGGGACTGCAATACCCCGGCTCCTCGTGATCTGATGCCGACAGGAACCAGGACAAATGTGTGGACGTCCTTCCATTCAGCATTTCTGTCATGGCCTGCATGACAGGCTTGATGGCGTGTTAGAGTGGTGTCACTTCCCAGTCGAGATGAGATTGATGGTTCGCTGCATTGATTAATGTCGGCGACACTTCAACACCTGCTGTACTGTCAGCGGGCTGCCTCTTGACTACAGTTGATGATACTAGTGGTTGTTGGTGAGAAAATGCGCTTCAAAGACATTTCGTGAGCGGGGAAGATCCAGGTCTTGCACCGCATCTAGTGTCAAGCAGCGTGGTATCACGTGTCCTTGGGCTCTCTATAGGGGTGTGTAACGTTGGACAGGACGCTTGTCCCTGTTTGCGCCCTGTACAAAGAAGTATCAGCCATCCTGCCAGCGGCAATAGGAACGGAGCCAAGCAATCACCACTTGGTCGCTGTTTTTGGAGAGACAGCGGCTCCTCGCTGTTTCGAAAACACCGTATTTCTCGTTACTGCCAAGATATCTGTCGACCTGAGGAATCCTGGTAATCAATTGGCACCCCCGCAAGTTGAAAAGGTGCTGATGACTTGCGGCCAATGGAATATCAAATGTCCTCGCGAATTAGGCACCCGGAGAGACGACGGCATTATGGTAATGATAATACTCAACCGAACTGCAGTGATGTAGGCAACTGGAAGCTGGTCGATTTGGCACCTTCCTGTGGTAGTGGTACGGTGGGGGACTCAAGTTGTGATGTTGACTACAGTAGTGAAAAGAATGTACCACTTACGTAACGTACTTTTAGTGGCGTCGATTTGGCAGCCACATTTGCCACATATGGGCGGCCTGATGGCTTCGGGACCTTACTTGCCCTGCTCATGTCCCTTTAGCAGACACCATACTAGGATTCGTCAAGGGGTTACCGGGTGGCCGTCTGCCTCATCGCCTGATTGAAGCGGCTTGCAGAGTCTAGGATCTAGTCTAAAACCACTCACTGAGAGAATTCAGCCGCATGATGAACCCCACCCCACAGAACTTGACAGAAGCTCCAATGAAAGGACGAGCGTGTTTAAACGATATGGAGCCAACAACATGGGTACCTCTGAATGTAGGTACTCGGAGACGAGACCCTCCGGCAATAATCATTGCCCCACCGGAATTTGCCATGACGTCGCCATGACGTCTTAGATTGTAACTTGTAGAAATCCCCCACCCCAACCCCAGTAAGTTACTAGGGAGTGCGACTTCCCGATTCAGCGCGTTACGTCGGATGGTGGAATTGTTTCGGAATCGGAAGAATACTATAGACCCCACATGAAGGCGCACACAAAAGCACTACCTAATACAGCCACCCAAATCTAAGAAGAAATAAATTCGAGTCAGCCAAGGCTACGCCCATGCTCAGAGAATACTTAATGACTGACATTGCCAAGAAATGTCGGGTTCAAGTTGATGTATTTAAAAGCCAGCCAACATCTGGACTCCTTTGTAATCCGACATGAAACACGATCACAATGTGCGAAAAACCAATTAGATCGTAGCATATTAGTAGCACCACCATAATGCATGGTTCATGAACCAGTCGGGAATGCGCCAGGGACAGACTGCCATCGGCGCTCCGGATGATGGAAGTAAGTTCCGTATCGCGTTTTCGATGGCCCACTGACAGCCTGTCCATCTAGACCTCCAGCCACCCCCTGGCCCTCTTCGGGCACAGCGAGTTCCGGCGATGCCTGGCTCCCCGCCATATCCCCGATCTCGTCATCAACATCTGAATCGCTGTCCACCCCGTCAAGCCAAATTCCGTCGTCCGGTAGTGCTATAACGCCGGAACCGAAATCGTAGCTTAGCCTGTGGCTGATTGTGTGGTGTGGCTGGGAATCATTTGATGGACCAGCTGTCGACTCCTGCCATGGGTTGTTGGTCATGTCCCCGCCCACTTCTCCCGAACTAGCAATTGAACTCCTGTCTTGTATCGGAACACCCCTCGAAGGGGTGCGAATTCCTGCTGTAGATGATCGACCGCCCCTTCTAACAACGCTGTATCGTTTACGAAGTGAAAGTACAACAGCTTGATCCGACTTCCGCCCAGCACGGGTTGTATTGTGGGAGTTGATCAGTGTTTCCCCTCTTTTAAGAGGAAGCCATGGCTGAGGGAGTAGACCAGTCAACGCTGGGTGTGCATAGCGTCTCTTGCCCGTACTGGAGACCTCTTAGTAATTATGGATAGCTCATAAAACTCACGTACTTGAGCACGCCATTGTACCAATTTGCCATCGGTGGCTGCGACTATGGAAGGGCCATCAGTCAGATGTTTGACAGCCGCAGAACAAGACAAACATAATCGGTGTGATCGTCCTCCGGGGCAACGTATAATACGTCGTCATTTTGGGCGTATCTGCGTCGGTTAAGATTGCTGGAGACGAATCAGCTAGGAAGAAGGAACGCGAAAAACTATATTGACCTTTGCGACCAAGTCACTGGATGTCCCGCACGGAAGCGTGACACATCTTCCGTCTCTTCTCCGCGTTGCACTTCGAATACCGCGCTCAAGTTGACGTATCCGCTAAGACCGCGGAATGCTCTGCTGATGTATATCGACCAGAACACAGTAAAAACGAGCAGAGGTGCAACGAGAGACGACAGCACGAAAGATCCCCTTAGGACAAAGTTCCCAGACATGAAGACGAGGAATATGACAACACCCCATATAAGACGCGCGAACGTAATGGGCCAAGCTTGCCCCTGGGATTCGTACGGTTTATAGAATACTGCACTGACGTTATACACCGACAGCAAGAGTGAGCGAATCCTGCTCACCAAAAAGGAGCTTGTATTTGTAAACAAGATATGCGACACCAAAGTAAATGGCACCGAATATCAAGATGAGTGGTTGAGCTATGCTATATAGGAGAGTTATCACAAATATCAGGATTGCTTGGGGATATACGGTGCCGTAGTTGATCACAGGAGGTGCGTTCAGTTCGGCGAAATCTGTGCCAACAACATTTTTGGTAAATGTAGCATGTAGACAATACTCGTCTTACCTCTAGGTGTCCGTGTTATCAGTAAGCGATAAAAGACACGGGGTATTATGATACCCAGGTTCAGAAGTTGTAGCGGCATAATTCCGAAACCTAAAAGACTCGCATTTCAGCCCAAAAGATACAACAGGGATTAAGTTATCTACCTTGCAAAATCACGTAGGAGAGGAAAAAGTGCCTGTTCACATTTATGAGCGCTGTCATTCCACTGGTCTCTGAGAGTCTCCTGACCTCGCGCGTCCCATTTGCAGGGCTTGAGCTAACTTCTCAGGGATTTTAGCCGGTGAGTTGGCTAGGTCCCGCACTAGTTGCCAGTAGGTGCTTGCCAACAGGAAGATGAATACGACATTAACAAGCAGGAATAGAAAATATCTATGGATCACGGGTTACTCATCACCAATATTAATTAAAACTCGCGAGCGCACTTTTTCATGAGAGAGTATTCAACCAGACTCCTGGCGCGAAATCCCTGCATATAGGTCAGAGCTGCATCACGTTAGCTCTTGGGCTTATATCGGAAAGAAAGTGCCGGACCTTCCAACATAAATGGCAGGAATGCATTGAGTGTGATCATCGCCACAGATGGCAACGAATTCTGTACAATGGCGTGTATCTTCTCATTACTGTCGATAAGGCGACCTAACCAAGGCATAGTTTTCTTGATCTCTTTGTAGCTGAGTAAGCTCGCAAGGCCGGTGATGGGGATAACCCAAAAGAAGAAAAGGAGCGCGATAGAGCCAAGGACGATTGCCTCGCGAAAGCGGAGTGTACCCGTTGAACGGCCGATGTTTGCCCACACAATGTCGCGAGGCTCCGGCGCAAGGGACGTCTCCAGCTCGAATGGTATAAATGCATGCACAGACTGAGCAGCAATTTGCTACAGCCACAGTTAGTCGTACTTTGGGCCAAATGCCAAAAAACACACGAACTGCACTGGACATTTTTTCGAATGTGACAAACCCCACATCCAACGGTTTGAACTTCCCTGTGCGGCGGTGGCGTTTGACAGCTTCATCCGCCTCCATAAACCGCTTTTCAAGGAACTCGATGGCATCGACACGCCCAGAAAACCACCCGGGACGAAGCGTCGGTCGTTTGTGATGCGGGACGACAAAGCGATTTGGCACCTGTGCCTCTGTCGACGCCGGATCTCCATCTCCGATTATCGCGTGGTCAGATGGGTCATATGTCTCCACGGTGCTTGGATTACCGACGTATTGAACCCAGGCTTCCTCGAGCTTGAGGAGTGCGCGCGTTCGTGCCTCGATCAGGTGCTCCAAAGAGCTAATTTCGCGACATATACTGACGCTCTCCACGCTTAATTTCATGTTCTCGAAGTGTTCAGCGAGGGCCCTTTCTGAACGTAGATGAGGTGGGAGTCCAGTCACCATGACCGTGCGCCCGGCAATGGAATGCACAAGCTCGAGCGAAAAGAGTTGCCTTGTTTTGATGAATCGCTTGTAATTCAGGTAGATGAAGCGCAATGAAAGAAGGGTGAACAGATACGTGAAGACGAGGTGCAGGGACAGATACGAATTCGCGTCTGAGACCAGATCAAACCAGTCAGGTTTCTTTTGCGGACTTTTGTCCTGAGGTAGAAGCGTGCGCCAGTCTGGGTCATCGTCATCTTCATCTCCGATACCGATATTGTTCTTTGGTCTAGTCAAGATGTGCCCTGGAAGACGGAGATAGACATACCTTGAGATTAACAGGCATTAGAATCGTCACTGCGAACACGGAGCATAGAGAGAACAGATAGAACGACATCTTGAAAAAGTTCAAGAGCTAGCCAAGATATCAGAAAGTGTATCTCATGCAACTCAACTAGAATACGACATACTACGGCAGCGTCGAGCCCAACGATCTGAAGTACGGAGTATTCAGATGTCCTCAGGGTAGGAAGAATCCAACTGAAAAAGGCATTGTGCGCGTGTGCTTCATGAGGTGAGAAACCTACGGGGCGCTCGTTGTGAAATATGCCACAAAAGAAGTAGACGGCAAGTACCCTTTAGTTTAGTTCTGGGCGCGAAGAGGAGAGGCCATCGAGTTCGAGAATATGAGAAGATAAGGAAGGACGCGATGCCGACAGACGATGAAATCATGATTTGAGTCGATAGCCATGGGCCCTCGTACTTTACTGGGGGAAAAGTAAATAAAACCAACAGGGAAACACTGATCAGAAACGTACAGGTGGGAGGAGAACCAGGTGGCGGTCCGCTGGGGTCATCATATGAAAGGTTATACGCGGATGCCATGATGACACGTAAGGTTGTAGTCTCCGTGATGTAGAAGGGGCCGAAGAAGTGGAAGGTACTTGCGTCACCCTCACCAGGTGATGGGGTCAAGCACGCGATTGCTTGTGTCCATGAATCCATCCGAGCTAACGGACAACTCGGCCCGCGCGCCACGATGACCAGTCTCACCTCACCGTTGCTTCTCATCAAAATCGATAGCAACAACACTGTAACATGGTAGCCGCTACATGTCATCCACTATATGAGCTCCGAAAAAAGCTGATTTATTAAACAGAATGGGAACTTTCCTGAAGATACATCGGCATATCGATACGCCTATGAATCTGATGATGAAGATCAGCTAAACCCGCTTTCGAGGCATCCTGTACAGAGAATTGCGCGCGTATCCATTCAGGGTGATTCCAGTCCAGAGAGACGTAGGGAGACGGTGATTATTGCCTCAGGGGAGGCGGGAAATGTCTGGGCTCAGGGTGCCCAACTCGGCGAGCAGTTCGCGACTGTTGTGGTGGACGACGTTACGGTAACTCTCCGTAGACTTTCTACCAGTCAACCAAATTGATCGAATGTGCTTAGGTTGGCTTCATTTTCTTACCCCCTTGGACAGACGCTGTGGTTATAGTATCCGAGACGTCCGAGACGCTACCCACATGGACAATGCGCCCTTACGCCGAGGCGATCGTCAGGTTTTACAACCCCACACGGTGATGGCGTTTCTGGACCTCCGCAATCCGTGCTGATGCGCAGCCAAGGCTTCTACTTCTGGATACATATCCAGCTCCCGTGTACATTAGCTCTGAACCACTCGAGACTTATCATGCCCCCGTGCGCTACCTGAGGACGCGCGGCAAGACAGCCCCTGTAAGCACCTAGCATTTTCCCAACGTCCAACGTCTCTGATCGTCTCGCATTAGAGCCCTTTTCTTATGCCATTTTTACCTCCCAACCTCATCCAAGCGACTTGTGCGGCTTTCGCCTCCGTCGCAGCGCTTCCGACATCCCGAATGGAGTCGATACTCCTTCTCCTGCCCTCTCAGCACATTCCTATACCCCGAGGGAATGACATCTCACCATCATCACACGCCCTTGAGAACATTAATAGCTCTATGTGGTCGGAGACTATGATGCGACAGGTACACGGATGTCTTGCAGAACTCGCTGGGGTGCGCGGGCCTGTGCCATGGCGTGTTGGTGCGCTGTCGTTGAAGCAATCAGGGGTTAGGCGGCACGGTGACATTGGTGAAGGAGGAATGTACATGTAAAATAATATTGACGAGTTCATACTGTTGCTGTATATCAAGGTGCACCGCGTTGGAACGTCCGAAATCTTCCCTTAAGTGTGGTAGACAAGCCACTACTGATTGACCCTGCCCATATCTGGCAAATGCTGTCGGCACGCTACAGCATCCTCCGTCTTCACATCTCAATCGACAACCATGGTGAGTACTCACGAAACCTATGTCCCTGGCTTCAATTTACACGTTCCTCCAAGAGTGACAATGCAGGTTGGTTTCGTCCCAGGCCTTCTTTTCATACCCGCCATATCTTATCTCTCAGAGTACAAAGAGGCTTTCGCCCTCTTCGACAAGAAGGGGACTGGTGCCGTGCCCCGCGAAACGCTCGGTGATCTTTTACGTGCGCTGGGACAAAACCCTACTCAGTCCGAGGTCGCTGATATTGTGGCAAGCGCTCCCCGAGAGGGCAAGTGAGTCCAATTTCACGGTAGTTCACACTTGACTTTGTTTGCAGTTGACTACAAAACCTTTTTGACAATTCTGAACCGGCCAGACGGATTCAAGCCCGCGGGCACCCCCGGTAAGAGGTCTTTTAAGTGAAGAAAGTGACACTCAAAAAACATTCCCTTCTGCAGAGGAGTTCATTCGTGGATTTCAGGTATTTGACAAGGAGGGCAACGGGTTCATCGGCGCCGGTGAACTGCGGTATGTGCTGACACAGCTCGGGGAAAAGATGACCGATGAGGAGGTGGATGAGCTGCTCAAAGGGGTCCAGATCGGCGCGTACGTGTTTCCCTCCTCCGTTGTTGGCATGTCGCTAACCCGACAACAGCGATGGAAACGTGAACTATGAGTCATTTGTACGCACTATCCTCAGTCAGTGACCAGGAACCCCTGGTCATCGTACTTGCCCAGCCTTGTGCACATAATGTCATGACTATCGATAAATGGTGGTTGTACTCTAAAATTTTAACCGTACATCTGTCTCTTCCAGTGGCCAAGAGACTCGGTGTTCAAAGAAGATTACTCCGTATCATATCCCTCCTCATCATGGTCATTCTTCTCCCCTCCCGGAGACGTTATCTCCGCGACAATCTGGCCGCCGCTGCCAAGCCCTACATCCGCCAAACCCACAGCAGGCTGCCAGGAAATGGCTTGTCGGGGATATGAAGTGAACAAAGAGAAGCCCCACCAAACCTCGGTAGATTGCCCTGACGAATGTATGAGCTCCCGTAAATCGGTTTCTGCAGTGGACGCTTCCATTTCAGTCTCGGTTTTGTGGGATGGGGTAAGTTGGGCATCGACCAAACAGTAGAGAGAGGTTACTGTTGAGGTGCGCGCAACCAATCGCACGAGACGTTGACCGTCTGGAAGGCGAACAGTTATGCGGACTGGATCCACGTTTGCCGGCTCTTCGGGCGGGGTCAGGTAGTGCCGGGACTCTCGTCGCCAACGGTCTCGCGCATTGGAAATACGCGTCCGAGTCTCATCTGCCTCACGTCTGCGTTCCATCTCAACCCTTTCGAGTTCTACAGCACGTCGTGCCTCTTCGACACGGCGCGCCTCCTTTTCTCGGTCACGTCGAGCACTTTCGCGAAAAGCAGCATCCTGTTCTTCGCGAAGAGCTCGATCGCGTGCGCGCTCTGCGGCAGCCACCCGAAGAGTTTCCAGGAACGGTACAACGCGTGGAAGTAGTTGAAGTGCGATGTGATCGATTAGTGAGCGCGCACTTGTTGGGGCTGATGTTGGGGTTGCGGGTCCTTGGTGTCGTGACAGGATGGTAAGAGAGGGTGATGAGGAGGTTCGTGATGATGTGCCCATAAATGCAGAGGCGCGAGGTGGTTGCAATGCCACAAACGCTACAAACGGGAACGTGGTAGCCTGCAGCTTCTGTGCCGCTGTTGCAACGCATACGTGAACAAATGATGGGGGGGAAAGTGGGATCACATACCACTCCAAGCATCCCGTTCCCGAACATCACCACCCCATACTATGAATTTGTGTTTGTGAAGGAGTTCGACGAGCGTTGGGTCGGTCAGAGTATGCCTACATCGTTGTGAATAAAAGATGGTATATGAATGGAGGGACGACAAACCGTTTGAAATCCAGAACATCATCATGCTCGCTGCTTACTAGAACAATACAGCCAATACGTATCTCTGACTGGCATAGCCGTAAGATTTCGTCGTAGCCGCCGAGAGTAAAGTCTGGGAGAAGTCTTGATGAGCCGGTGCCGAGCCTGCTGCGAAGGTCATTGGCTTGAGGGTGGGAGGTGGAAGGGCCAGCGTCAGGAACCGTGCTTGCACGACTCAGGCAGTGGGCTCCTGTTTCTTCCTCGAGGCTGCGGACCCAGCGGTCTGAGGCTGTATATGGATCGGGGCGAGTCGATGACCTCCCAATAAATGGGCGGTAAAAATTCAAAAGTGAAAACGGAACACGAGGAAGAGGGATACGCAAAGTATGGAAAACAAATCGGATTATGCTGGCAAGGACGTGGAACGGGAAAGTCAAGATTGAGGACAACATAGCACGTATAGTGTGTGGTGAGGTGCGGATTGAGACGAGGACAGCAGCTCAAGCTTGATTATGTCATCATCACGCCCCCGTGATCTCACACCGCATAACTTAGCTGAGACACGTTCACGCACGCCAGTAAAGGAACGCGCCTCAGGACGATCCTTCATGCCACCCCCAGCGAAACCCTCTATTGCCGAAGAGGAGGCCTTTATGGCCAAACTACTCACCAATCCTCCAGTGACACCTACCCGCCAGAGGGGTTTGTCTTCCCACAAACCCAGTCCTCGACCATCACATTCTGAACGTGGGATTACCTCCGTCCCCAACCATCAACTATACTCGGCAGGGCAAGTTGATCTCGAAGAGGAAGTCTCAGGCTGGGACTGGGACGCTCTATCTGATTATGTCCCATCTCCCAAGAAATCTTGTGACTCGCCCAGGAAGGCTATCCGAGCCAAGTCTGGATATCAAGTCTCGACACCCTCAGTTGTGCCGAAATACGCCCCCGACCCCTTTATCAGATGTTGTGTGCAGACAGTGACGGACACATGGACTGATGGGATGCGTGAGAAGGTGAGTGTTCAGTTCTGTGTGCGTTGAACCATATGAAAATCATCAACTAGCGAATCCTAGCCACAACAGAGTCCGGGCTTGAACCTCGTTACATCGTATTGAGGGATGACTGGGTGTATACGGACGTCCATGAGGGTGGGCCTGAGATCTGTCCTTGTCTTCTATCTTTGACATTCTTGGGCAGGTGATGTAGTGAACGTAATCGGACCGTTTGGTGTCTCGGCGGACAACCAGAAAAGCATCACAGTGACAAATATGGAGAATTTGCTCATTCATCATCCAGATACACTCCTTACGCCATCTTTACTGGCATCCGCGCCAAATTGTCAGCGTAGGCCCCTTGTTACCGCGTTGGTGCGGGCTCTAAGTCCCCCGACACCTGCTCTCGTTTATGGCACAGTATTACACGACGTCGTTCAAAAGTGTCTCCAAGAAAGGCGCTGGGACGCGCCGTGGATAGAGGCCCGCGTGGACACCGCATTGTCTACGGCTTTCGGTGATCTCGTGCGTGCCGGCGTCACCCTTTCAGTGGCCAAGGACGAGATATTACGTCGAGCTGCTGGAGTCGAGACATTTGGGGAACGGTACATTGGGGACAAGCCTAAGGTATCTGCCTCAATCTCATGCAGACCCTTTGCTCATAGCTATTTTTCAAGCCTGAAGCTTTATTATCTGATACTCGCGCAGCCCGTGGGGAGACGGCCCTCCTTGCAATCAGCTCGCTACACGATATCGAGGAAGATATTTGGTCCCCAACTTACGGTCTCAGGGGGAAGCTCGACGCCTCAGTACAAGCTATCGTTGTTCGCAACTCGGGGTCATCAGTCACACATCCGACACCTTTCGAGATCAAAACTGGTCGTGCCGTTGCGGGCCTCGAACACCGAGCCCAAACCATGTTGTATTCGCTCCTGATGCAGGAGCGTTATGGTGATTCTGTGGATCTCGGTCTACTGTACTACACACAAAGTGAAGAGGTGATATCCGTTCCCGTCACTCGACTCGAATTACGTGCCCTCGTCGGAGTGCGGAACGCGATTGCTGAATGGATGGCTCGCCGCTTCAGAAGATTCGGACAACAGCGGTTCACCAATGATTCGTCATTTTTGCCACCGACGATAAACAATGAACGATTGTGTGGGCGTTGTTTCGCTTTAGATGCTTGCATGCTGTATCGCCGGGTGCGTCTCTCATGCCCTGATATAACGAACAAATAATAAATGGCGGTAGGCGGTAGAAAACGTTAGCGACGAGGACTCGGCAATCGCGGACATTTATGCCGAAAAGACGGGACATCTCAGCCAGTCACATGCCGACTTTTTCAAAAAATGGGAGCGACTGATTGCCTTGGAGGAGCAGGACATGATGCGTTTCAAAAAAGAACTATGGACCCTTGACGCGGGAGAACGAGAGACATTAGGCCGGTGTTTTGCAGACATGATCTTAGACACGTCATCTACCCCGGAAGAGTTAACTCAAGGAACAAGCAAGATCCATGGATTCACTTATCGCTTCCATAGGGACAAGGACGCAAGCGCCAAGAGCTTGCTCAACGGACACATGAGCGTCGGCGACGCAGTCACCGTTTCTGTTTCCCCTGATCTATTCGCCCTGTGTCGGGGTTTCATACTAGATCTAGGACCGAAACATGTGGTCCTTGGTGTCGATCACACTCTCAACATCGAGACAATTCGGGTGCGTCTTAGCAAACGACATCATCACCCCTCAGCAGGTGCGAAGAGTCCGGCTGCTGCAGTTAAGTTTCGTATCGATAAGGACGAGTTCTCGGCCGGCATGGGTCGGGTCCGCGATAATATCGCAGCTTTATTCTATGTCGGTGGGGACACGACGCGTTTACGCCTCGTTGTCGACCTTGCTCCGCCAATTTTCGACGCAGAGAACCACTTGCTCAACGCGGTGCGCGCTTCGTCGCGCTGCCAAGCCCTGGCGCGGTCGCTGAATGCCAACCAAACGTTAGCTGTGGAGAAAGTCCTCTGCTCTCGCGATTACACAATGATTCTTGGGATGCCTGGTACAGGAAAAACCACAGTTGTGGCACAATTGATCCGCATGTTGGTGGAGATGGGCAAGACCGTGCTACTCTCAGCGTATACTCACTCTGCTGTCGATACTATCCTTGCAAAACTTGAAGGTGCAGATTTTGGCATTTTACGACTCGGAAATATAGACAAGGCAGGCCTTGATCATATTTTTTGGACTCAGTAGATGGCAATTGACGGCGATTCCAGATTCACCCCAGTTCTAAACAGTACCACCTCTCAGCTCGCCGGAGACCAACCACGATTGAGGAATTCGAACGCCAATTCATGACGCCCAGGGTGGTTGCAACGACTGCACTTTCCATTGACCAGTGCGTCCCGAGCCATTTTCGAGTCATCCTAGCTAATCAATCATAGCGAGCTATTCTCGCGTCGGATTTTTGATTATTGCATTGTAGACGAAGCATCACAAATTACTCTGCCAACATGCCTTGGCCCCCTGCGTTTTGCCGAGAAGTTCGTGCTTGTTGGTGATCATTATCAGCTTCCCCCGTTGGTGAGTTTATGACCCTGCGATGACATCCTTAGTTTGACAACCACCGGCCTACAGGTCCGCAACCGTGAGGCGAGAAAGGGCGGCTTGGATGTGTCTTTGTTTCGTCGGCTTTCGGAAGCTCACCCGCATGCGGTGGTCGAGCTCGCACAACAATATCGCATGAATGCAGATATCATGCTCCTCTCCAACAAGCTCATATACGACGATCGTTTAAGCTGCGGAAACCAGAAAGTTGCCAATCAAAGCCTCATCCTGCCTGACAATACGTTCATACAACGAATCCATACTCCGACCTCAAGTTGTATAGATCCGTGCTGGATGAAAGAGTTGATGCTTCCAAGGTAGAACATTTGCCCGAACGAGGCGTTGTCCAATCCTGACCATCTATGTGTAGCCGAAAAGCTGTCTTTGTGGATACGGACCATGTCCCCGCGACGGAATCACATGTAGGCGACCTTGTGCAGAACGTGACGGAAGCCATGCTCGTGCAACAATTTACAGAAGGTTTGCTCCGTAGCGGCATCCGTGCAGAACAGATCGGCGTGGTTACGCTATACCGGCAGCAGATTAAACTGCTCTCGCATTTACTGAGCAATCAACCAGACGTGGAAATTCTCACGGCGGACCGTAGTCAGGGGAGAGACAAGGACTGCATCATCATGTCTATGGTGCGCTCAAATGACGAGGGCACGGTATGGCCTTTTTCCCCCTTGTCCCTCTACTTGTGCGCTAACGAATAACTGAAGATCGGTGATCTCGTAAAAGACTGGCGGCGCATGAATGTTGCTTTCACGAGGGCTCGCTCCAAGCTTGTTATGTTCGGGTCCCGCTCAACGCTCGCACGGACTCCACTTCTGGAGTCACTTTTTCAGCTCATGGAATTGGAAGGCTGGATACTCCGGCTCCCGAATAACGCCCACGAGGTACATGTCGGGGCTCATTTCCCACCTCAAGAGGTGGCCACTAAGCGCGCGCATGAAAATTGTGTAGAGAACCCAAGCCTTGAGAAGGAATGCAGGACGAAAGATGCGCACGAAGGGGAAAGTGGCAAGAGAAGGCGAATCAGCCTCAACGCTGGGGTTTTACGAGGTCGGCCAATCCTGAGAGACGTTTTCAACGATATCATCGACTTGACATAACTGGTTACATCATTTATGTTTATTCACGCTCATGTCATCACTCGCAACTAGCTTACATTGATACAGTGTAGTCTACATGTTCTTGCGGTAGATGTATACATACCCTTATCCACAGGTTACGACGGCAGTACACCGGTCCAAGTATCGATAAGATCAACAACACAGTAACCATTGGCGGGAATGTACTGCCTCGTGATCATCTTGATTGCTTCTTGTGCGACTATACCTCCCAGGAACGCAGCAACGTTGGGAAGGTCAGCAGTTGGTGCACGGACGCTGTGATCCTAGTCAGCGCTTTGTACCCTTAGAGTGAGAGGGAGGAATTCACATCTCGCCGACAGCGTCTGAGATTTCCTTTTCTTCAAGCTCACTACCAGGAACCAAGGCGGCAATATGCTCACGGAGCTCGCTCTCCGTGGGTCCGCCAGTTTGCCTGGGTGGGGATGACCGCCATACATCAAGCGCAGAAATCGCGAGATGCGTCGCTGTTTCTCTCGTCATGCTGCTAAGATGGGCGACTTGACTGTTTCAGCAGCTGCCGTCTACAATACTACAGGACGATGAATGGGACTCACGGAGCTTCTCTGGCGCAGCGTCTAAAGCGCCGTAGCGCGCACCCTTGAGCAATTGTACGCCGTGCGTATTTTTAACGAACAGATCCACAAGCTCTGGCTCAACGGGATCGCGTAAGAGCGAGCGGAAACGCTCACGGTCCTCTGCAGCTTGGGTGCGGTAGAGGTTCTGCAAGCGCACGTAGCTTTCCGTGTCGCTCTTCATGTCAGGCAGTGTAGCACTGAGCGGAAACACGTGCGGGGGCTGTTCCGAAAATGAGCGGAGTGCGGCGAGGAGCTGGCCAAAGGGTGTCGAGGGCGCTGTCACATCGGCGAAAAGCTCGACAAGATGAGGCGGAGTAGCTGTTGGAGTCCAGGCGCGATAAGCCTGAGCTACTGCCTCCTCGAAATTTTCTTCGTCTGCTGTACGCTTTTGGGCATTTAGCTTGGACTTGAATTCTTGCTTCTCCGCGTAGGTCTGAGGTGGCAGTCCGTTGTGCTGTGTGAAGGTATACCGCGTAAGTGGCGCGTACACGACGTGGAGGAGGATGACATACGACTGCTTTCCAATCGTCGAGGGCCCGAACGAGGATATATACGTAAGGGATATGCCCGTGGTCGGTGGTGTCCATCGAGTCAAAATTAAGTGCTCGTGCTGCTTCGAGAAGAGCCGGGAACGGCTTGTCAATGCGCAGCGACGGCGACGACTCCGTATGACTCTCGATGACTGTGTCTTACTCGATCACATGCAATTACCATGTCAGGGGGGATTCACGCACTTTCATGGTTATGGAACTGCAAAAAGAAGTCGGCGAGGAAGCCTGCTGAACGCACAGGGATAAGGGGTGGAGGAGATGGGCTCCTCCAAAGGAGGTCGGCCAGTCGGGTCAAAAGTACGGGAGCTAGGTTGTGTGTGATGATGAGGGAAAAGCTGAAAAAGTAAAATGGATCGGAGGCAAGGACATCCGCAACGTCACGGGTGTCTGCGCGGGCGTCGACGCCGTCGTTTAGTTCTGCCAAGAGTCGAACGGCCTCTTCGGCGCGATTGCGACCGATGCTGGCTGGCCCATTGAGGAAAAAATTGTTCCCGGCGTCAGCCGGCGAGACCGTGGCGTGGTCTAGGAGGGTGAAGTGACCGATCCCAGGGAGCACCAAATTTTTGAGGATGGAAGTCGCGGTCGCACTAGCACCGATGACCAGAACGCGCGCGGATTCCAAAGCAGACTGGCCTGTCGCAGCCCAGAGTCTGTGAATGTTCGTCAAGATCCAAGTGGATTCAGAAATTGGGTTAATGAGTCGCACCTGAGTTGACGATCATATCGACGGGTCTTGTTGTCTGGCCGGCCGCTGGAGGAAATTGAGCATAGGTCGCACGGTCACGGAGCTGCCTCACTCTATCGTGACTGATTCTGCCCTTGTATCCTGTGATCTGTTGAAGGCCATGGTGGATTCTAGTCGAATAGATTGACGGTTGGGGTGCGTGACAAATTGAAGGTTGGCGACTCACTTGTCACTCTGCTTAGTTAGACGCCACTGTGCTATGCTTATTCTACGACGATGCCTCTGGCAACACCGTTCCCATCAGTTCATTTTAACGTGCCAAAATCTCACACATTCCTTGTCGTGTCACTCAAAGAAGTCAGAGGCCATCACGACATACGAGCAACTTCTTCGCGACCATGCACCGTTGATAAATTACTTGGACAGATTGAGACCACATGACCCACACTTGGTATGGTCCTCACCATCGTCACAGTGACTTGCCTCACTTTTATCAAAGGGACATCATGTGGAAACCCCGAACGAGGACTCAGAGGGAGTATACAGGCCCAAAGGGAGCAGAAATGCACGAATGGCCCTGGACCGTTTCCGTACCTTGAAGGCTGTCAGTCGGGTTTTTGGAGCTTCCGTATGATTACTTATCTGCTGCAGTAGACTTATGAAGACACAGTCCAGCTATTCGATTCTCCCGAGCTCCTCGACCTTGCCATTATTGAGACAGACACACTCCTTGGTGACCTACGCTCGCTCCTCGCACATGACCTTCCCAAGGCCCTTGTCCCAACCTCCGAAACCGAGGGGCTCTCCGCCCTTATTGAGCTCAAAGCGGGTGTAGGTGGTTCGGAATCCTCGCTGTTTGTCGCCGAGCTTTTGCGGATGTACGGGCGGTTTGCTCGCCTGAACGGCTGGGAACCGACTTTGTTAGCGAGCTCTGAGAGCGATGGCGGAGGGTTCAAGGACGCCATCCTTGAGGTCAAAGGCGTCGGCGCTTATGATGCGTTACGTTGGGAAAGCGGTGTGCACCGCGTGCAGCGTGTGCCAACTACCGAAGCCAGTGGCCGAGTGCATACGAGTACTGTTGCGGCTGTTGTGGGTGGACCCTACCTTTATTATCTAAATGTCGGGCTCATGTCTACAGGTATTACCCCTCTCTGAAGAAACGCGATCTAATGGCACAGATGATCTCCTGAGACTCGAGGACGTTCGAATCGAGGTCATGCGTGCGCGCGGTGCCGGTGGTCAGGTGCGTCTTCCGGTGTTTGTTCTCCGCTCCCTTCTGAACTTCGCATGTGTAACCGCAGCACGTCAATAAAACAGAATCCGCAGTACGCCTCACACATGTACCTACTGGGATCACCGTCTCGATGCAGGACGAACGAAGTCAGCATCAGGTACGCCCCATATCGAGGCCTACAAGCTCATACTTCATCTTTCACGTAGAACAAACGACGAGCGTTTCAAGTTTTGCGGGCACGGCTGATGGACCTTAAACTGATGCGAGACCAAGCTGAGCGACGGGCGACGCGAAAAAGCCTTGTCCGGACAGCGGACCGCGGCGAAAAGATTCGGACTTATAATTACCCGCAGGTACGTCCTTGTGTCACATGCCGAGTCCGTCCCCTTAAATTTTTATCGCACGAAAATAGAATCGTATCACCGATCACCGGTTGGGAAAGGGGAACATGGTTTCCTGCGAGGCCATCATGGAAGGCGGCGGACTGCGGATATTGATCGACGAACTCAAGGATAAGCACTTGGATGAGGTACTTCAGGAGGTGTTGGAGCCTGCTTGAACTTTGGTGGTACAGTATGGAGAGGTCATCTCGATTGAGAACGACACGGTACCGCAGTTCCACGGCGCGGGTCGATGGACTTCGGCATAGAAAAATAAAATTGACCAGAAATAGTCGCTGTTGTAGAGAGAAGGCCCACAGTACCAGTGGTCGTACAGCATTAATATTGTCTAGATAATTTTTTGGTTTGTGAATGGCCATTGCTCTTGCCCTTGCTCTTGAATAGCTTGGCGGTGACGAGAGGTGGTGACATAATCGGTCAACGCGAGCACAGCCTTACCTTCCCACTGCGTTGCTTTCCCTCACATAACCGTTCGCTCCATCCTCTTCTCTCTCCCTCTCTCCCTCCCCTGGTCGAGCTTTTTCCTCAATCCTCCCCTCCCCACATCCTCCCAGTTTTCGTCATCGACAAATTCTCACCCTTTTATCTTTTCTCTCTTTTCTTCGTCATTCCTTTGTTTCGTCGTCGCATTCTCTCACCCGCCTTTTCTTGTCCTCACCATGCTTCTGCATTGGCTACTACCCTCTCTCGGGGTTTTCTCTGCAGTGCCCACCCTTGCGCAACAAGCCGGTACTTTTCGTGTTGCTGGTGATACTCAAGTGAGCGCAATGATGGTGCGTGTGGGGACAAAACTTTTCTGCACACGCGTCTTATTCCCAACTCTTAGATGTTTGTGGTTAGCCACGACAAGGTCTACATTCTTGACAAGGTCGAAGGGAATTCCAACCAGATCAACGGCCACTCCCAATACGCATCAATCTGGTTAGTATTTTTCTTCTTAGGCTTTTGTGGTTTATTCGAACTATCCGTTATAGGGACCTTTCTACGAATACAGCAACACCCATAGATGTCGAAACCAATGCCTTCTGCGCTGCTGGCATGCATCTCCCTAATGGTTCCTACGCGCTCTTCGGTGGAAATAGTGCCGTCGGCCCTGGTGGCGATAACTCTGCTGCTGGTTCAACTACGGCCTTTGATCCAACCTACCAGGACTACGATGGTACCCAGGCTATCCGTGTGTTCGACTCCTGTGACAACAGCGCTCCCTGTTCTTTCCATGACAACGTTACCCAGATGGCCAAGCATCGCTGGTATCCTGCTGCTGAACCCATGGCCGATGGAACCATCGTAATTATTGGTGGTTTCACTGCTGGTGGTTTCATCAATCGCAACTACCCGAACACCGATCCTGCCTACGAGGGTGGTGCTGCTGAGCCGACCTATGAATTTTACCCTGCACGATCACAATCTCCTCAGGTTATGAATTTCATGGTGAATACCAGCGGGCTAAATTCCTATGCCTTGACATACCTCATGCCCTCCGGCAAGATGTTCGTTCAGGCCAATTACTCAACCAGTGAGGTCATCCTATCTTTCCTATCGATCTCCTTCACTGATTACCTACAGTGCTCTGGGACATTGATACGAACACCGAAACCCTGCTTCCCGATATGCCTGGGCAGATTATCCGAGTATACCCCGCGTCAGGAGCGAATTCCATGCTACCCTTGACCCCAGCTAATAATTACACTCCAACAATCCTTTTCTGCGGTGGCCAATACCTAGAAGATTCCCAGTGGGGCAATTATAGTTACCCTTTCGTTCCAACATGGCTCATTCCCGCCTCTTCCGATTGCCATCGCATCACTCCTGAACCAACCGATGGATCCTCACCAGACTACGTACAAGATGACAACCTTCCAATCGGTCGAACCATGGGCCAGTTCATCGCACTCCCAGATGGTACATTCCTCATTCTCAACGGTGCTCAAAACGGTACCGCGGGCTATGCGAAGAGTATCCTGGCAGTCCCTGAAGATCAAATGCCGTACGGCGAGTCACTCGCTTCAGATCCCGTGGGTCAGCCTGCGATCTATAATCCGAATGCGCCTACTGGCAGCCGTTGGTCAACAAGTGGCCTAGGGACTTCGAACATTGCTCGGATGTACCACTCATCAGCATTGTTGCTTCCGGATGGATCGGTCATGGTTGGAGGCTCCAATCCGAATATCGACGTGAATACTTCCACGGTATTCCCGACGACGTATACTGCGGAGTACTTTTATCCGCCATATTTTTCTGCAAAGACGCGACCTGTGCCACAAAATATCCCAACGACGCTGTCATACGGTGGAAATTACTTTGATATTGTTATACCCCCGACATCTTATTCCGGTGCTGCAAATGATGCTGCGGATAACACGACGGTTTGGTTAATCCGGCCGGGATTCACGACACATGCCATGAACATGGGCCAACGGATTCTGCAGCTAAATAACACATACACGGTGGAATCGAACGGGACAATAACTCTCCATACTTCCCAGCTTCCGCCTAATCCGAACTTGTTCCAGCCGGGCCCAGCCATGTTATTTGTGACCATCCAGGGTATCCCCAGTAACGCGACATTCGTGACCGTTGGGAATGGACAGTTTGGTACCCAGCCCACCGGTGCAGTTTCCGTACTCCCTGCCAGCGTGCGTGTCAACTCGGCATCTGGATCAGCGCCAAGTAGCTCCCCGAGCAATAGCAGCAGTAGCGGCAGCTCTTCCCACATGGGTATCATCATTGGCGCCGTTGTCGCCGGAATTGCTGCTGTGGGCGTCCTGGGCGCTGTCTTTGGCATTTGCCTCGCCCGGAAGCGTCGCTCGGCCGCCATGGCCGAGTCGGGTACAACGTATCCTACTCCTGGCGCAGGTTTTGGTGGTTTTGCGGGACGCGAGATGCGTAGCTCCGATTCGAGTGCATTCATGCCATTGCAGCAAAACAATCAGAGTGAGGCCGCTCTGCACTCTCCCTATCGCGATCAGTTTGAACCGCGGGGAAGCTCGCCCTTCGTTCACAGCGGCGAGTTCGAACCATATGGGGACTACCATCACCGTTCGAGCACACCTCGATGACGGGGACAAGTGATGACAAGCCACGGTTGAACATCAAACACGGAGCTTGTTGTGACCCATTGGCCTTATTTTGTATCTATTCCCCGTCCCTAGTGTCTTATCCAATCTACATCTCGTATATCACTTTACTTCAGCTTGACCGTCTACGTATTGTATGTCTGCGGACCGATTTGGACGGACTAGCTAACTAAGACTCTCATTTCAACAACCACGGACATTCTTTACATAATCCATACAGCAGGCTGTTGCTCAGGAATGTAGAGAATGAGGACGACAGAAAGAAACATAGCGATGCAAGCTTAAGTTGAGCAGCCCACCAGATATGCACTTATACAAATAATCATCGATGGCGGAACCGGTCCAGCGCAGAGGGCTGGTCAGATTTTGAGTTGTCATCAGCCACGGACCTTGCTCGGGTCCGTTGTTCAGCAAGTGCCTCGCGTAGCGCGACCTGGTGGCGTTGACCGTCAGATGGTGCATAAAACAATTACCAAGACGAATTTAACTCACAGCTCTGGGGTCGATGACGTTTTTTTTCTGTTTCCGCAAGTATCTAGCGCAAACTCAAGTGAGTGCGAATTGTTGCAGATAAACAACGGACAACCCACCGCTTGAGGCTTTTGCCCTTACCCCGCATCTTACGTTTTTCCCGCCCCAGGTGATCGCGTTTTCGTGTGTTGCTGGTGTCTACAGGGCGTTCCGCTACCGACTCATCTTCGCTCACGTCCTCTGTCTCATCGGCCTTCCCTTGTATGCGCAAGCGGTTTAGACGTGGCTGCCGAGCAAACGGCACAGCCTCTGGGTCGATGCCTTCCGTGAGCTTGCTCTGCGGGGCAAACCTGCCGAGGAATTCCGGATCAAGAGCGATCATGTCTGGTTGGATCTAGTTCAGAAATAAGCACGACTCGGTACAACGTATCTCTGAAAGAAAATGGCACGGAACCTTGTCTAGTAGGGACTTGACCTCACGCTCGCGGCGTGCCTTCGAACTTTCGAAGGGATCTGCCTCGGAGCTGTCAAAGTTGGGCTCACCTGAGCCTGGGACCAGTATGCATGAGACCCCAGCGCCATGTCCAATTGCAAGGACATCCTGAAATGGGCAAAAGGTAAGGGAACTGTGCGGTTTCGCGGGTTGGGGATGTGTCAGGTATAGGGGAGGTGGCGAGAGCGCAGGGTGAGGCGCATGTATTGATGGCCGGGAATATACCTGACCGAGCTCATACTGAGATACGCTAGTAAGTAAGAAGATTGTACCCACGTTTACGGCGCCACCAGATGCCACGGCGAGGCAACCCCTCTGACTCCACGCCAAGGTGGCATTGCCACCACGGCTGCTCCAAGACCGTAGGGCTTCCTTCCAGCTGCGGCAGTCCCATAACTTCACGATACCATCTACGCCTGCAGTGGCCATGTAACGACCTCCAGTGCTATCATCCATAGAAACACTGCAAACAGGTCCGAGGTGTGCCAATAACCGCACTGCCGGGTGTGGGAGGTTCGGAGTCCACAAGGTTGCGGTGCCGTTCTGATGGCCAAGATGTATGACCGCGTTATGTTTGTTCTGGGTCATGGTGGCACACGCTCCGAGCTTCGTGCGGTGCTCCGCAACAAGTTGACCTGTGGATATGTCCTGATATTTCAGATAGCCCGTGTTTCCCTGCCAATGGGGTTAGGCCAGATACGCGTTCTAGTATTATGGCAAGGTACACACAACGGTGGCAAGAAGCCAATGAAATGGAAGGAATTCTAGGCACGTAGGTTCGATGTGAGATTTTAACCTATGGAGTTCGACGCCGTCACGATCATAGATGAAAACATATTTCTTTTGCGCGACTGCATATTGTGAATGATCCTGTAAGAACCTAGGGAAGATAAGAGCCAATACTGAGAACAACAAAAGGACATACATGATATCTCTACAGGTTTCCCGAAGCTGCAGCTCGGAGTGCATAGTTCCTGTCTGCCAGTCGAAGGTAGCTACGTGACCTTTTTTCCCAACAACGGCCATGTGTCTACCGTTGCGAGTGTATCTGGCACGGTAAGGCCCACCGTCAAGGGCAAACTCCTTGCGTCCACGTCCCGCTTCAACACTTATTGAACTGACTATCTCATCCTGAGATATCCGCCATGTTCTATCCATATCCCCTTCAACTTCCATCTGACCGGCATCGTTCGGGAGGAGAAGTTCCGCATCTCGTAGTAGACCTTTCGACCGCTCGGTGTTGGCAGACTGGCATTGCAGAGTCGTTCGGAGTTTCTTATTGGCTATATGATTGTATTTGCGTGTCTTTTCCGGAACGGGGTCGGTCGACTTGAGTGATTTAGGGAGTGTAGTGTTGGCCCTTGTGATGAGCGAGTCCATAGCAGAAGTTTTGGTGACTTCGAGAACGAGAAGGCGCCAGATCAACGTCGATCAACGTTCAACAGGCGGCCCGACTAGCCGGAAAGTGGACTTGGGCAACTCAACTCATACTCTGGCACTGTGGCCTGTATACCTATCGCAGTATTGACTCAGACTAGTACAGGTATGTATAGAGCGCAATCGTACAGAGAAATTAGTTGAATAAAGGGGAGATCGTACTTTGATATATATGTACTATTAGGCATAGGTCCGGCAAACCAGTGCACAGACCCCGGAATGCAAGGAGAAGTAAAACGGATCATGAAAGGTTAACCGACACGCAAAAGTCTTGCAAGAAGTGCCATCCCTCTCCAGCCAGTGATACAGTACAATTCTCCCGGAGCTTTTCCTTTTTCAAAAAACACTCACGACACGCCACGTGAGAACGAGCATCACTGCGAGGGTAAGAAGGCCGTGTGTGGGTCCAGCGACGGGCTGGGTCGAAGTGGCGCTATTTTCGCTTGTTCCATTGTTCACAGGTCCACTGCTCTGAGGGGAGCGGACGCTTGAGGGTAGTATACCAGCTGGTGCCGCTGATTGCTTACTAATTTGCCCATTCCCGACCAGAACATGTGTACCGTTGCTGGGAACACTGCCAATCGTCACAAAGAGGAAGGCAGGTCCCGGTTGGAAGAGATTAGGATTGGGCGGAAGCTGGGAGGTATGGAGAATTATTGTCCCGTTCGATTCCACCGAGTATGTGTTATTTAGCTGCAGAATCCGTTGGCCCATGTTCATGGCATGTGTCGTGAATCCCGGCCGGATTAACCAAATCGTCGTGTTATGCGCCGCATCATTTGCAGCACCGGAATAAGATGTCGGGGGTATAACAATATCAAAGTAATTTCCACCGTAGGCCAGCGTCGTTGGGATATTTTGTGGCACAGGTCGCGTCTTTGCAGAAAAATATGGCGGATAAAAGTACTCCACGGCATATGTCGTTGGGTATACAGTGGTAAGATTCACGTCGACATTCGGATTGGAGCCTGCAACCATGACAGATCCATCCGGAAGCAACAATGCTGATGAGTGGTACATCCGAGCAATGTTCGAAGTCCCTAGGCCACTTGTTGACCAACGGCTGCCAGTAGGCGCATTCGGATTATAGATCGCAGGCTGACCCAAGGGACCTGAAGCGAGTGACTCGCCGTACGGCATTTGGTCTTGAGTGACTGTCAGGATACTCTTCGCAAAGCCCGCGGTACCGTTTTGAGCACCGTTGAGAATGAGGAATGTACCATCTGGGAGTGCGATGAACTGGCCCATGGTTCGACCGATTGGAAGGTTGTCATCTTGTACGTAGTCTGGTGAGGATCCATCGGTTGGTTCAGGAGTGATGCGATGGCAATCGGAAGAGGCGGGAATGAGCCATGTTGGAACGAAAGGGTAACTATAATTGCCCCACTGGGAATCGTCCATGTGTTGGCCGCCACAAAAAAGGATTGTTGGAGTGTAATTATTAGCTGGGGTCAAGGGTAGCATGGCATTCGCTCCTGACGCGGGGTATACTCGGATAATCTGCCCAGGCATATCGGATAGCTGGGTCTGATTATTGGAAGGAATGTCCCAGAGCACTATTAGCAGTCAATGGAAGGAACCAATATGAAGAATAAGATGGACTTCACTGGTGGAAAAATTGGCCTGAACGAACATCTTGCCGGAGGGCATGAGGTAGGACAACGCGTAGGCGTTAAGACCGCTGGTATTCGCCATGAAGTTCAAGATTGGAGGAGATTGTGACCCTCCAGGAAAAGGTTGTGACCCCGCAGGGTAAAATTCATAGGTTGGTTCGGCAGCACCACCTTCGTAGGCAGGATCGATATTCGGGTAGTTGCGGTTGATGTAACCCCCGAGGGAGAAGCCACCGATGATCACGACAGTTCCGTCGGCCATGGGTTCCGCAGAGGGATACCAGCGTTTCTTAGCTAGCTGGGTGTTGTTGTCATAAAAAAAACAAGAGCCATTTTCGTCACAGGGGTTGAAGATGCGAATTGCGCGGGTGCCATCGTAGTCCCTGTATATTGGGTCGAAAGCAGGGGAAGAGCCGGACGCGGAATTGTTGCCGCCAGGGCCAATGGCACCATTTCCGCCAAAGACAGCGTAGGAACCATTAGGGAGATGCATACCGGCGGCGCAGAAAGCATTTGTCTGGATATCAATAGGCGTTGCCATCTTCTTGGCTATGTCCCTGTCTTGCATTGAGGACAAGGCTGCGTGAAAATGGAACTGGCGCACCAAACTACGGCATAGAGGGAATGGTTATTGATTTGATATGAATTCCCTTCCACCTTATCGATAATGTAGACCTTGTTGGTACTAACTACAAACATCTGTGACCCATCAAGGATGGAAGTTGGAAAGTGTACTGGGTGCACACCATCATGGCGCTAACGAGAGTGTCACCAACGGCAAGGAAGGAGCCAGGTTGCTGCGCAAAAACGAAGGGGACTGTGAGCCCCAGTGAGAGCAATGGCAGAAGCAACATCAGCACGGTTTCAATCGCCCGGAAAGTGGCGAAGGCCAGAGAGAGATACGGCCAAAGGAGAGGAAGGCGAGGCACAGACTATGACGGGGTAAGTGGTGAAAGTCAAAAGATAACATGAGGAGAATGGAAGAGGTACATAGTGGGTAATGGGCGCCAGTGGTGTATCTACATCATCCAAATTGAAGTTTCAAGTTGCCGCCTTCCTCTTCAGCAGAATGAATAACAGGAGCAAGAGTGACGGCGTTCGGCGCCCCGGACTGCCGCCATACGCCAGCCAGCTAAGACGCCAATCGTGATCATCGTCGTGACGATGACTCCACGTCGAATCACCTATGTAGCCTCGGAGAAGCTTGCAAAGGTCCGTCTTTCGTCCTGTCCTGAGTTTCGCTCTCTAGATATGATCTTCCAGACTTGCTCTCTTCTTCCATCCAACCGAAATCGCTCCACATTCGTTCATGCACTCGTCACCTCATTCGGCCTTATCCGACCTGCTCCGACTCCGAGTTCAGCTTCCTGTATCGTCTCCCTACTTCGTCCTTCCCCTGCATCCGAGAGCGACCTTACAGCGTACCATGATCGGTCCTATGTTAATACATTGCTCGCCGACCCACCAGGCCCTGACCACGTGTCTTGCAAAGAGTTCGGCCTTGAAGACGTACTGCACGCCACTCAACTCACTTCTCCATTTCGTAGTGCTCATGAGATAAATGTAGGACTGCGCCCCCTTCTCTGGCCTCAGGGAATATGTCCTCGGGATAGCAGGCGCATCAATGACTGCCGCACGGGAGCTTGCAGAAGGCAGGTGTGACGTTGCCATTTGTTGGGACGGCGGAAGGTCAGCCCCACGTTTATCTCCATTTCAGTCGCAAGCTAAGTGGACTTAGACATCACGCTCACAAATCGCTAGCTTCAGGGTTTTGCTTCGTAAACGACTGCGTGCTTGCCCTTCTAGTTCTCAGGCGCGCCTCTCCGTCACCACCACTCTCGTCGAGTCCAGGCAACTTCCGGAAAAAGTCCCGCGTCATGTACCTGGATTTAGATGTGCACTACGGCGATGGCGTTGCCGCGGCATTTAGAGGCGCGGGTGTACGCAGTCAAGTTCTTACACTATCCATTCACCATGCAGCACCTGGCTTTTTCCCAGTTTCTGAGCATTCTGCCCTTCCGGACATATCTTCGACTACCTTTGACCCCTTCACGCTTTCCTTACCGCTATGCGCCGGGGCAAGTTGCGCTACATTTGCACGCGTGTGGCGAACGGTTGTCCGTATTCTCGAGGCTTTCGCACCCGATTATATGGTGTTACAATGTGGCGCTGATGGCCTTGCGGGAGATCCCGTTGGTGCATGGAATTGGACCCTAGGTGGTGAGGGAGGTTTGGCCTGGTGGGTCCATCACGTACTCGACTTCCCTGCAAAGGTTCTACTCCTTGGCGGCGGTATAGTACTCATACAGACAAGGAACTCCACGCCCTAACATGCTATCTAGGTGGCTATAGTCTTGTCAATACTGCCCGCGCGTGGGCGTTGCTCACGTCTGTCGCGGTGCGTCAGCAGCAAGGATTACTTATTCTTGCTCACGAAAGCTTGGACAGTGTGGCGCTCCCCTTGCCCTAGATACACCAATTCCTAACCATGCCGGTTTTCCTATGTACGCGCCGTCCTTTATCTTAGATGTGCCGGCCAGCAATGTTCGTGACGAAAACACGGACGACTACCTCACGAAAGTGGATGCTACGTTTGAAGGTGTCGCTAATATCCTGCGAGCTCAGCTAGCCTAGGATAACTTTGACCGGGTTTAATCTCACTACTGTTGCAGTTTACCAAGATTTGCGATGCAATGCATCTTTAGTCGTTAATGACATCGTTGAGCCAAGTCCCAGTAACCTCGTGGTGATGATATGGGTAACATTGGATGATACGATCGGTCAAAGTTACGGGTAATCAGTGCGGTATTATCAACTGACTCGACTTGTAGCTCCAATTGAAATGAAAGGGAGTGTTGCGTGTCGGACTCAGAACCATTGAAGCCATCAAGCTAAGTTTTCATATTACCTTCGATCACGAGAAGGGCACTTCAATGTATGAAAAAATGGGAATAGGTAATGCAGCGGCAACAAGTTGGGTTGTGAGCCACATAAGATAACACACCTATTGACTGTAGACGATCCTAAGGTTTGAAAGTCCACCCCGCTAAAAGACTGCAACTCAACCGAACCGCAACCGATTGCAACTGGATGTTCGGTTACGGTCCTCAGGGTTGCTGGAGGATTGAAGTTATGGTTGCGACCAAGATCTGATGCCTAAAAAGACTGCAAAGAACCAGTCGGGACCCGGCCGCAACTAGTTGGGACGTGGGGAGTGACCGATGAATCGCAGGGAGGGCACGTCATTGTGGTTGTGTGAATGAGGGGAAAAGCTTGAAGGGGCCAGAGACGTACTGTTATCGTCGATGGTGTCATAAGCTCACGTGCACTCGGCAATACCCATACCAACTGTGCCATGGAGAACGCCGAGATGCGAGGGCTGAAAGCGCTGAAGCGCTGAATCTGCGGAGGTCCAGGGTGCACTAACAAAGCGAGGGGAAGGGGCCGCTTCCCGGGGTGGATGTCGCACCTACCCTAGCCGAAGGTACCGTCAGCGTCGAGCTCACTGGCGCAGCTGAGACGCAGACGACGCCACAAAGACCCGAGGCATCGAAGCCCAGTGGGCGTGGCGAGTCGCGTGCGGATGTGAAACGCCGCCGCGAGAACGTTGACCGGTTGACCGATGGTGAGCAAGCACGAGGTGTCGCTGCGAGAGGGCGAGCGCAGACCCGAGGCACCGCCGTGAGGAGACCAAACAGAGGGGATGGCTGCCTTGAAGAGCGCTGCTTCTGGACCTTTGAAGGGAAATAAATCACTTGGAAAAATTGATGAGGAGTCACCCTTGGAGGGGTTCCTCCTTTTGATGTGGTCGTCGAGGACAGAAAACAGAAGCGATTGCGGGCAATGTTGCCCCCCAGCAAAAGGTAACCTGGCCGCCCGCAGAATCGGTGAGAAGCAACACCGACAACAGAAACAACCACGCACCTTTTACCATCTTCCTACAGTCCAGACTCAACAAGTTACGGGTGATCTGTCTTCGTTTTGAAGCTTATTAAATGGGCACGGTGCTTGCAGAGGACAGAACATCCACACTAGTACTGCCCCTCGGTAATAAGTTACGTGTCGTTGTCACGCACATTCTCTCGTGCCATCCACTTGCGGTCTGGGCCCCCTTTAATGAAGCGACTACTGTCGATGAGAATCAAGACTAGTCTCTGCAGGTCGCAGCCAAGTCGCAACCGGCTATGAATGAACCAGTTGGGCCTGGTCTGATCCAGAGCCGTTGCAATTAGTTGCAATCGATTGGGGGCTTTCCAGATATGATCTTTGGGGAATCCTAATGGCAGTCCCGGTTACGTCAAAAATCCTCCAATGCGGACTCAACCGGACTTTTCACCGACTAATCCTCTCTGGCTGTGTCAATAATTCTACTATCTAGTCCGAAGCTATGTATATCCTCTGCCCGTGTAGCTGAGGACAGGTCGCCTCATGGGAACGTAATATATATCATGGATAAAGAGATGGAATAAGTCAATGCTCCGAGTCATTGTTCGCCTTACGGGTTGACATCCACCGCATGCAAAGATTCCGAGCTCAATTCGGTAGGGCCCTCAACTGTGAATCCTTCAAGCCCAAACGTGAGCTCACAATTTGTCTCCACCCCCTTCACAGGCGTGGACATCCGCGGCGGTACCTGACTCATGCAGTAGGGCAGTCGTGATCTTGTGAGAAATGACACCGTCTTGCTCATATCTCTATCAGCCACCGAACGAACCGTGGGACTTCCAAGCACGACAGAAGGCGGTGAGGTTTGGGATGTAGTAGGGGCGGATACAGTGGGGGTCGGCGAGATGTGACGGCGTTGTTGGGGCGGGGAATAGCTCAGGCTGACATCGCTATCACCATCCACATCCTCGAAGAGTGGAACGCCATTACTAGTAGCTGGATCGCGATGGGCTGGTGATTCAAGTTGAAATCGGGGCAACGGCCGCACCAAAGTCGTACGGTGATGATGGGGAGGCCGGAGGCCCACAATAGCTTCAATCTCGGCGCGTATTTCTCCCGGTTTGCGGCCTGCCCCGATGTTAATGTGTAAAGACGGGGGGAGTGCATCGTTCAGCACGCGAGCAACTGCGGTGAGCTGGATCGTGCCCATGGAGAGCAAATCGGCGTGGCAACAAAAAGGCGCAGAGGCGAGAGCGCTAACGACGATGACATCGTCCGCGGAAACTTCGCTCAGTAAGGCTATGCGAAAGCCGTTCGTGCGTGCTGATCGGCGCGGTTTTTCAGGAGTGACTGATATCGGCGAAGGGGTGATGGAGGGGAAATGGACATGATACGCTCGTCTTTTGCCAACAATTGCCCCCGCTCTGTGGAGAAGACGGCGAGCTGGAATCTTGAACGGAACTTTGACTTCAGAAAGTGTGAGCATTCGTATTTGAATGCCTGGTAACAGGCCGCACAAAGAGCAGCTTCCGAGTCAAGTGCAGGAGGGGGGAACTTTTTTGTTCGAATGTGACAGGAGCATATCTCCCCACATGAGATACTTTGAAACAACATGGCTAGTCTAGACTGCTAGCTGGACCATGCTCGGACTACTAGATCGCGTGTTAGGGCCCGGACTAAGGAAAAAATCATGCATCATACATCATCATACATCGGGATCGACTAGACCAGTACAGAATCCCAAAATCAATTGACACTAGCTCGTGAATTTATGAAGCTCCAACTTGACTCCTGCTCCAGCAGATCACAGAGAGCCGTATTGTGCGATCGTCAGATATCTTTAGATAAAAGACGGCACTGTTCATGTTATGTCCAGTATGAAACATCAATCGACAATGTCTGTCTCAGTGCAAAGAGTACGTAAAGATTCAAAGAATACAGAGGGGGGCAACAAAGAGCAATGAAGATGGTAAGCTTCGCCTCAAGACGGTGCTCAGACGGACCAGGGCGAACACAAACTGCGGAAAAATAGGCGAGAGGCGGGAAAAGGTTCTTAGAAATGTGGAATAGAATGACTTCTAAAGGGAGCCGGAGCAGTTGCAGTACTTAGTACCCACCAAGAAAGGGGCTAGTGTCGCAAGGTGACGAGGCATGAAAGGAGGAGATAGATCGTGACGCCTGAAGCCTCGCTTCCGCTCGGACATTTGCACTCTGAACAACCTGGTGTAGGACCTGATACTGCAGTGTCAGAGCGGTCGCGAGTGACAAGGGTACAGAGCACACACCCGAAGGGTTGCCGGGTTATGTACCGGAAGGTCTGACGCTACTTGGGCCAGTGAGGGCTTCCAGTGGGAAAACAAACGAGGCTTTTCCGACGCGGGTTCGCCGCTGCAGCCAGTGAGCATGATAGAGGTGTTTATGGTAAGTGGGTGTAGGAAAGAGGGTGAGGCCAGCAAACGGGGTGGATTGCAGAATTTATAGGAGTCAACCGGGAATGGTGATTAGGGGTGAACTACGGCGGCATTGGGCCAGTTCGAAGGCTTCAGTAACACCTATGCCGTGGATTACATTACATCGAATAAAGGGAACAGTGTTTCGCGTTGAATCGCGGCACCAGTTACATGATGAGTTCAAAGCCTGACAGGACAGATTTCAGTTTCTTCCCCAGCCCTGCAATGACGGCAAATGCCGAGTCCAACTATAAATGGTAAGAGCTACGAGAGGCCCGACACGCCACGCGATTTCAAGAGAAGAAAGGCATGACCCGGGACAATGACCATTGTACTACCTTCCTTATTAGAGAACCCTATTCCTGGTCATACACGTTGGGAAGCACAGGACTGTGTGCGGTCTCACCTCTCCAGCCAGCTACAACTTGTATTGGTGCTTCAACACGACCTCAACTGCTATGCATCCTTCAGACCCCATAGACCTTCCATCCCATGTACAACAGGTTGGCAGTTGCTGACTATGGCAACATTATCACTCACATCCACTTCACGTTTTAGGTTGATGGTGATAGTATTATGGACGTAGAAATTAGAAGCATCACTCAGCTTACCGACTCGGTTCAACTCGCCGAACCACAAAACTTACTCCCCCGACAACATGCAAACGACTCTGGTTCCGGAATGGATCTTGATGGCGACACTGACCCATCCAAGCACTTAAGAAATGACCACGGATCAAGGCTCGATGTACTCAGTGGCGTTCCAAAATGGGACCAGGAGATGGGCATTGGCACACATACCCAGATGAGTGGCAGATGGAGTTTGGACGAGAATTTTGCTAGTGGTGATGGGGCTTTCCTTGCGGGTGGCATCAAGTCTTCACAACAGGCGGTCGTCGATAACCCCCATGACGTCTACGCGATATTCAGAAACCTTGACAGCCACGAGGACGACGACAGCGAGTGGCTCGACAGTGCGTCAGTTCGCGCAGATACACAGAGTATTATCGCCGGAGATTCAGAAGACGAAGACGATGGAGAAACAGGTGAGGATGACGACGAGATGCTAAGTGGAGATGAGGCTGTTATGGCTGGCGCACCCGATGTGGTGAAGGTGGTGTGGGATAAGCTCAATGGGTCGGGACCAATTACTGAATAAGGACGTCGGCATTTGCTCTCGCCTGCACATATCCCTCTTGGAGGATAGATCTTGAGCAAAGTTACGTATTATTACAATACGGTGATTCATCTGGTCTTCCGAGTTTGGTATACTTAGGTGATGGGCGTTGAGCTGACTCTTAGTTTTCGTTGCTTATGACCATCTTGGGGTTCATTACCTTCAGTTACATCTCATAACAGGTATCTCATACTTCCGTTGTTCAAAATTTGCCAATTCCTATACCGCCATCGGTAGACAGAACGGGAAAAATCGGGAGCAAGTGCCAGTGCGAAGGATGGCGACGGAGATTTCGTACATTTCCTAGTGCTATGTGGTTGAAGAACCTCGTATGGGCATTTCAAAAATAGTCATTGATACAAATGTGCGCCAAAGACACTACACACGGTCACCGTAGCCTTCTCAAGGACAACCATCAGGTCCATGTGTTGTGGTTGGGCTCACAACAGCGCCTGAGATAGAGGCAAACCAAGCCCTTTGATCATGTGGTGAAGCCCAATCCTGGGTATGACCTACAGTGCTTAACTCAGTGCTCATGGGGATCAGAATGACAGTATTTAGGAACAAACCACCGAAGAAGGTTTGAAAATGAGCTGCGCAAATCCGTGCGGTGGGCTCTTCACAGAGAGCCACCCTGTCGACGAGCAACACCGATCGGCCATCAACAAATACCTCGATCTCGCCTAGCGGAAGATTGAATGTGACATTCTGAATGTCGAATGAAGAAGTTTTGCGTACCATTCTGGATCCCGATGTCATTCAACCTTACACGGATAGCTAATGACATCCAACGACCCGGGTGGAAGTTCCACATTCCACGGCCAATAGAAAAACCATAGTCTGATGTTTCGTGTGAGCCTGGAAGAGTTCGCAAGCGCTCGAGATTCATTTCTGTTGGTGGGAGGTATGCGTAGAGCTCTGCCACCCCGTTAGCCCTGTTCCCAGAGATTTAGATGGCAAGGTCAAGGACCCAAATAATGAGGGCCGTACCGCCACATGAGACGCAGATTGAAGCATTGACATCGATATTCCTTTCGTCCACCTGTGCAAGTGTATGCTGCATCACCGACGCCTCCACCTTCGTCGTCACATTCAGTCATGGTTGGCATCATGTGGAGCATACATACATATGCCTGGAAGTTTTCCGCCTTTGGCCCACTCAAACCCAATCTCAAAGTAAACCTCATACCCTATGACAACCTCCCGGGCATGCTCGCTCAATGCCCTTGCAAAGGCATCCGGGCCCGCCAGGTAGAGTCCAAAGCCCCCCTTTATTTCACTGCCTGGGTTGATACTTCCCCGAGGGTACAGTGCCTCCCAAGCAAGCCTCTCATCTTTGACCACAGTGGTGTGTTTAAGGACGTCTGGATGGCTGATTTTGTGCACACCAAGGGTGGAGTCCTCATATATCTGGACTTGGACAATCTGAGGGTGTGTGGGGAGTCGATTGTGATCTGTGGTAAAGCCAACAAGGATGCTGCTTGGTGAAACAGGGAGAACGGATGAGTGCCAGGGCATGCAACAGTGGATTGAGTGATAGAGAAGGATAAAGATTAGGGTTGCTGCAGTCTGGTCAAGTCCGGTTCAGAGGTTTCTCACAGCAGGCTGGAAGATAAACTGGGTCTGCTTATAGTTAACTTATGGTCCAATTAATATCTAATAAACTAATAAACTGACAGATAAGTAAAACACTGTTGTCATTTCATTGCTAGCATCAGGAAAACCCCTAATTTGCTTTTGGTCACTTTTTCATGCTTTTTCATGCTTTTTTTAAAAAAAGCAGAAAAAGTATGAAAAAGCCCAGTCTACTACTTTTTGACGCGCAGCAATGTAGCGCAGCGACCAGGCTCACCAGTTGTTCACTTAGGTACTACAGTAGCTAGTAGATGATCTGGGGGATCGACTCTGTATTGTTAGGGCGAAAGCCCTGGGGTTTATATACATGTGAGGCCGTGACTGTAACATGCATACTACCATATGTGCATACGTGACCTATGTATCATAATTACCACGAATTGGGAAGTGTACCTCCATATCTGGATGGTAGCACGTGTTGGACTTATGCGTCTTCAACACTCCCCCACGTTTAGTATACTCTATGAGTAGATGTAAACGATCGCGCATGAGTGATGCAACCTTTGATGGAGCGTGGTCTCCAATAGGTTCACATCAGCAGACATTCCAGCCTATCGCCAGATGTATTCTGAGTCATCACTTTCAAAGGAAGCGATTGATTGACTCAAGGAGTATCCTTACTTTTGCAATCTTCCAAATAGGGACACAGGGATGGAAGTTTCTCTCAAAAGTGTTCCGAAGGCCTGTCCTTTTGGTTAGATGCAAAGGCGTTTTGTGGAATGACCACTCCTTGACAGATCCTTTAGACCAGTCGACAGAATCCACATCTGGTTCTGCATAAG
>Ga0307512_10001341_pt1 | contig 35096 bp, 35 predicted proteins | sample 14_EM_MG_FD_200267 | JGI IMG/M metagenome (GOLD analysis project Ga0307512, IMG submission 200267) | Populus trichocarpa ectomycorrhiza microbial communities from riparian zone in the Pacific Northwest, United States - 14_EM | ecosystem: Host-associated > Plants > Roots > Unclassified | place... | reverse complement strand
TTTCGAGGGCTACTGGCAACACGTGGAACAGCCGTTGAGTTCTGTCCACCTTACGCCCATCATAAGAATGGAGTTGCGGAAAGAATGATTCGCACAATCACTGAGAGGGCAAGAGCAATGAAACTAGATTCTCAGACACCACTCGCGTTTTGGGGGGAAGCAGTCAACACGGCTGTATATCTCCATCAGCGCATGCCCAAAGAGGGGCTCACAAGAAGTGATGATCGCGATGGCTTCAAAGCCCCATACGATACGCCATACGAAATGCTGCATTCTTATGGCAAGCCTGAATTTGACAAACCTCTCGATGACCCCACACGCAAGAAAATCAATTATAAGGCACCGCTCCATCATCTACGCCGATTCGGATGCTACGCCAGCAAACTGATCCCAGAGAAACAGAGAACCGACCAGAAGCTGGGAGCACGGTGTAAAGCCTGCATGATGGTCGGATACGTGCATGACTCCACAACGTTATGGAGAATCTGGGATCCGGAGCATAATACAGTAAAGGCACAATCAGATGTTATATTTGACGAAGAAAGGAATGCCTACATATCGTGCCCGCAATCATTAAAACACAAGAAGGGTGTACACGATAATGAGCCAGAAGAAACTACCGAAATTGATATATTTGGCCTACCGCAAAAAGAAACTCATATTGAGGAAATAGATATAAATGCCAGTGGAATGGATGAGAGCATGACTCACGGCCGCACTCAGGATACGAGTGGAACGGGTGAAAGCATGTCTCATGGCCGCACTGATGAGCTTGCCCGCCGAACAGTTACAGGGAATCCCGCCGCGGCAGGAGCAAATTCCAATCTTCCATCAACTGGGCACAGTACAAATGGGCATGGAGATCGAAGTCCACCTGCTTCAGGTGTTGAAAATGGCCACACACACATGGCTCCTGATGAGGACGCCCACACACACACAGACAATGGACACAGCGGTCACTATCCAACCCTCGAATCTCACCATAAAGTCCCAAGAGACGAGGTTATTATACAAAGACAATTGCGATGATCTGTCGTGGCTAAAACTAAAAGATCAAAGAAAGCCCCAGTACTGACTGACAGAGTCACAAGAAGCAGAGCACAGGTAAACGTCTCTGAACTGATACATAATGCACTAGCCTCGACGATAATCAATGGCGATCCACGCTCATATGAAGAAGTGATGCTTAGCCCACTCAAGAATCAATGGCAAGCCGCGATCATGGAGGAGAGCAACTCTATCATACGAAACGAGACCTTCTCACCAGTCAACTTACAAGAACTACCAAACAATTTCGGAGCAAGGCCAATCGGATCAAAATGGGTTTTCAAGACTAAACGAAATCCTGACGGCTCAACGCGGTACAAAGCCAGGCTAGTTATCAAGGGATATGAACAAATGGACTATGGAGAAAGATACTCACCAGTCGGCAAACTCACCACGTTTCGACTGCTCATAAGCATCGCAGTGCGAAACAACTGGAACATCGATCATCTCGACGTGGTCACTGCATTCCTTAACCCTGACGTTGACGATGATTCCCTGCTCATGCAACTACCAGAAGGCTGGCCCGAAGGTCTTATGGATGACTGCCCTGAGGGGGAAGACTCGGGAGTCAGAGTCGTCCGGCTACGACAAGCACTTTACGGCCTTAACCAGGTGCCACATCTCTGGTACTGGCATATTAACGCATTTCTCCTATCATTAGATTTCTTCCAATCAGAGGCTGACCCAAATCTCCATATACAAAACAAGTGTGGAATTCTTCTACTTCTCTACGTTGACAATATGCTCTTGACCTACCCACCACAAGCAGCAAAAGAGGCGGAGGAGATCAAGACAGCTCTCGCTACAACTAACAAGATCACCAACCTCCGCACCGCTCGACAATTCCTTGGAATCGAAATCTACCGACACAAGGATGGCACAATCGGTCTTGGCCAAAGACGGTTCATCGATTCAGTGCTTAAACGATTCCATATGGAGAAGGCTTATAATGCTACAACTCCACTCGACGACAAGGTTAAGTTGGATCTTGTAGATGAAACTGATAGAGAAACGGATCCCAGAGAATACCAAGCAATCGTGGGATCTCTCATGTATATCGCGCTCGCCACGAGCCCGGATATATCGTTTGCAGTGGCAGCACTTAGTCGTTACAATTCGAAACCTTTCACAGGCGATTTGACTGCAGCAAAGAGAGTACTATGATATCTCAAGGCCACGAGAGACTACCATTTGCACTACGATACACACGACAAAAACCTCACCGGATACACAGACTCGGAATGGGCCAACGACAGCACCGATCGAAAATCTCAGGGAGGCCACATATTCATCTCGAATCGCACGATATCTTGGCAGTCCCGGACGCAAGACATAGTTGCCATGTCGACACTGGAAGCGGAGTATATCGCACGCTCAGAGGCCTCTAGAGAGAGCAGATGGCTATTGCAGTTATGCAAAGATATCAAACACAATCGAAACGACAAAGACAACAAAAACAACAAAAACAACAAAAACAACAAAAACAACAAAAACAACAAAAAAACCAAGCCGCTCCCTATTCTCTGCGATAATGAAGGTGCACTTGCTCATATCACCAGTGGAGTCATCAAGTCTCGAACGAAACATATAGATGTTTGCTACCATAACAGCCGAGATCTCCACGAACAAGGCATAGTCAATTACTCTTGGATATCGACACAGGATAATGTGGCAGATATCTTCACGAAGGCATTGGGAAGACAGAAACATGAGAAATTCACGAAAGCCATGGGCTTATGGTAGAAAGAGCTAGAAGGTAGTTCTCACGAAATTAGTATGCATTTGGATTTCTTATGTAAGGGGATGGCCGTCCCATACCAGGCTACGGACTGCACTCTTTGCCTGCGTACCGCAGCCAATTGGACGCGGGTTTTAATGAGGCACCGGAGACTTCACTCCATGATGTTTGTTATTGTCTTGCTCCACGGAGCGTAGCACGAGGGGGAAGTATTACTATATGATCTGTCAGGAAGTCACCTGTACTGAGATCGTCATATTGACTAACAGGCTATGGACTCATAGTCGTAGACTCATCCACGAGCCTTCACTCGCCACCACTGGTATTTGCAATTGTGAGCTTCCATGAACTTCCATGGTGTTCCAGGCTCTCATGTATATAAAGATAGAGCTTCTCCTTAGACAGTAGAATAAACTTTATCAACTTAACATTCGTAACAGATAATCCTCCTTCCCATCAACCTTGACTGGGGGTGTACGATCAATCCGTCAGGCAACCACGGGGTCATCCACCACAGGATCACACAATAACACTTATTGTACTCGATGGAATCATATCACCATGGATTGATCTATTGCATAAGTATCAGGAGATATCTGTTGAACCAATAAAAATGATTGAAAATGTTTTCAATCCATGTTCTCTGGAGGTCTAGTTGTCAGAATATGGCGACCATCCAGCCAAACCGGAGACCCGTCCTGTATATATGATGCTGGCAGCTGTAAACCGTTTGGGGTTTCCTCCAGTATTACCTGACTTCTTCCGATCTCTACTCTCAAGTGCTCATGCATTCGTCCCACCCTCAGCTGATCATGATCTACACAAACACATGATTAATCCTAACTCTCTTCATGGACATCAAAGAAAGTAATCTGATGGTCAGTTCCTGGGGAGGTAAAAATGGAGTATACTTTGTTGTTTCCAAGAGGCCATTATTCTCAGCAAACTCAGCCATTGGAAGGCATTCAACCCTGTAGTCCTGTTGATGATTGACAAATACAGGTAGAAACGGTTCCATCCTCGCATTCATTCGTTCGTGCTGATTGTATATTTTTCTGAGGGTGGAAAGGTGTTAACACGATCAATTCAAACCTCAAGGAATAACACAGCCATCCCCAAAACGTCGAGGCAAATTGAGATCCTCAATCTGAGACAACTGTTGCCCGAAGTTCATAGAGGCATACCAGCTGTCTTGAAAACAACTTAGCCAGGCCTGTGGCTTCCATCATTGTATTGCATGGGATACAATGTCGCATTTTGGAGAGACTATCCAGTACAACCCAAATGGTATCAAACTCTATGCATTCTTGTAGCCCTACCATGGAATCCATTGAGATGTCCTCCCATGGCTTGTCTGGTACAGGAGATATTTGGAGGACCGCAAATGTTGAATGCTGTGTACTTCGGGACCTCTGCCAAATGTTTCAATTACTTTCACACTCATCAACCTGCTTTCCCAGGATCGTCCAGTAGTACTGTCAATCGAACAGATCAAATGTTGCAGCTTGTTCAGAATGACCAGCTAATGCTGTATCATGAGGTTCCTGTATCAACTTCATTTGTAACTCATTACCCTCCGGTACATATAGCTTTGCTTAATAGCATATGCAGTCACCATTCTATGAACATTGTGCTATCATAATATCTTTTATAGTCCCATTTGTCCGCATTGGTTCCATATTTGTCCCAGGGAGTAGGTCAGTCAATATAGCTGATTCCAATAGATCCGAAATCGAATGAAGGCCCTGCCTGGGTGGACTGTCTGCCAACAAATATAATTGTTGCAGTAGATTCTGCCACTTTAGAACCACCAAATCCAGATTTGTTAATGATTTATCACCCCAATCTGGAAGGTCTCGATGCATTCTCGTCAAAGCATTCGCATTTGTGTTTGATTTCCCTGGTCGATATCCCATGATACAATTTAAACAAGACAGAAATTCTGACCAACATGGTTATCATTGATTTAGCAGGATCGGTGTAATGTAATACCCAAGGTTCATATAATCCGTCGATAACTGGAGGGTGTGTAATGTCCTTTCCCAGTCCGGTCTCTATTCCTCTAGAGCTATGATAACAGCCATCAGCTCCTTGACATAGCGATCAGAATTAGATTCTGCCGGTGTATGTATTGTTCAAATGTATGTCACAGGATCATACTCTCCTTCATCATCATGCTGTGACATTACGTTGGCTTAAACATAATCTGAGGCATCAGTCTCAATTATCACCTCCCTCTCTTGATCAACATGAGGAGGTATCGATGCCATCGTCAATGCAACAACCATCTTTCCAAAAGCCAACTGCTGTTCCGATTCCCATCTGAATGGTATATTCTTGCTTGTGAGCGTTGTAAATGGTTCCTCTATCTCAGAATGTTTCGGAATGAAGTGTTGGTAACAATGACAAATGCGGTGCAACTGTGGAACTTCAAACAGGTTATTGAACCTTCCATTTGCTGTTGTCTTTTCTCGACTTCAATTCCATACTGTTTGAACCTTCTCTGGATTTATCGAAATTCCCTTCGTTGATACGATTAGCTCAAGGTCATTCACAGCTTCCTCATGGAATTCACATTTTTCTAGTTCCAGATATAATCCAGCTTCCAGAACATTTTGCAAAACCCACTTAATATGTTTGACATCATCTTTTTCCAAGCTGCTGTATACCAACAAGTCATCCATATATGTTGAATCAAAGTCATCCAATGCTTCCATAATCACATTATACATATACCCTTCAACGTCAGCAGGAAAACTGGGTGTGCCAACATGCATAACGGTAGGTTCAAACAGGCCATATCTGGTCTGAAATGCTATCTTATGCTCATCTCCTTCAGAGCAACTTGGATGCCCCCCAAACATCAAGTTGTGTATATATCTATACCTCTCACAGCAGGTTCAACGATTGTTATATTAAGGGAAGGGAATACCAATTGTTAACTGGTTTGCTGTTTATATCCCAATAGTCAATGCAAAATCAAAGTCCGCCATCTAATTTCTTTACAAACCACACTGGTGCTGCAAATGGTGACGATGATTGGTGAATAAAACCGCTTAACATATTTTCTTCTGGCTATTCTTTCTGGTCCACTAACTCAGCATTGGAAATTGAATACAATGGTCCCCAAGATGGTGTCACATCATCTATCAAGTGTACCTCATGGTCAATGCCTGGTCAATGTAGAGGGTGTCAATCTGCCACAACCTTACTGAACAGCAGTAAAAACTTATAAAACTGTGTGAGAACAATCTCTTCCAGAGGTCATTCCTTAAGATTGTTTGCTTCAATTGCTTTATTAATATTGTAGAGCAATGCTTTAAAAATTGAAAGCTTCCTTTTTTTCACTGTCCTGAGGAAGAATAATCCATTAAGTATAACAATATTTCCTTGGAATTGCCATTGTGGTCAGATTTCTGGACTGAATAGCTCTTCCATTGGACACTAAAACAGTTCCAGGGGTTCATCTATAACCCCTTGTACATTCACAGGTGCATCGTAACATTGTGTAATGCAGTATTGTAATCCAAACCTGGCTGTATTTGAGGTGAATCAATCTGCTACATCATGTAATTGTAACCAGTGGATTCCAAGGACAATAGGATAATGTCCAAACTTTGCAACAAACATTGGTAGCTTTTTCATTATGATCTTGAACTGTTATCCCCACTTTAGCAATGTGTGTAATGTCCCCTGACTCAATATGTCTTCAATCAATAACTTGAATCTATTGGTTCTGGTTTAAGTCTTGGAGTGGGATCTGATGATGGCAAGCAATGACCTGGTCCGTCAATGTGAAGCGAATAGCCCCACAGTCAATCAGTACATGTGTCGGTATTTCTCGGCTATACATGGTCAATGTGCAGGTTAGAACTTAATCTTTCCCCTCCATTGATCCTTTCAATATATCTACCATGGTAACTGCAAGACACGAAATTGCAAAGCATTTCAAAGCAGCTAAACCAAGATCTCATCCATCAATCAAAGGGCCATCTGTCTTTGATTGACCTAATCTTTTCCCGATTCCTTGGAACTGTCACTCATTCCTACTCCCTTATTTTCTGCTCCCGCTGCCTTGAACATCTGGGCCTTCTTCCTTGCCAGACATTCTGCCACCCTACATCAGCAAAATACAGTCTTGTCGCTGGGAGTATTTGGAAGTTGTCAAACCCGAATCCCAGGGTGGTCAAATTCCATTGTTGACTGGACCAATGCGGTGGCCATCAAGTGCACCTGGGAGCGCTGGCAAAACATCTACAAGGACATAGGAGGTTTGTTGGAAACCAGAAGAACATCTGGGAGTGGCGGTGACAAGCCTGGGAGCACCAGTAACAAGCCTGGGAGTGCCGATGACATGGCTGGGAGCGCTGGTGAGAAGCATGGGAGCACCTGGGAATGCAGGCGACAGGCCTGGGAGCATCTCAAATGACTGTAGAGCAATTGGGGAAGAACATCTTCTTTGGGACCGCTGCTGGTGTGCCTGGAGACTGTAGCTACGACTTCTCATTCAATGATTTTTAACACCCATGTATGCAGTTTGTACTGTCATTTATGTATCTAAGTATCTATGTATCTATAACGCTATCCATCTACACACAGTGTATATCTTCACTGGCAGCAGGTGATGCTTCAGAGAAATTCGAGGTGCACCTGAAGGTGGCAGTTAAGTGGAACTTACAGATGCACTTGTGGAGGCCGTGCTTGAGTGAGTTGGGAGATGCATGTGGAGGTCATAATTGTGGGAACTTGGAGGCCGTGATCAAGAAAGTTTGGGCATGCACTTGGAGGCCATGATCGTGAGAACTTGGAGGTCATGATCCGGTCCATTTGGAGATGCACTGCGAGGCCATAGCAATGCAAAGCTGGAGAGCATGATTGAGTGTGTTTGGAAATGCACTTGGATGCCATGATCGAGTGACTTTGGAGATACACTTGGCAGCTGAGATCAAGTGAATTCAGAGGTGCACTTCATCAGCAAAATGTATTCTAGTCACAGGAAGCCTCCAGGAGTGTCTGAGAGGATGTGGAGTGTAAACTTAGATGCGTCAATTTCAGGAGAGTATCAGACCCTAGGAGAGCGTTCCTGCCAGCCTTCAGAGAAACTGGGAGCACCGACAACAAGCCTGGGAGCACCTGGGAGCGCCGGCGAAAAACCTGGGAGCGCCGGCGATAAGTCTGGGAAAAGGACCATCTTCTTTGAGAATGCTGCTGGTGCGCCTGGAAATCATAGCTACTACTTATCGTTCAACGATTTTTAAAACTCATGTATTCAGTTTGTATTCTCATCGATGTATCTATGTATCTATATAGCTACCCACCCATCTACACACGGTATATCAGGACTGGCTGCAGGCGGTGCTTGAGAGCATTTCGAGGTGCGCCTGAAAGTGACGATTGAGTGAACTCAGAGATACACTCTGAGGCCATGATCGAGCGACTTCGGAGATGCACTTGGAGGCCATGATCAAGCGAGTGTGTTGATGCACTGGGAGGTCATGATTTTGCGAACTTGGAGGCTGTAATCAAGCAAGTTTGGAGATACACATGGAGGCTGTGATCGAGCCAGTTTGGAGATATGCACTTGGAGGCCATGATCGTGTGAACTTGGAGGCCGTAAGCATGCAAGTTTGGAGATATACCTGGAGGCGGTGATCGAGCGAGTTTGGAGGCCATAATCGAGCGAGTTTGGAGATGCACTTGGAGGCGGTAATCGAGCCAGTGTGGATAGGTACCTGGAGGCAGTTGATGGACGGCGCACCGGGTGCTGAGAAACAAATCTTCTGTTAGTCAACTCGCAACCGTGGGAATGTGACACAGTGACTTTACAATTGAGCTCTCATGGAGAGCGGGCTGATGGCGTCTCAATCAGGTAAGGAGGAACGCTGGAAGCTGAAGCTACATTCAGGGGTCAACTCGTAATCATGAGAATGAAGGGAAGTCAAACAATCTTGGGTGTATGCTGTACTCCGTGTATGCTGTTTTCGGTGTATGTTGTACTTGGTCCATGCTCTACTCGGTGTATGCTGTACTTGGTGTCAACTCATGATCACGACATGGAGGGATAGAGAGGGATATCCCAACTGTGTGTTCTGCGATGATAGTAGAGTTGTGGACGAGAAAGAGAGAGATGGGGGATGATGATGAGAACGATGTGGAGGATTACAAGTGGATATGAGGAATCAGGGGTACGACTGGCCTGATTGGGTTTAAAAGACCTCGTATCGGTGGTATTACACACCGGATCGGGACTCGTACCTGCTGTATCAGTGATGGTCAATTGACTCGCACACGAAATTCTCTTAAGTCCCAGTCTCTCATGATGATTTCCGCCGTACCCTGTCATCTCTCTCTTTCTTATCCTCAATTCTACCATCACCTTAGAACGCGACGTTAAGTCATCCCTCTCTATCTCTCCTTGACATGATCAAGAGTTAACACCTAGTACAGCATACACTGACTACAGCTTACACTGAGTACTGCATCATCCCAAGATCGACTGTCTCCCGCTCCCAACCAGTCTCTCATCTCTCGGCAGACCATGTTGTACTCAATTCTCCACATTCGCACATTTCCAAGTTAACCAATGAAAACACTCTCAGCTCCCGTCGCACCTCCCTCCCGAACTACCACCTCCTGATTGCCCGCCTCCTCCTATCTCGCTCGAACATGGCCTCCAAGTGTATCTCCAAACTCGCTTGATCACAGCCTCCAAGTGCATCTCCAAACTCGCTCGATCACGGCGGCCAAGTGCATCTCCAAAATCACTCGATCACAGCCTTGAAGTGTATCGCTAAACTTGCACGATTACGGCCTCCAAGTTCGCACGATGACGGCCTCCAAGTGCATCTCCAAACTTGCTCGATTACAGCATCCAAGTGTATCTCCATACTCGCTCGATTATGGTCTCGGAGTGCATATCTAAGTTTACTCGACGGTGACAGGATATGAAGAAATACCCGGCCATGATGAACCACACATATTGCGTGGATCTATGAACGCTTAGCGAGAGTGCGTGAGGATCCACAAATTGCGTGGATATATGAAGCTCGGCAAGAGTGCATGAGACGAAGAGCTGGGAAAGATAGAGTGTGTATTTCGTATAATGAGATGATGTCTATCTACCTCGGGGTCTCCCAAATATATACTGCCTGTCGCTGAGTCCATCTCCATTATCCATCTATCTCCGTACCTATATATATAGAGAGACATGGATAATACATGGCATATTATGATGTAGCGAATCTTGCGACTGTAACAAAGACCAATATAATCGATGAAATGCCTTGTGGTTATGGAACCCTAAGAACCACTGGTGTGAGAATACGGCACCAAGTCTCCCACAGAGCTTGTGCAGATGTCCCAGCTGCTCTCGAAGTCTCCCGCAGACCTGCGGAGAGGTCTCAGCAGCTCCACAATTCGAGTATTCGAATAGTCAAATCTCATAGCATCCTGAATTGACCTCCATCAGTGCAGGTGCTTTCAGGAGCACGTGAGAATGCTCTTGCAGAGTCGGAGAGCGCTCTGCAAAGCTCCAGGGGGGGCTGGGAGCATCTGGAAGTACTTAGAAACACTGGCGAGGGCTACCGGAGTGTCTGGGAGGTTTGCATATGGCTTCTGGACCGAATGACATTTTGCTGATGTTAGAAGCCAAGATGATGCAAACTTGGAGGCCATGATCGAGCGAGAGTGGAGGAACAGTTGGAGGCCAAGATTGAGCGAATTTGGAGGAGTACTTGGAAGTGGTCGATCTTGGAGGCAGTTGATTGGGAGGTCTGCCGGGTGCTGAAACTCTATTCATTGGTTAGTTAACATGGACCTGTGAGAATGTGATGACTTTACCTTTGAGCTCTCATGGAGTGCGGGGTGGTTGCAGTCGATCTGTAGGGAGGCACGCTGGCAGCCGAAGCTTCGTTACGGGGTCAACTGGTAATTGTGAGAATGAAGGGATGACAGACAATCTTGGGTGGATGTTGTACTTGGGGTATGCTGTGTTTGGTGTATGCTGTACTTGGTGCTAACTCTTGATAATGGCATGGAGAGATTGAGAGGGATGACTAAGTTTTGTGTTCTGTGATAATTGTAGAGATGTGGATGAGACAGAGAGATGGGCATTGAAGATGGGAATGATATGGAGGATACAAGCAGATATGAGAAATCATGGGTACGACTTGCCCGATAGTGTTTGGTTGACCTCATATCGATGCTCTTGCCCACCAGATTGGATGTGGTACCTGACATAGCATGAATGGTAAATTGACTTGCACATGATGTTCTCTTCAGTCCCAGTTTCTCATGCAGATTTACTCAATATCTTCTCATCTCTCTCTTTCTCGTCCTTGACTATACCATCACCTAATACATGAACTTTAGTCATCCCTCTCTATCTCACCATGCCCTGATTATAACTTAACAACAAGTACTACATACACCGGGGACTGCACTACCCAACGATCAATTGTTTTCCCCTCCCAGACAGCTTCTCATGTCTCATCACTTGGTGGACCTTGGTACTCAACTTTCTAAATTCTCACAATCATGAGTAAACCAATGAATAGAGTCTCAAATCTTTTCATGCCTCCCTCTCAATCTACCGCCTCCAGGTTGACCACCACCATGTGCTCCTTCAATCTTGATCGATTATTGCCTTCAAGTGCGTCTTCAAACTTGCTCGATCGTGGCCTGCAAGTTTTCATGATCATGGCCGCCAAGTCCGTTGGCACACACACTACATCACAACCTCCAAGTTGGCACAGTCAAGACCTTCCGAGTGCATTTCCAAACTCGCTTGAATATGGCCTCCAAGTGGATCTCTGAGTTCACTCGATCTTGCCTCCAAGTTCATCTCCACACTCGCTCAGTCATCGGCTCGCAGTGCATCTCTCGGTTCACTCATTGAAGGCCCTCAAGTGTGTTTCCAAACCTGTTCAATCACTGCCTCCAGGTGAATCTCTAAGTTCAGACTATGATGGTGTGGTGAAATGGTGGAGCTGGGTGGCAAAGAGTGCATCAGAGACACACTGCCTCACCTCTCACAGCATCCAAAGTCAATTTGTGAGAAGAAGCAGTTCTGGCTCCAGGACCATAGGTACAGGGTGAGAGGACTTGAAGGGGTACCATGCCATGAAGAACCACAAAAATTGAGTGGATAGAGGAAGGCTTGGCAAAAGTGCGTGAGGAACCACAAAAATCGCTTGGATCTATGAAAACTTGGCAAGAGTGCATGGGACTAGCAGCCGGGAAGGATTGAGTGTGTATTTCGTATAATGAGATGATGTCAATCAACACTGTAGTCTTCCTAATATCGACGTCCCATCGTGCAGTCCATGTATGTTTTCCCTAGATCTCTGTATGCCCCAGTCTGTCACCGTTATCCCTGTATCTCTTTATGTGTCCCGCCAGCTTACCCCTGCCAAACAGAATGCCGGCAATGGTGGTGAGAGACATATCTTCCCACCACAATGGCCTGGAAGTGCATTTCCAGGTTTTCACAATTGGTGTCTCTAACTGTTTCTCCAATTATGCTTGAGTACCATTTGCAGCTAGATTGATTGTATGTATATATAGAGAGAGACTTAGATAGATAAAACATGCCATAGTATGATGCAGCAAATCTTGTGACTGTAACAAAGATGAATATGATAGACGAAATACCATGTGGTCATCGAACTTCAAGAACAACTGCTGTGACAATACGGCACCAAGTGTTATGCAGAGCAGCCCAGAGGTCTCAGCTCCTTTCGAAGTCTCCAGCACACCTTGGTAGAGGTCTCAGCAGCTGCAAAACTTCGTTATTGTATCAGTCAAATCTTATAGCATCCTGAACGCACCTCCATAACTGCAGGTGCTTTCATGAGCATTTTAGAATTCTCTTGCAGAGTTTGAGAGCACTTTGGTTAGCTCCATGGGGGTCTGGAAACATCTGGAAGCACTTAGGAGCACTGGTGAAATCGACCAGAGTGTCTGGGAGGTTCGTGTGTGGCTTCTGAACCAATTCACATTTTGCTGCTAAAGGTTAAACTCACGTCAGTCCAAGCACATGCCATCTGCCAACCTCTTTGACCTCTCTTCCACCGCAATTCTTCATCTGCCTGCAGGGATTTTCATTGGGGCTGATCCCGTATATCCAGCGACCATTTCTGCCAGAGCTATTGCAGAAACATTTGGGGGTGTTAATGGTTTGGGGGTAGAGGTATAACCTATCCCTCCACATAGCCTCTGTGCAGCCTTCTCAGTGAGGTATGGTTGAATCTGATTGTCTGCAAACATGCATATCATAACAAATGCAGGAAGTTTCTGGGGCATATCATTGTACAGCAAGGATTCATTCAGATATTCAGATAATCTCATTCTCAGTGTGTTTTTCAGAAAAGCAGGATTCTAATCCACGTTGGGAGAAATCACTCGGAACTCAGGATAATACTGAGAGAATTTCTGGTTCATCTGTTTAATCTTGCTGATTGTTTGTTCTGCTGTGGCCACTCTGTCGGGGTCCCCAAAAACTGCTTCCAGTAGTCGTATAAATGCTGGTTGGTCTCCCAGCTCTATCTTTCTGTCCTTCCAGACATCTGGCAAAGTCTGTTCTAAGGCTACTGCCCACAGGCAGCTGAATGCATACTGCATTTTCGACAGTTCGTCGGGAAAGCTGCTGTGTTTGCATTGAATCACCATCTTGAGTTTAGCCATCCAGCCTCTTGACTGAGATTGATTCAACCCAGAAAGTATGGGGAGGATGGAAAAATCTGGCTGGTGTCCTCGTGTCCCTGGGGTGCAACTGGGGCTGCTTCCCCTGCCAGGGTCAAGGTGTTGGCTACCTCAGTCCTCAAACTGTGGACATCCTCACTGGATTTGTGTGTATGCTGGGCCATCTGATCGAGTACATCCTGTAGGTGTTGGGTATTTTCTGCAACCAAAGTTCTCCTCCTGGCATCTGCCAATTCGTTCTCAACACTCTATATCCTCTCATCCATTACTGAATGGCCACATGCAGGGAGTAACAACTGCTGAGCTTTCTGATCGGTAATTTCTTTCTGCAGGACAAGCTTCTGTGCTGCACGTTTACACACCCTCTACACCATTTATGTGGGATCCGTGTACCGGGCCACCTGTAACAACTCCTACTGCCATTTTGCCAGCATCTAGTGCGGTTCCTCAGACCCGATGCAGTCTCCCTGTACCTCCGCACTTTCACTCATATTGTTCCTGATTTTCCCTCAACACCAGGGTCACTCTATCATGCTCTTTGGATCCAGACATCACAAAGGAGCACCCATGTCGACCAGTGCCAATGATCTGCATCGATCCATGAGGATGTCGGGGTAGATAGTGCTACAACAGTCAGTGGAACTCCCAAAAACTGCACAATTGGTGCTGTTGCTGCTGCATGTCCTTTTGTCAAGTGGATTCATGATCAATTGTGTCCTTCACAGTGGCAGGGTTACTCTGGATCACAAGGGAATGATGAGAGTGCACTGCGCTATCCAGGAGTCCAGTGTGGTCTGAAAACTGGGTCGTTAATATCTAGACCTCCCCTTGTGCTAGTCACATCTGTCCAATACTAATTCGAAGGGCAGTGAACAGTCCTTTGTTTCTACAAATATTGTTACGTAGGTTCTTCAACAGTCTGAACCAAGATAGTGTCGATACTATTGAAAGTGTTTGAAAGATTGGGTTCAAAACAATACAGGGAGTTCCAGCAACACCAAACGAATGCGATTGCGACATACAGTTGTGGTCATACTCCGACATTGAAGTTTAGTGATCAATATGGGTCCAGGCAGATATTGAAATCTGGCAAGCTGTAACTGAATGTCAACACTTTCGTTGCAATTCTGTGTCCAAGATTGGCCAGGTACTAAATCAACTGAACAGGAGACAGAACAAGATTTGAAATAATACCTACATACTGTAGAGGTGTATTGGCACATTCAACCCCAGGTATGTGGTAAAAAAACTCGTTCTAGTGTAATGGATGGGACTGGACATAGGTAGTATTGGAGACAGTAATGTGATATCAAGAAAGAATGCCAAGAACTCAAAATGGATATCTAGAATAGAGAACTAGACAACAGTCGAAGCTGTTCAAAGTTGGCTATCGCTCAGTCATAACAATGAATGAGTAAAAGAAAAACAGGAAATCCTTCAACACCAACAACCTCTGCTTATGTACAGTTTGTCTGCCATTCCCCATTCGGTCTTCATGCTCCAATTTGCAGTCCGAATTTTCGCACATGAACCTACACACTATCAACAACAGTCTTAGCAACCCAATCATGCCACAGCATCCAAGGTTGCAACACCTCAGACCACTTCCTTATGTTCCAAAATAATCTCACCACCACTACGTAATACTCTCATGCCATTTGCATGGCTTCTACCGTCTCTGCCATTCCATAACACCAACTCCTCCCCCCTTTTCCTGTAAGTACTGATATTTTGATCTTCATAACATCACTTGCACACCCAAACCATGACAACATGGCTGGTGACTGGAGATGGACCAATACCTGACTCTGTTGCCTGACTATTATATGGTACTGTACACACTCAGTCTGCTGGAGTTCCCACTGGCACTTGAGAGCCAGTTTAGCAGCCTACTTGGAAGCCTGCTTGATAGCCAGCTTGGAAGCCTACTTCATAGCCTGCTGGAGAGCCTGCTGGAGAGCCTGCTTGAGAGAGCCACGCATAAGAGCATCGCTTGAGAGAGGCATCCATTTGAAGGAGTAGAGTTTTCCACTGTCAGCTTTTCTCTGATGGCTAACTCTAAATTTGTGGAAGATTGAGCTAATAGCCTCTAAAGTCTGTTGATACTTTGAGTTTGACATTGATGTAGCTAACCTACTTGACTAAGTGCGTTCAGTACATCACCAGAATGTATTTTAGTCACTGGAAGACTCCAGGAGTGTCTGAGAGGATGTGGAGTGTAATCTTAGATGCGTCAATTTCAGGAGAGTATCAGACCCTAGGAGGGCATTCCTGCCGGCCTTCAGGGTAACTGGGATCACAGATGACTGCTACAGGAGTACCACGGGAGTGATTGTGATAGGTTTGGGAACATTTAGGAGGGCCGGAGAGAACATTGGGTGCACGTGGGAGCGCGGGCGACAAGTCTGAAAGCACCGGTGACAAGTCTCGGTGCGCTGACGACAAGCCTCGGAGCGCCGGCAACAACTCTGGGAGCACCTCGAATTACAGTAGAGCAGTCTTGGAAAAACATCTTCTTTGGGAACGCTGCAGGTGCGCCTGGAAATCATAGCTACTACTCATCATTCAACGATTTTTAAAACTCATCTATTCAGTTTGTATTCTCATCTATCTATCTATATAGCTACCCCTTTACACACGGTATATCTGGATTGGCTGCAGGCGGTGCTTGAGAACATTCGAGGAACGCCTGAAAATGACGATCGAGTGAACTCAGAGATACACTCCGAGGCCCTCATCGAGCGACTTTGGAGACGGACTTGGAAGCGGTAACTGAGCGTATTTGGATATACACTTGGAGGCCCTGATTGAGTGAACTTAGAGATGCACTCAGAGATCGTAAGCGAGCGAGGTTGGAGATGCACTTAGAGGCAGTAATCGAGCGAGTTATGAGATGCACTTCGAGGTCATGATCGTGCGAACTTGGAGGCCGTAATGGAGCAAGTTTGGAGATGCACCCAGAGGCCATGATCGAGCAAGTTTGGACATGCACTTGGAGGCCGAGATCGAGTGTACTTGAGAGTTGCACTGGGAGGCCGTAATAGAGGGAGTTTGAAGTTACACTGGGAGGCCGTGATCGAGCGAGTTTGGAGATGCGCTTGGAGGCCGTTATCACGCAAGATTGAACGAGTACTTGGAGGCGGTCGATGGACGGCGCGCCAAGTGATGAGACTCTATTCATCAGTTAGTTAACTGGCAACCGTGGGAATGTGACAATGTGACTTTACCTTTGATCTCTCAAGGAGAGCTGGCTAATGATGGTCGATAGTGTAGGGAGGTACGCCGGAAGCCGAAGCTACATTCAGGGGTTAACTCCTAATCATGAGAATGAAGGGAAGACAAACAATCTTGGGTGGATGCTGAACTCGGTGTATGCTGTACTCGGTGTATGCTGTACTCCTTGTCAACTCATGACTATGGCATGGAGAGATAGAGACGGATGACTTAACTTGGTGTTCTGCGATGATGCTTCAGTTGTGGACGAGAAAGCGAGAGATGGGGGATGAAGATGAGAATGTTGTGGAGGATACGAGCGGATATGAGAAATCAGGGGTATGACTTGCCTGATTGGGTTGGGAAGACCTCGTATCGGTGTATTGACACGGCGGATCGGGACTCGTTCCTACCGTATCCGGGATGGTAAATTCACTCGCACACGAATTTCTTTAAGTCCCAGTTTCCAATGATGATTTCCCGCATCTCCTCTCATCTCTCTCTTTCTCGTCCACAGGTCTACCATCACCTAAGAACACGAAGTTAAGTCATCGCTCTCAATCTCTCCATGCCATGATCAAGAGTTAACACCAAGAACAGCTTACACTGAGTACAGCATACACCGAGTACAGCATACACTGCATACTGCATACACCGCGTACTGCATACACTGCATACTGCATCATCCCAAGATCGACTGTCTCCCGCTCCCAGCGAGTCTCTCATCTCTCGGCAGACCATGTTGTACTCAATTCTCTACATTCCCACAATCACGAGTTAACCAATCAATAGAGTCTCAGCTCCCGTCGCACCTCCCTCCCAAACTACCGCCTCCAGATTGACCGCCTCCAAGTACTCCTCCAATCTCGCTCGATCACAGCCTCCAAGTGCATCTCTAAACTGGCTCGATCATGGCCTCCAAGTGATCCTCCAAGCTCGCTCGATTGCGGCCTGCCTGTTCGCATGATCACGGCCTCCAAGTGCATCTCTACACTCGCTCGATCACAGTCTCCAAGTGTATCTCTACACTCTCACGATTACGGCCTCCATGTGGACCTCCAAACTCGCTCAATCACAGCCTCCAAGTACATCTTTAAGGAGCAACGGCGGGTCTACCCAGATACAGGGGTACCGGAGGTGGATAGAGTGATGGGGAGTATATATTCGGCAGACCCCGGAGTAGATAGACATCATCCCATTTCTATCTCATCTAATCATACAAAGAAAATACACACTCTATCTTTCCCAACTTTTGGTCTCACTCGCTCTGTTTGCGATATCGTGGATCCATGCAATTGCGTAGGATCCTTAACAGTGGGTAGTATCATATCTTCTCACCCGATTCCTACGCTCCTCGTACCAGAACTGCTCTTTGAATCAGAACAGCTCTTTCTCATGAATTCCGTTTGGATGTCCTGAGAGGTGCGGCGGAGTGTTGATGGTGGGCTCTCTGGCTTCAAGCTCCATTGTTTCACCAGCCCGGCCTCCAAATGTTGTATCTCTAAATGTTCTCTCAATGGGCGTGGCCTGTTGCTCCTCCGATTATGCTCGAGTACCATCTGCAGCCAGATTGACCGTATGTATATATAGAGAGAGACTTAAATAGTGCATGCCATATTATGATGTAGCGAATCTTGTGACTGTAACAAAGATGACTATGATAAGACGAAATGCCATGTGGTTATGTAAGAACCACAGCTGGGAGAATACGGCATCAAGTCTCCCGCAAAGCTGCGCAGCGGTCTCGGCCGCCCACAGAGCTGCACAGCAGTCTCAGCTTCCCTCGAAGTTTCCCGCAGATTTGCACAGTTGTCTCAGGAGCTCCAAAATTCGACCATCGTAGATGGAGCAACCTGAATGCACCTCCATAACTGCAGGTGCTTTCAGGAGCACCCGAGAATGCTCCTGCAGAGTCTGAGAGCACTTTGCTCAGCTCCAGTGGGGTCTGGGAGCGTCTGGAAGTACTTAGAAGCACTTCTGAGGTCGCCTGGAGTGTCTGGGAGGATTGGGTGAGGCTTCCGGATCGAATTACATTTTGCTCATCTACCATTACCATCACCATTACCATCACCATCGCCATCGCCATCGCCATCGCCATCGCCATCACCATCGCCATCACCATCGCCATCACCATCACCATCGCCATCACCATCGCCATCACCATCGCCATCACCATCACCATCGCCATCACCATCACCATCAATACTGTCACCATCATCAGCACTATTACCATCATTACTATCACTATCATCACCACCAGCCCCAGACTGAATGCATACCCAAAAGCTAGATATTGTCCTGAAAGCAGCTATTGATGTCGCTGAGAAAACCGAGTCAGAGATCTGCTCCCCCAGAGATCCAGTTGGCTACCTTTGCTGGGTAATTTCATGTGGCAATCGTCAATACCATGACCTTTCTGCATCAAGGAATCTTGATCTGGTGGCCATGCTAAAGAAAAGGTTTAGAATACCATATTAACTGACATCATGATATCGGCCAACCTATGCCACTTGCCACCTGCCACCTGCCAGCTGCCACAGGCCACATGCCGCCCTCCATATACCACACTCCCCACGACACACTCCCCACGACACACTCCCCATGCCACACTGCTCATGCCATACTCCCCACACCACACCTCACCCACCAAACAATGCCTGCCATATGTCACCAACCTTATTCCTCCCAATGCCTGGAGTCTGCCACTCAGCAAGTCTGTGGATCAAGCTTGCAGGAACATACATGGGAGCATATTATTAAGGGAGATTGGGAGTGTCTTCCATCTTGATAGTGTTCTGGAGAGCGACCTGGAGGTGTACTTGGATATATACTTGAAGGTGTTCTTGGGAGTGTCTTGAGGGGTTAATTGGAAGCGTAAAGTCAAGCAGGCTGGGAGAGTGTCATCGAGTGCCAGTGGGAGTGTAATCGAGAGCGTGCTCAGGAGTGAGCTTGAAAGATCCTTCAGAGCATACATGGAAGTGTACAGTCAAGTAGGCAGCGAGTGTGCCATGGAGGGGAATTGGGTGCGTCCTGGAGAGCAATTGCGGGAGTGTATGTGAGAATGTACTTGGAGGGGTTTCACAGTGCATTCTCTAAGTATAGTTGGAAGTGTACTCAGATTGAACTTGGGATCATGTTGAGAGCTTACTTGGGAGCATATAGTCAAGCAGGCTGGGAGTGTGTCATCAAGTGAAAATGGGAGTGTGTCATCAAGTGAAAATGGGAGTGTACTTGAGAGTGTACTCGGGTGTGGAATTGATAGTGTCTTGAGAGCTGACTTGTGAGTGTACATTCAAGCAGGCTGCATCAGCAAATTGTAAAATGGTTCAGAAGTCATAACTCAACGACTCAGCTATTCTGAACAGCCTCACCCATTCTTGCAGAAGCCCCCAGAAGCTCCGGAACAGGCTGAATGCAAGAGGATTCACTTCTCAGGTGCTCTTAGCGTACTTTCAGGTGCTCCTCAATGCAGCTGAAGTCATGGAACAGAATACAGGAATATTCTAAAGAGTATGAAGTCGTCTTCAGAATGCTATAAAATCATGCGTTTAAGTTGCTAAAATTTTGGAGCTGCTGGGACTACAACACTTGTCTCCAAGACGATTCCGGTGCACCTGGAGGGAGACTCTCCGGGAGTGATAATATATGATATCTATCTCGAACAGTACAATTCGATGAACTATCTCACAGCTGCACACATGAATCAGGCATTCTAATCTAATTAATATACAGTCCAGTAGGTATCTAAATTGACATGATTAGTTACAAGCCATACACTATCGATGCCGCCTGATGCAGCATTCTCCTGCACCAAATGCACTGGTCCAACTACTGCTCCAACAGTTACAATATGCATCTTATTTTTCTGTTTGACAACCCGGATGAACCTGTCAACACAATCAGCCCAACCAGGAAGATCTTTGTACTTTGTTGGAATCACCACCGCATATTCTTGAGCTTGAGGACATAATTCCCATCGCTGAGTCTTCTTGCACCTGTTAGAAAAGGTCGATATTGCTTTCCCTTGTGGCAGGCGATCCTGATATTGGAGGATCGGATTCAGTGGAGTCCAGCTGAAGTATTGTACAAGAAAAGAAGGAATTCGTCCTTGGAAGGTGTTATCAAGGTCATTCTCTTCACTTTGCATATACTGGACCCAAATGTTATGAGCTCCAGGCATGATCCCTTGGTTGGAATTGGTATATTCTACCTTGCAATCAAGTCCCAGAGGCTCAACAGAAGTAGGGTTGTGAAATGGTTGATGGTAATACAACAGCCCATTCTGGAGTTTAATGAATATACTGTATATGAGTACATTCTGATCATATCTGAGCACTAGTCCACTAACTTTGTGTCCCCAGTCCGCTTGAATTTGCGTGCGGAGTAGCTGTCCAAATTTCGGAATTCCGAAATCTTCTGATGCATCTCTGTGTGAGGTCAACTGATTACTTCTGCACACTCCACGGACATGCGTTTCTCTCAAAAGATATACCTGCTGTGATACAGGGTGGATAATGGGCTTGTCCTGAATTGTGTGGTGACATAACAGATAGGCTCTGCATGTACTTCGCCATTTATCGGTAGAGGGCAGTAGGTTGAAAATTTTTCCAGTGTCAGTGTTGTACCAGCCTTGGAGTGCAAGATATGGCAGTGTCTCCTCCATATAGTCAGGACCAGTACACCGGTCATTATGCTAAAGCATCTGTCGAATGTAATTGACTTGGTTGCTAGATCGATATGTCTCTTCCACATTGGCGATAGGTAGCTGTTCAGAAATATCGGGGGTAAAATTGTCACCGGTACCCATTCGCCGAATTGACTCTGATATATCGCTCACAAGATGTATCTTGGGATATCAGACATGTATCACCTGTTGTTCAATGGTTTTCCGGAGTGCCTGGACACGCACAGTCTCCCACCAAGCTTCAAACTTGATCAAGTGGATGGACAATTCCTTCCTGAACCGCTTCTGTTCATTAGAGCTGATGCCACAGATCTCTCTCTCCAGCTGGTTAGTGACACGCTCCATATCAGCCGAGCTCCAGGTCGTGGCCTCTGTCTCAGCATCGGATAGATGGATCTGAAAATGCAGTCGCTTGTGGGTAGTCATGTTTGCCGCCCCGTAAGCCTCGTCTTTGGCTGCGGTTCTCATTAGGGTGAGTTCTTTGGCAAATATGCTCCTGGGACTGGTTGCCTTAGTACCAACTTCCTGCAATAGTTGTAGCTCACGATGTTGGAATAATTTAATGCAAAGCTTGCTTTTAACAGGTGTCACTTGTTGGATTTCGCACTCCAATCACTGTATTGCCTTCTGACGATGAGCATCTGCTGAAGGGGTTGCCGCTTGTTGGGCTCTATTCAGGCGCACCTGAAATTTCCCACGTTTAGTTGTGGAAACCTTGTCAGCGCCATCCACAAGGGCTTCCATTGCAGCACAAATCTTATGAATCTATTGATCGCGTAACTGATGTGATTCCCTTGCCAACAGGTCATCATCTTTGGCGTTCGCTGAGTTCAACATTTTCTGATCTCGAAAAATACCCTTCTTCTGCTATACTATCTTGCGTGCATCGTCTCGTGCTGTGATGCATAGATCAGAGTGATTATGTTGGCTGATAAGTAGAGACAATTCACATAATGCCCGCAATGCTCTCATTTCCAATTTCATCAGAGGCTTTTTCCCACATAGCTCCTCCGTCATCTTTTGAGCAGAAAGAATTGGAGCGCATTTCGCTTCCAGTGTTCTGATTATTCCACAGGTCTCTTTGACTTGCCAGGTGCCGCTTTTCAAGGGATCGAATGTTTGAGAGAAGTGCTGGAGGCCGGGATATTGTGGCACCGATGTGAACTGATTGTCAAATTGATCCTTGCCATTTGTAGCTTTCAGGTATCTGAGCAGCCTGTTCAATAATTCTTGAACTAAAACCAGGAGCGGCTGATGCAATTCATCAGGCTGCCAAAGCCGATATACATTGCAGAGAGGGTATTGCCAGAACTGGTTGCAGATTTGGTGGACACATAGAGTGTGCAAAGCATCAATATTATTGTCCGCCGGTAGCTCTGAGTGAATATGGTTGTCTCATGGGATATCGAGCTATCGAAAAGTTGAATGCCCCATCGATGCACCTTTAGGAATTTCGCACATCGGGCATGAGCCATATGTGACTTAAGCAATCATGACTTGTTCAGGATAATCCCTGACCCAGGCAGCCTACAGAGGGTAACATTGTCGCTGGAATCCATCTCCACAATCCCATTTCAAGCCATGGCCAGTGATGTCAAGATGCCTAAGTTGAGACAGCACAGTTCCAACTGCATTATACCATGCTTTGCCAATGTTTTTGGCACCTTACTGGGGACATGGGATCAGCCCGAAAAGAATCCAGGGGCACTTTGCAAGTGTGAGGCGCATATCTTTTTGAATAATACCAGTCTTGAGGTACAGCGGCCAGGCATGCTGATCGCCCGAATAATTGGGCAAGGGAATCTTGTGGGATGCACATATGACTGGCACAATTGTCGCTCTGGCAGGAAGTTGATCCTGCGTATCCCACCACTAATTGGCCGTGTTCATCTCGTAGTAGAATGAACGACCCTGACAGTCAGTGAGGCAAACCGGTTCAACATCGAGGTGTCGCTGAAAAGGCAGTTATGCTAGTAGGAACTGGATACATTTGGAAATATCCCTGTAGTATATTGTTCCGAACATATGTTCGTCATCTTCAATCCAACTATCATTGCTGAGCCCGAAATCGCATTCAGAGAGGAGCTTTCGCAGGGCATCTGCTGAATGGAATGATTCAATTTTGAAGTTGTCCTGTCCACGCCTGAGATGTTGATCTATCCAGCTTTGTGGTTACTGGCTAAACAATTGAGCCTGCTGAAAGTTGTGTGCGGACCGAAATTGATGTCATTGATTCCATTGTTCTGAGTACTTTCAAAGCTTGTTGTACAAGCCAGTTGCTTTGCCATATGCTTTCCCCCTCACATTTTCCACTCCAACTACCTGCCTATGAGCCTTTGTCTTTGTTAGATCAGGGGTACAGGTGAAATCAGGCTGTGGATGGTCCAAAGGTTCATTGTTGGGAGTATCTTCAGGTGGTGGTGCACCTGGAATGTTGTTTATGAGTAGATCATCAATCGGCAGCTTGTCCATGGCCATTCAGGTGCACCTACTGTAGTCAAACCCCGATGGCTCAGGGTGATCCCAGCCGGCAGGTTGTAGAATCCTGTCAGGTAATAGCCCTTCATTGGTCGATATTGGGTGATATTGTTGATAGTGAGCTTCTAGTCGGTTCTCATGAAATAATTTCTTTTTGCAGATACAGCATTTGACATGTTTCCAGCCAGTGTTGACAATATTTGAGAAATGCTCAGTGTTCTGACGAATATCGATGATGCCTTAGGTGGCATTGTTCGCTGCTGGATATTAGCCTCAAGAATATCTAATTGAAAGCGAGCGTACTGAGGTTAGCGTATCACTCTCAAAGCCGCATCACACTCCACCGACCGTTCAGGAGGGGTAAAACAAAGTTACCTTACGATCAGTTTTCTTCCCAAACTAGGATAATATTTATGACATCCCAATCAATAATGCTGCACATTATCAACTGAATATTGTTAGCAGTGAAAGTTTTTTTTGTCATCACTGCGATTGACTTTAAATACATTTCATCAGGTGCTACTACAATCGGCCTTATCGTATCCTACATCATTAAGGCATTGTGCAGATTACCTATGCCCTTGAGCCTCACGCAGCGGATAACATCAGCTTAATACAATGAATATGTAAGTTTCCTAGCTGGCTGCATGCCCACTCAATGATCATTGAGAACTGATTGGCTGGTAGGATGTTTTCTTCAGTAATGATCCTTGACCGGTGGATGGGTCCTGAGGAGACAACAAAGTTTACAAATGGAGCTTAAAACGAGGCAATCACTGTTGCTGCTCGACTAACAAGGCCTCATATTGAATGAAGTGCAGGTCATACACAAACATGTTTAGTGTAAAATGCCGACTTGTGCAAACCTCTCAACCTGATATAGTACTTGCTGGGTTCCTAGAGCTATCATGTGATGTCCCATCTGTCACTATTACAGTCATGCACCAAACAAAAGTGAGATTCTATCCACGATCCTAGTATAGGAATTCGGGTGTATACCAAAGAAAGGTGGGATGTGTGTGAATATGATGTATTTTTCTCATCCGGGTTTCATGGGATCACAGGTGCAGTGATACCCCACAGTTTGTGACAAATAGGAAGAATATAAGATGCCTTCATTTTGCCGAAAGTCACTGCTAGCTTCAATACTTTCAACTATACTATGATTTATTTGAAATCACCAATTGAATTAATAATTTGCTTACTACCTTTGTTAGTTTACATATGATGTTGATGAACGGATCTCTACAGAAAATGACCAATATGGCTCCAACAGGTGGGCTGGTTGGCTCACAACTACGGCCAGATGACAATGTGGGAGCTTCAGATAATACTGCTGGAAATACACCGAACAAAGGCACTCAATTTGGGCAACCCACAAATCAATTTCATCCACCACCGGGGTATAGTTACGCGCCTTCGCAGCCACCATTTCCAGGCGCTGCATTGTTCTACCACCATGCCCCATTCAACATGGCACCAAGCTCACAACCAAGCTCTGGTGCAACCCAAGGATATCCGAGTTATGGGCCATCGTGGCACGCATATGATTTCCCCCGAGGAGGTTATGGCCGACCTCAAATGTTTCCCCCTCAGCAATCCACAGGACATGGGCCGTCATTTGCAGGCGCACCTCGTGTGCCTCCAGCACTGCCTGGACACAATGCAGTCAGTAGGCTGACCTCTTCCACCTCTACTGCACCAGGACAACTTCCCGGCGCACCTGGGAGACCCGTGATTTGCCTCTCAACGAAATGATATCAGCCAGCTATGGAACCTCGCAGGACAGATGTTGCAGGGATTGCCGAATTGCACCCATTACCAGAGATTTCCTATGATGAATACAACAGAGATTTTGAGAGCGATGATCCATCGGACTTGGGCAGGGCTGAAGGCAAAGCCCTAATCAGCTTGAAGCAAACAGAATTCCCCTTGAAGCAATTTGCCAAAATGATGGGGCAGCCCAACTTTAGTACCTTCAACAACTGGGAGAAAGTATGGGTGGCTAGGTTTCTGGAGAAGAAGCATTGGTCCGTTATCTGGGGACAGAACCGTTCGAAACAGATGCGAGATGGACCCGTGTACTAGGAGACGGCCGGAGCAGATTTTTTGGAGAGTTTCAAGACATGGCTGCCTATAGACCATTTTGATAATGCGTAATGGATTCGGCAAGAGTGGGTTGAAATGTGTTTTAAGAAATGTGCAAGCCAGGATCGGGAGGCGAGGCAGAAGGGAATGCGAGGTAACAAGCAACCAGCGACATATTCGGGAGAGCGAGTGGGCGACATGGTGAGAGGTAACCTCGCAGAGTGGCGAAATACCACCTTCTTGGTTGTGATTCATCAGGTGCCAAATGGCAACAATGACCAGAAATCCAGTGATTAACACCAAGCTTCGTACACCGATGTCAGGCGCTGGGAAGAGCTGATTGTTTCATCGAAAAAAATTGTGGCCCGAATAAACCATACAGTCCGACTGCGATATACAAATGCAACTTGATGCAGCAAGAATTCGACGAAGAGTATATGGGATATTACACACCCGGGCAAATGATGAATGACTCTCTAGATGGTCATATTCCATTCAACAGTTCCCTTTCTAATGCCTTCAAGTTGAAACTGGGACACAATTTGAAATGATTTTTGGTAGAAATGAAGCCAGCAACAGGGAAGGATATAGCGGAGCACGTATTTACACCGGCCAAGGTAATCCCCACCACCTTTCCCACGTTGAGTTATGCCCCACTTAGTGTTAGCAATGGGTTGGGGTAACCTGCCAGAGGTCTGGGTTTGGACCGCAAAATGGTTCGGTGCGGTTCCAGATCCGTCCAAGGACGCGACCCGCTGGGTACTGGTGGGGCAAACCCCGACCCGTACCGGTCAACCTGCAGGTCTTGCATGGTCTGACCAGACCCGTTGATTCCAATCTCCGGTTCTGTGTTTCGGGTTTTCCTATTTATGCTCGCATTTAGATATCCTACTGCAAATCGCACAATATTGACTTTGGTACTTCATTGTCCATTTTGAGTGAATCGGCGGCCTGTGAAACTTAAAACAACAGAGACACGCTCCATGCCCCATCCTGAGCATGATAGTCGATGGCGTATCAATGATTGTTGCTCTTGTATCATGGGTAATGGAGGTGGCGATTGGATGGCAACAATCATAAATGAGGTATTGGCCCTATTTCAACGCAAAGGAGAAAGTGACATGCCCACTGCCCCATTCTGAAAATAAGCGTCAACGGAGCATCATCGATTTTTAGTCCTGTATGACATGTAATTAAAAAGTGATATGTTCTTTGTTATGCATAAGCGTAGTATTGGCCGCCTTTAAAGGCCAAACAGACAGTGATACGCTCCCTGCCCGAAGTTGAAAATGAGCGTCAACGGAGCATCAATGATCTTGGGCCTTGCATGATGGTTAATCAATGCGCAAGATGGCCACTAATGTCTATATATGGAGTTTTGACCGGTTTTATCAGCTAAAACGTTCAGGATCACTGAGTTGCAGCATTGATAACCAGTTGAGTTGTGATCGTCCAGGAGGCTGTCGCGGTACCATCTCTTGCTTATCAGCCTTGAAATTCTGCCACAACCTTGTTTATAGATGTCTGCGATCATTTACCATCAAGATTACCCAAGATTCATGACCAAAAATCATTGTCGCTCTGTTGACACTCATTGTCAAGATGGGGCAGTGGGAGTGTAGCATTCTCTTTTGGGTATAAAGGCAGCTAATATGATAATTATAGATAACAACGACTAATTCACAGTTTAATAACCTGACTTACACAACGAATAATCATTGACACTCTGTCGACGCTCGTTTTGCCACAGGCATGTCCGCATTATGCAGCTATTCATCTTGGCATACATCATCAATAACCGTGTTTTGGCAGTCGTTCTATCCTCTTCATGTACATTTTCATTTATCTCTACATTGTTCTTCAATTGTGCCTATAAATATATCCTTTAAAATATACTTCAAAGTGTCAGCTAATTGTAGATAATGATAATACTCAAAACTCCCATTCCTTCCAATCAATTCTCGTCTTCACTGTCAGATTCGCTAAAAAGGCTGCTGTCATCTCCAAAATCAATGTCCGCAGAATTGCCATGCAGCAGACAGTGTACTTAGCAAATTTGGAATAAAATCTTTATTGCGCTTGCTATCCTTGGCATATGCATTATGATTGCAAAATTGAGTGTTGGAATGCGGAGAATGTATATACACTCACCTGGATGGCATACCTTCTATTTCATAACTTTCATTTCAATCAGTGTCACCGGATGCCGCAGGAGGCATTCTGGGGGGAGGAGGCGTTCCAGCCAGAGGTGCCACCGGTTCTGGCGGAGCGGAGCCTGTTCCTTTGTGCCTCCAGCTTGTCTGCAGATTCTTTGTTGTGCCATTTTGGCATGGAAGGTGGCCGTCAGTATGATATTTATAAACCATTGCTGGGTGCCTTTCTTTCGCAGCCTTCACCTTGTTCTGCCTGGGAAACACAACACCGCGCATCTTCTCTTCTCAGACTTCAGCCCGACGTTTCTTTGTTAGTAGTTGCATTTCCTCTATTGAGGCACGCGAAAACCCATCTTTCGCGATTGTGGCGATTGTGGCCACATTCAAGGCAAGGAAAATGTCGGACTGTTCCGGCTGTACCCGACCTCATTGCCTCGCCATAGTAGCAACGATGTTGAAACCCTAAAGAAATCAGTTGCTGCTTTTAAGAAGAAGATTTGGCTATTACCTCAACCATGTACAACTATGTAGCCTCCTGTAAGGTCTGTACAGCCAGTGTTGTCCACTGCCGGGGACCTTTATCACGACATGTGTACGCGAACATCCCAAAGCTGACAACATCATGATGTTTGATTTGGCGGACTGTGCGGCCAAATGCCTGAGTCGACCAAGGAGGTTTGCCTTTGCTGGCAGGGATAAATTGTTCATCAAGCTCTCTACGTACCGCAGCGGTACATTATATTGTCAGTTGACCGCTTTCCGCATCGATATGGAGATAGTCACATCCGATTGCATGCTGCTTCTTATCATTGCTGCGTCCGGTTATACAGACTATTTTGAAATCTGCAGCGTGTGCCATATTTTCGGTGGCAGCAATTGCAGCGTCGCGGTGGACTAACTGGTGTCTGCGTTGCTGCTGTGTATCAGCCAGGGGCGCATTCGATGAATCGCCCATGGTTAGGCTTGATTCGGATTGAATCACACCAGGTTGAGGTGATTGTGGAGCCATGACTTGCTGTTGTGGAAATGGTGAGGAAGATGATAACGAAACGTGGAAAGTCCTGAGGAATATCTAGCAAGCTACAAGTCACAATGGAATGAATCATAATGAACTTGCACATTCCATTGCAGTGTTAACCAGCGGGGTATAGGTGCAAGTTGCGGGTGATACCAACGGTCCCGCGATTTGCAGTAAGTTGGTCCAATGTTGTTTGTTTGTTTGTTTGCAGCGATACATTGAATTGAACAACAGCTGAGATCTCATGTTTGATAGATATAAAAAGGAAATTCTTCGACGGAAAGGACGACTGATGATGTTTCTCTCAGCACATTGCCAGGATCTTACACGAAACTCACGCTACGTATCAAGTCATGACGTACGGTAAGCGTTACTATTCCGACTGAAATGTCAGTCAAAACACAGATTTTGCTCTGTTCGAGTTGATCAAATGTACGAACCTTGACATAAAAGACACAGCTTGGCTCCATGTGCTCCATATCGTGCAACATTCAGCATCTCGCCCAACGACAAGGTCCACGCACGATACCATGCTCAATTCTCCCACAAAGAACTTTTCTCCACCTCTGGCGGGCACATAAGGCAAATTAGCACAGGACTCCACACGTCGCCGTCATCAAGCGGATGACGGCAAGAGAGGCTTCGACGCAGATAGGGTCCGAGCGTTGGGAGCATTCCGCAGCTTGTAATCTAAAAAGAAGCTTTCGGTGGAGACAAGATGGCAAACGCACTTTCCAAGCCATGATGAAATAGAGAGTTGAATCGAGGATTATGTGGAGAGAGAGACCGCTATGGCAACAAAGCGAGTTCAAGATGCAGAGACAGCGATTATGCAATAGCTGAAAGATATGACTATAGCTGAAAGAGTGGGGGTGACAACCAGACAGCCCGAAACAACGTTTGAAGAGATGTTGAATGTTATCAGTGACAGTCTGAGTGATCTTGCAAGTTCTGATGATGAGCAGGATGGGGAAGACGAGGAATATGATGAAGAAGATTCTGAGCTCTGCAAGCTGAGTGATGATGATGAACTTGGATGGGTGATGGGCACAATCTCCGAAACAGTACAGCACAGCAAAGAGAGTTTTTGGCAGAAGCAGATGATGCATGACAAATTGATACAACGGGGTTGGGGGGAAGCAGCTGAATTACTTCCGTGGGAGAGATATGAAATATGAGATGGCCAAATTGAAGGTTCCGGTGGTTGTCAAGCCCCAAATAGACATGACTGCTGCCACACCACCCCCAACAACAATGGCTGAGCATATGCGGACCATTGATATCGTCCGCGGACAATCACAAATGCCGGCAGTGACTTCTTGGCCGGGAAGTGGTCAAATGAGGCTGGGTTCGGACACACCACAGGTACATAAATTCATACTGGTTCTTTCACCTGATGCGGCGCCTGATTCGACACTGATTGAAGATGCGAACCCTGTCGAACCCGTAAGTGTTTACCTGTGCATACAGCATCACCAGTAAATTACCATATAAAAATCGGATATGGACGATGATATGGTGATGGCTGCCGCATCACCAGAGGTCTAGATTGCCACATAGTCAATTTTGAAGACTGATCTATTGTAAAAGCTAATTGTGTACCTACTTTGCTACGTGTCAGCTTGTGCTTGATTTCAGTGACCAAATTGTGAGACATGATATTTCATCGGTGTGTGCGCAAGGGTCATACGGGCCATGCAAAAGTTCTCGACTACAAATCTGGTTGGTAGAAGGCCACCAAATTCGATATCAACTTTCTTGTTACGGTCACACTAGAAAGCAAAACCTGTAATCGAGACTAAATTTACTAACATAATTGAAGTCGGTGATGTCGTACGTGTAATACAACGAGCGGTCAGTGTGCAGTCTGAACCCGGATGAGTGGCAGCTGTCATGCTGCATTATTCCATGCAGCTAACTACATAGCTTTGCGCTCAGACCTGCTGCATATGGTTGAGAGTTTCGATATTGCTTATGGTACATCATGGAAATCGAGGAAAACGAGCTGGAAAAAGAAAGGTCACAAAATCGGGCTCTGTATGTCTAAGATTTGTAGATGGATCTGTATGCCGCAACATCCCGGCTGAAAGCGCCAAAACTCGACAGAGCTACGGCATTTATCGGACTGATGACATTAAGAGTGGTGGCCCAGAAACTAAGACACCTCGATGCATTTGGATGCAAATGATTATACCTTGAAACAGTATATTGGCTGTCACAAATGACGGTATGAATCTCAAGCAGAATAATTGTGCACCCAATGACTGTTAGTATGTCTCTAAGGTGAGTGTCAACAGAGCGTCAACGATTTTAGTGTGATCATTTCGGCAATCAAAGTGTTGCATAGTCACATCCATCCAAAGAGGAGTTATTGGCCGGCTTTAGATGGAAAAAGGGAAGAAATATTCTTGTTGCCCTATCCTAGAAATGAGCGTCAATGGAGCGTCACCGATTTCTGGTGTTGCATCTTGGATAATCACTGGGCTGTGTGACACTATTGAGCTATAATCCCAGTATTTGCCGTCTTTATGGGCACACAGGCCAGCGACGACATCGCTGTCACCTCCTGAAAATGAGCATCGACGGATCATCAACGATTTTTGGTCTTGCATCCTGGATAGTTTAAGCGCGGTGGAAAGGCATACACCAATAATCATAATATTGGCCGCCTTTATGAGCAAACATACTAGTGAAGATATCGCCACTACCTCCCGACAATGAGTGGGAATGAAGCGGCAATGATTTTTGGTCATGCATTCTGGATAAATCAAGGGCTGTGCACCATCATACTCCCATAATCATCATATTGGCTGCCTTTATAGGCAAAAATGCTAGTGACGATATCACTACTACCTCTTAAATATGCGCGTCAACGGAGCATCAATAATTTTTGGGCTTCCATCATTGATAATCAAACAGCAATGCAACGGCGTTGACCCATAATTGTACTATCGGCTGTCTTTATGGGCAAAAATGCTAGTGATGTTATCGCAACCGCCTCGTCTTGGAATGTCCTTGTATTCAACTTCACATATATACATGCGAGGTCTCACAGGTCTGACTTTTTTCTTGCTTGTAGCTCTAAAGTCAATATTTAAGAACCAGCGTTCTACCTGACTATAACGCATCTTTTGACAGCTATTCAGGTCGAATTACCCAGAGTTCAATTTCCCGCGGCGATGTCACATACGAAATCTTTAAATACCTCGTTGCTAGAGGTTATGAGATCTTCGAAAAATGAACCTGACTTTATTCGTGATATAAGTGACCTTACTTTACAAATCCTCTTCGATGCTCAGTGGGCTTCAATTAATCTAGGGTCGAAGCGGCCTGGTGCTTGTAATAATTCTTGACATGCGCCTTCGTGGCGATTCTATTCACACTGCAGAATTGAGGAGACCGGCAGCCCTGGCATCATATGTATTGTTGTCATCAAGCTCTTCGCCATCCATAAGAAATGGGACCAGTTCAATGGGCAAACACTTGCTGGCAGAAGCGCACATAACCAAGTTAAACAAATCAACAGTGTCAGAAGTAACCAAATTGACTAGTTCAACGGTCGATGAAACAGGTTTGGCCATACTCAAGAGGAAAGGAAGTTCAAGTATTCCGATTGTAAGTTCGCAAAGGAAATTTAAATTCAATATGTAGGTTTTAAGTATACCTACTGAATTGAGCAACAAAATGTTCTGAACTGGCAGCAAAGGACTTTCAAACTGCTGAATTTCACGAAGACACCTGCAATCGCTACCTCATATTAGGATGTGTTTCGGGTTACATTCCATGGAAGGTGATATCAAACATCGAGCTACGACGTGCTGATGATGCCGTATGACGCGAGTTGGTGTTACGGTCAGTCAGCACCCTGAGCAATATCTTCCGGAGGGAATACACACTGACAGTGGATGCAATTCTGAAGCAATTGCTGACAGAAACAAAGTTAGTTGAGCATTAGACGAATGGACATCGACGAACACAGTAGCGATAACAACAGTCATTGCCTATTATTTGGATCAAAATTGGGTGTTGTGTGAAGTGCAACTGGCATTCAATGAGGTTGATAGCCCATTCTTTTCCTATTTCGACATCTCATTAAGGATTACAGGTCAAGGGTCAACATACGGGAGCACCGCTAGCCGGACATTTCAAGGAAGTTGTTGATCAATTTGAACTGAATGATGGCCGTTTAGGTGGAATTACAACTGATAACGCTTCCTGAAATTACTCGAAGATTCGCGAATTACACAATACCCTTGCTGCCTCCCGAATCGAGTGGACCGCATTGAGAAACCACATACCATGCATGGCGCACGTCATTCAGCTCGCTTTGGGTGCATTCATGAGCATTCTCCGTGTGAAAGGCTACACAAAGTGTTGTGAAGCTCATGAGCGCGATCAGCAATTTGGAGAAAATGAAAGCACAGACATTGGAACCAGTCAAGGACTTCGAAAAGAGGGCAATGGTAGAATTGATAAGGTGTCGGCCATGAGACCAGGTTTGACAAAGATAATTGACAAAGTACGCATTGCATGATAGTTTGAAAGTCCTGAAACTGACCTCAATATAGCAGAGAATGCTTGCTGAATTGAATACGCTGACACCTGGTTGTCGAAACGAGTTCATTGAATGTCAAAAAGCCGAAGTCCGCATCACAGTACTACCCATTATGAATGTGAAGAGATATTCGGACTCGACGCCAGAGTTGCTCAAGCGCGCCTACCGATTACGTGAATTCATGCGGGAGTGGCTTAGGAACTCATAATCCAGCAATTACCGGCCACTGTTCATCACACACAATGAGTGGACAATTGTCAAGTATGTCATGGAAGTTTTACGGCCATTCCAGTACTGGACCCTGTGGATGTGGAAGCGGCATACCATTACTCTGCATCAGATCATCAGTGTCTACAATGACATGTTCGATCACATCGCTGGCATGATGCGAGCTTTGGCCACGAAGAAGACAAAACTGAAGGAAGACTTATACTTTGCCGTGAAGTTTGCGTGGCAGAAGATGTCCAAATATTATACTGAAGTGACCACAACGCCTGGTATGCTTTTCATTTTGGAACATATCCTTGATCCTTTCCAGAAGTTGCGATCATTTAGGAAGTGGGACAAGGGAATGGATATCAATTCTGAAGACGAGACTTCTTATACTACCCAATAGCAGGAGGCCTTTCTAAAGTATGTGGAGAATTAATACTGCGCTAAACATAGACATTTGCTGGTCACAAAACCCGAAAGCATACCAAACAACTATCCATCAGCAAAAAACATTTCCGTCCAGGCGGAATGGCTCCGTCAGAGTGAACGTGCTCCGTCAGAGCTGTCAGAGAAACCACGGTGGAGGATTTCTCCGCGCCCGGCGTCAATACAACGTGTCGCGTAGCATATCCCCCTCCGATCGCCGTTTCATCGTTTCTTCTCGCTCCGGCGGTCTATACGAAATACACACTCTATCTTTCCCATCTTTTGATCTCACTCGCACATTCTATGATTTCTTGGATCTACGCAATTGCGTGTATCCTTGCGGCCGGGTAGTATCGTATCTTCTCACCCTCATCCTACGCTCCTCGAGCCAGGTTCACTCTTGATCATGGCATGGAGAGATCGAGAGGGATGACTTAACTTCATGTTCTTAGGTGATGGTAGAGGAGATGGGACGAATCATCATGAGAAACTGGGACTTAAGAGAATTCCGTGTGCGAGTCAATTTACCATCCCCAATACGGCGGGTATGAGTCCCGATCTGGTGTGTAATAACACCGATACGAGGTCTTCCCAACCCATTCAGGCAAGTCGTACCCCTGATATCTCGTATCCGCTCCTATCTTTCACATCGTTCTCATCTTCATCCCCCATCTCTCTCTTTCTCATCCACATCTCAACCATCATCGCAGAACACAAAGTTAAGTCATCCCTCTCCATCTCTCCATGGCATGATCATGAGTTGACACCGAGTACAGGATACA
>Ga0307512_10001340_pt1 | contig 35125 bp, 43 predicted proteins | sample 14_EM_MG_FD_200267 | JGI IMG/M metagenome (GOLD analysis project Ga0307512, IMG submission 200267) | Populus trichocarpa ectomycorrhiza microbial communities from riparian zone in the Pacific Northwest, United States - 14_EM | ecosystem: Host-associated > Plants > Roots > Unclassified | place... | reverse complement strand
GAGCACAAGAACGAGAGAGATCAGAGGAGATGGGGGAAATCATCATGAGAAACTGCGACTTAAGAGAATTGCGTGTGCGAATCAATTGACCATCCCCGATACGGCAGGGACGAGTCACTATCCGCCGGGTACTAACACCTATATGAGGTCTTCTAAACCCAATCAGGCAAGTCGTACCCCTGATTTCTCATAGCCGCTCGTATCCTCCATATCGTTCTCATCTTCATCCCCCATCTCTCTCTTTCTTGTCCACAACTCTACCATCATCGCAAGAACACAATGTTAAGTCATCCCTCTCTATCTCTCCATGCCAACATCATGAGTTAACACTGAGTGCAGCATACACCGAGTACAGCATACACCGAGTACAGCATACACCGAAGATTGTCTGTCGCCCCTTCATTCTCAGGATTTCGACTTGACCCCTGAATGTTGCTTCAGCTTCCGGCGTACCTCCCTACCGATTGACCGCCACCAGTCAGTTCTCTATAGGAGATTCAAAGGTAAAGTCACCGTGTCACATTCCCACCGTTGCGAGTTAACTAACTGATCAATTCAGTCCCGGCACACGGTCCATCGGCCGCCTCCAAGTACTTGTCCACTCTCGCTTGATCACGCCCTCCAAGTGTATCTCCAAACTCGCTCGATCACGGCCTCCAAGTGCATCTCCAAACTCGCTTCATCACGGCCTCCAAGTGCATCTCCAAACTCGCTCAATCACGGCCTCCAAGTGTATCTCCAGACTCGCTCGATCATGGCCTGCAACCTCGCATGATCGTGGCCTCCAAGTGCATCTCCAAACTCGCTCAATCACGTCCTCCAAGTGCATCTCTGAGTTCACTCAATCTCGGTCTCCAAGTGCATCTCAAACACGATCGATCGAGGATATATTCAAGGAGCGATCCCGGTTGTACGGAGATACAGGGGTAACGGAGGTGGACAGGGTGACGGGGAGTATATATTCGGCAGAATGCAGCCAGTCCAGATATAGCGTGTGTAGATGGGTAGCTATATAGATGCATAGATACATAGATGAGAATACAAACTGAATACATGACTGTGATTCGAGGTGCTCCCAGTCATGTCGCCAGCGCTCCTTGGTTTGTCGCCAGCGCTCCCAGGTGCTCCCAGGCTTGTCGTCGATCGCCAGGCATTGTGTAAAGGGCTTCAGCATAACTGCAGCCCCTGCGAAGAGTGTAACACACGTCTCGTTCTGATGATGCGTATACGTCACCACAAAGTAAAGGAGGGAGGTATGCAACGCGACCAGTCGCCTGGGTGACGGGTAGCGTGTAATTCTCCGTCAGAGCGTACGAGGTTCCGTCAGAGCCGTCAGAGCCGTCCGGAACACTCATGTGTTTCAGACGGAATTTAGGGTCGTTGGTGATGCCATCACCCAGCCGGGTTCGTTATCTTCGCTCAGCTTGCCCTTCTCAGTTTCTTCATCATCCTGATCTTCCCCATCTTCCCCATCGTCGGAACTTGCAAGATCACTCAGACTATCTCCGATAGCAATCAGCATATCCTCAAACGTCTTTTCCGGCATTCTGGACGTCAATCCCGCGAGCTCAGCATGCGTCATATTGTCCTTCTCTTGTTGAACCGCTGCCTCTGCGTCATCAACTCGCTTTCTTGCCCCAGCGGTCTCTCTTTCAACAAAATCGTCAATCCATTTCTCTTTCTCTTCATTGCTTAAGAAGTGCGTTTCTCGTCGTTTCTCCGCCGCAAGTCTTTTTCTGGATCTGAAGCTGCGCAATGACCCAAGGGCTCGGACTCTCTCTGCCGCGAAGCCGCTTTTGCCTTCATTCGCTTGATGATGTCGTTGGGTTAAGCGCTTTGTGGATTTCCCGTTTCTGACAGCCGGAAGTGGCGAAATGTTCATTTTCAGAGCATTGACCATTGCAGTTTGCGTGTACTTTGTTGTTAGGCGAGATGTTGGATGTTGCAAGTTATGGACAATATGGAGGCAAGCTGCGTCTTTTATGTCAAAGTTGGTACGTTTACTCATCTTGAACAAAGCAAAATCTTCATCCTGACAGTCAAAATATCAGGAATAGTGACGCTAACCATACAACATGACCTGATTGTTCGCGTCATTTTCAAGTAATATCCCAGGGTTTATTTCAGACAAACATCAGGAGACGTTCTTTCCCTCGAACTACATCCTATTGATTTCACACAAGTAGGCGATTCCGGCAGTCGTACACCGCAATGTATCTTAGCTACCAAACAAACAACATCAGACCGACTTATTGCTAATTGCGGGGCGGTGAGAACCCCCCTGCATGTTGCAGCCATACTCAGCAGGATTCATTGTGAGCATAACGGTCATGTTGGCTGCTACTTATTCCAATCTGACAAGATGCTAACTATATAGTCCTCAGGGCTTCCCACTTCCTCTCGTTATCATCTTCCTCTCCTATTCCACACCACCACATGATGGATACACAACCACCCCCACCAGTTGAGAGTGGATCGAATACCGGCCGATTGGCGGGAGCTTCATCAAATACGGAAATTCTCGGCACACAACAAGAGCGCAGAAACATGTTAGTTCACCGCGACGCTGCCGATGCAGCCACCAAACATATGACCCAGCATGGACATTTAAAAATCATCTGCAAGACTGGCAGCAGGAGAAATAAGAAGCAGCATGCAGTGGGATGTGAGTATATCCATATCGATGCAATCAGTGGTCAATTAACCGTATAATGTACAGCGGGTGTCCGTTGAGAGCTAGGTAACGAATTCATCGCTGCCCGTAACAGGAAACATCCATGGTCGACAAAGGCATTTGTCCGCACAATCCGCAAAATCGAATATCATGATGTTGTGAGCTCCGGGATGCTTGCAGATGAATTTCCTGATAAGCGTCCCCGTGAGTGGACGGAACAGGCTTTAATCACCATAGAGGAGGCTACAGAAGCGTATATGGTAGAGGTAACAGCCGAATTTCATTGTTAAAAGCATCAACTAATGTCTTGTATGTTTTCAACATGTCTGCATCTATGGCAAGGCAAGGAGGTCGGGTACAGATAGAACAGTCCGACATGCGCCTGGCGTTGGATATGGCCAACATGGCCAAAAAAGGCTTTTCACGCGCCGCAATTGAGGAAACGAAATATCTCTTAAAGAAACCACGCACCGAGGTCAGAGAAGAAAAGAAGCGGGGTGTTGAGTTTCCTGTGCACAAAAAGATCAAGGCAGCAATACAAAGACACCCGGCAATGCGTCGTCAAAACCAAATGTCTAGCTGCCTTCCTTGCCGAACTGGCACTAGAAGGAATCCACAGACACACTGGACACGCAGAGGAACAGGTGTACCTCCACCTGCCCGACGCAGAGAGCGGATTCCAGAGCAGACTCCACCTGCGCCAGGCACGCCACCGCCCCGACCGGTAACACTTCTGGAGCTCATCATGCTGATATCATCAATTTGCCGGCTGGATATACGTATGTGTATACAGCTGTTCCCGGGGCGGAATATTTCGAAGATGATGAGGATACCGAGCACGATACCGAGTTTGATCCAGATATGCTGACTGATGAAGGTTAGTACACTCTCTGTGGTGTGGTAATGCAGCTAACATTCATTTTGAAGACAAGAGCAGCGGATTGAGCGATCCTGCAATTGATGACAAGCATTGATCGAAAGACAGGATTTTGGAGATCATCATTATATATACCTATGTATTATTATAGAACAACGTAGTTATCAAGAAGAATGTAAATGAAAACGCAAGAAAGACAGCCAACACAACGTGAATGATAAACTGTGCCAAATTCAATCATTGCATATTGTGGATACAGCCATGGCAAAATGAGCGTCAACGGAGGGTTAACGATTTTTGGTCATGCGTCCAGGGAAATCACACCTCAGATAAGTTGTCGTTACTCACAAAGGTATTTTTGGCTGCCTTTAAAGGCAAAACAGATTGCAATACCCTCCCCGCCCCATCATGAAAATGAGCGTCAACAGAGCGTCAACGCTTTGTGGTCATGCGTCCTGGAAAATCACACCTCTGATAGGTTGTAGTCAGTCATAAAGGTATTTTTGGCGGGCTTTATAGGCAAAACTGATTGCAACACCCTCACTGCCCCATGATGAAAATGAGCGTCAGCGGAGCGTCAACGATTTTTGGTCATGAGTCCTGGGAAATCACACCTCTGATACGCTGCAGTCCGTCATAAAGAAATTTTTGGCTGCCTTTACAGGCAGAACAGATTGCAATACCCTCCCTGCCCCATCATGAAAATGAGCGTCAATGGAGTGTCAATGATTTTTGGTCATGAATCCTGGGAAATCACACCTCCGATAGGCTGCAGTCAGTCATAAAGGAATTTTTGGCTGCCTGTATAGGCAACCGGATTGCAATACCCTCCATGCCCCATCATGAAAATGAGCGTCAACTGAGCGTCAACGATTGTTGGTCATGTATCATGGGTAATCTGGAGCGCGACAGGTTGCACATTGCCATAAACCGATTATTGGCTGCCTTTATAGGTAAAAGTGAAAATGAAACGCTTCCTGCCCCATCTTCAAAATGAGCGTCAACAGAGTGTCAACGATTGTTGGCCTTCCATCATGGTTAATCACAGCACGATGTGGCGGTTATTGTCTATATACATCGTTTTTACTGTCATCATATGCTAAAAGGCTCAAGAATGCTTAGTGGTAGCTCTGTAAATGAAATAAGTTGTTACTGTCCCGGAGGATGTGGCTAGAATACCCAGTACATATCTGCCTATACAGGCTGCCATATCCTTCTTTATGGATGCTTTTGATCAAGCACCACTCATATTACCAAAGATGCAAGACCAAATATTGTTGACGGTCTGTTGACGTTCTGTTGACGCTCATATCCAGGATGTGGTTGGGCACGGGAGTATCCGTGTTTTGCACATCAAGGCGGCTAATACTCTGAAAATGAACCGTGACATACCAATGTCAATACTTGACGATTAGCAGTAGCATATCTGAATGCGACCATAAATGTGAAACCCGAAATGCAGAACCGGAGATTGGACCCGGCGGTTTGGCCCGCCAAGAGTCAGTGGGTCGGGTTTTCTGCCGGGTTTGGGACCCCACCGACCCATTTTTGCGGTCCAAACCCGGACCGCTGGCGGGGTACCCGGACCCGTTGCTAACACTAGGTGATAGAAGGGACTATTGGGTATCACGATCGGTTAATCTAAGCTGTCTGTTGATCCTGAGCATCGTGGAGATCATCCACAGCGAGATTTGAAGTACACTCCAATCACTGAACAAATTAGCACCATTGCAAGATTATATCTGATTGATTATCCTGCTGCCATTGCAGGTCTGCCATTAGGTCCAGTCACAGAGACTGCAAATACCCAAGAAATAGTTCACACAAAGTGTGCTACGTCAAACAGTTTACAGAGGAATTTCGAATATCTGAATCCAGTTGAAGATAGTCATCCGAATTGACCTGGTTGTGAGTTTCAAATTCTTGCAAATACGGCATCACTATCTCATGGGTATTCTCGGAGAGTCCATCAGTTTGTGGGTGGAACCCTGTATGCATGAGCAGCGTCATCTGTACAATTGTCACTACTACTGTTCCGTAGTAATATGTAAATAATATATTGTGGTCTGGAACCACCTTCTGTGGTACTGAGAGTAAATGAATGATAACATCATAGAATCTGCCCGCAAAGGCCTGTGCATGCATTGATTGCTAACATGGTCGCGAGAGTACTCGTATAATCATGTGGTCGACAATCATCACCATTCAGTGATGGCTGTTCCCAGAGGTTGGGTGGTCAGTTACGAAATTGATGCCAATTTGTGGCTAACAGTGTTTCTCGGTAAGGTGGGGTCGGAGGATGCCCTGATATTTCTTGCTCTGATATTTCATTCAATGGCTTGAATCACAGTCTGCAACATATTGCCGAATATAGTGCCATATGGTATTGCATAAGTATCTAACCATCATATTATATTCCATTTGATGTGAATGCAAGGGTTTTTCCACACGAGTACTGTGAGTGTCATGGAAAATCTGTTGCCACATCATATTTTGAATATTCAGCCATCCTCTCTTAGGATTTTTCTCTGCCTCTCCTTCCTTTCTCTTTACCTCTTATTTGGCATCCTTTTTCTTTACCACTTTTTCTTTCTCCACCTCTTTCTATTCAAAATCTCCCTGTAACAATAGTTGGCCATTGTCTTCAAAATACAATTGTTGTGCCGACACCCATGATTTGCATTCCTCTGTCGATATGGTGGTAGGTGAGGCAGTGCCTTGGGTTGGTAAGAAGATGTATAATGGGTCCAAAGCAATCATTTTCAATTTTGTCTACCTTGATACTTGCAATCAATTATGTGACATGCATCCAGAAACAATAGAAGTCATGCCATGGATATAAATAGACCGGGAGCATATTGGTCACTCTAGATTCAACCTATTGAGCCTCATCTTAGCATGCTGCAGCACATGCAGTAGATGACCCCTGGCATTTGATTTGTATCTCCAGTCATGATCTTCCTCACTCATGCAGCCATACAGTGCACACATATGATGCTGACACCGTATCCCTTGCTAATGCAGCCATGCAGAGCATTCATATCCTACCCATGTAGTATTTCTTACCAATTCAGCCATGCAGTGTGCACATCAATTGATGCCCAACACAACTGACATGAAGTCAGGGTGAGATTCACCCCATGACATAAGAAAGTATTGACTGCACGCATAGTTTATATGATACCCCGAGTTGCAGCTGCTTCTCAGCCACCAGTAACACATCAGGAACATGTGTAATGAGTCCGGAACTATGGTGTAATCACTGGGAGCCACCAAATGGCTCCTGATGCATGGGAAGGTGCTCTGGGTCGCTGCGAGAGACATGGTGCAATTCCGGACCCGTGTGGTCCGCGCAAGAGACCTCCGAGACACTCTGAAGAATGCACAATGTACTGCAGGAGCTTCGGGAATCATATTATCGCTGTAAATGACACACCTGGAGCTCTCTCCGACACCCTGGGCGAATTTCAGTGCTCTGGAAGGCAGATTGCTCGCCTGCAGGAGATATGGACATAGATTTGGACACTTCCAGAGCTCTTACCAATGATTCCACCAGTGATGCAACGGACCAGTCCGGACTTGAACTGTTTAGTCTAGTCCAGGTCCAGTCAAAACAAATTTTGGACCAGGATTGGTCGAATCTCCAATTTGTCGGAATGTCGACTGATTCCGCCTGCACTGCGTTGAACCAGTCCACTCGGACTGAATCGGCCCAAATACACAGGGAGTTATAAATATATTGACCCAACATATAAACTCATACACATGTTATCATACATGTCGACACATCTTGCTATTCACAACTCACAATACACACCTCATGCCTCACCATCAGCCATATGGCACTTGCCACTGTCCACATCACATTTACCACTGGTTTGATGTGGTTGGGAATCTCGTAGTTATGCTATCTAGCATTGGCCGGTGGGCTCATAGCGATTGTTCGGAGTGGGTAGTATTTGTCACGGCGCAGAAAGGTACGAAGATACTTACGAATAATGGAGGAAGATTCCCGGTGGTGACGAAGGAATTGTGTTACGAAAAGACGGAGACGTTGGGAGACGCGGAGATAGCTGCGAGAGGGTGGCGATATAATTTAGTAAGATAACGAAGTGATGAAAAGTGTTGCGACGTTGGACGATGTGGCGTGGTTGTTATGATAAGAGATGGTAGGGTGGTGTGTAATATCATGAGGTAATATTCGGATGGTACATCGGAGCATGGGGAATGGTTCGAAGGTGATGGACGGATTCTATATAAAGAGAGTGTTGTTGGCGTTGGAGGATTTCCTTTTCTTCTCTCTTTACTCATTCTCTTGTATAGCAAAGCAAGTTACGACTTTGAAACAGCTTCCACTCATGTCTTGTCTTGATCTTCTCGAAACGAATCGCGAGCGCCTTGTCTTGTTTATTGATATCACATTTGTGTTACCAGTATGACCTACACCCGACCCCGCCCATTACAGTATTGGTAAGGTGTCCTGGTAACACGCAAGCGGTCCGGGTTTGGACCGGAAAAACTGTTTGGTTCGGTTCCAGAACCATCCCACAACCTGACCTGCTGCTTCTTGGTGGTCGAAACCTGGCCCCGTACCCGTCAACCAGCGAGTTTAGCTCCTTGCGGCTATACCCGTCGGGGCCAATCTCCGGTTGTGCATTTCGGGTTTTTCGATGTGTGGTCGCATTCAGATACCTTACTGTTAATCGTAAAATCTTAACAATGGTACGTCGATGTTATTCTGGATGAACTGGCTGCCTTTTCATCTAAATATGTGCAGAAACGCTACATGCCCCATCCTGGAAATGAGGGTGAACAGAGCGTCAACGATTCCAGGTCTTGCATCGTGGGTATCCAGAGCGGGCATTGGTTGCAGCTAGCCATAACTGAGGTATTGGACTGCTTTATGGACAAAAGCAGAAGTGACATGATCCCTGCCACATTGTGAAAATTAGCGTCAAATGAGCGTCAACGATTTAAGATCTCGTATGTAGCGTAATATATGTGGCGCATGATTGCCATTGTATATTGAGCAGGAATTGGCAGCCTTTTAGGCAGATGAGCAAGCGACATTCCTGAGACAGCATCCCGGACAGTAACAACTAATTTCATTTAGAATGATTCAATGAAGAGTTCATGACCGTTGTATCCTAGAAAAACTGTCAGAACATCGTATATAAACAATGACAAATGCAGCGCGCTGTGATTACCAATGATGAAACGCCAGAAATCATTGACGGTCTGTTGCCACCCATTATCATCAAGGGGCACGGAGCGTTTCGCTACCTGTTTTCCCTATCAAGGCGGCCCATACTGTGACTATAAATTCAAATGACCCTATCCCTTCTGACTTACCCAACCTACAAGAACAAGAATTGTTCACGCTCCATTGACGCACATTTTCATGAAGGGGCATGGCACGTGTCGCTATCTGTTATCGCAATAAAGGCGACCAATAGTTTGATTATCAATCGGAACGACCATATCGCTTTTCACTTAGCCGACTACTGAGAGCAAAAATCATTGATGCTCCATTGACGCTCATTTTCATGAAGGCGCATGGTGCATGGTGCTATCTGTGTTCCCTATAAAGACAGCCAATAGTTTGATTATAATTAGGAATGACCAAATCACATTTCACTTACCCGACTTACGAGACGAAAAATCGTTGACGCTCACTTGCTCCACAATTCCAGAATCGGGCAGGGAGGGTGGGGCTCACTTTTTTGTAAATAAAGCTAGCCACCACCCAATTTATGAATGGTCTCAGCCAATCGCCAAGCAGATTACCATTGATGCAAGACCAAAAATCGTTGACGCTTCGTTGACGCTCATTTTGCCATGGGAGTATCAACAATATGTTATCATTTAGTTTCACGTAATATATCATTAATGGTGTTTAGGCAGCCGTTGTACCCCTTTCATATACTCTTTCCTTCATCAAAAATTGTTCTTCAATAATACGTATAAATATATCCTCTAAAATATACTTTAAAGTGTCCGCTAATTGTAGATAACAATCCACTCAAAAATCTCGTTTCATTCGATCAATGCTCATCTTCACTGTCAGGTTCGCTCAGTTGGCTGCTGTCATCTGCACAATGGATGTCATCTGGATTACCACGCAGCAGATAGTGTACTGACCCGTGGATGTATCCTCATCAGTCGTCAAATCTGGATCAAAATCTTTATCACCCTCGCAATCCTTGGAATATGCATCATGATCGAAAAATTGAGCACTGGGAAGCGGAGTATGTAAATACACATATCCGGGTGGCTCACCTGCCATTTCGGACAGATGGGCTGCGTCATTGATGCCGGGTGGAACAATTGGGGTTTCGGGTGACGGTGGTGTCGGTTCTGGTGTCGACTGTGTGACTCACACTGGGGGAGGTGCAACCGTGCCTTTGAGTTTGGAGTGTGTTTGGGGATTCTGTGCTGTGCCATTTGTGAAAGGAAGGTAGCCGCCCATCTGATTTGCTCGTAGCATAGCCGGGTGTCTTTCCATCGCAGCCTTTACATCTTGATAGCTAGGGAACCAAACTGCTGACTTCTTCTCTTCTCAGAGTTCCGCACGAGGTTTCCTAATTTCGAATTGCGTTTCGTCTATTATGGCGCGCGACAACACCCCATTCGCCATATTGGCCATATTCAAAGCCAGGCGCATGTCAGACTGTTCTAGCCGTACTCGACTTCTTTGCCTTGCCATAGTTGCAGACATGTTGAAAACCTAGAAGGAAGTTAGTTGCTGCATCTACATATTAGATTCGGCCATTTCCTCAACTATTTATGCTTCTGTAGCATTCTTTGATGTGGATAAAGCCAGTTTGGTCCACTCTCAGGGATTCTTATCACTAAATGCGTCTGCGAAAATCCCAGAGCTGATAACATCATAATGTTCGATTTTGCAAAATGTTCAGACAAATGCCTTGGTCGACCATGGAGGTTTCCCATTACGGGCGACTAGACATTGGTCACGCAGCTCTCTACCTACACCAGCTCCAGGTGATAGCATTAGTTGACTGTCGTCTGACTCGATTTGACTATACCCATATCCGATTGCAGTCTGCTGGTTGTTATTGCTGCTTCCAGGTTTACGGATAATTTTCAACCATGAGCCCAGGGTCATGTTTTGGGTGGCTGCACTTGTAGTGTCGCAGTGAGCTAAGTGGTGTCAGCGTTGTAGTTGATTGTCAGCGGGTGGCGTATTGGCAGAAGCGCCCGTCGTTCTGCTTGATTCTGTTCCATTCTCAACTTGCTGAGGTGTTTGTGGAGCCATGATTTGCTGCTGTGAAAGTGAAGAGATGATGATAATGAAATGAAGTGGGAAGTTCTGAGGAAGATAGCCAAATGATGTGGGAAGTCCTGAGGAATATCTAGTTAGTTTTAAGTCAAAATGGCATGCGTAACAGCCAACTTGCTCGTTGTACACCAGACGAATCATGTTCCACATTGCTGCCCGTTCCACAGGTTGCCAACCATCCCGTGATTTGTACCAAGCCGGACCGATGTTGTTTGTTTGTTTACAGGGACATATCAGCGAGATCAATCTTCTAGATCGTGTGTTTGTGTCATAAAAACAGTACATTTTTCGTCAGAGAGGACGTCTGCTGATGTTTGTCTCAAGCAATCCCTGGGATCATACATGATACAGATACTAAACATCAGCTCATGATGTACAGTTAGCTTTGCTATTCCCAATATTGTGACGGTCAAAACGCAGATTTTGCTCTGTTCAAGTTGATTGAGAGTACCAACCTCGACATAAAAGATGCAGCGTGCCTCTATGACTTCCATATCTTGTTACATTCAACATCTCGTCCATCAACGAAGTCAACACAAAATACATTGGACAATGTTCCGAAAATAAACACTTCGCCACTACCGGCAGCCAAATACAGCAAATTGACAATGCTTTCCACACGGCGATGTCATCAAGCCATTCAGGGCAAAAGCGGCCTTGAACCAGAACAGGTCCGAGCCCTTGAAGTGTTGCGTAGATTGCGATTCAAAAATACGCTTGGAGCAGGGAAACGACGAGAAACACACTTCATAAACAACGAAGAGAACCAGAAATGGATCGAGGATTGAGTGGAATGTGAGACCACTGTGGGAAGAAAGTGAGTTGAGGACGCAGAGATAGCAATTAAACAGGAGCAGGATGATATGAGAAATGCTGAAACAGTTGAATTGACAACCACCAAGCCTGAAACAACCTTTCAGGAGATGTTGAACTTGATAGAGGATGGGCTGAGTGATCTTGCAAGTTCCGACGATGAGGCGGATGGAACTCACCAGGATGATGATGAAGATGATCATGGTGGGAGCCAGCAAAGCAAAGATGATGAATCTGGGAGGGTGATCGGCACAATCTCCAAAATTGCATATTCTCATATGGAGCGTTTTCGGCAGAAGAAGATAAAGCTTGACAAATTGACGCAACCAGACCGGGGAGATGCGGCCGACTACTTCTGTGAGAGGCATACGAAGTACAGGACGACTGAATTGAAGGTTCCAGTTGTCGCTCATCCTCAAACGGCAGATGATGCAGCATCATCTGCACCGACGACATTGAGTGAGCCTCTGAAGACTCTTGTTGGCGTCGTCGGACATTTGCAAATGCCGCAAGTGACTACTCGATCATGGAGTAGTCATATGATGCTAGGTTTGCAGAAACCGCAGACACACGAACGTATTCCATTCCTCACGCCCGCCACAATCCCCGATTGGTCACAAATTCAATAATCCAGGAATGTTGAACCCGCAAGCTGTAACCCCATCATATCGTGACCCAAGCTGATTACTATATACAACTCAGATTCCGACGACGACATGGTGACAGCTCCTGCACTGCCGGAGGAATGAATAGGCAAATTGACCTTTTTGCTGCTGTATCAATTTGAAAAGCAATATATGTACCTATTTTGCTACCAGTCAGCTTTTACTTGATTTCAGTGACCAAACTGTGAGACATGATAATTTGTGTATGCATGTGCAAGGGTCGGATAGGCCATTCCAATGTTCTAGACTCCAAATCTTGTTGACTGACGACCACTGAATGTGATATTGTCCTGCCCATCACTATCAAGTGAGACAATCAAAACTCAATTACAGACGAAACTCACAAACAAAATATAAGTCAATGATGTCATACGAGTCATAGGTGCAGAGGTTAAAGCGCAATACGAAGCTGAAGGAATGACAACTGTCTTGCTGCATACGATCATGGATATAACTGCACAACTTGCTGCACAAACCGAGTGCACATAGTCGAGGTGATGAAAATTGCTTATGGGAGGTCATGCAAATTTCGGAGAATGAGCTGGATGGAGAAAAGTGAGGAAGTCAGGCTAAATATATCAAAAATTAGTGTACGGATTTAGATACGGTTCATTGCCAGCCGAAAGCGCTGGAACACGAAAGGCCAACGTCATTCATTTCTCAGATAATGCGTCTAGATGTAGATCAGAAATTGTGAAGCGTGGAAGCATTTGGATGCAAATGTTCATACATAGATATGATTTATTGGCTGCAAATGAAGGGTATATCCAGTTACACATTCAATTGTTGAGTACCCAGTGACTGTCAGTATGTCATTAAGTTGAGCGTCAACCGAGTGTCAACAATTTTTAGTCTGCCATTTTCGGCAAACATACAGCTGCATAGTTACGTCCTTCCCAGGTGATTGCATTGGCGGTTTTTATACGCAACAAGATAGTGACCCGCTCATTGAGCAATCATGGAAATGAGCGTCCATGATGCGTCAATGATTTTTGGTCTTGTGAGTCAGATACTCAAATAGAAGACATGGTCGCTGTGACACATAATTGAAGTATTGGCTTCCTTCAAGGCCAAAAATGCTACTGGCAACATCGCTACTATCTCTCAAATATAAGCGTCCATGGAGCGTCCACAATTTTTGTTCTTGTATCTTGGATAAGCAAACAGTTGGGCGACGATATTACCCTATAATCGAAGTTTTGGCCGCCTGTGTCGGAAACAATGGCAGCGACGAGTTCGCTACCACCTCCTGGAAATGATTGTGAACGGAGCGTCAACAATTTCTGGTGGTGCATCTTAGACACTCCAATGGATACGGAATGGGGTTAACACATAATCAACTCATTGGCTGACTTTGTTGGTAAAAATGCCAGGTACGATATTGCTACCACCTCCTAAGCACGAGCGAAGTCGCAGCATCAACAATTTTTGGTTTGTATCATGAACTCTCAAAGCGCTGTGCATTGTCATCAACCTATAATCAATGAATAGACCGCCTTTATGGGCAAAATTACTAGTGACAATATCTGTACCACCCCCAAAAAACGAGCGATAACGCAGTGTCAAAATTTCTTGCCTTGCATCTTGGTCAATGAAAGGGCTACAGAAAGGTGTTAACCCATAATCAACTTATCGGCTGCCTTTACAGGAAAAGATCTTACTGCCAACAACGCATCCGCCTCGTACATTGAGCACCCACCAAGCGTCAAAATTTTTTGTGAGGGCTCAGTAGGCTACACAGCAATGAACTGCATCGCATTGTAACCCAATTGAGTCTTACGCGGTCAATCTTTTCAATATGTCCTTGTATACAACTTCACACATATGCATGCAATGTCTCACAGATTTGATTTTTTTGCTTGTAGCTGTAAAGTCAAGATTTAAGAACCCGCAGTCTGCTTTACTGTATCGTTATCTCCAGCAGACTTTTTAGTCTTGTTACTCAGATTTTTAAATCCTACGGCCATGTCTTAATCAAAATCCTTCAACACCTCATTGCTCGAGGCCATGATCTCTTCCAACAATGAACGTGTTTTAATTCGTCATTTGAGCAACCTGACATTGCATATAGTCTTCGATGCTTGGTGCGCTGCGATGAATGTAGGCTCGAAGTGGCATATTTCTTTGAATATTTGAACGAATGCGCGTTCATGGCGATGTTAAATACACTGCGGAATTGCGGAGACCGGTAGCCCTGGCTTCATATGAATTGTTTGCCATCATGTTCTTTGCCATCAATCAGAACAGTGAACAGCTCAATTGGGAAACCCTTGCTGGCAAAAGCTCACATCGCAAAGTTGAACTAATCAATAGAGTCCGAGGTTACAGACTTGACTGCTTGGATGGTTGATGAAACAGCTGTGGCCACACTGAAGAGGCAGGGAAGTTGAGGAATCACAATAGTATGTTCGCAGAGGAAGATGATATTTCACATTGACATTGATCCATATTGAACAAAATGACAGACAACACATTCTAAACTATCAGCTAAGGACTTTGAAACCTCCAAATTGTACCAAGACACGTGGAATCCCGACCTCCTGTTAGGATTTGTTTCGCCTCATATTGCATGCAACACAATATTGAATCTACAGCTACGACGGTCATATATGGCATTACGTGATGACCAAGTGCAACCATCCACTACGACTCTTTGCAAAATTTGCCGGAGGGAATATGGACTGACCGTGAATGCAATCAATGAGCAATTGCTGTCTCGTAATAAAGTTAGTTTAGCTTTGGACGGATGGACATCTCCAAACAAACTAGCCATGATGTCGATCATTGTTGACTATATTGATCGAATCTGGGCATTGCGTGAAGTTCAAATTTGTTTCGACGAGGTTGATTGCCGGTTATTTACCCGTTTCGAAAGCTAATTCACGTTGGCAGGTGAAGAGCCATCATACTGGAGCAAGGCTAGCTGAACAGTTGAAGGACGTGTTAGATCGTTTTGAGCTTACCGACAGCCGTTTGCCTGGTATTACGACTGATAATGCTTCCTCAAATTACTCAATGACACACGAGTTGCAATCAACACTCGAGGCCTCTTCAATCGAGTGGCGCGCTGTTTGGAACCACATACCATGCATGCCGCACGTCATACCACTGGCTTCAGGTGCATCTATGAGCAGTCCCGCTGTAAAAGGCCGCACCAAGTCTTGGGAAGCCCCTGAGCGCAATAAGCAATTTGGAGAGAATGAGAGCAAAGACATTGGGAAGAGTCAAAGAGTTCGAGAAGAGGGCAACGCTTGAATCAATAAGGTGTCAGCCATGAAACCAGGTTTAGCCATGATGTTTGAGAAAGTGCGTATTTCATGATAGTTTGGAAGTCCTGAAATTGACCTTCATATAGCAGAGAATGCTCGCTGTATTGATTACGCTGACACCTGGTCATCGAAACAAGTTCATTGAGTGTCAACAGCCCGAAGTTTGCATTGCTCTACTACCGATTATGGATGTGTGTAAAGGCGGCACGTGACACGGGGCCGGGTAACGGCCATTCTCTATACTCGGCTCGCCACGAGCCTTAGATCGCTAGCGATGATATTACCTATTCATCTACATCTACTAGCACTCGCATTCACGTTTGCAACAGTATTCTTATAATAACCATACGTATACCTATCAGGCTGAACCGAGGCATACATGCCCTTACACTAGTACCGCTCTTTCATTAAACGGCTACATATCGCTCACGGGATTACGAGTCGACGATTTTACCCCTTTTCCGACACGCGACATCATTCAGTCAACAATTGAGAATACTGCCCTCCAAACGAGATATCAAAGCATCATTACCGCACAGCACGAAGTGTCGACCGTTCCATCATTCAATTGAGCTTCTGATGGCAGCGGATTAGAGATCACGACCAATTGGCGCTAAAAGCGCATCACGGGCAATGAAGACGATTATTATCCCGACTGCAGGACACCAGCCAGTCAAGCACATAAACTGCATACGATCGATCCAGACGTGTTCGAGACGACATCAATTACTTCCAATGGCTACAATCAACCACCGGACACCTGAGAATTCACGACTTCATCCATCGACGCGTCATTACAAGGCGGAAACCTAGAGAGCTCAGAGACCTATTGGGGCACAAGGCGCATCCCCGACATTGAAGAGGATGATCACGAGAACAGGACAAGACTATTCTACCCTGCCAAGGAGTCGAAATGGAATACACTCGATCTAATTGAGCTCAAACACCATTGCTATGAGTCAATTGAGTGGGATCAACAGTCGAAGTACCTACAATGGACAGAGTAACCTTACCCCACAATGCAGCCATATCGAGAATCAAGGCGAAGTCAGAGACGATTTACGAGCCAGCAATGTTACCACTACATTTCTTCCAATTCAGCACAGTGCACCTTCTCAGTTTGATTGTACACCGACAGCTCTGGCAACATCGAAGAAGCCCAGTTGTGGAGGAATGGTACAACTACTTATACCTGATACAATACTCGAGCGAAAAATACGTACGGACGAGGATGAGTCTACTAATGAAGCGCTCTCGCTCTACGAACGTCTGCCCCAGCGAAGTGCACTTACGGAGAAGTCAGCCTACGATTGAAGAACATTGAGGATGAGATGCTTTCTCTCGAATGAAGTTCACTTATAACGGCGATACATTGCGCAGCGTGCAGTGCATTCCCGGTCAAAGACTGACACAATTCCGCAAACTGTCTACGACGACTAAGATGACTACCATGACTATGATGACCTCAGAGCACAATGATTATGGACAATCAAGGTGGCAATCGGCAACTCAAGCACCAATGATTCTTAGACACTCAGCAAGTTAAAACTATTGGTGGCCCAGGCACTAATGGCGACTCTGGACGAAAATATACAAATACAAGACAGAACTGGCGAGATGCACTGCGTACGGGCTCTAATGGACTCCGTCGCAACCAGCATCTTTATGACACCGAGGCTTCTCAAGCGACTTCGGATATCAGGCGGCACACATCATCACCCTCGCCATGACTGGAGGTGTGATGCGACATGCAAAGGACAGCCGGAACACACGGACCACAGTCCGGTGCTTAGACTATCTCGCAACGGTGGACAGATCAGACGTGCTAGTCGTGCCGATGCGGGCGCACAATTTACTACTTGGCTTACCGTGGTTTCCCAAAGAACATCCTGACATCGACTCGGCTCGATTGACTCCCTGCGATCACCGGGTGCATGTGGAGCAGAGGAAATGACGCCGATGACCACGGTAGTGGCATCGAAGGTCTCCGAAACCCAAATGACAACGTTCTGGGGCGCGGTCGGGGTATTCAGCCACTCGGAGCAATGCCATTTGTGGCATCGAAGGTCTCAGAGACCGAAAATGAAAAGCTTCTGGGGCGCTGTCTGGGGATACAGCCACTCGGAGCAACCTCATTCGACAATCTTCTAACTAGCATTGAAGTCGTCGTAGCATTTATCCTACAGACTGGGGAATGCATAGGGCTGCTGGGAGTGGCTTTGGAAGACATGACCTTGGATTCACAGGTGATACAGACCCAAGGGCTGGACGCAACGAGCGGAGAGCAGCAGCTGTCGTTGGGGCAGAAGAGCCCCTCTGCGGAGACGCTTGAATGTCTGCTGATGGCTCGCGGAGACCCGAAGGAGGTGACTGCATGGTGGGGCTTGGCTCCTGTGTGGGCGAACCGTTAATGACAAGGCCTCCTCGATATTCCCTTCCACCGCTTCGATCGTGTGTTGAATCTTTGGCTAATATATAGAGAGCAGATCGGAGATAACCCCGAAGACAAATGACAATTGAGACCGAAGAGCCCACTTCTGAACACTGAAGAAATAAGAAGCAATTGGAAGCCTGGGCATGATATAATGTTCCAGACACGAGAGACGACGGTCCTGCAGAATGTATCATTGAGACTATGAGAATTGTACTTACCAGCACCGATATGCCCATCCCGGAGATGCTCGGAGACAGATGACACTCAATCCTTGACTATGGCGACATACACGAAACTAGCAATTGACTGCGGAGACGGAGATATATGTACCGGCTGCCTGGCCGCACCAAGTTCAATGCCGAATACAATGCTGATTATAACGCGGAATATAATACTGATTACAATACCGAATACAATACCGAATACAATGCCACATCTGTTTTGAAGTTACATCACCGAGAATTCTCCCGAATGACATCCCCACTCAGACTCGGCGATCCCAAGCTATACATCTATGATGACAATTGACAAATGCAAATTGACAGCTACAAATCAACTACCGAATCAAGCCCTTTCAATAGATGTTCCCTACCAAGCCATATGAGATTAGTCCCGGGCGGAGCAACGACTTATAAAAGAAGGGGATGACCGTACCGGAATCGCAACTCTTACTGCATACAATTACCATACAGGATGTACACCGGGATATGAATCGACAAGTGGACTCAGAGAACGACGATAGGTCAACCGAGTCAAGTGATATGATGGCACAGACCTACAGATGAATCGACACGCACACCCGAGGAGAGCCAGTCTGTGCGACCCGCGATCTAAGACAATAAGTTCAGCTAGCATACGATCAATGTCCAGTAGACCTGTTAATGCACCAGAGAGATGACACGGCAAACGAGCCTGATCCATCGCGGACATGTGCAATATGGCTACCGAAGCAGTTCCAAACGAGATACCGAACGAGATTGAATCCGACCACTGGGCGTACTGAATATCCTACCCAATGGCATCACAAGAGACAGTCCAGATACATACCAAGAGATGATCACGGAGATCTCACAGCGACGGATCTCATGGCCAAAGGACTTCACGTGAGGATCGAGAGGATTACCGGGAGTCTTACCGTGCCAGGCCACTGACCGAGGTGATGACTGAATGACGTACCGAAGGATCAAGAAACTATCGCTGAAACGCATACCAAACTGAATGCCAAACCACATTTCCAGAGGCCTACCGAATGACTACCGAGAAGCAAATGGATATTCTACCGAAGCTGCCTACCGAGATGGCCACAGAGAAGTCAACCAAGAACGCACTGAACCTATCATCAGAATGACTTTCAGGGAGAAGCAGGCGACCGAGACTATACCAAATACCGAATCAAGAGATGCCGAAATCTGCATATGCAATGTACAAAGCGGCTTTCCGAGAGCAGAGGCGCGCATCTATCATGGTGAGTATGACCACCTACTGTGAAGTGTAGGTGCTAGATATGGATCAATGATATACCGCCCAAGTGCCGCCGATGGGATTGGCTCATTCTACGACGCTCAAATGGTCAATAGCAAGTCACATGAGAACCGACGAATATGACGATGACAGGAGAGAACGCTCACATCATTGCCCAGAGTGAAGGCAAGGAGACGTTGCAATGACGTCGAGATTGAGTGCGTTAGAACGTCTCATACAACATTAAGTCCACAGGCAGGGCAAGTCAGACTAGTCACTGGGCAGCGGGCGATGCAGAAGGACGACCGAAGTAGAAAGAAAAATTGTCTGCAGATCAAGCGAAAGCCGAACCAAATTACCTAACGAATCACCAATCAATCCCAATATCAATTCCGACGTCGATGTTACGCTGCTACCGAGCCACAATGGCGATCGACGATCAATATGATGGAGAAGTCGTCGACAGAGCCACGAAATGTCCAAAATGCGAGATAGCTGTATCTACACGATGAAGTCCTACCGACAAGTCGAAAGCCCACCCGGAGGCGCCCTACCAAGACACAGACCAACAAGTCTACAAAGAAGTCGACAGACAAGTCTGCAGAGACACCCACCGACAAGTCTATGAAGTCGACCAAGATTCTACTGATACTGCCTGTCGAGAGCTCAACCATGAAGTCTACCAGATGGTCACCAAAGCGGACTTCGAATGACAACTGACCTAGTCAAGCAGCATCTACGAGTCAATGCCACTTACCGATGACTACCGGCTCCAAGATATAATATCGAGAGCTCGGATGGCGCAAGCTCGCTTGCACTTGGTAAGTATAACTATTTTAGAGAAACTTCCGTGATAGGTGTCTATGAATGAGACTACACGCCGTTGACGTATACGATTGATAATGACCAACGGCTATGACCGATGCCGGCAGTGGAAGCCCCCATAGATGCCAAGTCATGAGCAAAAGCTCCACCACCCTGACCGATTCCGACAATAACCTACGCCGGGATACATGAGCAATGAGTCCGGTACTGGATGGCTGGTCGGATGCCGGATGAGTTCGGGAGTGAAGTTGAGTGTAACGGCGGCACGTGACCCGGGCCGGGTAACAGCCATTCTATATCGTCGGCTCGCCACGAGCCATAGATCTCTAGCGATAATCTTACCTAGACACATCTACATGTACTATCACTGGCATGCACGTTTGCAACCGTATTCCAATAAATACCATACGTATACCCACGAGGCCGAACGCAGGCATACGTGCCCTTACAGTATTATCGCTCTTTCAGTAAACTGATACGTTTTGCTCACGGGATTACGAGTTGACGATTTTACCCCTTTTCCGACGCGACACCAAGGAGTCAACAATTCAAAATACTGCTCTCCAAACGATATCGAAGCATCATTACTGAGAAGCACGATGCGTTGACCATTCCATCATTCAATTGCGCCTGATGGCAGCGATGTTGGGATCACAAATCAATTGGCGCACATGGCGCGTCACCGGCAATGAAGACGATTATTATCCCGACTGCAGGACACCACCCAGCCACTGACAATCATCGCAGACGATCGACCCAGATGAGTCCAAGACGACATCAATTACTTCCAATGGCTACAATTGACCACCGGACACCTGAGAAGTCGCGACTGCACCCCTGAAGGCGTCAATTCACGGCAGAAACCTAGAGAGCTCAGAGAGTAATTGGCACACAAGGCGCATCACCGACATTGAAGACGAGCATCACGAGGACAAGCATTGCTACAAGTCAATTGAGTGCGATCAACAGTCCAAGCACCTACAATGGATGGAGTGACCTTACCCCTAAAATGTGGCTTTATCGAGAATCAAGGCGAAGTCAGAGACGATTTATGAGTCAGCACAGTCGCGATTACATTTCTACCAATTGAGCGAAGTGCACCTCTCTCAGGTTGTGTGTACACCTACAGCTCTAGGAACCTCGAAGAAGCCCACCTGCAGAAGTATGTTCCGAATAACTACTCCGTACAATCTGTCTATGAATGATGTACTCCTACTGCCAGGAACATCTACACGAGCGAAGTGCACTTACGGAGAAGACACCCTACGATACAATCACATTGACGATGAGAAGCTTTCCTTCAATTGAAGCGAACTTCTAGCGGCCATACACTGCGCAGCGTGAAGTGCGTTTACGGTGAAAGACCGACACAATTCCGCAGAGGGCCTACGACGACTACAATGACTACCATGACCTGGATGACCTCTCAGAGCACAAGTATTATGGACAATAGAACGCCAACAATCCTTTGAAACCCAGCAAGCAAAAACTATTGGCGGCGCAGGGAATGATGGCGACTCTGGACGAAAAAGTACAATACTGCACAGAAGTGGCGAGATGCAATGCGTACGTGCTATTTTCGACTGCGACGCAACCAGCATTTTCTTGACACCGAGCCTTCTCAAGTGACCCGGAATATCACATCAGGCGGCACACATCATAACCCTCACCATGAGCGGAGGTGTGATGCAAGATGCAAAGGACATCTGGAAGAAGGGGATTACAGTCCAGTGCGTGGACTATCTCGCACCGGTAGACAGATCAGACGTGCTAGTCGTGTCGACGCGGGCGTACGATTTAGTACTTGGGTTACCATGGTTTCCCAAACAAAATCCTGACATCGACTGGGCTCGATTAACTCCCTGCGATCACCGAGTGCGAGTGGAGCGGAGGAATGACACCGATGACTACCGCAGTGGCATCATAGGTCTCGGAAGCCGAAAATGACAAGCTTCTGGGGCGCGGTCCGCCTATAAAGACACTGGGAGCAACCGCATTCGAAGGTCTTCTAAGTAGCATTGAAGTCGTCGTAGCATTTGCCCGACAGACTGGGGAATTCATAGGGCTGCTGGGAGTGACTTTGGATGACATCACCTTGGATTCACCAGGTGATACAGACTCAAGCGCTGGACGCGACGAGCAGAGAGCAGCGGCGGTAGTTGCGGCAGAAGAGCCCCTCCGAGGAGACACTTGAATGACTGCTGCCGGCTCGCAGACACGAAGGGAGTGACTGGATGGCGGGGCTTGGCTCCTATATGGGCGAACCGTTAATCACAAGGCCTCCTGGATATTCCCTTCCACCGCTTCCATCCTTTCTTGATTCTTTGGCTAACATAGATGGAGCAGTTCGGAGATAACCCCGAAGACAAATGACAATTGGGACTGAAGAGCCCACATACGAACGCCGAAGTCTTAAGATGCAATTGGAAGCCCGGGCATGAGATAATGTTCTAGACACGAGAGACGACGGTCCTGCAAGAAGCTATCATTGAGACTATGTGAATTGGACTGACCAGCGCCAATATGCCCATCCCAGAGATGCTCGGAGATGGATGACAATAAATCATTGACTATGGAGACATACACGAAGATATACGTACCGACGGCCTTGCCGTACCGAGTACAATCCAGACGACTATTCAAGAGATTACAATGCCGAATACAATGCCATCTCTGTTTCGAAGTTACATCACCGAGAATACAATCCCGAATACGATCCTGACTCAGACTCGGCGATCCCCAGCTACACAACTACTACGTCAATTGATGACTGCAGATCGATTTCCTAATCAAGCCGTTCCAATCGATGTTCCCTACGAAGCCATATGAGATTAGTCGCCGGTGGAGCAACTGCTTTCAGAAGACGGGGATGACCGTACAGGAATCTCAAACAACCCCTACCGCAAACAATTACTGTCCCGGAAGTACAATAACGAAGCACAGTAGGACGCATTGACCAATTGAGAACGTTAGCAGCGGCAAGTGCACCTGGACATGAATCGACTAGTGGACTTAGAGAACGACGATAAGTGCACAAAGTCAAGCGATGTGATGGGAAACACACCTACAGATGAATCGACAAGCACACCCCGAGGAGCCCCAAGAAGATGACAAGTCAAACGAGCCTGATCCATGCCAAACGAGGGCAAATATGGCTACCGAAGCAGTTCCGATCGGGAGACCGAACAACTGTGATATGGCTACCGAATTGGTCCCGAAGGAGATCGAACACGACTACCGAGCGTACCGAATAGTCTACCGAATGGCCTCACAAGAGACAGTCGAGACAACTACCAAGAGATGATGACCGAGATCTCACAGCGACAGATATCACTGCCGAAGGACTTCACATGGAGATCGAGAGGATTACCGGGAGCTGTACCATACCAAGCCACTGACTGAGACGCTTACCGAATGGCGTACCGAAGGATCAAAAACTGCTTACCAAGCTGGCCAAGAGAAGTCGACCAAGAACGCACCTAAGCTATCATCCGAATGACGTTAACCGAGAAGCGTGCCCCCGACACCCTACCAAATGCGGAATCAAGAGGTGCCGGAATCCGCATATGTAAAGCGGCTCTCCGAGAGCAGAAGCGCGCCATTATTGCGTTGAGTATGACCACCCAGTGTGAAGCTTACGTATTAGACCTGGATCAATGATATACCGCCCACGCCTGATGCAATTGGCGCATTCTACTACCCTCAAATGGTCAGCAGCGAGTCACATACGAGAACCGACGGCTATGACGATGCCAGGAGCGAAAGCTCACATCATTGCGCAAAGTCAAGACAAGGTGCCGTTGCACATGACGTCGAGATTGAGCGCATTGGAACGCCTTATACGACAGTAAGTCAACAGGCATAACAAGTCACGACACGGCATAGTCGTTGCAATGACGTCGAGATTGAGAGCATTGGGACGCATCATTCCACAGTAACTCAACAGGTAGAGCAAGTGAAGATTGTCACTGGACAGCAGGCGACGCAGAAGGACGACCGAAGGCGAAGGAAGATAGTGTGCAGATGAAGCGAAAGCCGAACTAAATTACGATCGGATCACCAATGAATCCCAATATCAATTCGGTGATCCAGGTTACACTGCTACCGAGCCAAGATGACAATCGACAATCAATATGATCAAGTCGTCGACGGAGCAACGGATTTTCAACAGAGGGAGATAGCCGTGTCTACACGATCAAGTCCTACCGACAAGTCAAAAGCCCACCTAGAAGCAGTCTACCGCGACACACCGATAAGTCTACCAAGAAGTCGAGCAGCAAGCCTACGAAGTCGACCAACATTCTACTGAAGCCGCCTGCCGAGAGCGCAACCATGAGGTCGACCAGATGGTCACCGAAGCGGACTTCCAAAGACGATTACTGAGCCAATGCCACTTACCGATGACTACCGGCTGCAAGATATGTTCTCCAGAGCATGACGAAGCACTGCAGAGAGCTCGGACAGCGCAAGCTCGCTTGAACTTGTTAAGTATAACCATTTTAGAGAAACTTATGTGTTAGGTGTCTACGAATAAGACTACAGGCAATTGACGTATACGATTGACGGCTACAACCGATGCCGGCAGCGGAAGCTCCCATCGATGCCAAGTCATGAGCGGAAGCTTTACCACCCTGACGAATTCCGGCAACGACCTACGCCGAGAAACACGAGCTACGAGTGCGGTACTGGATGGCAGGTCGCTGTATGAGTTCGGGAGTGGAGCTACAAAGGAATTCAGGTCTGAGACTCGGGAGCGGAGGAAATGGGTCAATAGTTTCGGAACTCAGGACTCGAGGAAAGTTATCAATTAGGCGTTCCTTTCCTCTGTTTCTTCTCTTCTCTTCTCTTCTCCATACTTTCTTACTTCATTGGATTTCGGCCCGGTATAAATGGCGTTGGCATGGGTTTTACCACCTCCGGATATCAGTCAATGGGAGGTGGAGGTTCCCCGTGCGCCGGATCAACCGAAAGGCTACCGTACGGTGCCAATCGGTAGCAGGACATTTGAGTTAGTACGAGTACGTACGCGGCATGATTATTTACTGCTTTCCCTTCATTTCCGTTTCCCTTGTACGGCTTATGCAGCCCAGGAGGTCTGCGCCTAAAGACGGGGATAGTGTAACGGCGGCACGTGACCCGGGCCGGGTAACGGCCATTCTATATAGTCGGCTCGCCACAAGCCATAGATCTTTAGCGATAATCTTACCTAGACATATCTACATCTACTATCACTCGCATCCACGTTTGCAACCGTATGCGAATATATACCATACGTATACCTACGAGGCCGAATGCAGGCATGCGTGCCCTCACATTGAGGAGGAATTGAGGTTGGAAGCTCGGGTGCGGAGGATATGGGTCAATAGAGTTTCAGAACTGAGGACTGGACGAAAGTTATCGATTGGATGTTTCCTTCTTCTGTATCTTCCCTTCTCTTCTCTTCTCTTCTCTTCTCTATACTTTATTACTTCTTTGGATCTCGCCCCAGTATTAATGGCGTCGGCACAGGTTTTTACCACCTCCTGATTGCAGACCAGTGGAGGTGCAGTTTCCCCATGCGGCGGATCCGCCGAAAGTTGACCCAAGGCCGGGTCACGGCCATTCTTTATAGTCGGCTCGCCATATGCCTTAGATCTCTACCGATAATCTCACCTATACATCTACATCTCCTATCACTCGCATCCACGTTTGCAACTGTATTCTTATAATTGCCATACATATACCTACGAGGCTGAACACAGGCATATGTGCCCTTACAATGTGAAGACACAGTGGAACCCAACACTGGAGTTGCTGGAGCACACCTACTGATTGTGGGAATTCACAAGCGAGTGGCTCCACAATCCAAAATACACTGATTACCGGCCACCTTTCACCACTCAAGATGAGTGGACCATTGTGAAGTATGTCATGGGAGTATTGAAGCCATTTCAATATCGGACCGTGTGGATGTCCAAGAGGCATACGGTCACATTGCATCACGTTATCGCATGGAACAACGACATGATCGATCACACGGACGGCGTGATGCGAGGTTTGGCCAGGAAGAAGACTCCATAGAAGGAAGACATGTTCTTCGCTGTAAAGTTACCTCGACAGAAGCTGTCCAATTACTACGCCGAAGTGACTCCAACAATGGTATGCTGCTCAGTTCCGCACATATCCTCAATCCTTTTCGGAAGTTGTGATTGTTTAGAATGTGGGAAATGGGAATGAATATTAATCCTGAAGACGAGATATTCTATACTACCCAATACCAAGAGGCCATTCTATAGAATGTTGAGCATGAATATTGTGCCAAACATCAACGGGTGCCGGTGATTAAGCATGAAAGCATACCAAGCAGCACTCCTATCCACTCTGGACTGGATCTTGGATCTTGTCAATCATCCATTGATCCATATGATTTGTCCAGCAATGATGACGGATACTCAATGCCTTACAATGTGTCTGAATTGACACCGGGAAGAAGTAATCGTGCAGCTCGCGTGTTGTCTGTCTCCGGGCTGTATTTGAATTCGCCGCCCGAATCACCAATGGACTAGGGGCAAATTGATCCAAATCTCAATAATTACGACTGCCACACAAAGGAGATGAGCAGTACTTATGAGTTACGGGACATAACCGACTGGTGGCATCAACAGGAAGAAACACACTAAAAGTATGCTGATCTTTCCAATGTGGCACAGAACATCTTCCTTATCATACCACATGGTGTATGAGTGGAGGCCAGTTGTTCCCTGGGCGAGGATTTTATCGGCTGGAGGCAGTCAAAAACCACAGCTGTGACGCTTTGCGAATAAGTCGTTGTAAGGCCGTTTGCTCGATCCAATAATGGGATGTTGGCAGACACCGACCCTGAATTGGATACAAAGAACACAGAAAATGACTCGGAAATGAAGAAAGAGGCCAAAGAAAGGACATTGCACTGAATGACAAAGGTTCATAACTTTTGAAGATGGGGCAGGGCAGCCAAAACCTACGAGCTAACCAGGAGAAATCTCGAGCTTGAAACGAGCAGATAACTGCCGTGGGATACATTTCGGACACAGAAGAAATCTTCAAACCATCGTGGTCACTCTCTCAACATGATGGTTAGAATGCATTCAAATTGTCAGATAGATCTCCTTTGCGACCACCTGTGTCTGCCAAGGACCTCCCTGGTGGAAAAACTCAAGTATTGAACGTCCGCTGAATCCGAAGAATCAACCGTCATCCAGTCGAACGTGATGAGGGTGGCACACCTGAAAGCATTTTGGATAATGAAGATTGGCTTCACTGGAATGGGGACCAAGATAATCCAAACGACAGCAAAGAGGATTTCTCGGCGGACATTGAATCAGATATTGATCAACACAATACCATCGAGGATGTGGGATGCCAAGAGCAGCGGGATGTGAGCGCCATGGCAAATGATCCCGGATTGATTCGGCCTACACGGAAGACAAAGCGGAAGGTTGAAAAGGTGTTAATGACGGTCAATGCAGTCAAAACAAGGAGGAATAAGGGAGTGAAGTACCAGTAGGACAGAATGGGTCAATGTTTGACCAGCTTCTTTATGTATCTTGACCAAGAGTTGTAGTTAGAGATATATACTGGGCAAATGGTGAGCAGCAGCTTATAAATACCGGTTGATAAAAAGATGTAAAGCAGGCACAACGAACGTTTGGACAAGATACATGAATTTTAGTCGTGTGAGAGCGAACAGTGCAAGAAAGTTACTGCGCTCAGCTTTGCCACAGGGCCAAGTCTGAATCTGTGACAAAGACTACCAAGAAGTTCAAAACATGATGAAAACTAGTATCGGTGGCAGCAGATGTTGAATGGATAATAAATCCAAATGAGCGTCAATGGAGCGTCAACGATTTGTGGTGTTGTAAGTACAGTAATTACACCTTGATTTGGTCGCTGTCATGCATAACCGATGTATTGCCAGCTGTTATAGGCAAAACAGACAGCAATACGGGCACCGCCCCATTCCGAGAATGAGCGTCAGTGAAGCGTCAACGATATGTGGTTTTGTAAGTACGGTAATTACAGAGTCGTTTGGTCGCTGTTATGCATAACCTATGTATCGGCAGTCTCTAGTGGCAAAAGAGTTAGCAACACAGACACCGCCCCATTGTGAAAATCAGCGTCAACTGAGCGTTCACGATTTGTGGTTTATATGTACGGTCCTTACTCAGTGATTTGCTTGCTCTTATGCATAACCGATCGATTGTCAGCGCGTATAGTCACAAGAGACAGCAACACTGTCGCCCCCCTATTCCGAGAATCAGTGTCAACGGAGCGTCGACGATGTTTTATTTTATCAGTACGGTAATTTCACTGTGATTTGGTCGCTGTTAAGCTTACCCGATGTATTGGGAGTCCTTATGGGTCAAAGAGACAGCAATACGGTCACCGCCCCAGTTTGGGAATGAGCATCAATGGAGCATCAACGACTCTTAGCTTCTCGTCTTGTATAATTTACATCCCGATTGGTTGCAGACATCCAATTATCATATATTGGCAGCCTTTACTGGCAAAAACACCAGCGACATGCTCCCTGCCGCATCCTGTAAAGGATCCTCAATGCAGCGCCAACCGTATTAGTTGTTGCCTATTTGGCAATCAAGGCATCACGCTGATCTTCGTATTCATAAATGATTTGTTGACCACCCATACAGGCAAAAATACAATTCATCAACGGTAACACACTGATTCCAAATTAATTGATATTGCTTGCTACAACGCCTGCAAAAACATATCCTTGGTTGTTAAAATGCGATTTTGATAAAATACTATAAACATATCATAAACACAAGAGCCTCAATTAGATATCTGGATGGACCCGCTGAGCGACCCGCTGACAACCTGCCCAATTCAGAAGGGTCAGGAGTTTACCATTGAACCCTATCCGAGTTGACAGTTGAAGTGTATTGACAACCCGGACCACCAATTTGGCAGCGGTTGGGGTTAAACCCAGACCCAGACCCCAAGTGACGTTCCGGAATCGTTGCTTACTCTTCCAGTGGGGGGTTGTCATGAAATGATGTTGTGTCTGGGTTGTTGTTGCAGTTTATTCCTACTGTATTTACTGTAGCTAGAGTAGTACAGCCCCATATTCCTAATGCCTGTGGGCGAGCCAGTCACATGGTGGAGCTCCCACCAACTACCCTTCGTCCATGCTGCCAAAAGAAAGAGACACAGGACGAGCATGCACAGACTGGACACTGCGCCCCCCATGGCCCACTCAGCCTGGACTTTGCCGACATCCCTGCCCACTTGGACATCCTGCACTGCCATCGCGTATATCGCCATGGCAAACTGCTCTGACACCTCTGCATGCCGACGTTGGCCAGCTTTCCACCCCATTGCTTTTTCCATTTTCAGCAACAGCTCCTGCTCCTGGGATTTGCACTGGCTGCAGTGAATGAGGAGATGCTCCCGTGTTTGAAACACCATTCCCCATCGCCACCGGCAGATGTCACCCTCTAGCGGTCCGAATTGTCATATCGATGCCCTAGTTTCATCCTGTCCACACTGTAGTTGGTTGAATGTTGTTCGCAATGCCTTCATGCATGTCATTGGGATAGGCCTCCATCAGCACAATGTGAATCAAGCTGGAAGCAACACCCAATCCTCCCAGACACTCTGTGCGACATCCCCAGTGCTTCTATGTACTTGTGGATGGTCCCAGACCCCTCTGGAGCTAAGCAAAGTACTGTCAGACTCGGCAACAGCATTCTCAGGTGCTCCTGTCAGCACCTGCAGAAATGGAGCTGCACTCTGTATGCTATGAGATTTACGTATAGAATAATCGAATCATGGAGCTCCTGCGACCTCTGCATAGATCTGTTGGAGAGTTCAAGATACGCTGAGACCGCTGCTCAGCTCTGTGTGATACTTCAAGAGCAGCCCAGGCCGAGGAGCAGCTCTGTGGGAGACAGGCTGCCATAATATGACAGCAGTGGTTCATAGATAACCACAAGGCATTGCATCTTTACATATTCATCGGTTACGGTCACAAGATTCGCTGCATCATACCATGGCATGCAGTATTCTAGTCGGTCTAAATAAATACATACGGTCAAACTGGCTGCATATGGTTCTCGAGCATATTCCGAGTAGCACTCGGACACGTCCATCGAGAGATCTTACAGATGCGCCACTTGGAGGTGGAAGGCAGAGAAGCCCACCATCAACATTGCCCCGCACCTATCACTGATTTCAAAAGGAATTCATAAGAAACAGCGGTTCTGGTTCGAGGAGTATTGGAATCAGGTGAGATGATATGATACTACCTGGAAATGAGGATGCAAGCAATTGGGTGGATCTACGACATCTCAGAAAGAGCGAGTAATAACAAAACTTTTGAAAGATAGACTGAGTACTTTCATTGAATAATATGATGAGATGGGAAGGAGATGATGTCAATCTGCTCCGGGGTTTACCGAATGTATACTCCCAGTCACTCTTTCAACCTCCATTACCCCTGTATCTCCGTACAGCCTCCATCGCTCCCTGAAGTTGTACTTGGAGGGCGTAACCACGGGGCTTGGGAGATGCACTTGCAGACTGAGTCCGACCAAACCCAGGGAGGCACTTGGAGGCCATCATAGAGCGAGTTTCGAGATAAACTTGGAGGCCGAGATTGAGTAAACTTAGACATCGACTGGAAACTGTAATGAGTGCATTGGGAGATACACTTGTAGGCCATGATTGATCACGATTGGAGAAGTACTTTGATGCGGTTGATCACGAGGCAATTGATCTGGAGGGAATTGATTGCGAGGCAATCGATATGATGGCGGTCAATCTTGAGGCAGTCAATCCGGAAGCAGGCAATCCGGAGGCACCAAATCCGGACCGAGTGAATCCGGTGGCAGTGAATCTGGAGGCGGTAGATTGGGAGGCATCAGCGTTGGAAGCTGAATTTCGATTCATTGGTGCACTCATAATGGTGGGAATGTAGAGAATCAAGTACAACAAGGTCTGCTGAGGGCCTGGCTGGGAGCCGGCGACATTACTTAACTTTGTCTTTGGAAGCCATGATACGGTGGAGGACAAGAAAGAGAAAGATGACAGGAGATGAGTGAAATCATGATGAGAAACTGGGAGTGAAGACAATGACGTGTGCGAGTCAATTTACGATCCCCGATTTGTCTTGTACCAGTCCTGATCTGCCATGAAATAACACCAATACGAGGTCTTCCCAACCCAATCAGGCAGGTGGTACTCCTCATTTCTCATATTCACTCGTGTCCTCCACATCATTCTCATCTTCATCCCCCATATCTCTCTTCGTCCTCCGCAACTCAAATATCATCGCAGCATACAAAGTTAAGTCATCCATCCCGATCTCGCCATCGCATAATCATGAGTTGACAACGGTACAGCATACACACAGTTCAGCACACACTGAGTGCGCCATACAGCGATAGTACAGCATACACTGAGTAAAGCATCCACCCCAGATTGTTTGTCTGCCCTTCATTCTCATGAGTAGGAGTTGACCCCCAAATGAAGCTCAGTCTTCCGGCGTACCTCCCGACATGATCGAACGACATCAGCCAGCTCTCCCTGAGAGCATAAAGGTTATGTCACATTGTCAAATTCCCATGGTTGTGAGTTTACCACCTGATGAACAGTGTTCCAGCACCGGGAGTGCCGTCCATCGACAGCCTCAAACGATTGGTTCAATCTCGCGTGATTACAGCTTGGAAGTGCAACTCCAAACTTGCTCGATGACGGCCTTCAAAGGTATCCCAACACTCGCTCCATTACGGACTCCAAGTTAGAAAGATCATGGCCTCCTTGTCCATGTCCAATCTCGCTCTGGCATGATGGCCTTGAAGTGCATATCTCCCAACTTTCTCGTTCACTGCCACAAAGTGGATCTCTAAACTCGCTCCCTCGCGACCTCAGAGCACATCATTGAGTTCATTCCATCGGGGTCTCCATATGTATGTTCAAACCTGATCCATTGCCACCTGCAAGTGCATCTCCAAACTTGCTCCATGACGGCCTCAGAATGGATCTCTGAGTGAACTCGATCGACATTTTCATGGGCACTTCAAATTGCTCTTGAACACTGGCTGCAGCGAGTGCAGATATACAGTGTGAGATGGGTGCTATACGATGGGAAAACCTTTGAGTCAACCGTAAGCGACATATATCATCCCTGTAACCACTGTGTTATGGTTGCTTCCTATAGATTATGACTCCCTTCCCTGTACTGTGCCTATTAGAGTTGAGTTATGACAATTTTATGCGGGTGTTACAATATGTAATATTGACTTACAGAATGATGCAAATTTCTCATACTGCATGCATTGCATCAACTCTCTTTTTGCAATCCTCATCTCCATCACCATTATCACCATCGTGACCGCCATCACCATCACTGCCATCACCATCAACACCATCACCATCAACACCATCACCATCACCACCATCACCATCAACACCATCTCCATCACCACCATCACCTTCACCACCATCATCTTCACCACCATCACGATCACCGCCATCACTGTCACCATCAACACAATCACCAGCATACGGTATATTACTCTTCGATTATTCTTCCACGAAATCAGGTTATACCTTCCCACCAGCGAAGCATGATCCACCGCTACCAGCTGGCCCTCCGTGGAGCCACTTTCATCCCTACCAGCGAAGCCCAATCCACCCCTACCAGCTTGCCCCCGGCAAACCCTGATCAACTGCTTCCAGCGAAGCTATATTTACCCCTCCCAGCGATGCCAGATCCACCGCTACCAGCTTGCTCCCCGCAAAGCCAGATTGTCAGAGAGGTGAGAGTGAGAATTCGACTCCTACCAGCTTGCTCCCAGCGAAGCCAGATCCACCGCTAACAGCGTACTCCCAGCGAAGCCAGATTGTCAGTTGTGAGAGCGAGCGTTCCACCGCAACCAGCTGCCTCCTAGCCAAGCCAGACCCAACGCATCCAGCCAAGCCAGATCCACTGCTACTAGCGAAACCAGATCCACCGCTAACAGCTTGCTCCCAGCAAAGACAGATTGTATGAGAGGTGACAGTGAGGATTCCGCCGCTACCAGTGGCGCCAGAGTGTCCGAGGTGAGAGTGAGCATTCCACCGCTACCAGCTTACTCCCAGCGAAGCCAGATCCACCACTATCACCTTGCTCCCAGGGAAGCCACATAGTCAGAGAGGTGAGAGTGAGCATGTCAGCAGTGAAACCAAGCACGTTTGAGATTTGAAATCGAATATGTCAGAGTTGTGTGAGCGAGCAGATCAGTGGTGAAAGTCAGCATGTCAAAGTTGGAGTGAGAGCAAGTATTTCAGAGTGGGAGTGGGAGCGAGTCTGTCAGAGTTGTTAGAAAGAGCATGTCAGAGATGTGGGAGTGAGCTTGTTTGAGTCATGAGAGTCAGAGTGTGCACATGTCAGACTAGTAAATAAATAAGTAACTCTTGAATATATAGTATTATCCATAAATTGCAGTATATAATACATGCGCTACAGTTGCATTACTGTGATACCTGAGTTGAGGTATCAGTAAATTACAGGTGTATTATCATGCGTGACCGAAAACAGCTTTGCCGTGTTTTTCATCATTTGGTGTTATCGGTGTTATGGGAGGTTACAGTAGGCCATATAGCCTGCGGTAGATCGCATGTGACAGAATCTGTTTTTCCTGACCTACAGATACATAGACACATTGTTACATAGATGAGAATACAGACTGAATAAATGAGTTTTACCAATAGTTGAATGATAAGCAGTAGCTAGGATTTCCAGGCGCATCAGCAGAGTTCCCAAAGAAGAAATGGTATTTCCCAGACTGTTGTACGGTGATTTGAGGTGCTACTAGACCTGTCACCGGAGCTCCGAGACTTGTTGTTGTTGCACCCAGACCTGTCGCTTGCGCACCCAGACTTGTTGCTGGCTAACCCACGCTGGTCGCTGGCTCACCCAGTGTTGTCACAGCCGCACCCAGGTGCTCCCGGGTGCACCGCAAGTTCGATCTGGTGTTCCGATGTATTCCCAAACTTATCACAATCACTCCCATGGTACGTCTGTACCAGTCATCAGAGATCTCAGATACTCCAAAGGCCGGCCGGAATGCCCTCCTATGGTCTTTTTCACTCCTGTCATTGATGCATCTAAGTGTACACTCCACATCTTCTCAGACACTCCTGGAGACATCCAGCATCTAAAATACATTTTGCTGATGTCCTATTGCCAGCTCTGCTTGTCAGTCTGTAGCCCAAGTGCTTATTGCATTTGTCAGCCTCATACTGGGCCTTGGCAGCTGATCATCTGGGTGTTGTGTATGAGTTAGGGGTGCAGGGATTAGACACTAACTTTTGACTTTTGGAGATCTACTTTGAAGTTGATAATTATTATCCTGTTGGGACAGGTTCAGACCAAGCCCGTGCAGTCCAACATTGCCAGTCAGGGGCCCGGTCTAGCCAGACGTTGTGGTGGGACCATTGTGTACTGAACCTTACCCCAGACCACCTCTGTATGGACTGGTGGAATCATTAGCTGTTTCCAACCCTCTGGGAGACACCTTGGGCATGGGCAAGATACTCCGGCTGGGTACAGATGAAAGGGCTCAAATTCGGTACCTTATTTCGAGCTTCTTACAAAACCTCCAAACATACCAGAAACCTATGTTGATTCTTCCATCACAAGTGCTCAACAAGCTTCCCGGGGCGTCTGAGAATTCATTCATGTCACGGCGGCACGTGACCCGGGCCGGGTAACGGCCATTCTATATAGTCGGCTCGCCACGAGCCTTAGATCTCTAGCGATAATCTTACCTATACATCTACAT
>Ga0307512_10001338_pt1 | contig 35137 bp, 21 predicted proteins | sample 14_EM_MG_FD_200267 | JGI IMG/M metagenome (GOLD analysis project Ga0307512, IMG submission 200267) | Populus trichocarpa ectomycorrhiza microbial communities from riparian zone in the Pacific Northwest, United States - 14_EM | ecosystem: Host-associated > Plants > Roots > Unclassified | place... | reverse complement strand
GGGTTTGGTATTGGGGGGGGGTTGGGGGGGGGGACTAAAACTAGTTATAATTCCATTCGTGAGGCAGCTAAGGCTATAGGTAAATACCATCAAGGCCGTCGCCTTCTTTTTTAATATATTCCCCCCCCCCACACTCTTACAGAGTTATATATAAATCTTTTTAAAATTTATATATAAATCAATTTCCCCCCCCCCCTCCCCGTATCCACAGGGGAGGGGGGGGGGGACGTGTGGGGGGGGTACAAAATGAGCTTTCCCCATTGTGTGGGGAAAGCGTCGGTGCGCTGCGCGCGCCGCGTTTTTAATATATTATAGACATATAATATGTTAAAAACGTAGAAACACGGAGTGTTTCCCCGAGCCCCCCCCCCCCCGGGCTATTACTAAATATTTTCAATATAAACAAACAAGGCGTACCGCAGCCGTGGAGGTATAAAAAAAAATTCAGGATCATAGGAGGGTGGAGTGGTGGCCCTAAATTATATATATTAAATAAAATAAAAGACACCAGTTATTTAGCGTTGCTATTAATTGGTCAAGGAAACAATATTCTATCCTTACAGACTCTCCCATCACCCCAAGGGAGCCTCTCCCCCACGCTCCCAGCGGGTTGGTATATCTCCCCGCATGCTGCATAATTCCATCCCCCCCGCCCCCACCCCCACAACCCACAGGTTGTGGGCTGGAGGGACGGGGGGATTTGTGCGGGGAGATATACAACCCGCGACTCCGGGGAGGGGGGGAACCAGAAATGAATGAGACAATTTTTCCTTGAATGAAAGTATAAGATGAAAAAATCCAAAAAACTATCATATCGCCCCCTGCAAGCTTGCAGGGGGCGACGAAAAAACAAATAATATGTAGAGGGTTAAACCACTTATGGCTGGAAATGTCCACCTTACACAAGGGTGTTGCTCCGTCCAAATTATTCTGCTGTAGTGACGGCTCCGCAGCCCCAGTCGTTTACGACCTCAGGGGCTAAAAATGATCAACTACATCCTTTATTTGTAACTGGGTTATCCGATGCGGTTGTTTTCATATTAGTATTACAAAAAACAGAGCTGTAAAACAGGTTGGCAAGTCAAAGTTTGTTTTTCTATTGGTCTCGATAAAAGAGATCGCGCCTTGCTAAGCCAAATACAGAGCCATTTTGGTGGTGTAGGTGAAATCAATAAATATACAAAAAATGCCTATCAGTATAGAGTAATCTCTCTCCTTCCCCCCCCCCGCAAGCTTGCGGGGGGAGACAGGATTTAATTAATGTGATAATTCCACATTTTATAAAATATCCGTTAAATACACAAAAACGTGCAGATTTTGAGCTATTGCTAATGGTTGTAGAATTAATGATTCAAAAAAAACATGTAACTCTTGAGGGTTTACAGCAGATTATAAATATTAAAGCGTCAATGAATTTAGGCTTGTCTGATGCATTAAAGTCTGCTTTCCCTAATTTTATACAGGTTGAGAGACCGAAGGTTGAGTTAATAGAAAGACCCGATCCTAATTGATTAGCAGGGTTTATTGAGGGTGAAGCTTGTTTTTATGTAAAGATTACCAAGAAAAAACGCCTTCAAAACTGGACCGTTGAATTTCATTTTATTTTAGTGCAACATCGATTCCCCCCCCCCTATTTCGAATAAATATATATATATATATTTATACGTTTTATATTTTATATATAAAACTATTTCTCTTTTTCTCATATGATGAATGATATGAGAAATAGGGGGACCCGCTGGGAGCGGGATATTTATTTAATGAATAGTATTTATAATTATTTTAATTGTGGTAAGTTATATGAAAAATCTATAGCTCGTTACGCTGTACATAAAATAACGGACATTAATGAAAAGATAATACCATACCTTAAAGAATACCCTTTTCAAGGGTCAAAAGCATTGGATTTTTAGAATTTTATGAAAATAGCGGAATTAATGGAGAGAAAGGCTCATTTAACTGAATCAGGCTTAAAGCAAATTATAGAAATTAAAAAGGGAATGGGTTTTGAAAAATCAGAAATTAGTTAATAAGTGTGGTTTTCAAATTAAGTCCGCCTTTAAGTTTAGCTATATTAGCAGAAACTAGACAATATTCAACATTGTCTCAGAAAACTTGAAGAAAAAGGAGTGATTGTCACGTAGGAAAAATAAGTCTTTTGACAAAGTAACAATGCTCCTTTCTCTCCCCGGGGTCCCCTACGGGGGGGGAGAGACAGGAATAGATTGTAAATAAATCAATACAAGTCTGAGTGAAAAAAAGTTAGGATTATAGCGGGGCGCAGTAAACTAAAAAAAAAGAATATTTGTGCGTACGCCTTACTTCGGCCTCCTTTTCCAACCCCCACCCCACACATGTGTGGGGTGGGGGGGGTGGAAGAGGCCGATGTTTTTTGTTTTTAAATAAATATATATATATATTTATTAGTTTTGTGCGTACGCCTTAATTTAAAAAATATTTAAGTCGCGCGCGCAGCGCGCGAAGTTACCCCGACATAATTATAAGTTTAAAGAATATAGTTTTCCCCTTTAGTCCCCCCTCCCCTCCCCTCCCCTCCCCTCCCCTCCCCTCCCCTCCCCTCCGGGAGGGGAGGGGAGGGGAGGGGACCCCGGGGAGGAGATAAACAGGAGGAGATAAACTCCTGGGAGGAGGCGCGGCTCCCCCGGCTCCCTCTTTATTGTTTATCTAGTGAGGGGTTACAGGGGGGACGTAAACCTCCTGTCTCCCCATATCATTCATCATATGGGAGAAGAGGGGGGGGGGGGGGAAAACGTCGCTGGACCTTTCAGCCGCCCTCCGGGTGTGTATTTTACTAGCTTTTATGGTCTTTGGATAGAATATCAAAGTTCTTTTAACCCCACACACATATATATAATAGTCGTGAGATAAATAGACAAAGTTTTATACTCTCCTTGATCGCACGGAGTTATAACAATGTAGGCTGCCCCTGAGGGGTCCCCCCTACCCCACTCATGATCATTATAATGATTAGTGAGGGGGGGGGCTCTCTATTTATTTCTAAGTTTCCGACGGGATTCTTTAAGGAGAGTTTTAGACTTTCTTTTGGCGACACGAGTGAAAACAGTTAAAATATTATTATTGATAATATCTAGATAATAATACAAGACTGTCAGTAAATAGTTTGTTTTTCTTTTTATTTATTGCAACAGACTGGGTCACTTGTGGGTGTCAATTTATTTGATGCTTAATGTACAGTCGACTGGGATATTTTAAAATGTCTTAGCATAATAGATATCAAAATTCATACAGCTTTTTAGTTCTGTCTCCTCTTTAGTAGTTTAAGGAAGTTAAACTATAAATTTCAAGAAATATATATATATATTTATTTAAAATAGTAGTTTAATGAAGTTAAACTATAAATAATATTAGTAGTTTAACTCCCCCCCTTGCGAAGCTACCCCGGGGGGAGAAAGTGTAAAAAAACTCAGTAAGCACTACTTATAGATATTTCTCTACTACGATTCCCCCCCCCATATTTATATTTATATAAATATGGGGGGGAGCATAAAGATAAGTTAAATTAGTTTTTATTATATAATATATTATATATTATATATTAAAAACGTAGGCCGGGTACAGGGAGAAAATTAACCTTTGACTAAAAGAGAGTAAAGAGTATAAGAGTAAAAGCTTAAATCCTTATAATATCTGGGTTTGCTGATGCAGAATCTTATTTTGTTATTAGCATTCACGAGAGTAAGGATCGAAAAATAGGATGGCGTGCTACGCCCTTTTTTTCAATTGAGTTACACGGTAAAGATGCTGCTTTGCTACAACGTATGTTCTCGTATTTTAAGGTAGGTTTTTTTTTATGATCATGCAGTAAATTTTACATAAAAAAAATGAGTAAGCTCCGCCCTAAAAAGGAAGACGGGTCAACCCGTGTAGTATACTGTGTTAGATCGGCCGCGCACATTTTTTAATATATTAAAAAATTCGCCGCAGAATCCCGGCCTCTTTAGTCCCCGCCTGTTTATCTCCTCGAGGAAACACTCCGTGTTTCTACGTTTTTAACATATTGTATGTCTATAATATATTAAAAACTCATGTATGATGGAGGGGCATTTTTATTTGCCTTTCATTCAAGACCTGTATAGGTCTTGAATGAAAGAAAAGGGAGGGGACCCGCGCCTCCGCCTTTTCCAACCCCCAGCCCACACATGTGTGGGGTGGGGGGTGGAAGATCCGGGGAGAGGACAAGAAGGAAAAAACGGTTTTTTCTGCCTTGTAGAAAATGGCAAAAACGAAGAAAAAAAATCAAATATATATATATATATATATTTGGATTAAGACGGCTACGTCTCCACCGCACCGCGGGGAGACGGCTTAGTCTGCCATAGGGTGACGGGTGCGTCTCCTCCGCTCCGCGGGGAGACGGCCTACGTTTTTAATATATAATATATAATATATTATATAATAAAAACTAAAAAAAAAAGGAACTGGCCTCCGGCCAAATTATTTTTGTCTTAAAGTTATAAGGTTATTAAAGAAAATGTATATAATTAATGTATTTGTCGTTATTATTATTTATAATCGGTGTATTGGGTTTTGTTTTAAATAGAAGAAATCTAATTTTAATGCTTATCTCAATAGAGATAATGTTATTAGCTATAACATATTTAATATTGGTAAGTTCAGTTAGCTTTGATGATATATTAGGACAGGTGCGCTGTTTAATGTGTTTTTGAAGTTCGGGGATTATAGACCCTAAGAGCGGTTCACGATGCTCTTTAAACCTTCTGGCTTATCTGTCGACGAAAGAAGACAGGGAGTGTAGCATGCCAGAGAATCATCTTTTACAGGTAGCAAGTTATTTTGTAGAAAGATGAGAGGTAAATGTCACATATGTTTCTTACTCAATAAATTTCCAGGGGTTAAATATTACCGAGGTGGTATGTCTTGCACTAACACTAACCATACTGCTAGTTATGATGTCTGTCCGCGTAGCTAGAGTGAATCAGTATGGCCTATCCACATATAGAGGATTTAAATTTATAGAAGCTAAGTGTGAACGAAAACTTTGAACATGGAACTCAGGAATACCTAAAGGGAGAAATCCCCATGGTATCGGATCCGTAGTAGTAGGTCGTGTAATAAATATAATTTCTTCAATTTCTTCTTACCTGGCTGTTCTGCAAGCATATTATTTTGCTGCTAAGTGGCAGGTAATATTAGCAGCAACGGCAACGGCAAATTTTGTTTTATACTATAACCAAAAGCTCGTGACAAGGTTCTTTTCGATAACTTTTATAGTGATCTATAAAGCCAAAATTAATGGATTTTTGAGAAGGGGAGATAATATTAAACACATACACACCAAAGTACGGAAGTCCAATGATTCTTCTAAATTCGCGGACCGCGTCGTTCGGGAATCCCTTGAGGAGATGCTGTTATTTGATAATGCCGGAAGATGTATAAATGCAATGAAGTTAGTTAGCAAAAAAATGATATTAAAGAATGCTTATTTTAAAATCAAGTCTGACTTTAGTAAAAATTCGGGGGTTAATAAAGCTATATTTGATGCAATCTCTGAGGAGTGATTTGAAGAAACATCGAATAACTTAGGGAAAGAGCGATTTAAATTCAAACCTATTAGAAGAGTATTTATACCTAATGTTACGGGAAAAAGGATACCTATGGCTATAGGCTCTCTACAGGATATGGTCGTTCAAGAAGCTATGAGAAATGTGTTGAAGGCGGTTTTGGAGAAAAAGTTTCTCGACTGTTCTTATGGTTACAGACTAGGAAGAGGGTGTCACTCAGCTTTAGCTCAAATTAGAAATTGGGAGGGAGTCAAATGGTTTGTTAAAGGAGAAATAAAGGAGTTTTTTGGCAGTATTGATTACAAAATATTAGAAAAGCTTCTTAGAAGACACTTTAATGATGAGAGGTTTATCCATCTTTATTGAAAATTGGTTAGAGCCGGGTATGTGTCTGCTTCGCATATGATATCTGACCTTAATATACCCTTGCATCTTGAAAGTGGTAAAGTAAGCCCCATCTTATCTAATCTAGTTCTTCATGAACTAGACTGTTTTATTAATAAATTAATAACTGAAACAATGGCCATAGATACTAGAGGAGCCTTTGTTGTTAAACAATACTATGTGAGATACGGTGATGAGTGGTTGATCGGATGGAGTTGTTTGCAACCACAGGCTGTTCAAATTAAATCCAAAATTAAGGAATTCTTGAATAATGAATTATTACTTGAATTGTCGGAGGAGAAAATTCTGATAACGAAGGCAGAAACTTCTAAAGTTAAATTCCTAGAGACCGAACTGAGTTCAGTTTCGAGTGTACGAGGGGGAATCAAGCACTATCGTGATATTAGAGGAGACCAAGGTAGTACTCTGGTGCCCCCGATTGTTATGAGGATGGATGCCCCTTATCACTGTTTAATAAATAAACTGATCGACAAGGGTATTGTAAAAATAGGTAGGGTAGCGGGCGGAAATCCTGGGATTGTACCACAACCTATTCTTAACTTTTCAAACCTACCGATTAATGAAATTATTCTTAGATATAGGGTTATTTTAAACGAAGTGTTTAACTATTATTCATTTGTCGACAACCGACCAAGATTGATTGTTGTGTATTGGATACTACGTAAAAGCCTAGCGAAGACCCTAGCCACTAAGCTGAGATTGAAATCTTCCAGACAAGTCTACCTCAAGTTTGGTATCAATATCAAGTATAAAATTCCCAATACTGGTGTTAGCATAGACTTCGCAAGGCCCTCACTTGCTGTTAGCCCTAAGAATTTTATAGAGACAACGGTCTTTAAATCCCCTCTAGGGAGATTAGGAACGATGAATGCTAAACGTAATGAATTCGAAAAACAGAGGACATATTCAACTGTAGCAGGCTCTTCAAATAAAAAAGTTCACCCTTATTTTATTACTGGTTTTACGGATGGGGAGGGTTGTTTTTCAATAAGTATTATTCAAGATGGTAAAACCAACACTGGTTGATATGTACGATTTAGTTTCAGCATTGGTTTACATGAAAAGGATAAAGCACTCTTGGAAACGATTAAAGCGTATTTTGGAGTTGGTGGTATAACAAAGATGGGAGGTTTACTCGCATATCGAGTAACTTCTCCTAAAGATTTGTCAATAATCCTAGATCATTTTGATAAATACCCATTGATAACACAAAAAAGAGCTGATTTTTTATTATTTAAACAAGTAATTGAAAAAATTAATCGCAAAGAACATCTTAAAATGGAGGGGTTAAAAGAAATAGTAGCAATTAAAGCAGCGATTAATTGAGGATTATCAAAAGAATTAAAAGCAACTTTCCCAGATGTTATTCCCGTTTCAAGAGTCGTAATATTAGATCAAGAAATCGTAGATCCGAATTGAATAGCTGGATTTGTAGATGCCTTTCGTCTTCGCATTCATTTTACTTCGCATTCATTTTTCTTCAGTTTATATAGAGTAAAGACATGAACCCTTTACTCACTATTAGCGGTATTTATATGATTTTACCATGGTTCATATACTTGTCGAGTAAGCAAACCTTTTTTTTGACTTTATATTGTACTTTAATAATTAAAAATGGCGCAAGTCGGGGCAAATATGCCCTTGCTTAAATTCTTTTTTTTTTACATTTGGCTCCCTACCCACTTCTAGGCAGGGACCAACCAAAAATCTCCGGGGTACTCTGTACCTAGACAAGTATTATTTAGGGTTGTAAAAATCCGATGAATAGAGTATAGGCCGAGCTTACTGACACTCTTGAAGCGAAAATATCTTACTTTGGAGACGAGCTCCCACAAAGGCCCAAGTCGATAATTTTATGCTGAAAGAATTCCACTAGTCCCCCCCCCCCGGCGGTAGAATTGGGGCCTTGCTCCACGAGGTGCGGGGACAAGCCCGCCCCCTGCGGGCTAGTATGAGATACTAACTTATTGCATTAGTTACATTTATTTAAGTATTAATCAAAGACAAATTGGGTGCATATATCATTGGATGGAGAGCCGTATGCATTGAAAGGTGCACGTACGGTTCGGAGGGGAGTTGTTAGAATTTAAGGAACATAAAATGTTGATATTATTTCTGTTACTCTTGTCTGAGTCTAATAGAATGGTATACACATTTTGTATCTATGTTCTTACTTCTTACCCTACACATATGCTATATATATAATATCAATAGCTGGAGCAGAAACAGCTATTGGTTTAGGTATTTTTGTAGCTTTTTATAGACTCAGAGGGACTGTTGAAATAGATAGTCCTGAAGAGTCGCTACCCCACGTTTCACATATGAAAAATGTAAAAAGTATAGGGACTAGAAGATATTCTACACTATCTAGTTCTAGGGGTCATTTAAGCCCTTGATTTGTTACTGGTCTACTAGATGCTGAAGGTACATTTGTTGTTACAATTTTTCAGGCTCCCAATACTGGGCCTCCGGCCCAGTCCAGGCTCGGTACAAATAAAATTGCACATTTCAGATACACCTTTAATAGAATCAGTAAGAAAATATTTTGGCAATATCGGTTATATCACTATCTCCACTGTAAGAAACACTGTCGAGTTTAGAGTTAGCACTATAAAAGATATTGTTAACGTTATTATACCTCATTTTGACAAGTATCCTTTAATTACTAAGAAGGCATCTGATTATCTGTTATTTAAACAAATTGTTTTATACATAGTCGATAAAAAGCATCTTACTTCTGAAGGATTACAGGCTATTGTTAATTTAAGAGCCTCTCTTAACTGAGGTTTAACTGATTCTTTAAAAAAAGCATTCCCTTTAACTATTGCAGCAGTAAAGCCGTCAATAGACAACAAAATTGATGATAAAGTATCCCCTGAATGATTGGCAGGATTTACTACAGGAGAGGCTTGTTTCTTTATTGCTGTTCAAAAATCTGTGACTAAAAGTGGTATGTCAGTTAGCCCGCGTTTCTCTATCGGTCAGGATATTAGAGACACAAAACTAATGGGTTGCCTGGTTAAATACTTTGGTTGTGGATATGTTGCTGAATATAAGCGTTCAATTTGTGAATATATTGTTACTAGAACTCAAGATATAGTAGACAAAATTCTACCTTTTTATGATAAACATCTCATTAGAGGGTCTAAATCTTTAGACTATCTTGACTTCAAGGAAGCAGTTGAAATCATTAAAAACAAAGGACACTTGGATTCAGACGGTATAGGACTAAAAAGAGTTTTACAAATTAAGGGTTCAGGGCACGTCAGCGGTGTCCTGATGAGCCCCGCACTGCCAAACTCTGGGGAACTCCTAAAGCTTACAGTACCAAACTAGATATGCAAAGTTATCTAGCGGCGAAATTAATCGTTTCGAGTTTATGGATTTTTTTAATTCATATAAGGTAACAAGCTGTAAGATAGACGAAAGTAAAATGGACAATCGCAGATCTAACCTCACTGAAAGAGTGGGAAAAGAGTAACGAGTAGACGGTAGTGGAAAGAGAAAACGAAGGGGCCCCTTTTAAAGGGAGTGTGGCTCTAGATCGGGTACCTTATGATAACTGATCGCAGACTCTAAGTCTTTATCCCTTTCTCTTTTAAGGTGTACTCTAAGTTGCGTCGAAAGGCGTGTAACGTTCAGCTAACGAGATTACATGGTAACAGTGTGATTTCAATAACTGATTAAAGGTGTTCGCCACGTTAATTAAATTGATCAGAGCCAGCTGTACCTGTTAAATGGTGAAGGCTTCTGTACTCGGGCATGAATAAATCTAGAAACTACAAATTAGCAAAAAGAGGAACTGTGGAGATAGAAGATATAGATTAATGTATTTAGCTCTTCTACGAAGGATCGATAGATTCAGGTTTAGCCCGCTCTACTCCAGGTTTCTCATCTTCTACCCCATCTCGTGATATAAGAAATAAACAGAGGGTTCCTAAAAAGTTATTACATTCTAATGCAAACGGTAAAGGTTATTACTACACTGGATTTTTCGATGCTGAAGGGTGCTTTAGAGTTAAAATTGTTCGGAATAAAAAATATTACTCCGCAACAGGTTGGCATATTCATCCAAACTTTTCAATAGTGGCGGGGTTAACTGACCTATTAAAAAATGCTTTCCCCCTGTTGCGGAGTAATATTGTGCCAATTCCACGTCCTTCAGTAGAGTTTAAAGGAATTCCTGATCCCCACTGGCTTGCAGGTTTCGTGGATGGGGAAGGGTGTTTCTTTGTAAGTGTTTTAAAATCCAGAAGTTGTAAATTAGGTACTTCAGTTTCATTGGAATTTAACATAACTCAACATTGCCGCGATGAGGCGTTAATGAAGGGCCTTATAAATTTCTTCGGTTGTGGTAGAATAAAATCAGATTCTCGTTCCCCAAGCTTATACTTCGTCGTTACAAAATTTACAGACATCATAACAAAAATTCTACCGTTCTTTGACAAGTATTCACTACAAAGTGTAAAATGTTTAGACTACGCTGATTTCTGCAAAGTTGCAGAAATAATGAAAGTTAAAGGGCATTTAACACCTAAAGGTTTAGAACAAGTCCGTGATATAAAAGCCGGAATGAACAATGGTAGAATTTTTTTAAACAAATATGGACTAAGAGGAACGGAAAAATTTGTAAGAAAAAAAATGTATTTAGCACTTATTTTATTACCTTTATTAGGATCTATCGCTTCTGGGCTTTTCGGACGTAAACTAGGAGTTACAGGTTCACAATTGATTACTACTAGTTTAGTAATTATAACAACATTTTTAGCTATAATTGCTTACTTAGAAGTAGGTTTAAATAGTATACCAGTATCTATCCAGTTATTTAAATGAATAGATTCTGAATCATTAATTGTATATTGAGGTTTCCATTTTGATTCCTTAACAGTTTATTTTGAAGTTATCTCTTTATGAGAGGTAGAAGCTGTGTTGGTTTGAATCCAACTGTATAAGTTGATATTTATTCAAAATTTAAAAGTAGTTAACCCTTTGCTATATAAAGCCAAAGGGTGATTCTTTTCGTCATGTATTAAAACCTCCCTTTTTCCAAGCCATAAGAGTGCGGGCTTGGTTTACTCCGAGGGGGGGTCTACTGCATATAAGACAATTTCTTCTTCGACCCAAATAAGAAAATATACTAGTCTTCCATTAAAAGATGTCAATCTAAATGGAACTACCCTAAGTAGTACTCTGGACTCTAACTTCCTTCAATGATTTGTGGGTTTCACTGATGCTGAAGGTAATTTCTTTATTATTAGTAATCCTGGAAAGAATAAAAAGATTACTTCTAGCTTTTCATTTATGTTTAAAATATCTTTACACAAAGATGATGAAATGGTTTTAAGATATATTAATGATAAACTAGGGGTAGGAGGTGTGCGTTTATATAAAGACGAATGTATTTTTAGTGTAACTGATAGAAAAGGGGTGGCTTCATTAATAGATATTTTTGATAAGTATAATTTAAATACTACTAAGTATTTAGACTATTTAGATTTTAAAGAAGCATTTCTTTTTTTCATAAATAGAAGTAAAGATTTAAACCCAGAATTGGTTAATTCTAAAGTATTAAGTTTAAAAAATAAAATGAATACTAATCGTATTCATTTTGAAAGACCTATGGGTTCTGAAATAAACATAACCAAAAGTTGACTTCTAGGGTTCATAGAGGGGGATGGGTCATTCTTCTTAAGAAGAGATAACATAGTCCCTACGTTTGCTATCGAGCTTACAGGGGTTCAACTTCCTGTTATGTTAAAAATTAAAGAATTTTTAGAAAATTCTCTAGGTTTTGATCCATATTCTTTATATAAATTAAAAAATTCGTCTATTATAGCTATAAATACAGCAAAAGCTAGAAACAATAGTAAAAGTAGTGTATCTCTTACCATCAAAAACATTAATGTATTAAATAATTATTTTATACCTTTTTTTGATACTAGTAAATTTTTAACCAAAAAAGGTAAAGATTTTAACGATTTTAAAATCATTAGTAAAGCTGTTTTTATAGGGGCCCATAGAAATGAGGGGATAAGATCCTTGATTTTAAATTTATCCAATACCATGAATAATTTTAGATTATCTACCTATAAAGGTATAGTTCAAGTCTTAAGTCTTGAAGAAATTAACCTAATTACTATGGCATTACCTACGATAGAATATCTTTTAGATGGAAGAGTAATAGACAAATTCACAAAAAAATCATTACCTAGGCTAGTTACTAGTGTGTATGAAATACATGATGCGGATGGAAGTATTATTTTAGCTAACTCCTTAACTGAAGCGGCTTCAATAGTAGGGTTATACCCTGATACACTAAGTAAACATTTAGATGTTGAAGTATGTAGTTCAGAAGGTATGTTTGTAGATATTAAGAATAAAAAAATTAGAAGGGTAAGAGTATTTATTCCCATTTAATAGCTGTTTAGCTGTTTTCTTCTTTTTTTTTATCGCTAGTCCCCCCTCATCACCTCTGCAGCTGCGCAGAGGGAGGAGGGGCCAGAGAGAGGGGGTATGGTACCCTCCGGGGCTATAGGAATCTGTTTTATTATGAATAAATATCGTCATTATATATATTATAATGAATATCCTTTAACGAGCTATATCCTTATATTAATCACTCAATAATATGTACGGACCATATATCTAACCCCCTGCAAGGGGTCAAGGAAAAAGTGTTTAGCTTAGTTAGGATAATAGAGGAATTGGTTAAGATTATAATCGAACAATTCTATACTTATACACAAATGGTGAAAACGGTTAACGAGGATATACTACAAGACCGTCGGCAGTTATAAATGTCGCTACAGACTGGTTCACCGGGGTTAGGCTGAAATGTCTGTCCAAATGTACAGTCGGCCCTTAGAATGAGTGCGATATCATAGGGAGGAATATTTATCGAAAAAAACACTACGCACAGTGGATAGCCTTTCTACAAAAGGTCAAAACTCCTCAGTAGTAAACTACTCTATAGGTCTATTCCTATGTATTGATAGGTGACCTATAGGCAAGATTAACTAGGGTTGTTCTATGCTAATACCTGTTCTAATTGTTTCTTCCTTAGTACACGTATATTCAATCGGTTACATGCAGCACGATCCTCAATATAAAAGATTTGCTGGTGGTTTATTTATTACCTTTAATAAGCTAGTAACAGCCTACAGCTATTGATCGTTGTTTTTAACAAGAAAAGAAATTGATATTAGTTTTTTAGTTAAATTTAGTATAATTCTCTGCTTTCTTGAGGGTATAATTTTGTCCTTCTTCTATTACTGCAAGGTCCGGAGAAGAAAGTTGGGCCTAGGGCAAAATCACCCCTCCCAGGAGGGGGCCGGGGGGGTATTTTACTTCTATGGACCTTTCAGTTATTTTTATTTAATAAAAATACTGTTAAATTTAGTAATACAGCTATTAATAGGCAAACAATTGTTTCATCTGCTTTTGTATGCTGCTTTGGTTATGAAATATTTTATTCAAGGACGAAATTACAGTACTATATCATCGTCGATAGACGAAGATTTCTATGAATGGTTTGTGGATTTACTGATAGTGAAGGATCGTTCATGATTGAACGTAGACTGGATTCCTATCTGTTTAAATTTAAAATTCATTTGCATATTGATGATATAGAGGTGTTGTATTTCATACAAAAAACATTAGGTGTAGGTAAGGTTAGTCCTAATGGGGTTGCTTCAGCTATATTCCGTGTAAGAAAACAGGAAGATGTGGCTAAAATAATCGATATTTTTAGTAAATCAATTTTTTCATCTGTTTTTTATACTACTTCGTTTATGAAATATTTTATTCAATGACGTAATTTCAGCACTACATCTTTACCGAAACTTGATCCTGACTGAATAACAGGGTTCTCCGATGGTGAAGGATGCTTTCTGATTAATATAATAAGAAATCCCAAATTTAAAATGGGTTGATATGTACAACCTTGTTTTTGTATTGTTCTTCATGAAAAAGATCGGACAACCTTAGAACTCATTAAATCTTATTTTTGTGAAGTTGGAAATATTACAAAAAATAGTAAAAACTGTCTACAATATCGAGTAACCTCTCTACAGGATTTAATTAATGTAATCATTCCTCATTTTGATAAGTACCCTCTTGTTACTCAAAAATGGGCTGATTTCGAGTTATTCAAACAAGTTGTCGATCTATTAAATCGTAAAGAACATTTAACAATCGAAGGTTTACAACAAATTGTAAATATTAAAGCGACAATGAATAGAGGCCTTTCAGATGTATTAAAGAAAGCTTTTCCAAAAATTATTACTGTACAGAGACCTTTAGTCTCAGGTGGCCTCTAAAAAATCCAAATTGATTAGCAGGTTTCACGTCTGCCGAAGGCTGTTTTAAGATAATACTAGTAAATTCACGAACTCATCGTTTAGGGATACAAGTTCAATTAATATTTGAAATAGCTCAACATTCGAGAGATGAACAATTAATGAATTCTTTAATTTCTTACTTCGGTTGTGGGAAAGTATATAAAAAATCTAATCAAGCAGCCGTCGTTGTCTACAGAGTTACAAAATTTTCTGATATTACTGAAAAAATCATCCTGTTTTCGATAAATATAAAATCGTTGGAGTAAAATCTCAAGATTATCAAGATTTTCAAAAAGTTGCTGAACTAATGAGGAATGGGGCTCACTTGACTTCTGAAGGAATAAAAGAGATTCGACAAATCAAAATGGGAATGAACAAGGGAAGAAATGAAATTTAAATAATTTCATGTGGTGAAATGTGGATTACTTCATAGTTCAACAAGCAGTTTTTATGGTTACAGAAAAATTCCTTTTGTGATTAAAGAATAAGGTTAAAATTATCTTATAAAGTATTTTTTTTTTATTCATTATAAAGCTTTACTTTTCCATTTAAATTTCTTAATTTTTTAGTGGGCTCCGCCCCTTAAAAGGGGTTTTGAGATTTATACAAGTTCTAAGTTTTAATATAGCTCAGTCTTCTAAGGATTTAGCCTTAATGGAAAAAATTCAAGATTTTTTTAATAATTTAGGGAAAACCGTTAATGGACAGGATTTCAATGATGTAGCTAAACTCCGCTTAAGTCACAATAAAGATATGGCTTATTTAACTATAAATCGTTTAGATTTCATAACAAATGTGCTTATTCCTTTGTTTGATGCTTTGATTTGGCGTACTAAGAAAGAAAAGGATTACAAAGATTGAAAAACTATCTAAACCTTAGAAATTTAGGTTTACATTATACAGCAGAAGGACTTAAAGTAATAAATATTATTATAAGCCAAATGAACAATTGTCGATTATCTAGTTCCCGTAGTAAGGGTATAGCTTCTGTAGACAGGGCGCTTTTACAGATTGAAATAGATAAATTATTAAATGGGCCGTCAAATTTTGAAGAAAGAGAAGATGGTAGAATCTTCATTAAGTCATTAAATAAATATTACTCTGATCGTATAAAGATTAAAGTAGAACTTAAAGATGAGGACGGTAATACTCTTAATACATTTGAATCAATAGCTGATTGTGCAAAATATTTGGGTATAACTTCAATGACTGTTGCCAAAAGAATAAAAACAGGTAAGCCTTTTTACCCCCCCCCAAGCCCCCCAGGGGGGCTTGGGGGGGGGGGGTGAAAAAAAAATTAATTTATGTCAATAAAGTGAAGTAGTGTAAGGTAATACCGTGTGAGCGGATAAAAATGTAGAGGTAGTTAAACCTACCGGGTGGTGGAGGGTTATTTTTTCATCTTTGCACTACTGTTTTAATTTTTTTTATATACAATAGTTAATTAAAAAAAATTAATTATTGTCTTATTTTAATATTACAAAGTCGAGAGTTGTATATAAATATTTTATACAGAAATACAGGTTGTATAATTGGGTTTTCAGGGTATTCGAATATAACCCCCTCATTGGGGTCGCGTTAGGGGAAAACGTGGCTATGGGGATAAACTGTCAAACTCCGGGAAACTCCTAAAGCTTATGGTACCAAACTCTGGCCGAAAGGCCTCAAGTGGCTGAACTAATTACTCAGGTAAGGTAACAAGCTGTAAGATGAGTGAAAACGAAATGGACAACCGCGGATCTAAGTCAGTAATATTTAATAATATTGCTGTAAAAGAGCAACGAGTAGACGGCAGTTGATGTATTAATCGCTTAATGCATTTAAGATGTACTCTAGTGAATTTCGAAAGAAATTCTTGAGCCAAAATCCCATCTAAACAATTCAATATCAAAAATTATTCTACCTTTAACACTACCACTTCAATAAATCCTTGAGTTTTATCTGGTTTAATCGCCGGTGAAGGTTCATTTACTATAATAATAGATAGAAATAAAACCCGAAAGTTTACCACCTCTAGCCAAGGAATAGGAAAAGCAAAATGATTTTTTTTTGAGTGATTATTTGGATTGACGGACGGTGAAGGTTCATTCTATACTAAACGCACATAATAGATAGAAATAAAACCCGTAAGTTTACCACCTCTAGCAAAGGAATAGGAAAAGAAAATGATTTTTGGTGAGTGATTATGTGGATTGCCGGACGGTGAAGGTTCATTCTATATTAAACGCACAGGTGGCTTTACTTTTTCTTTTAGATTTCAAATTTTCTTCATATTGATGACTTAGATATGTTATTATTTATTCAAAAAACTCTTGGATTTGGTAAAATCTCAACTACTAAGGCTCAAGCTTATTTTGATGTTGCTAAACTAAAAGATGTGGCTAGAATTATAGAGATTTTTACTAATTTCCCTTTAAATACACACAAACATTTGAATTTCTTGGACTTTAAAAAAGCTTTTGAGCTTTATATTAATAATACTGCAAAAACTTTAGAGTTAATTCAAGAAATCGAAACCCTTAAAAAGGGGATGAACACTCAAAGATCTAATTTTGAAAATTCAGAATCGAGAAAATTCCGTATTACTCCTAATTGATTGCTAGGTTTCGTAGAAGGTGAAGGTTCGTTCCATATCTTAAAGAAGGATTTTTACCCTAGATTTTCTATAGGTCAGTCTACCAAGGATTTAGCTTTAATGGAAGAGCTAAAAAACTACTTTAACAATTTAGGTAAAAGCCTAAACTTACCTAGCGTCGGGTATGCTGTATATCTTTCCATAAGTAAGGATATTAACATGGTTAGTTTAGCCATCAATCAAAGCGATTTCATAATAAAGGTCTTAATTCCTTTCTTTGACAATCTGACCTGACATAGTAAGAAAGAATTGGATTACCGAGATTGAAAAGCTATATTAAAGATTCGAAATTTAGGTCTACACTATACAGAAAAAGGAGCTAAAGTAATAAATCTTATTTTAAGCCAGATGAATAATAACCGATTATCTTCTAAATCTACTACCCCTGTTATAGACAGGTCTCTTTTACAAGCTGAGATTGATAAATTATTGAAGGAAGGATCAAATTTAGAAGAAAGGGAAGATGGAAGAATTTTCTCAAAGTCTTTAAATAGATATCTTCCTCCAACTAACATAGGAGTAGAACTTAAAGATCAATATGGTTTAGTTATTAATACATTTGCTTCACTTTCTGATTGTGCTAAATATTTAGGAATATCTCGTAGTACAATAGCCAGAAGACTATGAAAAAATGAGCCTCTTTTAGTTAAAGGTAAATTAATATATATAAAGAAAGTGGAAGATAAATAGCCATTAATAGAACTATATAATTTACTTACCTTTCATCTAGCATACACACTACGTACATGCGAAGAAGGGGGGGGGGGGGTTGGGTTTTTATTGAGGTTGACGTGTTCAATCGAAATTTAAAATAGGTCTACATCTTAAGGATCTTCACTTAATACGCCAAATACAACAATATTTGGATAGTATTGGTTCTATACATCTTGATCATACTCGAAATAGAGTTATTTATTCAATTGATTCAAAGAAAGATTTACAAAAACTTATTATTCATATTGAAAAATATCCTTTATTAACTCCAAAAGCCGCAGATTTTTTATTATTTAAACAAGTAGTAGAACTTATGAGTAATAAAGCTCATTTTACTATTGAAGGTTTAAATCAAATACGTAAATATAAAAGCGTCAATGAATTTAGGTTTATCTGACAAATTAAAATCTGAGTTTGGCGGGTATACTCCCGTGGAAAGACCAGTCATTAATAATGATAACATCCCTGACCCTGCTTGAATTTCAGGTTTTGTCAGTGTGAAGGAAATTTTGATGTTCGTATGCCTCAAGCAAGCAATGCAGTAGGAAGTAGAGTACAATTGAGATTTAGAATAACCCAACACGAAAGAGATTTGAAATTAATGGAGAATATAGTTAAATATTTCGGATCAGGGAAGGTCTACAAATATAATGGTAAGGCAGCTGTTAATTTAACAATAGTTAAATTTTCAGATATTACTGAGATAATAATTCCTTTTTTTAATAAAAATCCTCTGGTTGGTGTAAAACTATATGATTATCTTGATTGATGTAAAATTCATAAATTAATGTATGAAGGGAACCATCATACAATTGAAGGTATTAATTTAATTCGAGAATTAAAATCTGGTTTAAATAGAGGTAGAAATTGGGAGGTCGACTAACCGAGACTGGTAGGTTTACTAGATAGTAGTCGAACATCCGATATTAATTGCAAGGTGAATTTGGCTGTTCTGCATAACCAAAGATTCTTTGCGTATTTAAGTCTGTTCACTTGGTTTATGATATTACTTGTTACTGCAAATAATTTCCTACTAATGTTTGTAGGATGAGAAGGTTTTGAAAAATGCCTTAAATGGTTAATTAATTATTACTATGTGTTTAATGAGTTTTATGGTGGGAATGAAATATTTTGCCCCAGCCACATCCTCAACTTTTTCTTTTTTTTATTCAGTAGCATATGGGGGGATAAAACAAAAAATAAACTTATGATTAATAGTATGTTAAATTTAAAATATAGTAAACAGATAGGCAGAAAGTATTCAACTAATAAATTATCTCCTAAGTATAAAAAAGAATATATATTAACCACTGAATTAAAAAATGCTCTTATTGGTATAATATTGGGTGATGGGTGTTTAGAGAGAAAAGAAAAGCCTACCCATAATACAAGATTAAGAGAAGAGCAAACTTATCCTAAACAAGAAGAATTAATAAAAAATTTACATTTATTATTAATCCCTATAACTAATATGTCTCCTGGTATTTTATCTAGAATTGATAAAAGAACAGGTCTTACTACTCAATCGATATATTTTTGAACAATGACAATGCCTTGCTTAAATTATTTCCATGAACTGTTTTACATAAATAGAGTAAAAAGCATACCTAATAATATTGCTGAGCTCTTAACACCTATTGGGTTAGCTTATTGGATAATGGGGGATGGTGTTTACTATAAAAACAAAGGTGTAGCAATTTGCACTGATTCCTATACTAAAAAGGAAGTAGAGTTACTAGCAAAGGCATTATCGTCTCTATTTGGTTTAATTTGTAGTGTACATGAGCATAGGGATAATCAATATAGAATTTATATAAGCAAAAGGTCATTGGATACACTTAGGAATCTTGTTCACCCTTATATCATTCCGAGTATGTTATACAAAATTGGTTTATAGTTTAATAAGTTTTATTGGTTTTAAGGTACTTTTACTCCTTTCGGCCCCGGCCGGAACTGCGTTTATCTTATTGTCTCCTGTGAGATCTGAATTATTTAACATGAAAGGAATTTTGTTTTTAAATAGATATGCTTTAGGTGAAGTTACTTATCGTGGGGGTGGTGGTGGTATTTTAACTAAACCTTTATACATAAAACACGGTAACCTAAACATATGCCCTAAATGGTTAAGCATGCCTGACTACAGTGTTTTATTAAGTTTTACATTCTTTAAACATGTTTCTAACCAAACAAGATCCTTTTTTTCAAATAAATTAAAGCCCTTCGAAAGAATTGGCCCACATGATTCAGATGTAATATCTTTAATAGTAGGTTCTTTATTAGGTAATACATACCTGGAAAAAAGAAAAACTGGATTAGCTGTTAGAATAATATTTATATATCATCATAATAATGTAGAGTTTTTAATGTGGTTTCATAAATTTTTAGCTGAAAGAGGATATTGTAGTACAAATAAACCTAAATTCTCGAAAATAATAGCTAAAAATAATAAAGTATTGTATACATATCGGTTTAATAGTTATAGTTTCTCTAGTTTTAATTGATTACATGAGATGTTTTACGCCCGCCCATCCTCCTACCCTACAACTTTGCTGTTGGGTGGAGGGACGGAGGGGCTAAATAACCTAAAAATAATACCACGTAATCTAGGAGATTATTTAACGCCATTGGCATTAGCCGTATGGTTCCTTGGTCATGGATTAAAACTAGATAAAGGAGCTAAAATTTCTATTCCCTTTCGGGTTAGTAAAGACGATTTGGAATACTTGTGTGAGATTCTAAAAACTAGGTACAGTCTGGATACAACTATATTATCAGAAGGTAGAAATAAAGGAGCAATTTTATATATTAATAGTTCCTCAATGACTGCTGTTTATAAAATAGTAAACCCACTAAAAGACAGATTAAAGCCTTATCCTTCGATTATGGATCAATGATTTAAGACTTAACAGGTAAATTGCAATTGCTGTATAATATAGGCGTGCTTTGCACGCAGATATAAAACAATTTTAGCGGTTCAGAACAAAAGAACAGAACCGTAGGGGGCCTCCGGGGGGGGGGGGGGTTGATGCCTTAATAGATTAATCCTACCGGCTGTGGCCGGAAATACTTAAAATTAGTCATTTTTCGTTCTTTCGTCCCCCCTCTTTCATTCAAGACCTATACAGGTCTTTAATGAAATACCGGGGGGAAGGGGCTAAAAGTAAGGTTTAGTTAAAAATGGTACGACAGCAGAATAATTATCCACAGGTTGGCCAGTTATTCGACGAAAACCTTAACTCTCATCTGAGGTACGTGAGAGGTTAACTTTGTAATTAAAACCTTTTGTCGAGGTTCTGGATTTTTTGATGCCATGGTCCAAGTTACTTACGGTAGAACGCCATGCCTACAGTCTAGTGTCCGTCGTTAAATTAAGATAGCCCGGAACCTCTGCTTTTATTTATATGATGTTACTGCAATCTGGAAAGGTGCCGCCTAGGATTTGCTCTTTAAATAGAGCTGTTACTAGGAATAGGGTTCTACATACAAAACCTGACCTCTCGATAAGTAATTTTAAGTAAAACCGATAAACTATCTTTATTTGCGTTGACGGGAGTAAGAGGATACAGCATACGAAATGAAGGGAATAGACTAATCATAGAGAAAGATAGAAAAATTATTGGCGTACGCAGCAAAATTTTACCCCCCCCAAGCCCCCCAGGGGCTTGGGGGGGGGGGGGGGTGAAAAAAATGGTTACTAGACAATGATTAGAATTAACTTTAACCGACTTAAAAAGTCGAGGATTGTTATTGGGATTAATAGCTTTAATTGTTTTATATGGAGAAATTTTTAGCAGCTTTGCAGAGTGCTTCGCAGGAAACCAGATGGAGTTTTTACAAACTTTACCGGTTCTTCCATTGATGGTAAATGGACACTCTGTTAAATTAAGTTTACCTGGTACTTCTGGTCATTTATTTTCTCTTCCTTCTTCATTCTCCCCGCGCAAGCTTGCAGCGGGGGCCTAAATTAAGGGTATATTCTGCTAAAAGAGAATTTTCAACTAAAGATCTCTCAAATGTAAAATATACAACCCCTCCGGGCAGTTTCTTCCCCCCCCTTTCCCCAACCCCCACCCCACACATGTGTGGGGTGGGGGGTGGGGGGGGGGGGTATGGGGGAATAAACTACCCTGAGGGACAAGTCGGTGTCCCCATCGCTTTTCTCATATGATGAATGTTATGAGAAAAAGGGGAAACTTGCCGCGCTTTCCCTCCCCTGTAACCCCTCACTAGATAAACAATAAAGAGGGAGGGGCAGGGCCTCAGGCGCGGAGACAATGGGGGGGAGTTAAACTACTTCCTTCCTGTTTATCTCCTGTTTATCTCCCCCCCTTTGGACCCCCAGGGGAGGGGACGGAATATATCGGTGGCGAAGCCACAGTTTCGGGGCCTAAACTAATAAAGAGGGGGGACTAAAGAGGGGGGGGCTCCGCAGGGGAAATATATAAAAAAGAATAATATATATATATTTTAAAATTCTCTCTCACTCTCGACTTTAGTCCCCCCTTAAAAAGGGGGGGACGTAAAGGGGGGGGGGGCGAGAGAGAGAGAGAGCGGAGCGGATTAAAAGAGAAGTTGTTCATTATGCCGTTACTAGACTTGAAGATTTAATCAATATCATTATCCCGCAATTTAAACAATATCCTTTACAAAGTGCTAAGGCTGTTGATTTTTTAATATGGGGCCCAGCCAACGTGTTGTTAGATTAATGGAAAATAAGGAACATTTAACGGAAGATGGGTTAAATAAAATACTTTCCTTAAAATCTGTTCTTAATTTAGGATTAACGGATACGCTAAAAACTAATTTTCCAAATGTCGAACAGATTAGTAGACCAGTAATTGAATTAAACAATTCGCTGGATCCGAAGTGGGTAAGTGGATTTAGCGAGGGTGATGCTTCCTTTTATGTAGCTATCTCTTCTAAAACTGATCGAGTAAGAATATTCTTCGAAACTTGTCTTAATATAAAGGATATTTCTGTGTTACATAATATGTGACAATTCTTTGGCTAGGAGTAGTAAGTTCTTCCCCAGAACGAAGAAACGCTCGGTTTATTGTGACAAGAAATAAGGACGTGATTAATGTAATAGTTCCTCACTTTAACCAATATAAACTAGAAGGGAATAAGCAAAAAAATTTTGTAATTTGAAAAGAAATAGTTTCATTAGTAAATTCAAAAGCCCACTTAACTCCTGAAGGTATGGTTGAGATAAAGGAACTTAGAGATAAACTTAATAAATAAGATAAAGATATCGTACCCCCAATATACCTGTTAAACAAGAAACAAGACTTAAAGATACCGTGGGACTTACGGACAGTGATTATTTCGATTCTTTTAGTATTGAAAAAATAAAAGGCAGGTTCGTACTTAAATATAGTATACATCAGCCTTTTTATAATCTAAGATTACTTTACCACATAAAAAAGACTTTAGGTTATGGTAAAGTTTTAAAATTTGAATCTCGTCGATTAGCTTGTTTTACAATTAGTGACAGAAAGGTTTTAAAAGAAATAATATTTCCTATTTTTGATAAATACCCCCTTTTAACAAGTAAATATTTTAATTATTTCAAATTTAAACAAGCATTTTATATATTAGAAAATGCTAGTCTCACTAAAGATGAAAAGGATCAAAAACTTTTTGTATTAAAAGACCAATCAATACCTGAAAATTATATTTCTCCTGCTTGAAACAATATAAATTTACCCTTAAAAACTATAAATGATGTAACCAATGTAATGACTAAGCCTTGGCTGGTTGGGTTTATTGAAGCTGACGGTTCATTCTTCGTACGTAGCACCGGCGCTTTAGGTGTTTCTATCAAACAAAAGGGTAATTTAGGTTTAATGAAAGCAATACAAAACTTCTTTAACAAGCTATTAACCCTTCAAACTTCTACTGCTTTAAAATTAAACGGATCCTATACATTAAATAGCAATATTAATATAGCTCCGATTAGCACAACTAAAACAGCTAATGCAGAAGATGCAGTTAATTCTCTAACAATAAGCCGTGAAGGTTTTATAATAAATGTTTTAATTCCTTTCTTTGACTCTCTGATCTGACACACTAAGAAGGAAATTGATTATAAAGATTGAAAAACTATTTTAAATATTAAATCTTTAGGGCTAGATTCTACTGAAAAGGGTAAAGAATTAATCAAACTTATTGTAAGACAAATGAATAACAATAGACTATCCACGGCTGGTTTAGAACTTGTTAATAGAACCTTGCTACAATCTGAGATAGAAAAGTTGATAAGCGGAGAGATGAAGGCTCCGGCTTTAAGTAGTCTATTTACGGGAGGATCTGGAGATTCCGTAGAAGAAAAAATAACTACAGAGTCATCAAATAGAAGAGTTTGAAGTAATAAAGCCGTGATGGTACATTTAGTAGAGGTAGTTGGAACTCAAGCCGAAGGAAATATTCTTAATTCGTTTAATTCCCTGGCTGACTGTGCTAAACATTTAGGTATATCTACTTCCACATTGCAATATAGATTACGAAAAGGTAAACCTTTTATGCTCGAGAATAAATTAGTAAATATTGTAAAAATATAAAATGTACTGCTCCGGTTAGGAGGTGTTAACCTTGTTTTCTTAAATTTTTATTTATGATTACTACTTACTATTTTTAAAAAAGAATTAATTTTTTTTTATGAAAAATCTATTAAAGAAATAAACTTATAATCTTATTTAATGCACGATAACAAAGCGAAGCATAAAGATTAGGGATATGCATGAAAGTATGTTATACAAAATATAATAGATTATTCAAGTGGTCCCTATAAGCACTTAGTTAGTATAACTAGCCATAGTTAGTGATAGTATATTTAGCAATCAAAATAGTTTCAAGTTAAATTGAAACCTGGCCTTTACCAGGAGAATAAATAGATTAAATCCTATAACTTTACCTTACAGGTATTACACTTAGCATTTAGGATTTTAATATATCACTAGCGACATCATTGAAAACGATCAACTTCGCGCGCGTGCGACTAGATCGTCGGTTATATTTTGGATCGCGATCGACTAGTCCAATGGTGGGTACCTGTAATGGTGCTTTATGCATAGTCAGAACCTTTATCTTATATCAAATAATATACTAGGGCTTTAAGTAAAACCTACTAGGTATTAAAGTACAGGGGTTAATAATTCAATTTTTTTATGTATAATAATTTATATAAATAACTTATATTTATAACCCAAGGTTTGGTTGGAATTTGTTCTTATCTATTAGTTAATTTCTGATACACTAGAATAGCAGCTAATCAAAGTTCAATCTCTGCCTTATTAACTAATAGAGTGGGAGATTGTTTTTTAACTATAGGAATGTTTGCGGTTTTATGCGGTTTTGGTAATGAAGAAGAAATGTTATTTTGTAGTTTTATCGCTATAAATTGTGTAAATCAAATTTTGTTATCAAACAAATGCGTTCTTAGGGCAAACCCTGGTTTAGTTGACCCTAACTTTATCACAGGCTTTTCAGACGGGGAATCCTGTTTTTATATTGGAATTAGAAAAACCTCTAAAGTGAAAGTAGGTTGGTTAATAGAATTAAAATATGTAATAAATTTACACAAAAAGGATCAACCTCTGTTGGAGTTAATAAAAACATATTTTGGTGTTGGACTTATTCAAACTTCTCAAAAATCTGTTCTATATGTTTGTCAATCTATAAAAGAATTAGATACAATTATAAAACATTTTGATAATTTTCCTTTAATCACACAAAAAAGGGCTGATTTCATTTTATTCAAAAAACCTTTTGAATTAGTAAAATGTAAAAAACATTTGACAGCTGAAGGTTTAAAAGAAATTATTGCTATTAAAGCGTCAATTAATAGAGGTTTAACAGAACAATTAAAAACTGCTTTCCCTGACCGTCCTCAGCCAGTACCTAGACCATCAGTAGAAGATCAAGAAATTAAAGATCCAAACTGGTTGGCGGGGTTTACAGCGGCAGAGGGTTGTTTTCTAGTTGATGTGCAGAATTCTAATTCTCACAAAACAGGAAAGCAAGTCATTTTAAAATTTCAAATATCACAGAATATTAGAGATGAGAATCTGTTAAAAAGTTTCATTAGTTATTTAGATTGTGGGCGTTATTATCTAGGAGCTAATCGAGATCGAGGTGATTTTAGAGTACATAAATTTCATGACATAACAAATAAAATTATTCCTTTATTAAAAAAATATCCTATTCATGGTGTTAAAGCTGAAAATTTTGCGGATTTTTGCGAAATAGCCGAACTTATGAGTAACAATGCTCATACAACGGCTGAAGGTTTAGACAAAATTATAAACATAAAAGCCGGTATGAATCGGGGTAGAGATCCATAAGTAGCCCGACTCCAATATAAATAAAGTTAAATGTACTCTACCTAACAGGTAAGTGAGCCATTAATAAGCTAATGTTTGTAGATTTCCATAAAGGGGGGGGCGAATTTAGCAGGATTTATTGCAGCTACCTACTGTGTACCAGCGCCACGAGTACATGGTAAAAATTATAATTATAAAGCCTATCGTCCAAAAATTAATATTGAAAGCAATATTAACGATAGACCTCTAGCAGAAAATCATTTGCTATATTATGATCATTTGGTAATTGCAAAAAAATGTTGAAAAATTCGTTTTTTAATGGAATTGTAAATAAAAATAACAATAATCTCCTTAACGGTCAAGTTAGACAAAAATCTAATATATAGAGGGCGCGCCCGCGCGCCCCCGTTTTTAAAGTTCTAAAGTTCTAAAGTCGCGGCGAATACACTGTTAGGGGACCGCACTAAACTTGAAAGTAGGGTCCCTCGGGTAATTGGAAAGCGTTGACAACCACCTTCCCCTAGTTTTTCACATATTCCCAAAACATTTATTTCTCGGCCTCTTCCACCCCCCACCCCACACATGTGTGGGGTGGGGGTTGGAAAAGGAGTCTCCCCCCCCCCCCTCATACAGTTCCCGGGGGGGGGGGGGGAGACTTCGCTGGACCTATCAGCAGGCCGAGGGATTATTTATTTATATTTATTCCATTTGTTTCTATACGAAACAAGAGATAATTCATTGAATTTAACACTCAATGTTATTATCTTAATGATGGAATAGTATATGGTTATACGTAGAGATTCAAAATCTTTATAAAGAGGTTCAATTCCTTACTACACACTACGTATCTGCATTTAAAAGGTAATTTTAAGACCTTCTTCTGATTTTACCGTTTTATTCCTGATTAAAGGTTTAGAATGATCAGATTTGCTCGAGGCTTTTTTAGAGAAGAATATTTATATTTAAAGCTAAAATAAAATTGGATAAACTTAAAAATAACCTTAATGTTTTGGTTAAGGGGGCATACAGAGACAACTTACGATTTATTTTTCGTCTCTTCTTGTTATTAACTCGAGTCATAAAAAAAATATGCGTTTCATGAACAATAAATCAGAATCTAATTTAATTCCTACAGTTAGCGACGTACCCTTTGGCTATATTTGTCCTTCGTCCAAAGCGGCAGAGGATCCTTCGGCGGGGTGAGACTTAAACCCAAACGAGCTAAATCCTAACTTTGTAACAGGGTTTAGCGATGCTGAATCTTGTTTTATTATTGACGTGTTTAAACAAAAGAATTGGAGAATGGCAGCAAGATTTATAATTCATTTACACTCTATAGATTTACCGTTGTTATATAAAATTCAATCTTTTTTGGGGGGAATTGCCTCAGTTACTGTTAATGGGCAAACGGCTAGTTTTAGAGTATCAAAGTTAGAGCATATAATTAATGTAGTTATACCGCACTTTGACAAGTATCCGCTACAAAGTGCTAAATTAATTGATTTTCAATTATGAAAAGAATGTGTAATATTAATAAAAAATAAGGAACATTTAACAGAGTCTGGGCTAGACAAAATTCTTTCTTTAAAATCTGCACTCAATTTAGGGTTGTCTGCTAACCTAAGTGCTGCTTTTCCTAATGTAATTGCAATAGCAAGACCTCTTTACACAGGTCCAAGTGCACCTCTAAATCCTCATTGGGTAAGTGGGTTTGTCGAGGGAGATGGTTCATTTACTACCTCCCTAGAACCTACTACTAGTTATGTAAAGGTTCGTTTAATAGTAGGGTTAAATCATAGAGAAAATCTTTTAATCCAAAAATTGTTAGAATTTTTCTGTCTCCTCTTTAGTAGTTTAACTCCCCCCCTGAAGGGGGCCCGGGGGGAGAAAGGGGTAGGAAGAATTCATTTAAGTCCTAAACAAGAAATGGTGTATTATACTGTATCTAGAATTAAAGATTGGACTAGCCTAATTGTACCTCATTTTGATACCTATGAATTAACAGGAAATAAGGCTAACAATTATTTAATTTGAAGAGAAATTTTACTTAAAGTTAATTCTAAAGCACATTTAACTTCGGAGGGATCAAACCAAATTCAGGAACTTAGATCAAAACTTAATAAATACCCTGAGCGGGATATGTTTTCTAACCCAGCCTTCGCTGGCCTTATTTTTTTATATATAAAAAAATTGACCGAGGGGGACGACCCATATTCACATTCTAATTCTCTCTCGCTCTCTCTCTCTCTTTCAGAGAGAAAGAGAGAGAGAGAAACTTCCCCGGAGGAGCCAGCCAGGAAATTATGCGGAGGAAACACCCCTTTCCTCCGGGAGCGACAATTTATAACAAAAATAAACCCCCTCCTGATAAAATGTAGAGGGTGTCGAAGTTATTCTACTAAACCTTATAATAACGTTAACCTTTTGGGGTCAAAACCTGATGAAGGGGGGGTAAACTTGATTACAAAAAGGCTTTATCCATACTTAGCTGGGTTGATAGAAGCAAGGGGTTCTATAGCAGTGCACGATAAAAATTCTAAATCTAAGAAATATCGTCCAAAAATAATTATAGTGTTTAGTTTGGCCGATAAACCTTTAGCTGAAAAATTAGCTAGCATTTTGCAAGCAGGGAAAGTTATATGTAAACCAAATACAGGACATGTTTTATGACAAATTCTAGCTAAAGAAGAAGTTATAAAAATAATTAACTTAATTAATGGTTATATGCGTACTCCTAAAATAGAAGCATTACATAGAGCTATATGTTGATTAAATGAGAATGATAATAGTTCTATAGATTGTTTAGATTTAGATTTATCGCCTATAGATAGTAACAGCTGATTGGCAGGGTTTACCGACGCCGATGGTAATTTTTCTATAACTTTATCTGATCGTAAGAAAAATGGTAAAGTTATAAGAAAAAGTATGCAAACATTTTTCCGTATAGAATTAAAACAAAATTATCCAAGAGAAGTTACAGAGAAACAAGGAGGTAATAGTTATTTTAACATATTAACTAAAATTTCTGCGTTTTTTACTGTAAATCTATACACTAGAACTAGATATAAAAACAATAAAGTGTTTTATACATTTATGATTATATCTCATAACTCTAGAAGTCATGAGATAGCCATAGCGTATTTTGATAAATTCCCCTTATTGAGCAATAAAGCTTTAGATTACGCAGACTGACGGGAAGTTGTATTAAAATTTAAAGACAAAGAGTTTTTACAACCTCAAGAGTTAGAGCATATAAAAATAATTAAAGAAAGGTTGAATAAACCTCGACAAATTAATAGTATAGGCTGTAACTACAATTTTTACATGTCAGATTACACTTAGGCAGCAAAAGAAGTTTTTCTACAAGAAATCTCTAATTAATAAAAGATTATCTAGCAGTATAGATTTAGTACGTTAGAGTACAAACTTGCCATCCCCCCCCCCTTCCCCCCCCCTACCCCCCCTTAGGGGGGGGGGGGGGGGGGGGGATGGAAAAGCCCAAGTTGAGGAAGGTGAGAGCTTTCGTAACATTACTTTTCCACGTATGCGGAGTATGGCTAGATTTACTGTTACTAAACAAAAATATTTAATGGATGTAATAATTCCCCATTTTGATATCTATAAATTAGTTTTTATTATATAATATATTATATATTATATATTAAAAACGTAGGCCGTCCCTGCGCGCGCTGCGCGCGCGCCGAAGGTAACAAACTTAAGAATTCTTAAGGCAGAGCTTCGGCTCTTTAAATTAGTAGGTGCATAATAATCAGAGGGGAGATCTAACGACCTCTTTTCCCACCCCCCACCCCCCACACATGTGTGGGGGTGGGGGTTGGGAGGACTGGTGAAATAATCTCAGATCTTAATTAGTTTTCCCCTTTAGTCCCCCCTCCCCTCCCCTCCCCTCCCCTCCCCTCCCCTCCCCTCCGGGAGGGGAGGGGAGGGGAGCCCGGGGAGGAGATAAACAGGAGGGGAGGCGCGGCTCCCCCGGCTCCCTCTTTATTGTTTATCTAGTGAGGGGTTACAGGGGGGGGGACGTAAACCTCCTGTCTCCCATATCATTCATCATATGGGAGAAGAGGGGGACTAAAGGGGGAAAACGTCGCTGGACCTTTCAGCCGAACGCATTGAGGAGATAAAAACGGCTAGACCTCGGTCTAGCAGTAATCGTAAAGTTATTTGATTTTACACATTTCTTTTTTCTCTCACCCCCCCCAAGCCCCCTGGGGGGTTTGGGGGGGGGGGTGAATGATGAGAGAAAATGCGGGGGGCCCGACCGGAGGTGACTCCGACGGGGTAGTTTAACTCCCCCCCCCCCCTGCGGCCCCCCCGGCAGGGGGGGGCCGATTCTTTAACATTATAAAATATTGCCGTGGGTAATAGTAATATTGCTCTTATTATATAACTGTACGCGGGAAACCCCTAAAGTCTTTTTATAGGATTTTGTGGAAACTTTATATGAAAGGCAGATTTAGTTACCGTTTTTGCCTAAGGGTATTATTCGACGGTACGCTTACAGGACCTTTTGGGGTCCTGTTGAGGAAGTTTATTTATATTATAGTCAGGGCCGCCGCGAGGCGGCTGGACTATAATATAATTAAAACGTATAAATATATTATAAATATATTTATTCGGAGAGGGAGTAGGTAGTTAGAGAAGCCTCCCGGCGGCGCGCGCAGTTAAAAAATATATACATCCTCCCAACCCCCACCCCCACACATGTGTGGGGGGTGGGGGGTGGGAAAAGGCGTTATTTTTTGGTTTTTTTACCGACGCTTTCTCCACACGATAGTGAGCCGCCCCCGCAGGGGGCGACTTAGCTTGTTTTGTTCGGATTAGATACACCTTCGCGCGCTGTGCGCGCGAGGCTCGCTGCTAGGCGGCCAGCGACCGTATATAATCTAGTTCCCCCCCCCCCCGCCCTACGTTTTTAATATATAATATATAATATATTATATAATAAAAACTAATGAAAGTAAGAGGGGGCACGGTAATTTCTAATTTCATTTGTAGAGCGTACACAAACCTTAAATATTAAAAAGAATATGTTATATTATCTTGGCCCTGGCACTTTGAGGGGTCCCGCCACTAGTTTTAATTAATTAATTTGCAATTAATTAATTAAATCTTGGTTTATATTATATATAATTAAACCAGTTTGAATTAATTAATATAGCGGGGCGCAGTAAACTCAAAATATATAATATTTGTGCGTACGCCTTACGGCCTACGTTTTTAATATATAATATATAATATATTATATAATAAAAACTAAAACAAAATTTTGATTTTTTTAAATAAATATATATATATATTTATTAGTTTTGTGCGTACGCCTTAATTTAAAAATCTAAAAAAATATTTAAGTCGCGCGCGCAGCGCGCGAAGTTACCCCGATATGTAAAATTTACAAAACTGGCCCCGCTGGCTTCGCCAGCGTACAAATATATATAAATAGGCCCCTCAGATAATTCACAGGGGTAGATAAACAGGGCCTCCGACAGGGGACTAAAGAGGGGGGGGGGACCCCGCCGGGCAAACTTCGCCCTCCTTTTCCAACCCCCCACCCCACACATGTGTGGGGTGGGGGTGGAAGAGGCCGATGTTTTTTTTAAATAAATATATATATTTATTCTAAATTAGTTTTTTTTAAATAAATATATATATTTATTAGTTCCGCCGGTGAGTCCCCCGGGGATTTATTCGAAATGTGGAGAGGGTTTACATTTACAATAGGTCTACCTGTCTCCATTAAATAACAAAATGGGCAATCCGCCGGAAATAAAATTAATTTGAATATCTTGGAGACTGGCAGGTTTATAAATCTGGTCCTAGTCTTCGGGCATTTTTTTTTTGTAAACAAAAACAAAAATATATAATTAAAGTAAGATCCTCAGAGACTATACGTTATACCCTATACATTTTAGTGATGTGTTGGTGAAGATATAGTCCAAATATAGCTGAAAAGTTATAATAAATTGAATATAGATTATGCAACTGTATTTTCATTAGCTCCATATATTAGTGAAAATATTATAACTATAATAGGTATATGTTTATTAATTGGTGCTATGGCGAAAAGTTCACAGATTGGTTCAGTGAGGGCCCTTAAATTTTTGTGGTTTTTTATGATCATACAATTTTTTCGAACTTTGATATATGCTGGAAAAGTTTCAAACGCTTTAGAGTCCGTAGGTCCATTGTTTTTAAATGAAAATGACCCGGAAAAATCTCAAAGACAAGGAATTAATCAGCAGGAAATAAATAAATCAACCGATTCAGTCACATCGATCACCCCCGGTAAATTATGAGGGGGGGGAAGGGTGTTAAACCAACGCTCCTTATTTTTTTTATTGCCTAAAGGCAATATAAAAAAATTAGGGGTTAACCAAAATTTTTTAGAATGATTTATAGGTTTTTCTGAAGGAGATGGATCATTTATCAATAATTCCTCAGGGGGTAAAACTATCTTTTCTATTCATCTTCATATAGCGGATTTACCATTATTATATGAAATACAAGCTCAATTAAATATGGGAAATGTATATTTAAATAAAAATTCCGCTATTTTTATAGTAAAAGCAAAAAAAGATATTAATATTTTAATAGAAATATTTAATGGTAATATTTATTTACGCAAACGACAAATACAGTTTGAAAATTGAGTTTTAAACTTCAATAAGAAAAATAAATTAAATATTGAGATAAAATCAAATCAATTTAAACCGTCTTTAAATGATAATTGATTAGCTGGATTTATTGAGGCTGAAGGGAGTTTTTTAGTCTCAGTTTGTAAAACAAAAATTATTCAACGTTTTGTTTTAGGGCAAAAGGATGCCGAATTAGAGTTTTTATATTTAAGTAAATTAATTGGAGGTTATACCCAAAAGCTTAAACAGCATGATCGTCTGGTTGTAAACTATTTAAAATTATATACCCTTATTGCATATTTAAATAGACATAAATTGTATTCAATAAAAGCTAAATCTTTTGAAAAATGAGTAGAAATATACAATTATAGAAAAGATTCAAATTTAGATGAAAAGTATCCCTTAATAAAAAAAAGAGCTGCTTATATAAACAGTATTAGAAAACTTTAGCAGTAAACTTAGTTGTTTTTATAGTTAATAAAATTATGTATTGGTTATGTGCGGGTCCTGCCTTTGAAGCAGGTGATTTTCTTCACAATTTTTTCGAACTTTGATATATGCTGGGAATATTATCTTCAGCGTTTAAATGTACAAATTTCATAGTGTAGGTGCATACTAATTTAAATAAATATATATATATATTTATTTTAATTTATATTTTAATTAAAATTAAAATAAAAATCGGGGGGGAGACCTAGTCCACTTTTCCCACCCCCCTCTTTAGCCCCCCCCACACATGTGTGGGGGTGGGGGTTGGGAGGACTGGTGAAATAATCTCAGAACTTAATAGCCCCGCTTAAATGGAATTTTATAACCCGTTTGGAGTTAGCCAAGGTAAAATGAGTATAGTTATAAAAAAAAAAATACGCCGCGCGCCCTCCGGGAGCGCGCGGAGGGACGGCGGCGCGCCAGCGCGCCGATGTCCCTGAGATTAAAAAAAAAGCCAAAAAAATCGTCCGGATATTTGACGCCCCCCCTGCAACCAACCCCCCCCATCAAAGAGGAGAGGGGTGTACAAAGATGAGGGGGGCGTAGGGGGGAAGGGACTATGAAAAATAATAATAGATCTTATTCTAATATAAAATGCCCGCCCTCACCGAGAGTGTGAGCTAAAAATAAACTTCACCCTAACATCGTAACAGGCTTTTCAGATGCTGAAAGTTGTTTCTCCACCCCCCCCCCCCCCCCAAACCCCCAGGGGGCTTGGGGGGGGGTCAATTGTGGTTTTCCGTCCCCCCTAGATTAAATATGCGCGCCCTCCCCTCCCGGAGGGGACTAAAGGGGAGCGCGCTTATTTAAAAATAGTTTTTAATTATATAATATATTATATATTATATATTAAAAACGTAGGCCGGGGGGGACGGCAAAATGAAAATAAAAAAAATTAAAGACAGGTTGGCAAGTTATCTCAGAATTCCTGATAACTTTACATGCAAAGGATATCGCATCATTAGAGCTGATTCAAGCATCGTTAAAGGGTGTAGGTTTAATCTATACCACAGGTTCTAGGGTCTATTTTAGAGTTACTTCGATAAAAGATTTATCAGTAATCATTGCTCATTTTGACAAATATCCATTGCTAACACAGAAACGTGCTGACTTTCTTTTATTTAAATTAGCGTCCCCTCCCTCCCCCCCCCCCCCAACCCACCCAGCCCCCCCCAGGGGGGCAGTGGGGTGGGGGAGGAGGGGATGCATCCCACCTCTCGAAGAGAGAGGGGGACGCTATTGAGATGATAAATCGGGGAGAACATCTGACTACGGAAGGTTTACGTAAAATAGTGGCCATTCGTGTATCAATAAATTGAGGTTTATCCGTTAAATTAAAAGCAGCCTTTCCTAACACTATTCCTGTAGCTCGGCCTGCCATGAGTTCATTAGGAATTCCTGATCCCCATTGATTAGCTGGGTTTACCGAAGGAGAGGGGCTGTTTTTTGGTGAATCTTCACAAATCTCTCCCCTGGGGAGCTTTCCTCTCTCGAGTAGTGAGAGAGGAAAGAAGGATTCAAAGCTTGGCTCTAAAGTAGGATTAATCTTTAAAATATCTCAGCATTCGTCCCCTGCAACCCCCCCCCCCATCTCTACGATTTTTGAGATGAGGGGGGGGGGGCTGTGGGGGAAGGGACTAGAGACGATAAATTACTTAAAAGTTTAGTTTTCCCCCTTTAGTCCCCCGCCCCCCCCCCAACCCCCACCCCACACATGTGTGGGGTGGGGGGTGGGGGAGAAGGGCGGGGACCCGCTGGGACTAAAGAGGGGAAAACGTCGCTGGACCTTTCAGCCGTAGAGTCTTTCGGTTGTGGAAATTGTTTTGCTCCTTCAGGCTATAATTTTGTAGAATTCCCTCTTTAGTCCCGGTTTTTATTTTTATTTTTAAATTTGTCTCCCCCGGCCCCTTTTTCAATAAAAGGGGCCGGGGAAAAACAAAAATCAAAATCAAAAGTCTCCTCCCCCCCCCCCCGCAATTCAACGGGGGGGGGGGAGATAAACATTCGGGGGAATACG